>JAABUU010005090.1_pt1 | contig 14996 bp, 13 predicted proteins | sample 5559301 | NCBI WGS metagenome assembly JAABUU01 (sample SAMN10711884, study PRJNA513360) | rock metagenome | isolation source: Antarctica rocks | place: Antarctica: Victoria Land, Richard Nunatak white | reverse complement strand
AGTGTTCATGAACATTCAAATAAAAGCCTGAACATGCTTTCTGTCTCAGAAAGTGTATGCCAAAAGGGCATCCTTCAGGTGCATGCCCTGCAGGCACATGCATAAGAACACAGGAATGATATGCAGAGACAAGTGCTACTCTCAGCATGGGTTGTCACCCAATGGACTTACAGAAGCAATGCTTTGCAGCATCCGCTAGCACACAGGAGCCGCAGCATAAATATACCAACAGCTGAAATGCAGGATGTCTCATGATGCAAAGTACCTTGCGGCAAAATGGGCATCCTTCAAACTCATATATCTCTATCATCTTGGACGGCCGCTTGAACTGTGCAACCTGTGATGTCTCTGTGACCTACAGCAAGTGCGTCCCATTGCGCAAAATTCTGCAACATGTTGTATGCTGCGCAAGAAGTAATTGAAGTCAACATCTCGTCGCTTGTGCGCTAGCAACACACCCAACATTGAGCCAAACAATCAATGCACTGTGCATGTAATTGCTCTGCAGGGCACATATGCGCTACATTTCGAGGTGCTTTGCTGACAAGACTGCATCTTGTGTCTGCATGGACTACATCATGACACTGTACTGCATCAGCACTTTCATGCAGACTGGCAATTGTGCTGATGCACTGTGACTGCACCAACCTTTCTACCACCTAGCTTGACGGCACCATATGTGCCGTCATCTGTGTCTAGCTTGGCTGAGTACCCTGCACCAAACCCTCCACTGCCAAATCGTGCCACCATGGGAAAAGCTGCTGCTGCTATCTGCAGCATCACTCAGAGGTGAAGCACAGTTGCAGACACTTCTGACGACAAGTTTCACACATCACATTCATGCCATTGCTTTTGTCGCTTATCAGGAGCGTCTTGGGTGAGCGTCTTGGGTGCAATGCAACATTGCAAGGAGGCAGCAGGCAACAGTTATGCTTGTATATGGGTGTCGTGCTGCACTGATCACAGGTGTGGCAGAAAAGACTGCATGGCATTGCTCGTACCGTGAACGCCTGCCAAGGATTGACCTGGAAGGGCTTTGGGCCGCCTCCCATGAGCTTGAAGTTCTGCATCAAAGATCAGGCGTGAGCGAACCCATTGTCTGCAAATGAGGATTACGACCGTATTTCGCTGCACAGGCTTCCAACAGTGAACGGCATCATCGGCACCTTGGCAGGAGCAGCATCTTTCGTTTTGGCTGCTGCGGCCACTGTTGATGTCTCCATAGTCCTCTTTGACCTTGCAGGGGCAAGCTTGAGGGAGCACCGATCTCCGCTTGTCCGAAGGAGACCTTGCTTGTTATGCAGCCCGCCGCTTATCATACCCAACAAATTGCCCGATCCGCTTGACAAAAGCTTGTGGCTTGATTAATGCTTGGAAACGTCCACGCAAAAGTGCGATGCGGCATGTCGCTCAACGACGTGAGGCTTAAACGAGAGGGTCTGTCATGTGATGCATGTGCTATACCACGTACCTCTGTGCTCCTCTTTTGCTTCGCTACCGCTAACCCAAGATTGAGCTCATTCGCACATGGCGAAAGCAGACTTTTCTATCACCGTAGGTTGTCGGTACAGCTGTAAAACCAGTCCTCAATTCTGCATGTGAATGGCTACGATCCCCAATACGAGAGTATCAGTACACGTATCGGTGCTAATGTAAGCGCATGTGCACTTTGGGAAGCCGGTTGCCACAATGAACTGACGCTCACGGCCTACAAGACCTGTGCACGTTAGATCAAAGGCGTCAACAATGTCGCAGTGCTTCAGCGGGGCCGTCAACCTACACCAACGAAAGTGCCTTCAGCAGAGGCCTCTCCTTCCGAGCAAAACAACAATTTACGCCCTACGGAAAAGCAGTACCAGCGCACTCCTCAGCAGATGTTGCCCGGCCAGATTGCGAAGCAGCAACACTTCGAGCACAGTCTGCAGCGCAGCAGCTGGGGAACTGTCCCTGCCAAACCCAGATGGTGGTAAGTGCTGCCTGCGTTTCAAACAACTTTTCTCTGGCAGACAACTTCAAATGACCGTATTTAGAGTGGCGCAGGCAGCATCCCTTTCAACCCATATCCCGAAGGATCAGCATTCCTGGCAAAGATCAAAGGCCTCCTGTTTTATGCTTTCACACTGATTCTATCCATCCCACTGTTTGTCTCTATGTTGGTCATGACTCCCTTTGTACTGCTCTTTGACAAATACAGGTAGGTTTGTATTTGTGAGTTTCCATGTTGCACCTGGCTTTTCTAGTTTTGCAAGCCTTGCCAAAATGCATTGACAGCAGTAAAGCCTGCCCCTTGACGTTAGTAAAGCGTCAGGTGGTTTTAAAATTTAGCTGACTTGCAGGCGGACTGCGCAGCATTTTGTGAACAACATCTGGGCAAAAGCCAGCACAACTCCTTTCTATGGAGTCAAGGTGGGCTCAGTGTGAGTAAGCTGTATCAAAGCATCAGGTTTTATCACATGTCTGCACTCACGCAAGCTCTGTTGCTCCATGGCACCCATACCATAGGTTACTCAGCGTGTTACAGCCTGTGTCACTTTAAATGATGGCTGCAGATAGAGGGTATTGAGAATTTGCCACCAGCTAGTCAGCCAGCAGTGTACGTGTCCAACCACCAGAGCTTCCTGGTACGGTACACCACAGCTGACATTCAGATGCATGAAACCCTGCCATTGTGGCACTGAATGTGTTGACAGCCTCACATGTTGTAGTCGCATAGTCAGCATACATGTTGTGCAAAGTGTGGGCGTGGCAGCTGCAACCTTGGCTGTAGATGGCCATGCTGCACGATGTGTTGTAGCCTCAGCAATGTGACGACGCTCCCACATGGTATTGTGAAGCAAATGCAGCTGACTGTGATGCAGGACATCTTCACACTGTTCCATTTGAACCGCCCTTTCAAGTTTGTCTCCAAGACAAGCAACTTTCTCATACCCATCATTGGCTGGAGCATGTTCCTCACAGGTCAGTCAAGATGTAGTGTGCACTCACAGCAGACAACCCATATGTGAGTGCATCAGTGCTTAGCGCTCAGCGCCTAGATTCTCCTGCTGTCTGTTCTGTTACAGCCAAGCATGGGAACAAGATGACCAATGGATACATGACCAGGTACGATTGGCTGCAGGGCACGTCAAGCTAAACAGGATGGACAAGCGCAGTCAGCTGAATTGCCTGAAGGAATGTGGCAGGCTTTTGGGACTGGGTTGCAGTGTGCTCTTCTTTCCTGAAGGCACACGAACAAAGGACGGCAAAATGGCTGCTTTCAAGAAGGTATGGTGTTGACCTGTCTCTTCTTACAGTGTATTCCAGCATATTTCTGCTGTAGTTTCCAACGCATTGCAGCAGATTCTTTTTGCAGCACAGCAATGTGTTGCATAGAGCGCAGACTTAGGCACAGACAAGCTGCAGAGGTTGCTGAGTCCATGTGCAAATATTTGCAGGGAGCTTTCAGCATTGCCGCAAAGGCAAAGGTGCCTGTGGTTCCAGTCACCCTGGTCGGTACAGGCAAGTTGATGCCAAATGGAAAGGAGAACATGGTTTATAATGGCTCAGTCAGGATGATTGTGCATCCTGCTGTGCAACCCACAAAGGCCGATGAGATGTTACTGGAAACAAGGAATGCTATTGCCAGCAGATTGCCTGCTGAGGCTGTGCTACCGCAGCTCAGTACTAAGGAGTGATGCCAACTGCTAATTTGCTGTCGAGCAATTTTAGCTCAGCTGCATTGAGTGTTCACTTTGAGCTTGTTAGGGACAATCTGCTACTGCTGTGTTGGGTATGTATGTTTGGATGTGCCGGTGGGTAAGAGTGAGAAAACAGCAAATTTAGAGGAGTTCAGGCACAGTGCCACTGTAGTGATGGCACTGCTGAAGTAGCAACTATATAGGCCCCATACTCTCAGGATGCAATGTGTCCATGTGTAACTGCATGCATCACTGCTCATCTTCATGGGCAAAGGCATCCCTTCTGAACTGTCATTGTTCAAGCCATACAACATTCTTTCAAGGCAGAGCAGCTTTTGATGACACGGTTTGGACCCAATCAGAAGAGATGTGGAATGAAATGCTGATCAGAAATGGCAGTGCAACTCTAAGTCACAAGACTACAATCCAATCTTGGCCTCAAGCTTGGGGAGAGTGGCAACAAAAATCAGAGTGAAGGCTACGTGTGGCGCAATCCTGCATGACACAGACACGGTTGTTGCTGGTAACAACAAAAAATGGTGATTCTGCTAGCATCAATTTGAAAGACATGCATATCTGCCAATGCACCCAAAAAAATGGCTGAGCCCTTCTCGGGTATGCATGTGCGTCACTGACAGAGCAGATTGACCGCTTGAACAGAAACTGGAATATCATAAACCATCATCCATCAACACCTCAAGACAGCTTGCTATGAAGGTTCATCACTGACGCCTTGTGTTGCCACCTCAAGAGCATCATGTCATCACCGCAAGTATCTCCATTCTGTCTCAAACTAGATGCAACAAATGCATCAGGTACAAGGCAAATTCGCCTCAATCTGGATGCATACCTGAGGCAGTATGTGGGGAAGCCGGTGTAGAACTTGAGGGCACCCTCCTCCCTGAAGGTCTTCATGGCACAGTCAATAGGGCTCTTGTAGGGGTAGCTGCCGTCTGGCAGCTTCTCCATCTTCTGAATGCGGGTCTTCACAAAGTCGAAGGGCAGACTGCATGCTGCGGCACAGAATCCAGCAATCAGGGCTCCACCCAAGACCACTGCCTGGCCATCCTTGGCAAACCCAGCCTCTTCAAGCAGCTCCTTGGCCTGCAGTAGGCAGTAAGCACGAAAGATGAGAAAATGTGGACAAATTTGGATATGTGGACAAATCAAAGTGTGGACAAGTCAACTTGTGGACATCATTGCGGCATTACTCCACAGGAGCAAACGTAATCTGATCTGCCACATGTGCGCTTGGCTTTGGACATGGCTTTGCTTTGCAAGTACCAGATACGCATCACAAAGCTTTGTGCAGGGGTGCTGCTTGATGGCATTCACGCATTCACAGACATGAGAATGAAAGGTGACCAGCATCGTCAATGCAGGCAATGCACTGTCTGGCGCCCAGTTTGTGCTGAAAGCTAAATGTAAGTACGCCCAGCTTGCATGGGGGACTCTGAACAAGCCAAAACCATTATGCTGGTCACTTGTTGTTGCTTGCCTGGTCATTTGAGGCAAGCATGCCCATGTTCAAGGCCATTGCTCTGGTGACAGTGGGGCCAGCTCCTCTGAACAGCCCAATGGCGCCCTCATCTTTCACAATTCTGGTCAGAGCATCCCCCACTCCCTTGTAGTTACGCCTCTGGGCCTCAGGCAGGGTAGAGTCAGACTGCATACGGATCAGGGACAGATCTGCTGGGGATCCAACTAGGGCTCCCAGCCCTCCTGCCGCCAACCCAGCACCAGCCTTCTGGTAAAGCGGAATGTTCTGCAGCAAGATTTCAGTTTGGTCAGTGTTTGGTTGCTCCAGCAACTGGATCTGTATGCACCATGCACAACTCTGCAGATGGCTGCGATACAGCAAATGATGCAGGCTGATGGCAAAAAGGAGGTTTGAAGGAGCTTTGTCCTCAACGGCTGCCATGCGTGCTGAGCGCTGGCTGCGCCTGCTGACAGATGGGCATGACACAAAAGCAGCAATTTGCACACATAGCAGTGTCTGTACATTCTGGTCTGATGAACAAGGATGTATGTCAAGCACAGTCCCACAGAAGGTCCTCCTTGTCTTGTTGCTGTGACTGTGGGTCCCACTGTAAACACAGATTGACACACACAGACTCACAGCACGTCAAAAGAGACACCCGCTGAAGACAGTAGATGAGGACAGTTGGTGTACCTTGCCCTGATTTTGCTGCTTCAGCAGGTCAGAGAAGATCTGAAAGATTCCCAAACGGGCAGTTGTGTATGTTGCCTGTCGCAAAAGACCAGCTGATAGACCCTTGTACAGTCCACCGGCACCGTCCTTGGCAATGATTTCTTTGGCCACTGCTAGCTGCAACATGAGTAAAACGCCATCAGCAGACTCTTGCGTTTGTGAAGAACAAACACCGCTAACTTCACCAACTGTCAATGACAATAACATCACAGCATCAGCAAGGTGCGACGCAGCAACCCCAACTGCAGCAGTATGAGAGAGGACAACCAAGCCACAGTGAAGCCATGCCAAATCAGAGCTGCAGTCACTCATGCACTCATATCAACAGGCTTTACAACATTGGCGTGACGCACTGCACTCTGAAGAGCCGACCGTCACGCTAGCAGGTATGTGCTTTAGGTGGGTGGAAGAGACTTACCGGGCCTCCCTTGGCTCCAATCTGTATCCTAACCTTGACCATGTCAATTGGCTGGATGATGCAGGTGGCAGCCATGCCACTGAGACCACCATTGAGGAAAGGCTTTGTTGCCTTCCAGGCTGGGCTCAAGTCTTTCCTCTGAAGGTCAGACATCTGCAAGTACGCGATGTATCAGCGCCGTAACTGAGTCCATAGTTCTTAACAATGGTGCCATCAAGGGGCATAGAGCGACATGCTGGTGTGAATGCGTCTTGATGTACTGGACCTTCATTGTTCCAAAGGGTCAGCTTGAGTGCCACACATATAGCCAGAGCATGGATAAAACTAGCCGGTATGCATAGCACTGTTAAACAGTGCCGAATCGAATGCATGCACAGAGTACAAATTGCTGCGAAAACGCCAGTGTGATTGGTTCAACGAAATCTTGACCTAGGAAACACTGACCTTGACTTTGCTTGAATGGTCCGACGCGTTGCCAGCGATCTGTAACAGCAGAGATCGAGACAACAAGTCGCGATGAGGAATGTGCGGTGACGGTGCCGGTGCTGAAGTTGTTTGAAAGGTGAGCGGTGCAGGCCTGTGCAATACAAAGTCGGCGATGGCGAGTAGCGCCAAGCTGGCAGCACGTGTCTGCCAACGTGGCTGCAGCTTGAACTATTAGACATGTTGTGCGCTCCTGCAACAGCGCAAGATGTGCTCTATTATCACAAAACCATGACGAGAGTACCACTAGTGTCAGTCTCGTTGATACACATGCAATGTTCAGACGGAGCTGCAGCTGCTTTTGGCAACCTGTTGCAAATAGCCTTGGATCAAAGGCGCGCCGGCTCGCAAGCAACAAAACAACTTTCCTTCAAAACAACATGTCACTATTTTGCGACATGTGAAATGCGATTGTGCTGTTATAAAACGAGCTTGGAAAGACTTTGGGTATAAAGTAAGGCGATTCTTGACAGCTTTCACACCTGGTTTTAGCTCTAAATGATGCAGTCCCGCCAGTCTTCCCGTCTGGACGACGCATATTTGCCATTCTCAAGGTCCGGATTAGAACAAGATCGCATCTGCTTGTTCTGCTAATACAGAAGCTGCAACAGCCTTAATGACTCAACATTTTGGACTGAATCGACACTCTACTTGCACTCTTTTAGTGCAAGAGTCTGCAGTGTCACAAAGCTTCTGTGTGCAGTATCAGAAAGCTCCTGTAAGGCTCATGACATAAGCCAGAAGCTCTTCCAGAACCAAACTCGTTACCTCTTCGAACTTTGTAGTGCAGTGGCTCCTTGATAACTGCAGCTGTTGGTTCAGACAGCCTGAAGGTTCATGTTAGCAAATGAGCAGAGTGTAACAGGCCAACAGCTCAGCAAGCTGCTTGTTTCAAGAGCAACGCAACAGCGGCATCAACAACCTACAGCAGTATTGGAGGAAACTGTCGTATGCAAACGAAGCCAGAGCTAGTCCAGAACAATATATCAGGCAGAGACCTTTGATGCACTGATGGGCCAAACGACACCAGGCAGATTTACTAGCCCCAGCTGCCAAGCTGACATGATTTCAGTAAGAGGGTGCCATCTCTCACATCCTTGAAATGTCTTGTCTTATGCAGAGCTGATGCGTCTTACCTCAATATGAAGTCAGGTCAGCTGATGGTCACTTAGCATTGCTGAAGGCTGACTGGATGCCCCTAGGTGTGTCACACTGTTTAAGTCTGTCTTGTGTATGAGTAAACAGTACATTCATGATTGGCTTAAATTGCTAGGATGCTTCACCGTAAGGCACAGCTGATACTATGCAGAAGTAATGACATAGCAACCTGACAGTGAAGGGCATATATACTAGCCCCATGAATGTACTGGGGCTTGCACAGAGTGACAGCTGGCATCCTTTGGTTTTTCTGCAGGGCGGCGTGGGATTGCATCATGTGCAGCCCTGATGCACTTGACATGTACATTTTTTTGCGCAAGCATGCTTATCAGCTTGAGTGTTTGCTGAGCCTTGGACATTCTTTTCCCAGCACTTCAGGCTAAGTTTCACCACCGTAGGCTACACTGAGGCTGTGTCTCACACAGCCATTGAAGCTGACCACCGGTAAATTGGTCTGCTGTGGCCATGGCGATTGCCATCTTTCACGCCATTTGAGCACTACGATGTTGAGTTATACACAGATCTAGCTAGTTGCTTTATGTATATAGCAGCTAGCTAGTTACTGCGCTGAGAGTGCGCCAGCATGCCACCAGAACTTTGCTGCTGGCAATATTGCAACACCGCCAGCTTTTTAGAGCGCACTTGCAAGCTAGCGATATCCTGGACGGCGTCATTGCTTGTCTCAATGTGTGAACTTAGACAAGAACAAAATATTTACATGGATGTATCCGATAGAATCAGTTGATATGTACATATGTATGTGTAAACACGTGGACATGGCAATGTCTACGCCAAAATGCATACTGTATAACATATATGTACTCAGTTGAGTTATTGACTGGTGCTAGTACCAACACAACTGCCATCCATGTTCAGGCATGTGCCATTCCACCACGTGAGCGTGTGGACAAGCAACATTTTAATTATGCTTCACCAGAGTCAGTAGCTAGTATAGTGCTATGAGAAATTACTGAATATAGCTTCGTGTGCAGGCGTATGTACTATAACTATAGCTGCCTCAAGCAAGTGTCTATAGGGCAAAATAAACAGGTGCACATGTACAAGCTTGACTCCACAGCCATGTAATTTGTGTCGCACGAAACCTATACGGAAACCAAGCATGAGCTGCACACTACTTGTGTGAGTTTTATTTTGAGACGCTACCCAAAAGCACTCCACCAAGGGAAGACGGGTTTAAACCGTTCACAGCATCGTGCCCCCTCCGTTCTGCCTCGGAACCGTTGCCCCTCCCGGCGTGTGCAATACTGCTGACACCGGAGTATACAGTCCCGACGACAGGTACCTTCTTGATGATCTCATAGGCTTTCTGCTCACCTCGGTCGGTAGATGCGTTGGCGCCCATGATGGATGATCCTGCAGCACGTTGCAGTACGGGGTCATGATCAGCTGCAGTCGGAGTAAGCGCTGCACTTGCTCAACAAATTGATGACGGAGGAGCACGAGAGAGAAAGTCCGCGTCCCGCAGGATGATGCAGAGTAGACAGCCCTACCTGAAGGAGCGGCGAGCTCGAGTCTGATATTGAACTTGGCGTGAGCTTGCAGTTGGCCTTCGACAGCGAACGAGCGGCTTGCTGGGCGAGGCAAAGATACACCCGGTGGTGCGCTGATGGGTCAGACCAGTTGATTTGTACAGTCTGCATCGCATTGCGCTGGTTTTGAGGTGTAGTACTCGTACCCAATGTGCAGGTACGAACTCTCGACCTGTATCGGCAACATGTAGGTACGAGCTCTGAAACCACAACATTGTTACGTAATCGCTGACGCACAGAAGCTTGTAAAATCTTTCTTCTACTTTTTCTTGAATGCAGACAGGTGTCACAGGCCAAAGATTGCCTACGATTTGTTCTGGAAGACAATGACAGTACTTGATGTTGTAACATCGGCACTAGCCATGCGGCTAGCTGTCAAAGTTTCCATCACAACACCCGTGCCATAGTCGACTTTTACAACAGGCTGAGTGCGAACAGCGACCTGAACCGTCGCTGTTGCGCAACGACCGCTGTTTCAAGCACAAACATGGTCGAAGATGATCACAATCAGTGGCCGGAGGAATTCGTCCCCAAAAAAGGCGGTCCTCGAGGTGTGCAGGTACCATTTTGCAGTGAGCTTGTCTGCATCGCTTGAACTGTCCAACCAGTGCCATCGTCGCCTGGTTCACCGTTGTATTGTTCTTCAGAAATACCTGGGGAAGGCATCTGTCTTTCAGTGCTGTGGCGTCGATAGGGACAGAATTATATTTGTCAACTGGGCAGCCGGAACAAAGGTGTGCAAGACACCTTTGCAGGCTTGGCCTATGGCCTCATTGCTGTCCTGCTTGACGAAGGTAAGCGGTCCGTTGTGGTGAGCAAGTCCAAAAGGCTGCAGGCAACCTTGCCTGTTAGGCAACATTGCCAGGCAACATGGCCAGGCAACATGGACTGCTGTGTCCACAGGCAACAAACCATAAGAAGGGCAGCATAGCTTCAGAGGACACCATCATATGCATTGTCAAGGCACAACAGTGGCAATAGCAGCAACATGAGTGTGGAACAAATCCTTGGCCATGGCTAGTATATGCAAAGGGGATGAGCCTGCTTGACCCAGATGACAAGTACAAGTTCAAACCTGCCATCAGCACTTGGTGTGCTGGTTGGCTTGACAATGGTGCAAGAGAAAGTGAGCTGACCCATTATTCTAGAAAGCTCACCGAAGTTCTCAAGCTACTGAGTACTGACTGGATGAGCTTCTCAGAAGACGAGATTGACAGCCATATCGGTCATGTGACTCTACCTGAGTTTAAAAAGCAGCCACTTGCATATTTCAAAAAGGCCGCTGATCCACAGACATGCCTGCACCCTGAAACAGATGCTGATCAGCCGCAGGAGCACTCCAGCAGGCCTGCGGTGAACACACAGGCTGCCACAGCACAGCTGCCAGATAGTCATGATGCAGCAATTCTGGGTCCAAGCCGTGATAGCCATGATGCAGCAGCTCAGCATTTCCCAGGCGGGGATTTTGATTTTTCTGAATTAGACCTGGAGAATTGGTCTCCACTAGGCCTGGACCCTGCTGTTGTGTCACAGCACGAACAGGGTTCCGATTTCCGAGTTGGCCAGTCAGAGCCTCGCAATACACTTGTTGCAGATCAAGAGGCAAACGCAGGTGGTGAGACCCCTGCTGCAGGTGCAGGGCAGCATACCCATGCAGTGCTGCCTTTCCTTGACCCACAGCAGGTATATTGCATCAGACACTGGTCGTGTTGGTGATGTTTAGGGTTGAGGTTGATGCTGGTTGTGCAGCATGTCAAACCTGAGCTCACAAATCGCAACATCACCTGAGCCTGTTGCTGCCTGATGCTCACTTCATCGAGGTGTCAATTGTTTAGGCTGCGCAGCTCCCAGCTGGGTGCTGTGATGCTGCTTGGCTGTGTCAGAGCAGATGCTTGATAGCATGCTGGGTCGTGTTGACTGAACTGTGATTGTCCACAATTCCAATATCGAGCAATGCAGCAGCTTGCAAAGCTTACGTGATTGACATCTCTGTAGGCTGCAGTTGAAGTGTATCCAGCAGAAAGGAGCGCTTACTGCTTCAGAGCCAGATGTCTTGCTGGTCTGCCAGTTGATGTTTCGGCCCAGCAGTATCAGCTTGAGAGGCTAGAGGCTTTTGTGTGTCAGGAGGGTTCCAGGGCTGTGGCACTCTGTGGACCTGCAGGCATGGTAAGCAGACAATCACAGTGAAGCTTGCCTGACATGCTGTTTCATTGTGGCTGGATAGCAGTCCAATGTCACAGCAGGCCCTAATTTGCTGCATGGAGCCACCGTACAGCAGTCTGTTTGGGACAATCTGTTTTCTGCCAAAGCAGTCTGCACTGTTTTCCCTTTTTACTGTTGTCTGCTGCACGCTGAGCATAAGGCCGTGCTGAAAAGTTGTGAGCTGGTCTATCTTTTCCCACAATTGTCACCAGCTGCAGGAATGTAAATGATGCTTGTGTAGGGCAAGTCTACAGTTGCAAGAGCCTTGGGTCACAAGCTTTGGACAGCTCAAGTCGGCCCTGTTTTCTACGCCTGCCTGCAAGGTGATTGCATGTCCCCTGGAGATGCTAGTGACTGTATCAAAGCTCGAACCATATCAGACTTGAAGCTTTTTGCATCCATAGCTGGCCGGCTTGCTTGCTCACCATAGGAAAGTATGCTAGGCAGCGTCGGGGACCAGGTAGATACTTACAGATGCATTCAGCCTGTTGCCAGTCAGGGCTCTGTCTTTGGCAATTCCTTTGCAATTTTTGCAGTGGTGACAAAGCAGCCATGTCCTCAAGAAAGCCTGTAGACAGTGTCATATTTACAATCCTGCAGATGCCACCAAACAGCACAACAGACTATGACTGAGCCACACATTCGCTTGGCTGCCATGCATACTCTGCAAAAGCGTTCATGCAGGGGTTTCAAGTGCTGTGGAAGCTTTGCTATCCATACAGGTGGCCATTGGCTACGAGCAGCAATTGTCCCGAGTTGAGCCATATCAGGTGCGCAAAAAACCATCTTGCCTCTTGCTATTTCTGCTGCGGGCCTGTCAGGTTCAAGAAGCTTAGCTCAATCTGCCTGCCATTGTGCGACCATAGCCTCCCTGGAGACTGCCACTACAACTCAAGAACATGTGCATTGCTTTACCTATTGCCTTCTGGCATTGACATTTCAAGGCTATTACATCAAAGCTTTCTCAGGACAAGCCTGCAGTTGGTGTCAGTGTGCTCAGGTTTGTGTCTTGTAAAAGCTGTTGTTGCTGTTGATGTTGCAGAGTTCAAGCAGACTTCATGTGGTGATAGACCAGACATTGATGTGTCTTGAGTACAAGGGAGCAGCAAGGGTTGTCTTGGTGCTGGACAATGCGGAGGACGTGTTTGACACGCCTACACAGGGCCATGTAGGTCATTAGAACACACGACACCCTTCTGGCTTTCATTTTGCAAGAGTCAGTCCTTCTGTGTATTTTCACAATTCTTGCAAAGCTTTGCACAATTCTCATTCTATCTACTGCCTTTCCTGTACGCGGTTCCCCACTTGCTTGAGAAAGTATCTGGCTCCTCGCCAATTGACGCCACAAGACACCATGCCTTTTGCTTTCTTGTTTACTGCAATATATTGGTGTAGTCATCCTCAATGCTTCAGACTGTAGTAGCAAGTTTGCATATTGCAGGTGTTTGGCGATGCTCTGAAGCAGCTCTTGACATGCAAAGCTCTTTGCTTGATCATGACATCAAGGACTTCAGTGGTCATACATGGCATACCAGTCAAACAAGAGGCCATACAACAGCTAACTAACAAGGATGCCGAGGACTTGCTAATCGCCCTTGCCCCAAACATCAAGCCAAGCGAAGCACAAGAGCTTGCCGAGCAGTGTTGCAATGTGCCTATAGCTCTATCTGTTGTGGCTGGCGTGACTCACCAACTACGCATCTCCCCTCAGGTACTTCACCTAAAAGCCCCTTGCCTATTCTGTGGGTTGTCAGCCTTCTGCACACAGCTCATATATATGATTATGTGTCCTCACTCAAACCTTCATATCAAGCGCAATTAAGTGTTCCCGTACTGCCTGTGTCAAACCTTTGCTAATCGTGGTTGCTACAGTGTTGGCTGCATCCCTTGAAATTTAAAGTTGTACATGCACCACCAAACGCTATAAGGTGTGGCTTCCTAGATCCAGATCCATGCTGGCCATCCTTGCAATGCAGGTCATGATCGAGAGCATGGCGGAGAGGGGCCTGAAGGGTCTTCAAGTGTTTCACGGCAACAGCTATGCCAAGCTGTGTGCCTGTGTGGCATCACCACTGCACCATCTGGACTTGGCTGATAGGCAATGCTTGGCTTGCCTGAGCATCTTTCCGCATGACTTCAGCTTGTCAGCAGCAGCAGCTGTCCTTGGTCAAGACCAGAGCGACACCAAGTTCTGCCTCCAGCGGATTGCAAACAGCCAGTGTGTCTCAGCAGACTTGAGGAAGGCACGGTTCTCAATGCATTTGTTGATCAGGGACATTGCTGCAGAAGGCTTCATGCAGGATGCCAAGTACTTGGCAGCAGAGAGGAGATTTGTGGTGCTGCACCTTGATGAACTCAGCCGGGCAGCTTACTTGCATACACCAGAAGGGTTGCAAGAGCTGAAGTCTCTTGCTAGGTCAAGGGTCAACTTCCAGAAAGCCTTCTGTTATCTGGCCAGGTTCATCAAGCAGAAAAAGCCACTTGAGCCAGAAAAGATGCGTAGCTATTGCAGCCTCAGCTTGTCAGCATTGTTGTTTGTCGAAGCCCTCAAGCTTGAGACCATCGAGACAAAGCAGGTGGTTTCCGAAGCCATGCAGCAGTTATTGGAGTGGACAGAGGCTGCGGAGGACCATGAGTCAGCTAATTTTGCTCGGGCGCAGCTTGGGGCTGTACTCTTGATGGTCCACGGACAAGCCAGGGCAGCAAAGCACGAGCTAACAAAAGCTTATGGTGCCATCATCTCAATGAAAGGTCCACAATGTAAAGATCTCATTCAGCCTCTGCACGCTCTGTCAAATGCCGCTGATGCCTTGTGGCACATGGGCGACTTGTCAGAGGGTGAGGCTGATGTAGAAGCTGGCGCATATGTTGAAGCAGAATATGCACTGCTAAGCGAACACATGGACATCAACCATCCACAAAGTGTGATGTGCTTGGCAGATGTGGCGTACTACAAACCAGACACACAGCAGAAGATCATAGACCTGACACAGCAAGTGCAGCATGCAGAGAAGGTTTTAGGTCCTCTGCACCCTGCTATGCTGCCTGTACAGCTTCAGCTATGCAGATCCATGTGCAATGCTGATGCCGAGCAGTTGACGAGAGCCATCCAGAAGCTGAGGGATTTGCTGGATCATTGCCAACAGCACTTTGGCCGTAAACACTTTTATACAGCTCAGGTGCAGCTTGAGCTTGGTAATGCGCTGACGCTGAGTCAGCAAGAAGAGGGCCTCTGTGTCATGAGGCAGGGCTTGCTTGGGCTTGTCACTCAGTTGGGTCAGACACATGAGCTGCTT
>JAABUU010005087.1_pt1 | contig 15004 bp, 10 predicted proteins | sample 5559301 | NCBI WGS metagenome assembly JAABUU01 (sample SAMN10711884, study PRJNA513360) | rock metagenome | isolation source: Antarctica rocks | place: Antarctica: Victoria Land, Richard Nunatak white | reverse complement strand
AGCGTGACTCAAGGAGGGGGGGCGTGACTCAAGGCGCTGTTTCACGAAATAGAGTCACGCTTGAGTCACGAATCAGGCCTTGAGTCACGCGTTGAGTCACGGGGGGTGACACTAGGCGTGACTCAGTGAAAAGGGCGATTTTCGTGGGCGTCAGCCAGAGTTTTACCGTGGAACCTGGGCGTTTACGGCCCAAAACACGCCGTTCGCGCACTGCCCCATTCCTTGAGTCACGCGTTGAGTCACTGTGTCACCCCTCTACTACTACTACTAATTAAGAATCTTCTTATATAGGGGTATAAGACTCTGAGCCGAGACGGGGCAAAGAAACGAGATGCTTTTCAAGTCGCCATGCAGACAAAGATTCTGGAACTGGATAACTTTCGCAACTATGCCTCTTTGCGTATTGAGCCTATCGGGGGACTGAACATCTTTGCTGGCCGCAACGCGCAGGGCAAGAGCAACCTGCTGGAAAGCCTCTACATACTCGCGACGAGCAAGTCTACACGCGCCGCCAAAGACGCCGAGCTGATTCGCTTTGACCAGCCCTCGGCGCGCATCAAAGCCGAAGTCCATCGCGACAAGGCCCCCGACCTTGACATTGAAATGCTGCTCTCGCACACCGAAAAGAAAGCCGCCCGCATCAATGGACTGCGCCATACCCGGTTGGCCGAAGTGATCGGACAGGTGAACGCTGTGCTCTTTGACAGCGGCGACCTGGAAATAATCCGGGGCGAGCCGTCCGTGCGCCGCCGCTTTTTAGACCTTGAGATCGCCCAAACATCCCCCCGCTATGTGCATGCCCTGGGCGCGTACCGCAAAGCCCTGGAGCAGCGCAACCGCCTGCTGCGCGACTGCCGCGATGGACGCATGAGCGCGGACACGCGCGGCTCTTTGTTTGCCTGGAACGAGCAATTGGCCCAGCACGGCGCGCGCCTTGTTGAGCGCCGCCGCTTGTTTTTGGAGCGTTTGGCCGCCATTGCGGAGGATGTTCATCAAACCCTCAGCGACAAGCGCGACCATCTGCGCATTGTCTACCTGCCCTCGTTCCCTTTGGACGATGTTGCCGATGCCGAGGCTATTCAGGCCCGCTTTCTTCAAGCCCTAGAGCTAGTCGCACAGGACGAGCTGATGCGCGGCACCACCCTGCGCGGGCCGCAGCGCGACGATGTCAGCTTCACGGTGAACGGCCAGGACTGCCGCGCGTTTGGGTCGCAGGGCCAGCAGCGCACCGTGGCCCTGTCGCTCAAGCTCGCCGAGCGTCAGTTGATTGAAGAACTCGTGGGCGAACCCCCTTTGCTTCTCTTAGACGACGTGCTGTCCGACCTGGACGATGCCCGTCGCCGCCTGTTGTTTGACCTGACCGCGCAGGCCGGGTCGCAGACATTTTTAAGCTGCACCAACCTGCGCGCCTTTTCCCCCGCCGTTTTGGAGCGCGCCGCCGTCTACGATGTGGACAGTGGCATTGTCACCCGCCAGGAGTGATTACGGCGCGGCACAGGCGTCTTTAACGCGCTGCGAAGGCATTTTTCGCGCGTACCAACGGCGGACGGTTTTGTTCCGTCGTTGGTATGCGTTGAAAAAGCAAGGGGAATGCGGCGGGAACGCAGAGGCAATAGGTTTGCGGGGATTAGAAAGCGCGAAAGATGGCGTGTTGCCATTCTTTTATTGTGGCGGCGCAATAGTTTGATGTATAATGCTCCTGTGTGAAGAGTCTCTGACAAAAATGGTGATTGATCCTGCCTCAGCAGATCAAAACGGCTTTGATTATGACAAACGCTAGTAGATGTCGCCGCGCCATTCATCGCAGACGCGCAGTGGGCATGCCCCCTGCGACCGGCCTCCAGTAAACACGTTCTAACCTTAGCCCACTTCAGACAGGAAACGATTAGTGCCCCGCCCTAGTGATTTGCCATTTGGCAGCGAGTTCTCCCCCTCGCAAATAGAACTACCACGCCTGCTTGACTTGGTGATGCAGCATAATGGGAATTGGCGTGCGTTAGAGGCAGCCATTCTTGCGAAGTATTTTTCATCTCATGCCGGCGGAGATCAGACCGGAACCGACGACCGGGCCGACAGCAACGAGGCAGGCAGTAGAAATCGGGCGAAGCTCGCCAACAATTGCAAACTGGGCCTGCAAGCTTATGGCATCATAGACAAGGCTGGCACGGTTACGCAGTTTGGTCAATATCTTTATGACCTGCGGGCCGATGAGCAGCAGCTTTACGCAGCCCTTGCTAAGCACATCCTTTTGCAGCTGAATGGCCTCAATTTGGTGCAGTGCATTCAGGATATGCAGGTTTCCGGCGAGACGCCGGACTTAGTGAAACTTCGGGCATGGCTGGAAGATCGCGGCATTCATTTTCCTTCCGGCGGCAAGCATCCGAGCATGATGCGATTATGGCTGCAAAAAGCTGGCGTTTTTGCCGAAGGCTGGCGCGTAGACGAAGGCCGGCTACAGGCAATCTTAGGTACCAGCACCGAGGAACTAGAGGCGCTTGCCGGCTTGACCCGTGAGCAGAAAGCCTTTCTGCGTGCCCTGGTGAACATGGATGGAGATGGCCCCCACGCCTGGAATAAAGTTACACCGCTTGCTGCCGCTACTTACGGTGTCAAGTTCAACGAAAAGAATGTTCCCAAGCAAGTTTTGCAGCCTCTTGAAAAAGCCGGCTTCATCAAAACTACGGCCACCACCGGTGGACGCGGCGCGAGAGCGTTTGACGTTGGAATCACCGACAAGCTTATTGCCGATGTGCTTACCCCGCTGCTTAACCAGTTGGATCAGCAGGTACACTCAGAATTGCGCCCTTTGCTTCGCAAGCCGCTTGCTGACATACTCACCGAGATTGGGGACGAAAGCCGCCACATCGCCGGCCTTGCATTGGAGGCGCTTGCCTTCAAGCTCATGCGTTTGCTTGACATGACCTATGTAGCAACTCGGTTACGCGGGGCAGCGACCGGCGGCGCAGAAGTAGACCTTGTGTTTGAGTCGGCCCGCTTGGTGTTTTCCCGTTGGCAGGTTCAGTGTAAAAACACCAACCGAGTTTCGCTCGACGACGTAGCAAAGGAAGTTGGCCTCACCCACTTCCTCAAAAGTGCCGTCGTGGTGATGGTGACAACTGGCACCATAGGCCCCGAAGCCCGCCGCTACGCCAACAAGATCATGACCGACTCAAATCTCTCGATTGTTATGGTGGATGGCAGTGACCTAGGCAGGATCACTGCCGATAATGCCGCCATTGTAGAAGTTTTTAACCGTGAAGCCCAGTTCGCAATGCGTTTGAAGGCGCTGGAAAGCTTAGAATGAACGAGAACAAAATCCCGCGCCTGTATCACCGTACCGAGCTAGGAAAGATGATGTTAGGCGACAGCCTGAAAGTATTAAAAAAGCAGGCCCCGGCATCGGTCGACCTGGTGATGACCAGCCCACCCTTTGGCTTGGTACGCAAGAAAGAATATGGCAATGTCGCCGCCGATGATTATTGCGAATGGTTTGACCCATTTGCGGAGGCAATCCACCGGGTTTTGAAAGACACCGGCAGCCTGGTAATTGACATCGGCGGCGCGTGGAACCAGGGACTACCGACGCGGCACCTGTACCATTTTAAGCTGCTCATCCGCTTGTGTGAGCAGCATGGCTTTCATTTGGCGCAAGATTTTTACTGGTGGAACCCCTCCAAGCTGCCGACGCCGGCAGAATGGGTGACGGTCCGCCGTATTCGCGTCAAGGATGCCATCAATACTGTTTGGTGGCTGTCTAAGACCCCCTGGCCGAAGGCAAGTAATCGGCGCGTCCTACAGCCCTACAGTCCCAGCATGAAGGAACTGTTAGAAAAGGGCTATCAGGCCAAGAAACGGCCATCAGGACACGACATTAGCGACAAGTTCAGCAACGACAACGGGGCTGCGATCCCGCCAAACCTGATTGCTATTCCCAACACGGAGAGCAACAGCGCCTATCTACGCTATTGCCAGGAGCATGGGCTAACCGCCCACCCAGCCCGCTTTCCGGCAGAGCTACCCGAATATTTCATTCGGATGCTCACCGATCCTAATGATCTGGTGTTTGACCCGTTCGGTGGAAGCTGCATCACCGGTGAAGTATCCGAACGGTTAAAGCGCCGTTGGATTTGCGCAGAGCTGATTGAAGATTATCTAGCCGGTGCGTTAGGACGATTCGAGCTAGGCCGAGGCACGAATGGCAAAGGGCAAGCTTCTTACAACCCAGACAACCAGGGCAATTACTACCAAGTGCCGCGCCCCGGCATTCTTTGGAATGGCGCTGTGGGTGATCTCTTGCCTGAAGATGGAGGCCGAACGAGGACGAAAAAGCCTATACTTGAACCCGCACCCACGGAGCAGGAAAACATTGATGCCCCAGAAGCGTTTATTTTGGTAGCAGCACAAACCACATTAGATGGATTTTAGGACTGCAATTATCGTTTCCTGTGCTGCACTTTGGGTCATAGCTGAGATTATAACAGAGGAAAGCGGTCGGTGAGCGACAGCGAAGCAGAACCAAGGCATACCCGCTTAAACACTGAGGCGTTGCGGAAGCCGCAAACCCAAATAGCATGAGCCGCAAACCAAAATCACTGGCCTCCGCTGCGAGCGGGGTGCAGGCTGTTCTCAAGGCGGGCGATTTGTGGCAGGCCCTGCGCCCGCACATGGCAAAAGCGAAGTGGGCCGAAGTGGTCGGGCCGCAGGTGGCGGCTGTCACCCAGGTGGAAAAAGTGCAGGGAACCGAGCTGGTCGTGCGCGTCAAAAACAGCGTCTGGGCCAATGAATTAACTCTGCTCAAAGGCGACATGCTGCGCCGCCTGAACCTTGCGCTCGGCGGGCCGGTGCTGTCCGGCATCCGCTTCAAAGCGAGTGGGCTGGCGCAGAAAAAGGACAAGGCGCGCGTGTCCGCTGTTCCTATTCTGCCGGACGGCGACGCATTGGCCCAAATCCGGCTTTCTGGGGACGTTCTGGGGCGTTTGGAGGCAGTCGTGCAGCCAATCACTGACGAGGGGCTGCGCGCCCGTGTGCGGGCTTCTCTGCTGCGCGCGGCCCGATTGGAAGCCTGGAAACGCGCCCATGAATGGCGGCCCTGCCTGTGCTGCGGCGCACTATTGCCTCTTGCCGGCCTGCCGCATTTGTGCGCATTGTGCCGCGTCGCCCCGGCAAGTTCCACGGCTCCCCGCTTTTAACCCCCGTTTCCTGTCTCCGTCTGTGAATTATATCTGTGAATTATACTGGCTTGCGGCAGGCAGACGCAAAGGATTTTGCGTGTAAGTGTCGTATAATGACAATAGGACCGGCTGCAACGCGCCGGGCCGCAACGCATTTTTGATACACTGCCGGGGAAGCTGGAACGATGCTGCTGCTGCTGATCTTCGGGCTGATGGTTTTGCTGCAAGGCGTGGGTGCGTACCTTGCCCTGCGGATGTTTATCCGCTACGGGCGGCATTGGGCCTGGCTGGGCATTGCGGGCGCGCTGCTGGCGGCGGCAGGGCACAGCATCAGCCAGACGGCCCGGCATCTGCCGCAGAGGCAAAGCGCCGCCGGGGTGGATTTCGCGGCCTACGGGCTAGACGGCCTGCTGTCGCTGCTGCTGGTGGCAGGCCTGGGCATGGTGGAAAACATGTTCGCCGCCGCCCGCCGCGACCAGGAAGAACAGCACAACGAAAAGCGTCGGCTGACCATGCTGATTGACCGGCGCGTGGCTGATTTAGAGTCTGAGGTGACCGAGCGTCGGCGGGCGGAAGACCAGCTGCGTCAGGACGGCGAACGCTTTTCGGCAGTGATTTCCACGCAGCAGGATGTCGCGACGGCAGACCTGGACCTGGATGCGGTGCGCGATTTGATTGTCACGCGGGCGGAAGCCTTGACCCATGCCAGCGGGGCGGTGATGTCTATGGCCGAGGGCGACACGCTGGTGTACCGGTCGGCGAGCGGGCGGGCCGCGCCGTATGTCGGCCTGGAGCGCCCGCGCGACTCGGGGTTGCCGGGCCTGTGCCTGCGCACGGGCGAGCTGCTGCGGTGCGACGATGTGGAGCGTGATCCGCGCGTGGATTTGAGCGAGTGCCGGCGGATTGGGGCGCGCTCGCTGATTGTCGTGCCGCTTAACTTTGAGCGCCATGTCATCGGGGTGCTGATGGTGGTCTCGCCGGAGCTTTATGCGTTCGGGCCGACCGACGAGCAGACACTGCAATTGATGGTTGGGCTGATGGCGGCAGCCATGAGCCATGCCGCAGAGTTTGAAGCCAAGCAGGCGCTGCTGGGGGAACTGACCGCCACTCTAGACGCCCTGCGCGACGCCAAAGAAGCCGCCGAAGCCGCCACGCGCGCCAAGTCTGAATTTCTGGCGAACATGAGCCACGAGATCAGAACGCCCATGAACGGCATTTTGGGCATGACCGAGCTGGCCCTGGACACGCCGCTGAACCCGGAACAGCATGAGTACCTGCGCCTGGTTAAAGACTCGGCGACATCGCTGCTGTCTATTATCAACGACATTCTAGACTTCAGCAAGGTGGAGGCGGGCAAGCTGACGCTGGAGCCGATTGCGTTCTCGCTGCGCGATGCGCTGGATGGCGCTCTGCATCCCCTGGCCGCGCGCGCCCACGCCAAATCCTTGGAACTGGCCTGCCAGGTGCGCCCGGACGTGCCGGATGGGGTTGTCGGCGACCCTGGGCGGCTGCGCCAGATTATCGTCAACCTGGTCGGCAACGCCATCAAGTTTACCGAGACAGGCGAAGTCATTGTCCATGTGCATACCAAAACGCGGGCCGGGACGCACACAACCCTGCATTTTTCCGTCACAGACACAGGTGTCGGCATCCCGCCTGAGCGTCAGGAGCACGTCTTTGAAGCCTTCACGCAGGCCGACAGCTCCACCACGCGCAAGTACGGCGGCACCGGCCTGGGGCTGGCAATCTCCACGCAATTGGTAGAGCTGATGGGGGGGCGCATTTGGATTGAAAGCGAAGTCGGGCGGGGCAGCACGTTCCACTTCACGGCCAAGTTTGACATTCAGGCCGTCCGCGCGCCTGCCATAGACGTGCATGCCCTGCTCGGCCTGCCCGTGCTAGTGGTGGATGACAACGCCACCAACCGGCGCATTCTGGAAGAAACTCTGGGCAACTGGCGCATGACCCCGACTTTGGTGGACGGCGGGCGGGCCGCACTTGCCGAGCTGGTGCGCGCCAAATCGCAGGGGACGCCCTATGCTCTGGTGCTGCTGGATGGCATGATGCCCGAGATGGACGGGTTTCAATTAGCAGAAGAAATCAAAAAGCACCCTGATCTTGCCGGGGCGACATTGATGATGCTGTCGTCGGCGGGGCGTCAAGAGGACGCCGACCGCTGCCGCGACCTGGGAGTGGCTGCGTACCTGACCAAGCCTGTCAAGCAGTCTGCACTGCTGGACAGCATTTTGATGACATTGGACGCGCGCGTGCCGGGCCTCCACTTTGCCGAGGCACCGCAAAGCCAGTCCGCCGTGCTGCCGCCCGTCCGTCCGCTGCGCCTGCTGCTTGCGGAAGACAACACCGTCAACCAGCGCCTGGCTGTACGATTATTGGAGAAGCGCGGACACAGCGCGCGCGTGGTCGGCAATGGGCGCCTCGCCTTGGAGGCCTGGCAAGAAGAGCCGTTTGACGTGCTGCTCATGGATGTGCAGATGCCCGAGATGGACGGGCTGGAAGCGACGGCGGCGATCCGCACCCTCGAGCGCGACCAGGGAGGACATGTGCCCATTGTTGCGATGACCGCCCACGCTATGACCGGCGACCGGGAGCGGTGCCTCGCGGCGGGCATGGATGCCTACCTGCCCAAGCCCTTGCAGCCGCAGGAAATGATGCGCGTGATTGAAGGCCTGGCATCTCCGCATGCGCAAAGTGCCGGTGCCACAGACACTACAAGCGCCCAAAGCGAAACCGCAGGCGTGGAGCCTGCCCGCCCTGTGTTTGACGAACAGGGATCGCTGGCGCGCATGGATAACGACCAGACGCTGCTGCGGGAAGTGATTAGCCTGTTCTTTGAGGAAGCGCCGCGCCTGCTGGGTGTGCTCAGCCAGGGTTTGGAAGCCGGGGACGCACCTCTGGTGGAGCGGGCTGCGCACTCGCTCAAAGGCGCGGCAGCCAGCTTTGGGGCGGAAAGTGTCGTCGGTGCGGCCCGCGAATTAGAAGCGCAGGGCAAAAGCAACAATCTGGCACAGGCGGGGGACACGCTGACCCGTTTGCAGTCGGGCACGGCGCAATTGATGGAAGAGCTGAGCGCGTTTATCGCTCACTAATTTATCTCTGATTGACAGTGACATGACAGCGGGAGAACACCGTGAAGATTTTAGTTGCCGAAGATGATTTGATCCCGCGCCGGCTGCTGGAAAGCATTCTGCGCAAGTGGGACTACGAAGTTGTGCTGGCGGCGGATGGCGAAGAAGCCTGGCGCATTTTGCAGGAGCCGGACGCCCCGCGCCTTGCTATTCTGGACTGGCTCATGCCAGGATTAGATGGCCTGGAAGTATGCCGCCGCGTGCGCGCCCGCGCCGATGCTCCCTATGTGTACGTTATTCTCCTCACCGCCAAAGACCAGAAGGAAGATGTAATCGCGGGCATGGGCGCGGGCGCGGACGACTATCTCATCAAGCCGGTAGACTTTTACAAGCTGGAAGTGCGCCTGCGGGCGGGGCGGCGCATCTTGGACTTGCAGTCCCAGCTTTTGCAGTCGGCGGAGGAGCTGGCCCGCGTTCGCCGCACTGAAGTGGAGCTGGGCGCGCATATCCAGCAGACCTTGCTGCTGGGCAAGCCGCCCGCCGACATGCCCGGCTTGCAGGTTGCCGCTCTCACCGTGCCCTCGCAGCAGGTGGACGGCGACTTTTACGACTTCTTCCGGCATGGCAGTCAGTGCCTGGACGTGGTAGTGGGCGATGTGATGGGCAAAGGGGTCGCCGCCGCTTTGCTCGCCGCCGCCACCAAAAGCCAGTTTCTGCGTGCCCTGAGCGATCTGACCGCCTCGCTGGACAAAGGCAATGCCCCCCAGCCCCAGGACATTGTCGCGGCTGTGCATGGGCAAGTGACCGAGCAATTCATCAACCTCAACAGCTTTGAAACGCTGTGCTATGCCCGCTTTGACCTGGCCCGGCACCAGGTGGACTTTGTGGATTGCGGCCACACCGCTACCATCCAGTACCAGCGCTCGCGCGACAACTGCCTGATGCTTCAAGGCAAAAACATGCCGCTGGGCTTTGACAAGGCGGAAAAGTATGAGCAGTTGTCCCGCTCGTTTGAGCCGGGCGACCTGTTTGTGTTCTACTCGGATGGCATCACGGAAGCTATGAACGCCCAGGGCGAGCAGTTTGGAGTGGAGCGCATCCTCGCGTTCCTGCGCGCCCACAACGAGCTGCCGCCCGCCGAGTTTGTGCCCCAATTGCGTGCCGAGATCGCACGCTTTACAGGCACGGATACTTTGGCCGATGACATGACCTGCGTGGTGGTCAAAATGGAGCGCGTGGACGACGATTACTTGCTCTCGCAGTCTGTCCCGCTGGCGACTGCTTCGCTGGAAGTGCCCGCCAATTTGTCTGAGCTGACGACCATCTGGACCTTCGTGCGCGAGTTCTGCGCCCAAAGCATTCACCCTGTGCTAGACGAAGACCTCATTTATCAGCTGGAGCTTGCCGTGGTGGAAGCGGCAAGCAATATTATCAAGCATGCTTACCATAGCATTCCTCCAGGCAAGGTGCAGATTGAGGCGCAGGCGCTGACCGACGGCGTTTCCGTGGAGATGTACGATTGGGGCATTCCGTTTGATGCGGACGCCCCGCGCCCCCCCTCATTTGACGGCTCGGCGGAAAGCGGCTTCGGGCTGTATATTATCGCGCAAAGCGTTAATGAAGTGCAGTACTGGCGCGAAGATGCCGGGCGCAATGGCACCCGCTTGGTGCAGCGCCGCCGCGACTTGTTTGTCCACGAGCGCATTGACCTGGACCAGGAAAGCTAAACTTATGGACTTTGAAAGCTAGACCCATGGAAATACAAACCCAGACAACAGGCGATGTTCTTGTCGCCACCCCCCAGACCCAAACACTGATGGCAGGCAATGTGGAAGAGTTCCGGCAAAGCGTGCTGCCCCTGCTACAGCAGCCCAATAAAGTCGCCATTGACCTTCACAATGTGCAGTTTATGGATAGCTCCGGCGTGGGCGCGATTTTGTCCTGCCTGCGCCTTTTGGACGCCCATGGCGGCAGGCTCGCCCTGTTCGGCATGAACAAGGCTGTTAAGGGCGTCTTCCAGATTACGCGCATGCATCGCATCATTGACGGCTTTGACACGCGCGATGAGGCCCTGCTTGCCTTTGGCGCTTCTGCCGGAGCGTGAGGCATGCATGACATTCGCCATCGTCCTTTGCTCTGCGGGATCATGGGCTTTGTCCTGGGCATCGGCGTTTGGGGGATGGGTGCGCATAGCCTCCTGCTCGCCGCTGCTGGCGCGCTCCTTGGGCTGGGCTTGCTGCTCGCCAATCGCCCCGCGCTGGGTCTGGCGGGACTGGTGCTGGCGAGTATGGCCTTGGGAGCCTTGCGCCTCGCGTTATTTCAAACCCGCACCCCCACCGATGTTTCGCGCTGGGCGAACAGTGCAGGCTCTGTCTTGATCACTGGCCTGGTGGACAGCGACCCCGATGTGCGCCTGGGCCGCACCTCGTTTACCCTGCGCGCCGAGCGTATCGAGTCTCGCGGTCAAGTTCAGGCTGCCACAGGGCAGTGCATTGTCAACCTGCCCGGCACAATCCAAAGTTTAGACTACGGCGAGCGGGTGACGCTGGACGGCCTTTTGGAAACCCCGCCGCGCGCCACAAACCCCGGCGCGTTCTCCTGGCGCGAGGCGCTGGCCCGGCGCGGTATTTATGCCGTTCTGCATTTGCGGCGCCCCCAAGCTGTGCAGATGCTTGGGCCTGCGGCGTCAAACCTCGTCCTGCGGCTGGCCTGGCATGTGCGTCATTACGTGCTGCGCGGCATCCGGGGCGGCCTTCCCCCTGAGCAGGCCGCTGTGCTGGGCGGCATTCTGATTGGGCAGCGCACTGACCTGCCGCCGGATTTGCTGAGTGATTTCGTGCGCACGGGCACGGTGCATCTTCTCGCGTCGGCAGGGCTGCATGTGGGCATTATTGCTTTATGTCTGCTGTGGATAGGCCGCCACGCCACCCTGCCGCACAAAGTCAGCGCGCTGCTTCTGATGGGGACACTCGGAATGTATGCCCTCGTGTGCGGCGGCAGGCCGGGTGTGGTGCGGGCGGTTGTTGTCGCTGTTGTCTTTCTAGGGGCGGGATTGTGCGAACGACTTCCCGATGGCCCGACGACACTGGGAGCCGCCGCCGGGCTGATTTTGTTTCTTCAGCCGACTGCCCTCTGGGAGTCCGGGTTTCAGTTGTCGTTTCTTGTTGTGCTGACTTTGGTGGTCGGCATGCCCTTGTGGAGTGCATTCTGGCACCCTTGCCTTGAGCGCCGCTTTACAAGGCCCTTGTTTCGCAAAGCCGCTGTATGGGCGATGGAGTTGTGCGGCCTGGCTGTGCTGGCACAGATCGGCTCACTGCCGATTGTCGCCCGCGACTTCAACTTGGTGTCGCTGGTGGGCGTGCCTGCCAACCTGCTCGCCGTGCCTGCGTTGTTCTGGGTCATCCCATTGGGCTTTGCGGGCGCGCTGCTGTGGCCTGTTTTACCCGGTGTGGGCGCGGCCCTGCTGTGGCTGTGCCACTTCGGGCTTGCGTGGATTGTCCATACGGTGCAGGCGTGCGCGGCCCCGCCCTGGGCGGCAATTGTTGTCTCGTCTCCCACAACCGGCCTGATTGTGGCTTATTATCTTGTGCTAGCCATGTGCGCTTTGGCCCTGCGGCGCTTCATTCTGCCCAGAGAGCAGTTCGCGCCTGCTGCAACTCCCTCGTTTGCCCGATGACTTCTTTATTCCCACTTCTGACTGCGCGCCTGGCTCAACTACCTTTGTGGCAAAAGACGCTCGCCGCTGTTTTGCTTCTTTGCCTGCTGTTTCCCCTGCTGCGCCCTGTTCTGCTGCCTCCCGACCCCGATGCGGGCAAGCTGCGCCTGACTGTCTTAGATGTTGGGCAAGGCGACTGTCTGCTGCTGCAAACGCCGCAAGGCCGCACAGTCTTGATAGACGGCGGCGGGGCCAACGACGAAAAGACGGCAGGCCAGAGCGATGTGGGCGAGCGTGTCGTGCTTCCCTTTTTGCGGTCGCAGGGCATCAGCCATCTGGACGTTTTGGTGATTACTCACCCGCACGGCGACCACGTTGGCGGCCTGGCCGCTGTGCTGCGGCAGGAGCCGGTCGGGGTTGTCTTAGATGGAACGTGTCTGCCCTACCCCTCGCCCGCCTACGCCCAGGTGCGCTCTTTAATCCAATCCCGGCATATTCCCTATGTCCAGGCCGTGCGCGGCATGACGCTCCAGCTTGACCCCAGCATACGAGCCGACATTCTCAACCCGCCCGCCCAGGGCCATGTTTACGGCACGACCCTGGACAACAACATCGTCAACAACTACAGCGCCGTGCTGCGTATCGGCTACGGGCGCACGCACTTTCTCCTGGACGGCGATGCCCAAAGCGAGGCCGAGCAGTCCATGCTCGCCGCCATCCCCGACCTGTCCGCCGATGTGCTGAAAGTGGGGCATCACGGTGCGGGCAATGCCAGCACCGATGCCTGGCTGGCCCGCGTTCGCCCCCGCTACGCCGCCGTGTCCTGTGGTTTGCACAATCACTTTGGGCACCCGCACCCCGCGACTTTGGCCCGGCTTGCCGCCCACGGCGTTCAGGTTTTCCGCACCGACCACAACGGCGCAATCCTCTTCGTCAGCGATGGGCAGACAGTGACCGCCCGGCCCTTTATTCCCTAAGATGCTGTTCGTGGCCGCCGCATGAATGCAAAACTGAAACCCAGCACTGCCAATAGTGTTTAATGTGGGACTTAATGCTACAGCTAACACATACATTAACTTGTATGATACCAGCACGATGAATAGGCTATCGTGCTGGTATGATTGTAGTTACAGGAAATCACCCGCTAAATGTTCAGTTTTGATCTATTGTGCATACCCCGTTGTTAAGCCCTCTCCCAAGAAAGAGTGACATCATGTCAAAACGTAAAGGGACTGCTTATGCCATTGCAGTCTTTGCCATCGTTGCTCATGTGTTTGTAATACCTCCCCAGGTTTCAGCCGCGCCGTCGCCAAGTTCCATGTCGCTGGTTCACCTGGCTCCGTCCGACGCTCGGCAGTTTCAACGCGCAATGGCCTCGCTGGCAAGCCAAGCGCATGTCGCGCTGGTTGCCGAAGGTGTTCCGCTGAAACCTGCGCTTTCTGCCGCTGAGGCTGTTAACCTCACGGCGGAAATGCCTTTAGACCAAGCCGTGTCTAAGATGGCCGCCGCTTATGATTACGACGCTCAGCGTCAAGGCAGCGTCTTTGTACTGATAAAACGGTACTCAGACAGCCATGATTTGCCGTGTGTTACGCTGGCGGAGTGCCAGCGGGCGGCTGACGACTTGTCCGATGTTCTCAACGTTTTCAACCCCAATTTTGCCACTTCTATTTACGCGAACGGCCCCGATGGCCGACGAGAGGCTGTGGTCAGCTTCTTCGAGTCACTTTCGCCGGCACAGCTTCAATCAGCGCAAAACAAAACACTTTATTATGGAAGTTTATCGCCCAGCCAGCAGGCGATTATTCAGAAACTTTTTCTTTATCAATACGTGCAATCGCCTTTGGATGAAGTGAAAGGTGCAATTAACTATTTAGATTACGCCCCACAATCAGCCATCAAAGCCCGTGATGAGAATGGGTATTCCGGTCTCTTCATGGAAGTCCCCAACCTCTATGCTGGAGGACCTCCTAACCTCCTTTCATTATCAGGAGGGCTGACGCCTTTGGATCGGCCACAGCCCAGCATGGTGCGCGCACTCCCTCCAGCAAGCGTTGATGCTGTCCTACTGCAGCCAACGACACTGAGAAAGCTGACTTCTGGCCTGAAGCCGGTGAATGGAAAGCTGCCACTTGTAGATGCCTCGCTGGCGGATAAGCCTGTCACGGTTGCGGGCATTGACAATGCAGAGACAATGGCGGTGTTAAAAGCCCTTGCTGCGCTGTATGGGCTTGACCTGGAAGCGCCAGCTAGCGAGCGGCCCCGGCTAAAACCGCATGCGGTCTTGCTCCCGACCAGCCTCAAAGAAATAGACGCGGCAGTGTGGGCTTCTCTGCCGGTTTCCTATGTGCGTGCCTTGCACATCGCTCCTGCTGTCGCCTCCATCCCTGCCAAACCAAGCGCCTCCGCTGCGGCCCTGCCGGATTTCCCCAATCAAATGCGCTTGATGCAGCTTCCGATGAACATTCAGCAGGAGGCCAACAACCGCTTGCTGCTTGCCATTCAGCCGCCGCTGAAAAAGCAGGGATTGAGCGTTCGTGTCCCCGTCAAGTCTCTAGACAGCAGCACACAAGCCGCGCTTGCAATCTCTCTGATGACAACCGTGATCGCTACCCTGCATGATGGGTTTAGCGGCTCTCCGCACCAAAGTGTCCTGAACTGCGTGGATAACATGAACCAAACAGTAATCTACACCGTGCAGGGCGAAGACGCACACTTCAGCAGCCAAGACGTGCCCTCTCTTTATTTGGAGGGGACAGACCTTGACACCAAGCAGCATGTAGGCCTAGGCGGGGTTCGTTACTTCAGCAACAATTAACGTCAGCATAGCCGCAGGCAGCAGACACCGCAACGGCGCGATTACATTTGTCAGCAATGGAGATACCGTAACGGCCCGGCCCTTTATTCCCTCAGCGTTTGGTGTTAGGTAAGCTTCACCCTAATGCTCCACATCTACACCAAACGCTGCACATCGGCTTCGGCTTCATACGCCACCGGCAGGCCCACCGACCGGCACGTATCCAGAATGCTTTCCAATGTATCCTGCACCTGACGTTTGGACTGCGCATCCACCACAAACGGCGGGTTCCAGC
>JAABUU010005086.1_pt1 | contig 15007 bp, 15 predicted proteins | sample 5559301 | NCBI WGS metagenome assembly JAABUU01 (sample SAMN10711884, study PRJNA513360) | rock metagenome | isolation source: Antarctica rocks | place: Antarctica: Victoria Land, Richard Nunatak white | reverse complement strand
AAACGCCTACACTCGGCCTTGGGCTATCTCAGCCCCGCGCAGTTCGAAGATCAACACGCCCGGCAGACGGTCAAAACAGTAGCTTGATTCTGTCCACCCCAAGGGGCGCACTCCACTCAGGGGGTCACTATTGGCCGCGATTTTACAACCGCAAGGAAACCGGCCGTTTTCTTGGCGGCACGTTCTGGTAAGTACGGTGTTGGCGGGCATCGCCGACGCTACTTGTCTGATCAACCCGGCACCTTTCCCAGCACCGTTTTCGTCGCGCCGGAACCAGAGCAGTTGCGGCAGGCGCGGAGGCGGAGCTAACCAGGGCCGTGATCGAGAAACTCAATTACCTGATTGCCCTCTCACGCGAGCAGAACTTCCGTAAGGCCGCTGAGGCGTGCGGCGTCGCCCAGCCGACGCTCTCGGCGGGGATCAAGCAAACTGGAGGACGATCTGGGCGCCATGCTTGTCCGCCGCAGCTCCCGCTTCCTCGGCCTCACGCCGGAAGGCGAGCGCGTGCTGGAATGGGCCAAGCGGATAGTCGGCGATGCCCGGGCCATGCGGCAAGAACTGAGGAGCGACCGCACCGGACTGGCCGGCCATTTGAGGATTGCGGTTATTCCAACGGCCCTGGCGATGGTGCCCGTATTGACCGGGCCGTGCCTGGCCCGGCACCCCGGCTTGCAGTTCACCATCCTGTCCTGCACGTCCAACCGCGTCCTGACCATGCTGGACAACCTGGAGGTAGATGCCGGCATTACCTACCTGGACAACGAGGCGCTCGGGCGGGTGCGCGCCGTGCCGCTCTACACCGAACGCTATCAGTTGATCACGTCGGAGGGTGGCGCCTTCGCGGATCGGGCCACCGTGGCGTGGGCAGAGCTTGCCGGCGTGACGCTGTGCCTGCTGACGCCCGACATGCAGAACCGGCGGATAATGGACCGGCTCATGCGCGGCGCCGGGGTGGAACCCCGGCCGGTGCTGGAGTCAGACTCCCAAGTGACCCTGCTGGCGCATGTGTTGACCGGGCGCTGTGCGACCGTGCTGCCGGAACACCTCGCCTCCGTCCTGGCCGACCTGCCCCGACTGCGCCGCATTCCACTTGTGGAGCCAGAGGCCAGCTACGGCATTGGACTGGTGGTGCCGGACCGCGATCCCATGCCGGTACTGGCCGCGGCGCTGCTGGCCGAAGCCCGTGGGATCGGCATGTCATGATAGGACTTCGCTATCGCGCAACCCGAAATAGGTCTTGATCGGCCCTAAGTCGAAGGCATAACCCCGGTCACAGCACAGTTCGATCCGGAGGGGAGCCGCATGACAACGACGATCAGCAGCGTGGCGTCACCACCGCTGTCTGCGGCCAGCATCGAAGCGGCCCGGCGGATCATTGCCGCACATTCGGTCCTGGATGGCGCGGCCCTGCCCATCCTGCACGCCTTGCAGGAGGCATTCGGGTATGTGCCGCGGGAGTGCGACCCGCTGATCGCCGCCGCGCTGAACATCTCCCGCGCGGAGGTGCATGGCATCATCTCCTTCTACCACGACTTCCGTCGCGCCCCGGCAGGCCGGCATGTCCTGAAGTTGTGCCGGGCGGAGTCCTGCCAGTCCGCGGGTGGGACCGGGCTGGCCGAGCGCCTGCTGGGCCGGCTGGGCCTGGAGTGGGGTGGCACCACACGGGACGGCAGTCTGATGACGGTCGAGGCGGTCTATTGCCTTGGCCTGTGCGCGTGCAGCCCATCGGCGCTGCTGGACGGGGAGCCGATGGCGCGGCTGGACGACAGCACGCTGGCCACGGTTGTGCAGGAGGCACGCGCAGCATGACACGCATCTACCTGCCGCAGGACATGGCGGCCCTGGCGCTCGGCGCGGACCGCGTGCTGCGCACCCTGCAAGCCGAAGCCTCCCGCCGGGGCATGGACCTCGATGTCGTGCGGACCGGCACCCGCGGCGCGGTTTGGCTAGAGCCGCTGCTGGAAGTCGAGACGCTGGAGGGCCGCATCGGCTACGGCCCCGTGCAGCCCGGCGACGTGCCGGGCCTGATGGATGCCCTGCTGTCCGGCGGCGCGCATCCCTTGCGGATCGGCCGCCCGGAGGCGCACTCTTGGTTTGCCAACCAGAGCCGGCACACCTTCGCGCGCTGCGGCATCGTGGACCCCCTTTCGGTCGATGACTACCGCGCCCACGGCGGCTATGCCGGCCTGGCGCGCGCGCTGCAGCTGGGCGCCGAGGCCATCGTGGACGAGGTGAAGGTCTCGGGCCTGCGCGGCCGCGGCGGTGCCGGGTTCCCTACGGGCATCAAGTGGAACACCGTCCGCCTAGCCCCGTCCGACCAGAAGTACGTCGCCTGCAACGCCGATGAGGGCGACAGCGGCACCTTCGCCGACCGGATGCTGATGGAGGGCGACCCGCTCTGCCTGATCGAGGGCATGACCATCGCCGGCCTGGCTGTCGGCGCTACCAAAGGCTTCGTTTATATCCGGTCGGAATACCCGCACGCGATCCGCACCATGCAGGCGGCAGCGGATGCGGCGCGGGCTGCCGGGCTGCTCGGCAGGGACATCCTGGGGTCCGGCACGGCATTCGACCTGGAGGTCCGGGTGGGCGCCGGCGCCTACATCTGCGGCGAGGAGACCTCCATGCTGGAGAGCCTGGAGGGCAAGCGCGGCACCGTGCGCGCCAAGCCGCCGTTGCCGGCTATCGAGGGCCTGTTCGGACGCCCCACCGCCGTCAACAACGTCATGTCGCTCGCCAGCGTACCCGGCATCCTCGCCCATGGCGGGGCGGCCTACGCAGCGATGGGTGTGGGCCGGTCGCTGGGCACCCTGCCAGTCCAACTCGCCGGTAACGTCGCCCGCGGCGGCCTGATCGAGGTGCCGTTTGGGATCACCCTCCGCAGTCTGATCGAGGAGTGGGGCGGCGGCACTCGCAGCGGGCGGCCGTTCCGCGCGGTGCAGGTCGGCGGCCCGTTGGGCGCCTACTTCCCAGAGGCACTGCTGGACACGCCGATGGACTACGAGGCCTTTACGAAGGCTGGTGGCCTGGTTGGCCACGGCGGCGTCGTGGTGTTCGATGACACGGTGGACTTGGCCAAGCAGGCCCGCTTCGCCTTTGAGTTCTGCGCCGCTGAAAGCTGCGGCAAATGCACGCCCTGCCGCATCGGCGCGGTGCGCGGGATGGAGACGGTGGACCGCATCCTGGCCGGGATCGAGCCGGCCAAGAACTTCGAGGTTCTGGACGACCTGCTGGAGGTGATGACCGACGCCTCCCTGTGCGCCATGGGCGGGCTGACGCCCGTGCCCGTGAACAGCGCGCTGACCCACTTCCCCGAGGATTTCTACAAGTCCGGGCGCCTGCCCGTTGCCGCGGAATAGGAGAGCACCATGGCGCTCATCAAGGAACTGGACACCGGCACCCCGATCCGCGTATCCGGCAGCACCGTCATGCTGACCATTGACGGCCAGCGGGTTACGGTGCCGTCCGGCACCTCCGTCATGGCGGCGGCGGCCAGCATGGGCACGCAGATCCCCAAGCTTTGCGCGACCGACAGCCTCGAGCCGTTCGGCTCCTGCCGCTTGTGCCTGGTGCAGATCGAGGGAAGGCGCGGCTACCCGGCCTCCTGCACCACGCCTGCCGAAGCCGGTATGGTCGTTCACACCGAAAACGGCGCCATCGCCAAGCGCCGCCGCGGCGTGATGGAGCTTTATATCTCCGACCACCCGCTGACCTGCCTGACCTGCTCCGCCAACGGCGACTGCGAGTTGCAGGACATGGCCGGCAAGGTCGGGCTGCGCGACGTGCGCTATGGCTACGAGGGTGAGAACCACCTGAGTGCGCCGACCGACGACAGCAACCCCTACTTCACGTTCGAGGCCAGCAAGTGCATCGCATGCTCCCGCTGCGTGCGGGCCTGCGAGGACATCCAGGGAACCTTCGCGCTGACGATGGAGGGCCGCGGCTTCGCGTCAAAGATTAGCGCGGGCGGCACCGACTTCATGGGGTCAGAGTGCGTGTCCTGCGGCGCTTGTGTCCAGGCCTGCCCGACCGCGACCCTGAATGAGAAGGCCGTCATCAAGCTGGGCACGCCGGAGCACTCCGTCGTCACGACCTGCGCCTATTGCGGCGTCGGCTGCTCCTTTAAGGCGGAGATGAAGGGGGAGACCGTGGTCCGCATGGTCCCCTACAAGGACGGCGGCGCCAATGCCGGCCATAGCTGCGTGAAGGGCCGCTTCGCGTTCGGCTATGCCACGCACAAGGACCGCAAGACCAAGCCGATGATCCGCGCCGCCATCACCGACCCTTGGCAGGAGGTCTCCTGGGAGGCGGCCATCGCCCATGCCGCCTCCGAGTTCAAGCGCATCCAGGCGAAGTTCGGGCAGAACTCCGTGGGAGGCATCACCTCCTCCCGCTGCACCAACGAGGAGACGTTCCTGGTGCAGAAGCTGATCCGTGGCGCGTTCGGCAACAACAACGTGGACACCTGCGCCCGGGTCTGCCACTCGCCGACGGGCTATGGACTCAGCACCACGCTGGGCACCTCGGCCGGCACGCAGGACTTCGCCAGCGTGGACCATTCCGACGTGATCCTGGTGATCGGCGCCAACCCGACCGACGGGCATCCAGTGTTCGCGTCGCGCATGAAGCGACGGCTGCGGGACGGCGCCAAGCTGATCGTCGCCGATCCCCGCAAGATCGATCTGGTGAAGTCTCCGCACATCAGCGCCCAGCACCACCTGCCGCTGCTGCCTGGCACCAACGTCGCCGTGCTCAACGCCATGTCCTATACCATCGTCACCGAGGGGCTGATTGACCAGGACTACATCCGCGAGCGTTGCGATCTCGATGCGTTTGAGGGCTGGGCGAGATTCATCGCCTTGGAGCACAATTCGCCCGAGGCCACGGCGGCGCTGACCGGCGTGCCGGCGGCGGAGGTGCGGGCGGCGGCGCGGCTGTTCGCCACCGGCGGCAATGCCGCGATCTACTACGGGTTGGGCATCACCGAGCACAGCCAGGGCACCACGGCTGTCATGGCGATGGCGAACCTGGCGATGGCGACGGGCAACATCGGCAAGCTCGGCGCCGGGGTAAACCCGTTGCGAGGTCAGAACAACGTGCAGGGTGCCTGCGACATGGGCAGCTTCCCGCACGAGTTCAGCGGCTACCGCCACGTGTCCGACGACGTGGCGCGGGAGATGTTCGAGGCGACATGGGGCGTGCCGCTGTCCTCCGACCCCGGCCTGCGCATCCCCAACATGCTGGACGACGCGGTGGAGGGCAGCTTCAAGGCGCTCTACATCCAGGGCGAGGACATCGCGCAATCCGATCCCGACACCCAGCACGTGACCGCCGGGCTGCGGGCGATGGAGTGCGTGGTGGTGCAGGATATCTTCTTGAACGAAACCGCCAAGTACGCCCACGTCTTCCTGCCCGGCTCCTCGTTCCTGGAAAAGGACGGCACCTTCACCAACGCGGAGCGGCGGATCAACCGGGTGCGGAAGGTGATGTCGCCGCTGGGCGGGCTGGCGGACTGGGAGGCGACGGTGGCGCTATCCAACGCGCTGGGCTTCCCGATGAGCTACTCCCATCCCAGCGAGATCATGGACGAGATCGCCCGGCTGACGCCGAGCTTTGCCGGCGTGTCCTATGCCAAGCTGGACGAGTTGGGGTCCTTGCAATGGCCATGCAATGAGGCGGCCCCACTGGGCACACCGATGATGCACGTGGACCGCTTCGTGCGCGGTAAGGGCCGGTTCATGCTGACCGAGTTCGTGCCCACCGAGGAGCGCACCGGCGCGCGCTTCCCGCTGATCCTGACCACCGGGCGCATCCTGAGCCAATACAACGTCGGCGCGCAGACCCGCCGGACCGAGAACAGCCGCTGGCACGAGGAAGACGTGCTGGAAATCCACCCCTTCGATGCCGAGAACCGCGGCGTCAACGACGGCGACCTGGTGGCGCTCGCCAGCCGCTCCGGCGACATCGCGCTGCGCGCCCGCATCAGCGAACGGATGCAGCCCGGCGTCGTTTACACCACCTTCCACCACGCCAAGACCGGCGCCAACGTCATCACGACCGACTTCTCCGACTGGGCGACCAACTGCCCGGAGTACAAGGTGACGGCGGTGCAGGTGCGCCGGACCAACCGTCCGTCGGACTGGCAGGCGAAGTTCTTCGAGGAGGATGTGGCGTTGACTCGGATCGAGGTTGCCCAAGGTGCCTCCGATTAGCGCGGCTGCACCTGTCCCTGGCCAACCGGTCGCACTGCAGTCGGCCTGCGACGTCTCTGCGACCGTTTTCACCTTCGGGGGTGCGCCGCCCCCTACGGGCAGCCGCGCCGTCGCGGTCGAGGCGGCGGTCAACGTGGTCTATGGCACCGTGCCCTACGCCGTGATGATGCTGACGCCTGCCGACCTGGAGGACTTCGCCGCCGGGTTCAGCCTGACTGAGGGCGTGATCGGCGCGCGGGAGGACCTGCGCGGCGTCACCGTCGTGCAGGAGGAGGACGGGATGCGGCTGGTCGTGGACCTCGTGCCCAGCCGCTTCCACGGGCTGCTGTCCCGGCGGCGCGCGATGGCTGGGCGCACGAGCTGCGGGGTCTGCGGGATCGAGGACCTGGCCAACCTGCCGCGCGCCGGGCAGCGGCAGGGACCGGCGGCGCCGGTCCGCCTGGCGGCCATCCGCCGGGCGCTGGGGGAGCTCTCGGCGCACCAGGTGCTGAACCAGGCGACGCGCGCCGTCCACGCCGCTGCCTGGGCCGGCCCGGACGGCGCGATCACCTGCGTGCGGGAAGATGTCGGGCGGCACAACGCGCTGGACAAGCTGATCGGCGCCTTGCTGACCCGCGGCGAAGACCCCGGCAGCGGCTTCCTACTGGTCACCAGCCGGTGCTCCTACGAGATGGTCGAGAAGGCCGCGGCGTTCGGCGCCGGCACGCTAGCGGCGATCTCGGCCCCGACCTCGCTGGGGGTGGAGCGCGCCCAGCACCACGGCATCACCCTGGTCGGCGTCGCCCGGCACGACGCCGTGACGGCGTTCACGGGGGCAAGCCGCATCATTTGCGACGAAAGGATTCTGGCTTGAACGCCGACAAACTTGCTTCTATGGCCAACCAAGTTGCCGGGTTCTTCCGGTCCTACCCCGATGACGAGGCGTGCGCAGGCATCCGCGACCACATTGAGGCGTTCTGGACCCCCGGGATGCGCCAGACGATGCTGGCAAGCGGCCCGCAGGCCGGGCTGGACCCGCTGGTGGTGACGGCGCTGTGGACGGTGCCTCATGCCGAAAGCCCAGTCCGCAAGGAAACGGCTGGTCCGGAGGTGGTCGGGCAACTCGCAAGCGATGCAGGGTAGCGGCAGCGACTAACCAAGACTGGCTAGGCCGTGCCCGGTGACGGCCACGCCGGCCGGGGCGTGCGGAACCTGATTGGAATTGAGGCACATTAGGACGCGCCAGCAGGAGCTTGCCTCATGATCTCGCCCGCCGTCCGTTCCTCGCCGCGCTGTTTGGCCTGCTTGGCACCGCGTTGCTCGCCACAGGCCAGGCCCAGGCCGAGGCGCCGTTCATCACGGTCGCCTCCACCACGTCCACCGAACAGTCCGGCCTGTTCGGTTACCTTCTTCCCGCCTTCACGGAGGCGACCGGAATCGAGGTGCGCGTAGTCGCGGTCGGCACCGGCCAGGCACTCAAGATCGGCGAGCGCGGCGACGCCGACGTATTGCTAGTGCATGATCGCGCCGCGGAGCTGAAGTTCGTAGCGGACGGCTGGGCCGTCGGCCGGCATGATCTAATGTACGCCGTCGGCCGGCATGATCTAATGTACAACGACTTCATTGTCGTCGGCCCCAAGGCCGATCCCGCAGGGGTTGCGGGCAGCGGCGACGCCGTGGCCGCCTTCCGCAAGATCGCGGCTGCCAAGGCGCCATTCGTCACCCGCGGCGACGACAGCGGCACCAACGCGGCGGAGCGGCGCTTCTGGCGTGACGCCACAATTGACCCGAAGGCTGCCAGCGCGGGCAAGGGCTGGTACAAGGACATCGGCGGCGGCATGGGCCAAGCGCTGAATGCCTGCGCCGTGATGGACGCCTACACCCTGTCCGATCGCGGCACCTGGCTGAACTTCGGAAACCGGCGCGACCTGGTGATTGTCGTCGAGGGCGACCGGCGGCTGTTCAACCAGTATGGCGTCATGTTGGTCAACCCGGCCCGGCATCCCACCGTAAAGGCAGACCTCGGCCAGAGATTTATTGACTGGCTGATCTCGCCGGCAGGGCAGCAGACAATCACGGGCTACCGGATCAACGGGGAGCAGCTGTTCTTCCCCGACGTGGACAGGCCCGGCCTGTGAGGAGCGTTCGCCAGGCCATCGTCGCTGGAGTCGCAATAGCCATGCTCGCCCTTGCCCTCCCGTCCCTACACGCCGAGGAGGGCGTCGTCAGATTGCACGCGGCCGGCAGCCTCCGGCCGGCCCTGACCGAATTGAGCCAGGCGTTCACCGCAGCACATGGCGTCAAAGTCGAGGCGCAGTTCGGCTCGTCCGGGCTGTTGCGCGAACAGCTGGAGCGGGGCGAACCCGGCGACGTGTATGCCTCTGCCGACACGGGCAACCCGCTTGCGTTGGCGAAGGGCGGCAAGGCCTGGCCTGTGGTGATGTTCGCCCGCAACCGCTTGTGCGCCGTCGTGCGGCCGGGCCTGGACGTGACGCCTGATACGATCCTGGCGACGATGCTCCTGCCTGGGGTCAAGCTCGGCACCTCGACCCCGCGCAACGACCCGGCGGGGGACTATGCCTGGCAAGTCTTTGCCAAGGCGGACCAGGTGCAGCCGGGCGCGCGTGCGGCGCTGGAGACGAAAGCACTGAAGCTGACGGGTGCTCCGGACTCGCCGCGTCCCCCGGACGGCCGCAGCGTCTATGCGTGGCACGTTCTGGAAGGCCGTGCCGACGTGTTCCTCGCCTACTGCACCGCTGGGCGCGAAGCGGCGGCGGAGGCGCCCGGCATCACCACCGTAGAGATGCCGCCCGAGCTAGCCGTGGGTGCCGAGTATGGGCTGACCGTGCTGCGGGCCGGAAATGCCCAGACCGCCTTGCCGCTCGCACTCTACATGCTCTCCACGGATGGACAGGCGATTCTCGCCCGCTACGGGTTCGACGCGCCGCTGTCACTCAAATAGCTGAACTCGGCCAGCAACCAACCCCTTATGGTCGTGTCGGCGCTTTCACACCGACAGCGTCGCTACCAGCAATCTCTGTGTGAGGTTTTGGCGCGGATCGTCGCCATAGTCCGATTGCGCCTTCCCAGCGGCTGACCTGACCGTCCCAGGCAAACCAGGCGCCGATCGCGCCCAGGGGTAATCCGAGCAGCGCGTAGCGCATCACCGCAGCCCGGAACGGGAGTGGGGCGATCATCGCACCTACACCGAGGGCGACCAGGCAGATGGTGACATTCGCGCCGATCACGTCGCCCAGTGCGATGCCGGATGAGCCGCGCAGCGATGCGGCGATTACCGTCGCAAGCTCCTCCGGTTCGGCACCGGCGAGCAGGAGGGCAAGGGCGAAGCTGCTGACGCAAAGCTGCACTGAAGCCTGGCCAAGGTGTTCGGCAAAGGCTTCGGCGCCCCAGACGATCGCGGCTGTACCGACGGTGAACGCCAGCAGCCACAGGGTAAGCGTCATCCGGCCGTCAGATCACGTGTTCCCGGGCCAGCGCACAGGGTTGAGCGGGATCGCCCTCCTCGACCTGGAATGTGGCATGGCCCACGCCGAAGCGATCACGCAGCTCATCGCACACGCGGCGCAGTAGGGCGTCGTCGGTGCCCTGGCCAGGGCGGATCAGGTGCGCCGTCAACGCGGTCTCCGTCGTGGACAGGCCCCAGATGTGTAGATCATGGACCTCGGTCACGCCCGGCAAGGCAGTCAGGTAAGCCCGTACCTCTTCGGCGTTCACGCCTTGCGGCACCTTGTCGAGGGCCAGGTTTACGCTGTCGCGCAACAGTCCCCAGGTTGAAACCAGGATCAGGGCAGCGATGCCCAGGCTAACTAGGGGATCGAGCCAGGCCCAGCCGGTCAGCAGGATGACAAGGCCGGCGACGACCACGCCCGCGGAGACGGCGGCGTCGGCCGCCATGTGCAGGAAGGCGCCCCGCACATTCAGGTCCCCCTTGCGACCACGCGCGAACAGCCAGGCCGTGCCGCCGTTGACCACGATGCCGGCGGCGGCCACCAGCATGACGGTCTTGCCGCCGACCTGACCCGGAGGCATGCCGGCCGCGAGGCGCTGGATCGCCTCGACGGCGATGGCGCCAACGCTGACCAGCAGTACGACGGCATTGGTCAGGGAGGCCAGGATCGAGCTGCGGCCGTAGCCATAGGTGCGCTCGCGCGTTGGGCGGCGCCGACCGAGCCAAACCGCGCCCCAGGCAAGCAGCAAACCCAGCACGTCGCCGAGATTGTGCGCCGCGTCGGCAAGTAGGGCGACGGAGTGGGCAGCCAGGCCGAAGACGACCTCCGCCACGACGAAACCCGCATTTAGCGCAGCGCCCAACGCGAAAGCGCCATCGAACCCGGCGGGCGGCTGGTGATGATGGTGGCCGTCCGAACCATGTGCGTGCCTATGCCCGTGGTCGTGCCCGCTATGGTCATGGCTGTGATCGTGGCCGTGGTGGTCGTGTCCGCTCATGATGCCCCCCTGGCCGTAACGGGGGAGACAAATTCGCGACGGTCTAGCTCGCCCCGCGCTTGCCGAACGATGCTCAGACCGCCCGATAACCCTAGACCGCCCATGATAGCGGCCACGATCACGTCCGGCCAGCCAGTGCCCGTGCCGAACACGCCGGCTGCGGCCAGCATAACGGCGAAGTTGCCGATGGCGTCGTTGCGCGAACATACCCACACCGATCGCATGTTCGCGTCCCCGCTGCGGAAGCGGTAGAGCATCAGGGCGACGCCGCCATTGGCCAGCAGGGCAGCCGTGCCAACCACGCCCATCACCTCCGCCCGCGGCAGTGTGCCGAACCAGGCGTGCCAAGCGGTGCTGCCGAGCACCCACAGCGCCAGCACAATCAGCGTCCAGCCTTTCAGCAAGGCCGCCCGCGACCGCCAGACTAGGGCCAGGCCGACCACGCCGAGGCTGATGGCGTAGTTCGCGGCGTCGCCCAGGAAATCCAGTGCGTCGGCTTGCAGAGCGGCCGAACCAGCAGCAGCGCCGGCCACGATCTCTGCCAGGAAAAACCCGGCATTGATCGCGAGCGCGATCCACAACGCCCGGCGCCATCGCGGGCTATCCAGCACCGGCTTGGCGCTGGCGCAGTTTGAATCATGGCAGCAGGACACGACATCACCTCGACAGCTTCGACCTGCCAACCCAGATGCACCCTGTAGCCGCTACAGGGTCAAGACAGAATGGGTGAGACGTTCGGCATTGGCGAGCTGGCCCGTGCGACATGCACGAAGGTAGAGACGGTGCGCTGGTACGAGCGCATTGGTCTGCTTGCTGCACCGGCCCGAACGGGCGGCAACTATCGGGCTTATGGGCGCAAGCACCTGGAGCGGTTGAGCTTCGTGCGCCGTGCCCGCGACCTCGGCTTCTCATTGGACCAGGTGCGCGAGCTGCTGCGCCTATCCGACCAGCGTGACCGTCCATGCGAGGAAGTGGATCGGATTGCCCGTGGGCATCTGACAGAGGTGGAACGCAAGATCGCCGACCTGACGGCACTTGGACACGAGTTGCACAGCCTCATTGGCCAATGTGGGCACGGCACCGTCGCGGAATGTCGGATCATCGAGGCGCTGTCGCCTCAATGATCCGGGCTAATCTGCTTCGCAGCGAAGCGCTGATGAGCTTCGCCAACGACTACCCGCGATGATCGGCGTTCCGGCAGGCGGCTATCTACTGCAAACCGCCGGTCAACGGACAACCGCGTTGAGAGCACCAGACCGCCGCAAGAGCATAGGCCCCCTGCAAACGATCGGTTGGCTACTGGTTCCCTCGAAACAGGTATTTGCCCAGCGCGACAACGCCAAGCACAAGCAGCACAACGATGAGCAGGCCAACCAAGCCCATGCCCCACATCATCCCGCTGCCCATCATACCGTTTTGCATCATGGCTTGAATCCCAGATTTGTACGCCGGTTGGTGAGGGGCGGAGTTCCCGCCCCTCACCATTTCCATCAGCCCTTGCTAGCGGGCGCCGCCGGCGCAGGAGCAGCGGCCTTCTCCTGTGCCATCGTCTCCATCATGTGATTGCAGCCGTCCATCATCTTGGCCATCTTCTGCATCATCTCCGGATTCATTGCGGTCTGACCGTTTGGCATGCCGTGCCCCATCATGCCGCTACCCGGGTTAGCCGGACTTGCGGCCGGGGGTGTCGCCGGAGCAGCCGTTTGAGCGAAGGCCGGAACACCAGCCAGGGCCAAGCTTCCCAGCAAAGCCGTCACTGCCATCACACCCTTAACTTTGTTCATCTGAGCCATTGTTGAAACTCCATCATGTTGCCCTCCTAATCTGCGGCGCGGGAGGGTGACGCGTTGTTCTCACTCGGCCGGGATCGCCGCCCGCTGACCGGCGAGCGCACGCGCTTCGGCGCGGTGAGGCAGCCGCCATCCTTTGACGATCGCGTAGATCGCGGGGATGACGAGCAGGGTAAGGAGGGTGGACGACACCATTCCTCCGACCATTGGAACGGCGATGCGGCGCATGACCTCGGAGCCGGTGCCGGTGCTCCACAAGATCGGCAGCAGCCCGGCCATGATCGCCACGACGGTCATCATCTTCGGCCGCACGCGCTCGACCGCGCCATGCATGATGGCCCTTTGCAGGTCTTCGCGGCTCAGGACCGTACCTTCAAGACGGCGCTTCTCCCGAACCTCAGTGAGCGCGTGGTCCAGGTAGATCAGCATGACCACGCCGGTTTCAGCCGCCACGCCCGCGAGCGCGATGAAGCCGACCGCCACGGCGACGCTCATGTTGTAGCCGAGCAGCCACATCAGCCAGGCCCCGCCCACCAGCGCGAACGGCACCGAAAGCATGACGATGAAGGTCTCGGTCAGCCGGCCGAAGTTGAGGAACAGCAGCACCATGATCACGACCAGCGTGGCCGGCACCACCACCTTCAACTTGGCCTCGGCACGCTGCAGGTACTCGAACTGGCCGCTCCACTCGATGTGGTAGCCCGGCGGCATCTTCACCTGCTCCGCCACCTTGCGGGATGCCTCCGCGACGTAGCCGCCAAGGTCGCGACCGACCAGATCGACGTAGATGTAGGCGACCGGCTGCGCGTTCTCCGTGCGGATACTGGGCGGCCCCGTGGTGACATGGATGCTGGCGACCTGGCCTAGCGGGACCATGGCGCCGCCCATCGCCGGCACCAGGACCTGGCTGGCAATGGACTCGGGGTCATCCCGCAGGCCGCGCGGGTAGCGGACGTTTACGCCGTAGCGCTCGCGGCCTTCGACCGTCGTGGTGACCGTCTCACCGCCGAGTGCGGTCGCAACCACCTTCTGAACGTCTTCAACCGATAGGCCGTAACGGGCTGCTGCTTCCCGATCGGGCGCGATCTCGACGTAATGGCCACCTTCCAGCCGCTCCGCGAAGGCGCTCGTGGTGCCGGGCACGTTATGAACGACGTGCTCGACGTCGGTCGCCAGGCGCTCCAGGACGCGTAGATCGGGGCCAAAAACCTTCACGCCGACCGGAGTGCGGATACCCGTCGAGAGCATGTCGATGCGCGCCTTGATCGGCATGGTCCAGGCGTTGCTGACGCCGGGGAGCTGCAAGGCGGCATTCATCTCGGCAATCAGTGTGTCGAGAGTCTTACCCCCCGGCCACTCGCTCGGCGGCTTCAGGTTCACGACCGTCTCGCTCATCTCGACCGGGGCCGGGTCGGTCGCTGTCATTGCCCGACCTGCCTTGCCGAAGACAGACTCCACCTCCGGGAACGACTTGATGATGCGATCCTGCGTTTGCAGCAGTTCCGCCGCCTTGGTCACTGACAGGCCCGGCACCGTCACCGGCATGAACAGCAACGTGCCCTCGTTCAGGCTGGGCATGAACTCGCTGCCAAGCTGCATGGCTGGCCACGCCGTCGCGCCCAGGATGGCTATGGCGGCGATGACGACGAGAACCGGAACCCGAAGCACCAGGCGGATCACCGGCCGGTAAACCCAAATCAGCGCCCGGTTGATCGGGTTCTTCGCTTCGGGGATGATTTTCCCTCGCACGAAGAACAGCATCAGCACCGGCACCAGCGTGATGGACAGCAGCGCGCCGGCGGCCATAGCGAAGGTCTTGGTATAGGCGAGCGGCTTGAACAGCCGGCCCTCCTGGTCCTCCAGAGCGAACACCGGCAGGAAGGCGGCGACGATCACCAGCAGGCTGAAAAACAGCGATGGCCCGACTTCCTTGGCCGCGGCGATCAACGCCGGGCCGCGCGGTTCGCCCGGCTTGAGCCGTTCGACGTGCTTGTGGGCGTTCTCGATCATCACGATCGCCGCATCCACCATGGCGCCGAGCGCGATGGCGATGCCGCCCAGGCTCATGATGTTCGACCCGATGCCCAGCGCATACATGCCGGAGAACGCCACCAGCACGCCGATCGGCAGCGTCAGGATGGCCACCAGCGCACTGCGGAAGTGCAGCAGGAAAATCACGCAAACCACGGCGACGATCAGGCTTTCCTCGACCAGCGTGTGCTTGAGCGTGTGGATGGCACTGTCGATAAGCTGCGATCGATCATAGACGGGCTCAATCGAGACGCCCTCCGGCAGGCCCGGCTTCAGCTCCGCCAACTTGGCCTTGATGTTGCCGATCGTGGTCAGCGCGTCGGCGCCGTCGCGCTTGATCGCGATGCCGCCGACCACCTCGCCGGTGCCGTTCATTTCGGCGATGCCGCGGCGCTCGTCGGGACCTAAGCAGAGACTCGTGACTTGGCCAACGGAGCGACCATGCGCTCTTGGTTGAGAGCGCTCACGGCTTCGTGGATAGTCTGGTCGAGCGCGTGCATGTCGGTGAAGGTTTGGTGAGCGAGGTGG
>JAABUU010005085.1_pt1 | contig 15008 bp, 17 predicted proteins | sample 5559301 | NCBI WGS metagenome assembly JAABUU01 (sample SAMN10711884, study PRJNA513360) | rock metagenome | isolation source: Antarctica rocks | place: Antarctica: Victoria Land, Richard Nunatak white | reverse complement strand
TGAATCTCAAGGACTTGCCTCAGTGTCTTTACAACGAGTCTTCAAAGTGTTCAATTGCTGCAAGATCAGACCACGCAATGCCAGTATGAGACAAAGCAATCTAGCTGAGAAATCAAGTGAGAAGACGTTATTGACAGCCTGTAATAAAATCAAGTAGCAAATGAGGCAATACAAAGCTTGTTTAAATTTGTACAACAGCACACATGGTCATCGCGGGAAAGGTGACAGAAATGTAAGCAAAAATCTCATACAAACAATACCAGCAAGCAGCCCAAGCTAATTAGCTAGAGCGCTCTGCTAAACATTACACAAACTGCATTTCTATTTGCAGATTTTTCCTGTGGCGAACATGGCTGATGCTGATGGTTCTACATAAGTCAGCACAGGGCTGCATTGGGCTTGGCAGCTTGAGCTGATGAGGCAGCCAGCTTATTGCAGCGGGTCACACCCTCTTTGTTTCAGAGCGTCTTGCATGGCAGCAACATATATCTGACAGTCATTGGCTGCATAGTCTGGGTGCTCTTGCTCTTCTGCTTTTTGCAAGTAGCACTCCTTAAATGCGAGCGCCTGTTGTGGAGCTATCACCTGTAAGTGTGGCAGTGTCACTGAGTGTTGTCTATATTCCTAGGCAGTAGACACCTTTATACTGGTGACACTTGTGACAGCAAGCATGCACAGGAGGCAGCAGAAGCTTTGCCGCGCCCAACTGATGTCTTGATTGTATACAGGCAGGACGCGAACCTCTGCATAGCACTCAATAGCCCTGGACTCTAGCCTTGCATAAGCAAGTGGCAGGTCTGGATTTGCCCTCTTGCAAGACTGCAAGGCCTTCAATGGAGCAACACACTTCTTTTTCAACCTTTTCTGCTCGGCCTTCGACACGGGTTCTGATGCAGGTGGTTGTGGTTTTTTGGACCACCACATAAAGCTTGCAAGCTGCGGTGCTGCTTAGATACCACAGCTGTTCATGTTGGTGACAGAGCCTCTCACGATGCCTATTTGTGACTATCTGTGGGCTCAGGCTTCACAACATTGATCACAGACTACCTGGCAAAGCAGGGCATAGCTCGGGCTGTGCCTTTAGATTCCACAAGAGAGGAGATTGGCACCAGCAGCAAGGATCAAGATGCTACAAGGCAGGGCGGTGATCAGGTTGTAGGCCTCGCAAGGACCAGTATTGACCTGCGATAACCAAAAGCGTTTGTCGTGCGACCAAGAATTTGCACAAAAGTTTGGCTGACTCTACCTTGGCGACTGCTCCCGCAGCACGGTTTTGTTGGTTGCGCAAGCGCCGCAAACGTTTTGTCTGTTGACTTCAGATGCAGTGGAGGTTTGTATGTTACTGCACTGCTTGACTATCAGCAAGCGAGTTGCTTGAGGGTCGAGTCTGATCTGGAGGTGAGAAGACTGATCCCTGCTTCTCGTACATAGAGCCGTCGCGCTAGCGAGCAGTGAGCTGACTAATATGCTCAACAATGTATGCCAACGATGTAGGCTGCACCAGTCAGCCTAGAATTGCTTTACCAAGCCTGCCTGTCATGTTGTTGCACTGGCGTCAGCCAAAACACAAGCGACAGAGTTGTGTGTAAACTCATGCTAACATGCATACATAAATGGATGTTGCAGTATGAACATGTGGTATCGTGGCTCCTTGCGCTCCATACCTCTGCATAAGGCAACACAAAAGGGTGACGATGTTGAAGTTGCAGCTCTCTTAGCGCAGGTGAGTTGCAGCTTGCTCATGTAATCTATATTTACCAGCCAGGGATGCCATCATTGTGATCACCACCATTGTTTTGCAGGGCGCAGATGTGAACGCACGAGATGCAGAGGGGCGCACACCCTTGCATCATGCTGTCATGCGTGGTCACCTGCAAATTGTAGACATGCTTCTGGACAGGGGTGGCCCAGCTTTGTTGCTGTCCAAAGACATCCTTGGCTGCACGCCTGTCCATTTAGCAGCAGTCCAAAATCAGGTCACTCTGATCAGAAAGCTGGTGACTGCTCTGCTCAAAGATGAAGGCGGCACCACACCCTTGCATGAGGTGGCCAGACGGCAATGCATGCAGGTGGGACACAGCTCCCTCTCCACGACAATTTGCTGCACAAGCATGGCAGATTCAAATCAGCACGCAAGTCTGTCAAAGGACCTCATTGCATCTCATTTGTATGCAATCACGCTGAGCAGCTAGTGCACACTGAGCAGCTAGAGCATTACCTATTGCCTGTATTGCATCAAACCTTGCTGCAACATCATTACAGCCATGAGAAGCCACTGCTGAGACTTGCATCTGCAGGACTTCATGGGGTTCCTTCACCTGGGGTGGGACATCGCAGCCAAGGAAGATGCACCAGATCACACATTCAGCGAGTATGGTCCTGCATGGGCTGAAGTAGCGAAGCATATTGACCTAGCAAGGCCAGGCATGTCAGCAGTCATCCAGACAATGGGATGGCAGCCCTTGCATCTAGCAGCTATGGAAGGCAAAGTCAGCTTAGTCAGAACGCTCGCCCAGCAGCTGGGATGCAATATACTTGGTCGCAGTGCAAACTCCTGGACACCTATGCACTACGCAGCTGCTCATAATCAGGTAACCATGCTTGATCACAAAGGTTGCAGTAAGAATTGATCGTATTGCTGATGGTGTGCATGTTACTGCCAGAACAGACTGAAAGATGCTCATGTTTATCTCCCATCTGCAGATTGCTGTCTTGGATACATTAGCCCAGCTGGGGTGTGATCCTTCTATAAAGGACTCTGTCTCATCCACGCCCATGCATGTGGCAGCTGGTGAGGGGCATATTGAGGCCATCTTGAAGCTTGTTGCTCTGGTAAGCAATGCTGTTCTGGCCCTTGTTGACATAATTGCACCACATGCAGAAGCAGAGTGCATGTGTTGTTTGCCAGTACTGCATAGCAAATGGCATAGCAGTCAGATGACATCGTAAACAGCGTGCACTCTGCCATGCAATGCTGCACGCAGCATGCAAGTCTGCCACATGCACAAAAGTCAAGAGCCATGCTTTGTCATGCTTGCCAGAGCATGCATAATAAAAAGGTTGTCAGACTCCATGTCAGTCTCATCTTGCATGAATGCAGGGTTCTGATCCTGGCGCCAAAGACAGGGATGGCTGCACACCACTGTACTGCGCAGCAGCCTGGAACCGGCCGGCAGCTGTGAAGAAGCTAGATGAGCTAGGCTGTCCGTCATGGGTCAGATCAGAAGAAGGCAGAACACCAGTTCATGTGGCAGCTGAACAAGGCTGGGTCGCCCTGATAGATCTGCTTGTGAGGGAGCTGCGTAACAAAGTAGACAGCAGAGATGCGTATCAGTTCACACCGCTGCACTCTGCTGCCAATGGAGGCCATGTGGGCACCATCCAGAAGCTGATCAGCTTTAGCCATGATGTGGATGTCAGAGATTACCTAGGTACATCCAACGGTTCTTTGCTGGCTGACCGCGTTTGGAATGGTGCATCTGTTTTCAAGCCTGTATGGGACACGCCTTGTTGGATCACCTGCTTTGGTGACTGCAATGGGGGTACCTGTAGAGACGGCACGGTCTGGATTCATTACAGCATCATCACTGTCAGGTTGTGGTCTGAAAGACTGCTGCTATTTGTCTGCAGGCTGCTGAGGAGCGCTATTGCCCCTGTTGTTTGCAGGTGCAGAAAAAGAAGAAGGCTCTGTCATCACTGTATCTGTGTCAGCTGTTGGCTTGAGTACTGCTGATACTTGCGTCCATGTTGGGATCAGCAGTGCCCATGCTGACAGCAGTATGGATACAGACACAGTCATGAAAGAGGCTTCTTCTTGTTCTGCATTTGCAAACAACAGGGGCAACAGTGCTCCTCAGCAGCATGCAGACAAACAGCAGCAGTCTATCAGACCACAAGTTGGCAGTGGTAATGCACAACAACCTTCGACAACGAGATTCGATCTACAGCCTGCAGCATGGCAAGATTGTATGTCCACAGTGCATGAGTATCACGTCCACATGAGCAGCATCAGCATCTGCATTCTGATATGCTCGAAGACATGCGCTTCTGCAGGCCGAACTCCACTGCATTATGCAGCTTTGCATGGCAGAGCAGCAGCAGTGGAGGAGCTGATCAAGCAAGGCGCAGCTCATGGTGCCAAGGACAACAGAGGAGGCTACACTCCCCTGCACTTGGCTGCAGATGCTGGTCAGTGTGAGGTCATCTCCAGGCTATTCGAGCTGGGAGCTGACCTTGAGGCTGTCAGCACCAAGGGCTGGACACCCCTGGCCTTGGCAAACATGAAGGTAAATGACGGCGGCATCCAGTTCATACTTCTGTCAGTACACTTTTTACATGACTGGTGTTCTGAACATCCCCTTTGGTGTACTGACCCATAGCCAGCATATGCAGAGAAGATAAGAGTTGTCAGCCTTATGTCAGTCTTAAGACACAGCATTGCATCCCATATCTGCATACTCTGGGCGGTGTCTATGCTGGGCCTCTTTCTCAGTATGGAATGCAGCCAGTCAGCAAGATGCTGCATACAGTCCAAAAGACAGATCACACAGCTGCGCAGTGCAAATGGTCTGGTATGTTGTATGTGCAGTGTGATCATTGCACAAGTATATGCCTCAGTAGACATGCAATTCAGCCAGCGGCGAATTACATCATGGAAGGACCTCTGATCAGCAAATGTCAACGTGGGTGAAAGTTGAGTTTGCGCATGCAGGGTCCAGCAAATGTAGATGCAATTGGCTTGCTAGTTGAGCTGGGAGCGAATCTGTGGTCTGTCATGAAGGATGCAGACATGGAGACACCACTGCACATGGCCTCTAGATCAGGGCGCCTGGACATTGTTGAGAAGCTGCTACGCTGTGGTGCTGATTACAGCAAAAAGACCAAGGTGAGCTGCTCCCTGTAGCACAGTTGTGTCATGTGTGGCTCCACAAAGCATGCATCTCCAAGCCTGAGGAGTTGCCTGTGCCTCTGCTTTCAAAACTTGTCTGTCGTCTTCAGGACGGAAGCACACCCCTGCACTACGCTGCTGCCTTTGGGCAGACCCATGTGCTGGAGACGCTGGTCAAGGCTGGCATTGCCATTGACAACAGAGATGATGCACGAAATACACCCCTCCATCTAGCAGCAGGTTGCGCATCTTCATCTTCATCAGCAGCCATGTGAAGTAGTGATGCAGACCAGAATTGTCTGTGCTGACTTTGCTCTCAGGATCTGCATGCTGGCCCACCCTGCAACGCTTGAGCTCAAATCATCAATCGACATATACCGTATGTCTGCTTGCTTTGATACAGCTGTGGGGAGATTGAGGCCGGCTGCATGTGTGTATTGTTGCTTGGCGTCATGTCACCTGTGCCACTCACGACAAATGCTGAAACTAGGAATGCTGCAATGCAGGCTGCGGATTTCTGGACACGGTGACAGAGCTCATCAAGCTCGGTGCTGATGTGAATGCCAGGGACTTGACACAGTGCACACCTCTCCAGAACGCAGCTCATGGCACATATTCTGCTTTGGCAACCATGCCTGTAAATGGCTCTCAGGGAGGTGCGTCAGGTGTGCTTTTGCACCTTGCTTTGCCTGCACTCAGCCATACTCATGGCAAATGCAACCATTCCATGCAAAGCAGCGTCTTTCAGGAACCTGCTTCTCGGTTTTCTCTCAGACGCCTGGAAGGCAGCTAACTCCTCCCTTTGTAGCTCATCTTTCCCTGTTTCAAAGCCTTTCCTGCTCCCCGTGTGCCGAATCATCCACCTTATCCCTCTGCAAGCTTCGATGCAGAATGTCACCCTTGCTTTGTGACCTCAGGTGCGGCTCATAACAGTCGGTCTACGGCTGGTACACCCAGTGCTCTGCATCAGCAGCATCTCACACCGGCTCAGCAGGCCACCCAGGCAGCCATCACTGCCCCTGCTACACACCAGGACGGCAAGGTCCCCGTGCGCACAGGCCTGGCTTGGGCAGCGCTAGGTACACCTTTCTTCAGCTTCTCAGGCATGTCAGAGATTAGGCAGCCTCCAACATTGCATTGTGTGTGATGCAATAATGCTTGGGCAGCTGTAGGAGCCATACTGCCTTCTGTCAGATTTTCTCATGTTTGCAGAGGATCTTTGACGCCACTGTCAAGCTTGCTGAATGTGTGTAACATAGCTTGCCCCCTACGATTCAGCAGTGTTGTATGTCCTGATGTGCATAGCTGTTGGGTTTAATGTGTCGGATCAGGCCTTTTTTTGTGCAAATCTGGCCTCCAATCCTGGCATCATGAGGAACAGGATGACACAGTAGCATGTCAGTTCACTGATACACAGTGCCATTGCAGCTGGTCACACTCAGGCCACAGCCGCAGCTGTCCATCCAGACATCCACTCAGATCCAACTGCCGACTACCGCAACTTGGGGCTGCTGCAACTGCTGAAGAAGGCTTCCAGGCGCAGGGGTGGGGCCAGCCTGCCCCCCACCACCACCGCTGCACAGCACTCCTTGTCATATGGCCAGGCTGGCCAGGAAGTGAACTCCTTGGGCAGAGCACAGTCTTCCTTGCACTCATATGCTGGTACATACTGCTCACCCTTGGCTTGCTTCTGACTTAGCAACATGACTGCATCACATGCAGACAAGCTTGAAATTGTACCTTTATGTTGCTGTGGTCTTGGTGCCTCCCTTGCCTTCTGCTGGCCATGCAGTCAGGCTTGATCTGTGCTTGGTGGTTTGCATGCTTACATATGCAGCTCGCTCAGAGACTGATTTCGATTCATGTACTGTTTGACAGATGACTGGACTCAGCCCACATCACAATGCTTACTGAGCAGATCATACAGCAATCTGCATGCTGCGCAGATATACGCATGCATGGTATATCCATATGCAGGCAGCAAGTCTGACATAGACGCCAGCAAGGAGCTTGGCTACGAGGCCCTGTTGAAACACACAGAGGCGTTGCAGCTGAACAGCATGGAGCAAGACAGGGCCCGCCTCATCCCTGTGGCAGAGCGCCTGGTCAAGCTGGGGGCGGATGTGGCAGCCAGGGACATGGAGGGCCGAACGGCCCTGCACCTAGCTGCTGGCTGTGGTGACAAGAACATGGTGGTGCGCCTTGTGGCTCTGGGCACGCACGTCAACTGTAAAGACAGCGTGGGAGGTGAGAGTACTCACTACAGTAAAGTCAACGCACAGCATTCCTGAACTCAGAAGCCCGTAGTCTGAGAATCATGCATGGCATGTGACTTTTTTTGTGCCTGCCTTTTTGGCCCGCCTCATCTGCAGACATGTTGCTGCTTTGTGTATGGGCAGTTTTGGATGCAAAGATGGCAGAGTCATAACAGGCTGCAGAGCCAGATGTTCACTTCTGCATCTGGTCTGCCACAGTGCCTTCATACAGAGGCTGAAAGCATGTCGCTCTCGTTCAGCATCATGAAAACTGCTTTTTGTCCGTCAGGCACTCCAATGCATCACGCTGCTATGGCAAACAAGAAGGAGATGATGTTCACCTTGGCACGTCTGGGCTGTGACTGGCGGGCCAGAGCTGAAGGCATTGATGGCGCTACAGCTGCCTTTGTGCTGTGTGGCCAGCATACGCGCACCACACGTCAGCAGGTATGTTGCTGCCTTTACCCCTGCCCTGCAACTTACGCAGGACAGCTTGTAAGGACCGCAATGCGCACAAGACAGCAGGTTTCCAAACCCAGCTCTGTCTGAGGATGCTGCAAGCTTAGGGTTGACTGCATAAGCAACAGCTGCAGGCGTTTAGTTCTTACTTAGACTTGTCTGAAAACGCAAGTGATCTCAGAGGTGGCTCTGCAACCAGCTTCTCACTGTGACGCAGCTGGTGGAAGCCAAGCTGAAGCGGGCATATCAAGAAGGTCAAGCAGCCCGAGCAGCCGGGCAAGACCCACTAGCAGCAGAGCTAGCTGCCTCTAATCACAGGCTCAGAGTACAGGCGAAACCCCTAGCTCTACCCCTGCCTCTAGCTCTGGCTGATGGACAACCTGCCCTGGACCCCCCACCCACCCACACCCCCCCTCAGCCAGCTATGAGCCTGACTCACCAGGCGCCTGATGTGAGGCGAGTAACAGCTTTACTGACTCAAGAGCAGGAGCTGAGCGTGGCGCAAGCTGACGCCAACATGGCTGCTTTGCTGCAAGAGGAAGCTGGGTAAGATATACAATTGTCTCCCAGCTTTGTCGTATCAAAGCCATATGCTTGCATGGGACTGTCTTGCACACCCTGGCAATGAGGAGTTCACTTCCTATGGTGACAATGCATTGACTCAGCCATGTTGGGTCATGCATGGTTGTTGGAACTGGAATTGCTTAGTCATGATAATCATGCCCACTGTCTTTCAAGCTACAGTACTGTTGCTGCTGTTCTCAGCCAAGTTTTGCCAGCTGTTTTTTTCGCTTGTGTTGATCAGGCGCTCAAGGTCTTCTCTGCCCAAGTGGACCTGAAACTGTTGTTGAGTTTTCCGACTTGGCCGGTGCATGCTTGCAGTAAACTGGCAGACACAGGCAAGAAGAAGAGCAGACGAAAGAAGAAGAGCTGCCGCACTTCCTTGTCTGGGGATACCACGCCACACTCCACAACTGCAGGCTCTGCCCTAGATGACATAGACACTGACCTGCCTGTCACTCCCAAGTCAGGACTGGACTCTGATCTATCAGATGCCGACCTGGCACTAGATCATCCTGCTGATCATTTGGGTGAGCAAGCTCATCTGACAGAAGCAGACAATGATGTCTCAGCTCAGGTCAGAGCAGGACCCTCTGGAGAGGAAAGCAGTAAGCCCACAAAAGCACCTGGCAGCACAGGGGCGGCCACAGCTCACCACAGCCGGACATCCTCTGCCACCGCTGACCTGGACATAGACAGTCAGTCAAGCGCTGCAGACCTTGCCTTTGACTCAGCAGGGCAGGAAGCTGTCAGAGCAGCTTTGGAGGCTGCTGTGACTCAGGCCAACAGTGCCATAGAAGTTGGTGTGGCAGCTGGTGATGATGTACTGCAGCGGGTGCTAGATGAGCTTGACACTGCCATCCAGAATGCTGTGGATGGCTCTGTGTCAGCAAAGTACAGCAAGAAGGTCAGGAAGAGGTTGCAGCAGCTGCTGCATGAAGCCGTCAGCGCTGCTGCCAGTGGTGATGAAGAAGCTGCTGTGTCAGCTGCTGCTGCTAGTGCTGCTGCACAGAAGCAGGAATGGCAGACAGCAGGCGCCAAGGCACACAGGACATCACCTAGCAAAGCAGATTCAGTTGTGGCAAACTCCAGTCATACTGGAAAGCATCATGTTCCCACTGGTGTGCTGTTGCCACAGCAACGCCTGCATCATCAGGGGCAGGGGCACCTGCAAGGCCAGTCTGGCGCGGCCCTGGCTCATATACTGCAAGCTTCTGGGGTAGTGGCTCCACCGCCCCCGCCACCCCCCAGGCAGCCTCCGCCGCCGCCGCCTCCCAGCCAAGCTGCTTCACAGGTGCAACAGCCAAGCGGGTCTGCACTGCAGTCGCCAGGAGGAGCAGGGCATTTCAGGACAAAGTCTGGAAATGCTTGGGGTGTGCCGGCCAAGCAAAGGCTTGGCACACAGGTAAGCAACCTATACACAGGGACTCTTGCCACTGTTGTCTGCTCCTCGTCTACCTGACGTGTGACATTCCTGTCACAGAGCAAGCAACCTCGATTTGCACACCTTCTGCAGCAGCTTTGTCAACATTTGGGTATCTTTGTTCGACATTTCAGTCTACTGGTCAAATGGTAATGGTTGGCCCCGACGACCTTTACAATCTAATGAATGAATGCATGAATACATGGGTCTTTTATGATATACACATTGCTGCGTTATCAGATCTTTGCACTTTCCAGGGTTATCAGCTTGAGCTCTTGTTCTGCTTTTGCAGGCATCACAACAGGCGCCTGCCAGCCAGTCTGACTCAGCGGCTGCTGCAGCCAGTGGGCCCCGCCACGGCGCAACCACAATCACAGATCCAGTGCAAATGATGTGGCAACAGCAGCAATTCCAGCCTCCTGTGGCCTCCCAGCCTCCAGGCCCTAGCCCTCAAGGCAAATCCCTGTTGCCACAAAGGGGCTTCCCACAGCTGTGGCCGCTGCCAGAGCAGGCTGCTCCTGCAGAAAGAGCAATTGCTGGGCCCAGTCGCCAGCAGCAGCACCCCCAGCAGCAGCTGTCGCCAGCAGAGCCATCACAGCATGAGCTGGGCCCAGCGCAGCAGCAAGCAAGCTTTCAACCGTTCGCTCACAGCCTGCTGCCACAGCTGCGGACGTCTGGCGCCTTGCCTCTTGCCCCCACATCTTCTGCCAGCTTGCTGGGATCCCTTTCCCCCTCTCAGTCTCCTCTGTCCAGGCACTCCAGTGTACACACCTCTGGCAGTGCTGTACCAACTGTGCTGAGTCAGCATCCGCAGGGCAGTCTGCAGTACCCAGTTGGCACCAACCTCGGCTTTGACAGCATGCCATACCATGCCAATGGCAACACACCTGGTGCTGTCCATCACAGACCCACAGCTGCCCTTGCTCCCCACCTGTCAGCTCCCTTTAGCATGCCCGCTCAAGGGCAAGCCCTGAACGGTCCACCCCAGTCACCCTGCAGCTCAGCAAGGGAGTCTTTTGATGGTCACCAGGCCCCACAGGAAGACGGTGAGGGCGAAGCTCTCAGTACCTTTCACCTGCCTGAAGGCCTTGCAGAGCAGCTTTCCACCTCCCAACCAACCCCTGCAAGTGCTCAGGGTTCCCCTTTGCCGCTGCCTCAGTCATCCACTGGCCAGTCTTGGCAGCAGCAGCAGCCGCCATCGCCACAGCCGCAACAGACGCAAGCAGCAGATGATAAGCAGCAGCAGCAGCATCCTGAATCAGGCCAGGTGAGGCGGCAGCCAAAGCTTCGGTCACCCCCAGGCTTCTCACGGCCTCTGGATGGGGCTGCAAAGCCCTTTGTGCCAGGGCGTGCCCTGAACCCCAGTGACGGCTCTGGTATGCAACAGCTGCAGGCCATGCAAGCTGGCAGTGCATGGCCCCAGGCAGCTTCCGATCAGGCAACACGTCACATGAGGCCGCCACCAGGCATGGGCGGTCCTGCATCGACAGCTGGCAGAATCCAGTTTGCTGCTATGTCACCTTCACCCGGTCAGATGTATGGGCCAAAAGCCTCCAGTACTGACAAGATACAACAGCATGCCAATCTGGCTAGCGGTCAATGGGCGCTTGCCAACGGTATCAATGGAACTGGGCAACACATAGGGTCTCCTTTTAGTCAACCCCTAGTGTCTGGTGACCGTCCCTTTCTGGCTGAAGCGCAGAGTAGTACCTCTAGCACTTTACAGTGGCAGGTCCCGCAGTCTCAAGCAGTGCAGCCAAGCTTACAGCACGACAGGGATGCAACAGCTTGTCTGTTTGACACTGAACAGCATGAGACATCAGGCCTTGCTCCAAATGATGTGCTTGATTTCTTAGGCATTGGGTCAGATGATCAACATAGGAGTGACACCTCACAGTCTATGTCTGACCAGCATCATAGTCAGATGTTCTCATAAGTGAGTGATGTCAGTGACATGTTGCAAGGCTTCTAGCCGAACAAATGACAAGTTGCCAGCTGCAGGGGATGTTTGTGTTTTTCTGCTCTGCTTGTGTTGCTATTGTGAGTATAATGCCTCATACTGCACAAACGACATTCTTGTGCAATGTGTGGCATGGGTGCTGGCCATCTGGGAAGTATTTGTTGAATGCAAAAGCTGTAAGTCAGACTAGTCTGGAGTTACAGGTTGCCCTTCTGTGCAAGGCTTTGTTTCATACAGGTGCCTTCCAGGCTCATATACGACATCAGCACGCTGAAGAGTTCACACTACATGAAGTGTGGATGGATGTTGGGCGAAAGGTCAGGCCCACCTTGACCACTGATTGCATCAAACCAAATTTGGCCATCACTTGAGCATTCATAATCAAGCATTTGCCACACAAGTATCAAATGCCACACAACCCAATGCAACTATCAAAAGCAAGTCGTTTTCGACCTAAATTGCAAAACAACATAACTTAGACCAACTGTCAATCGTAACCAAAGACCTCACATGGCTTGGTGCCCCTACTAAATTAACAAAGGAATCGTTTTAGAGAAGCACACACAGAGTTGTAAATTGTGTTTGTCAAGCCTGAAGATGACTCCTGTGCCACACACATATGCCATAGGCTGGTCACCGTCTTCTCTTGGCACCTGGCATCTTGGACTTCTTCCCACTCCCTGCGCTATACTGCCCAATCATGGTGGGGTTGGACCTGCAGCCAACATTGCTGCCCTCTCAGACTTTTCACTACCAAGACTTGACAAGCTCCAACTTGCATTTGGCCAAATGACGCAGGCAGGTGGATTGCGCCTGATCAGGCTAGTTTCTGTGCGAGGTGCCACATGGCTGAGCACTGTTCTGGTAGGCTTTGCAGTGCAGGATGAGAGCAAGCAAACAAGGCAGCTTACAAATGCAAGTCAGCAACAAAGTACACTTGTTCTGGTTGCTCAGAGGCAGTACTTATTTTGGACGTCACAGAGGGTATGAACAAGGGCAACAAACATGCACACAAACAGTGGGTGCAGACAACCCCAATGTGCCTTGCTTGCAGATGCAAGGCAGATTAGCAGAGGGCAGAACCATGTGCTACATAAACCAGGATGCAGCTACCCAAACAGAGCCTGTGCCAATTACTGCAAATACCAATCGGTCCCAAACGGGGCTTGTGCCAATTGCTGCATATGGTTGCCATGTGGTGTGCCGACCATGTGCAGTAGTTGGCACAGGCTTTGTTTGGAACAGATTGCTGTTGATAATGGTCAGCACAGGCTTTGTTTTGGGAGAGATTGGTGTTGCCCCTTGCTGCAGCTTTCCAACAGGCCTGCAGCCACCAGGTGCAAACAGCCTGAGTTTGCCTGCACGGGAATCACCTGAGGGCAAAGCTATGTGCTACATGACCCAAGTGCAGCTTTCTGACATGGAAAACATCCTTCACTGAGCTGGGATGCGCCGCATATGCCCTGGTGAAGGACCTGAAGGCATCCTCTGCCAAGCGGTACACCTCTGGTGTCTCATTCACGGCAGTCATGAACTGCTGCTGCAGCTCAACCACTGCTGGATGGTCCTCTGCTGGCTGCCCCTTCTTGTGCTGCAGCAGGGCCATGTCAGCTATCCACTTCTCAACATGGAACACCCCAATGTGTTGAAAGTCCATTTATTCCAATTCCATTCTGATCTCACAGGAGGCTTTCACCCATGCTTGAGCACTGGCGTTTGCAGCTAAGCAATGCAGCTAAGCAATGCAGCTAAGCAATGCAGCTAAGCAGTGGGGGGAGTCTGGAAGGCAGCAAGGCAGTGCACAGCAAGAACATGCCACTGCAGCGGCCTGACACCAGTCAGCTTCACTGCTGACAACCCCTCATACAAGCAGCAATGTCTTGGCCATAAACGATGGAATCAGATGCTCAACATCTTGCACCCACCAGTCTCAAAGACACCACACAGATGCACCCGCAGCAGTACCATTGCAATGCATGAAACTAGCAAGAGATCTTGTCAGGGTGAGCATGCACCTGAGCAGGCGCTCCATCTGCAGGCTTGTGCAGGTGGGTGATGTGCTGCATCAGGTTGCCCTGCTGGACTTGCACACCATGCCCTTGAAGCTTGTCCACATACTCCCTTTCTGAGGGCAGCAAGAACAGCAGGGCTCGCCCCTGCTGTCCCATACGAGCAGTGCGCCCCACTCGGTGTACGTACCTGCATACAGCACCAACCTATGTTACCATCCACTCAGGGTAACGGACCTAGCACTCCTTGAGCAACCAAAACTGATAACACAGATCTGATGTTACACAAATGGAGGTTGCTGATGCTCAAGGCTTGGGCTTAGCTTTAACATGTCCTACCTGTTGCAGACAAGCAACAAATTTGTTGTAGAATTGCATGCCGGTCCAGGGCAGAATGAGCAGGGAGCAGAGCAAGGTGACAGTACTCAGAGCAAGGTGACAGAACTCAGAGCAAGGTGACAGCACGCAGAGCAAGGTGACCGTACTCAGAGCAAGGTGTCAGTACTCAGAGCAAGGTGACAGGGGCAACGAGGTGGCTCACTCTGTGGGCTCCCCAGGTGGATCAAATTGGATGATGACAGACACTCCTGAGAAGTCGAGCCCTCTGGCCGCCACATCTGTGCACAGCAGCACTCCTGAAGCGCTCCGGGAGAACTCCAGGAAGGTTTTGGTGCGCTCTGCCTGCACACACCGCGTCACCAATTTTCAGTCTCAATATGCTCGGGCCAAGAACAGAGTCCCACCCCCCTGTCTTCCCACCCCTATCGCCCAAACGGCCAAAAAGCCAAGGGGAGCTCTGAGAACACTTCAAGCTTCTCCACCATGTATTCCCTGACAGCTCTCTTTTCAGTTTCTCCTCAGTGCATGAGCAAACGAACAAAGTAGAGCTGAGGGAATTTCCGCCCACTATGGGATGCAAAGCGCATCAGACGATGGACTTATGTCACCTGCTCAAGGCTACCATGTAGCCTGAAGAGAGGGCAGGGAAGCAGGGGCTCCTCCATGATGCCCTCATACACCCGCCCTAGCAAGGCATGATGGAAATCCACTCCAGCACAGCTGGACAGGAAGACCACCCCTTTGGCCCCCTGGGGGCCCTTGTCTAGGCCACACTGCGACCGCAACACTGCTGCTAGGGCCACTAGCCGCATCCGCCCTGGCACCTACACACGTGTCACCTTGACATCAACAACAAGCATAGTGTCATTGAGGTGGGCCTGCAACCCTTATCGTCAGGGTCAGCCTGTCATTAGGGCGGACCTGTAGAGTCTGCAGTGCGGACTATTGAGTCGCTGATAATGCTGAGGCATGCCAATTTGTACTACAGCCAAGTCGATGCTACAAGTATGCTTCCTGCCTCCATGTGGGCGAGCCTGCGACAAAGCTGGTACCATGTTGTGATGATTCAAGCTGAGCCCAGTATTCACCGATGAACCAGTGACTGGTGCACTGT
>JAABUU010005080.1_pt1 | contig 15016 bp, 14 predicted proteins | sample 5559301 | NCBI WGS metagenome assembly JAABUU01 (sample SAMN10711884, study PRJNA513360) | rock metagenome | isolation source: Antarctica rocks | place: Antarctica: Victoria Land, Richard Nunatak white | reverse complement strand
GCGGCGTTCTGGGGCGCTTGTCCCGTCTCATCTCAAATGAGGCACGGATAGGCCTCTGACCTGCGCTGCTTCAAGTTGATGAGACGGTCACTGACGGGTCTCGTCTCAGCATCTTGAGGCAAGTTAGCGCTGACTCTGCCCAGGGCCCGCCACCGTTTGCGCTGTTCACAGCTAGATCCGTATCGCCAAGTTGGGGCATCTCGGCTCGATGCCTCGACTTGGCGGGACTGGCCTCAAATCCACTGAGACAGGACATCTGTTGTCCGCTCCCATCCAACTTGAGGTATCGCGCCGCCTTGTTCGCGGGCGTGCTTCAGGTCGGTGGGACGGAATCAGGGCGTGTTTGTCCCATCCAGTTGAGGCAAATCGCCGCGATTTGGCGGTTGAGCGCGTTGAAAGCGCCGGTCAGAGCGGTCAGGTGCCTCACATAGATGGGACTACGGACCTAATGCCTCAGATAGGTGGGACGTGCCTCACTTGTGATGGGAACGGACAGTCGGGCACCAGCTGACCTTCCGGGGACAGCTACTCGCAGCACCGGGCAGTTCGACGCCTCAAGCCCTGGACCAGCAGGGAATCACTCCGGCCGAGGTGCGCTGGAGGCTCTACGGCCGTCTCAGCCACGCACCGATGCGGATCGCATCGAAAGGCTATACGCAGTCGTTCAAGTAGCATAATGTTCCATTATCCTAGTCAATGCAACAATAGGTGTAACTTACTAGGGTCAGATCCGGCGGATCTGAGCGTCATCCATTTTGTCCAGTTTTAGCGGAGCCTCTCGGCTCGTACCGCAGGTCAGGGCGGTCCCGTCGGGTGGCGAGATGGTCGAGGAGGCGGGTCGGTGGAGCCAGTGGGGGAGCGGCCGGCGCTGACGGCCATGCCTACGCGACTGGCCATCACCTCTGGTCGGCCGGCCGTGACAGCACTGGGCGACCCCGGCCACGGCCTGGACGTCGAGGCTCTCGACCGGGTGTGGGCGGCGGTGGACGGGTCGACTTCCTCCGCGACGAAGGCGGCGTACCGGTCGGATTGGGCCCGGTTTTCTGCGTGGGCCGCAGCTGCTGGGCATGTGATGTTGCCGGCGGCGCCGATGGTCGTCGCCGCCTACCTCACCGAAGCTGCGGAGGAACGCAAGCCCGACGGCCGGCCGCGGTTCGGGTCCGCGTCGTTGACGCGGTGGGCGTCGTCCATCAACCAGATCCACACCGCCGCCGGGTTCACCGCGCCGGGCCGTTCGGAAGTGGTCCGCCGCGCCCTGTCCGGGGTACGACGCACCCGGAAGGCTCCGCCGAAACGACGCAGCCCGCTACTGCTCGCCGATGTCCGCACGTTGTTGGAGGCGATGCGCCCCTCGATGAGCGTGTGGCCGGCCGCGATGGCCGCGCACCGCGACGCCGCGTTGTTGTTGATGGGGTTCGCCGGCGCGCACCGCCGCTCCGAACTGGTGGGGCTGCACATCTCGGATGTGACGGTGCACCCGGCCGATGGGCTGCACGTGAAGGTCCGATCCTCCAAGACCGACCAAGAAGGGCAGGGCACTGTGCGGGCGTTGCCGTACGGGCGGGACCCCCAGACCTGCCCACCTTGCGCCCTGGTTCGCTGGCGCCGGTTGCTCCTTGCCTACATCGATCATGACGGCGGCCGCCCGGCGGCGCTCGCGCAGCTGCACAAGCGTGGGCTGTCGACCGAGCACGTCTGCCGCAGCGTCGACGACACCGCCGGCAAGACCGCTGATCTTGGCGCGGATGGCGATGAGTCGTCCATCGCCGACGGTGGGGGAGGGGAGCGGTGGCTGTTCCCCACCGTGCACAAGACCGGACGGCCGGGCAAGGTGATGACCGGTGACGCCCTCGCAGCGATGATCCAACGCCGCGCCGCCGCCGCCGGCTACACCCCGGCGCAGGTCGACCTGCTGGGTGGGCACTCGCTGCGGTCCGGGTTCGTCACCGAGGCCTTCCGCGCCGGCGCCGACGCCCACTCGATCATGCGGCAAACCGGCCACAAGGACCCGAAGATGCTCGAGGTGTACGCCCGGGAGTTCGCGCCCCTGGTCGGCAACGCCGTCCTGAAACTTGATCTGTGAACAGCCCGGCGATGTCGGCGATCACCGGGAAGGTGCTGTCGGCCAACACCCGCGCCGGGTACGCGGCGGACTGGGCGTTGTTCACCGACTGGTGCACCGCCACCGGCCGCAGCTCGCTCCCCGCGGAGTGGGCCACCGTCACCGCGTTCACCGCCGGCTGTCCCGGCGCACCCGCGACCATCCGCCGACGGCTCGCCGCCATCGCCCACCACCACCGCGCCGCCGGGCAGCCCGCGCCGGTCGACCCGACGAAGGAAGTCGACTCACCGTCGCGGGAGGCGATCGACCCCGGCCAGGTCGACATGCTGATGCGGCTACTGCCGTCAAACGGGTGGACCGCCGGGCTGTTCGGCCGCCGCGACCGGGCGCTGCTCACCCTCGCCGCCACGACGACGATCCCGTATCGGCAGCTTCCCCGCCTCACCGTCGGTCAGTTGCAGGTCGCCGACGGCGTCGCGACGGTCATCGACCAACACGGAACCGCACACGTTGTGGACTCGGCCGCGGATCCGGTGACGTGCGGGCCGTGCGCGCTGGTGCGGTGGCGCCGCGTCCTCGACACCGAGGCGATCTTCAAAAGCGTGAAGGTGCTGCTAAAGGACGCCGATGTGGTCACCGCGGCCAGCCACCACCCCTGCCGTGCACCGAAACCCATCGACGACAGAACACTGGATGCGGTGTTGTTCCCCCCGATCAACCAATGGGGACACCTGCCCCTGCCGATCCGGCCGATGAGCCCGCACTCCACCTCCCGGCTCGCTCGGCAGGCCGAGACGGGCCTGGCCCATCACAAGGCGCTGCAGGTCGAGGACTTCGTCGCAGCTCCAGATACACCAGACCAGGTCGCGACCGAACCAGCGTCGGCGGCCGGGCCGCCGGTGTGGGACTGGGACGCCGCCAACCAGAAGAAGAAAGAAGCGATCGCCGAGATGGCGACGCTGACCCAGACGATGGACGACATCGACGCCCGGATCAACGCACTGGTCGAACGCACCCGAAATCTCGAACTCGACTGACCCCGGGCCACCGCGATCCGAAGATGCTCGAGGTGTACGCCCGCGAGTTCGCCCCGCTCGTCGGCAACGCTGTCTTGAAGTTGGACCTGTGAATAGTCCGGCGATTTCAGCGGGCACCGGCAAAGGCCCGGCCTGAGAATGCTCGAATTGTATGGCGTCGTTTCCGTGAGCTAAATGGCACCTTCTTCGAACGCTTGTGCGCGTCGTCGGCACCTCGGTTGAGCATTGGTTGAGCATCGTCGCAGGTCAGACGATTTGGTGGCCCCTACAGGACGCTGGAGGGGTGCCAAATAGCGTAAGGAAATAGCGCCATTTAGCGTGAGGACCGACACACGTCGGCGAACGCGCCCGCCCACTTGATCGGCGTCCTACCCAGCACCTCGTCGCCGACCTTCAGTCGGGTTACGTGGTCACCGACGGCCTCGACCACGCCGGAGAAGTCGTACCCCATCGCACGCGGAAACTTGCCACCGGTCACGAACTTCAGGCGCCCGGCGCGAATCCCGAAGTCCATCGGATTGGTTGAGGCGGCGTGAACCCAAACGCGAACATCTTTGGGCCCAAGAGGTGCTGGCTCGAACTCTTCCAGCTGCATCACCTCTGGCCCGCCGTACTGGCGGTATTGGATGCGCCTCATCGTCGTTCCCTTCGTCGCTTCAGTGTTAGGTGGTTGCGCGGTGGTCACAGGGTCACCACGACCTTGCCGTGGGCGTGCCGTCCCGCCTGCAGGGTGACGGCCTCGCGGATCTGCTCGAGCCGGAAACTCCCGGCGATCGGGACGGTGAGGTCGCCGGCCGCGATCGCGTCTGTGATCCTCTTGAGTGAATCTGGGGCTGCATCGATGGCTCCCGTGGCTCGTACGCCGCCGGGAGGATTCGGTCCCGCAGCGACCGTCGAGATCCGATCCGGCCTCACACCGAGCGCGAGCGCCACCTCGGCGGTCTCCATGCCGAACAAGTCGACCGCAGCACTTACTCCGCCAGGAGCCAAAGCTCGTACGCGATCGGCTAAACCGGGGCCGTACGCGACGGGCTCGGCGCCCAGCCGTCGTAGGAAGTCAAAGGTGCCCGGTGACGCGGTGCCGATCACCCGCGCGCCGGCGAGCCGCGCGAGTTGAACCGCAAAGACGCCCACGCCGCCGCCGGCGCCGCCGATCAGGACGGTGTCCGTGTCCTGGAGATCGACCGCGGCCAACGCAGCGGCCGCAGTGGAGCCCGCCACAGCAAGGGTGCTCGCGACCTCGTCGGTGATGCCCTCCGGCGTGGGCTGCAGCGAGTCCACCGACGGCCTGACTACCGCGTAGTCGGCCATGGCCCTTCCCAGTGCCCCCCCGTAGACGCGGTCACCGACAGCGAACCCGGACACCCCCTCACCGACCTCGTCGACCGCGCCGGCAAGGTCCGATCCGAACCCGGAGGGCACGGTGATGCCGAAGATCGCCGCCAGCTCGGGCCGCAACGAGATCCCAACGTCCATCGGATTCAGACCGGCTGCAGTCACTCGGACGCGGACCTGGCCCGGGCCCGCGTGAGGCTCGGGCACATCCCGCAGCTCCAGCACTTCGGGGCCCCCGAAAGTCTCGAACGTTACGGCTCGATTCATGAGCAAACTCCTAAACAAGAGGTTAACGGGACTTGGTCCCCTCACCGTACACTAATGCTGGAACCAAGTCCCGTAGACTGTCGGTCATGGCTCGTTGGGAACCGAACGGATCACAGCGGCTTGCCCAGGCCGCTCTTGACCTCTTCGCCGAGCGGGGCTACGACGACACGACCGTGATCGATATTGCCCAGCGGGCAGGGTTGGGCAAGAGCACCTTCTTCCGGCACTTCGCCGACAAACGGGAGGTGCTCTTCGGCGGCACGGCAATGGACGATCTGCTCACCAAGACGATCGCCACAGCACCGCAGAGCGCCACGCCGCTCGAGGCGGTTGCCCAGGCGCTGGACGCCGCCAGCAGAGAGGTATTTACCTCTGCGCGGCGCGAGACCGTCGCACGCAGGCGGGCGGTGATCGCGGCCAACCCAGAACTCCAAGAACGCGAGGCACTGAAGAACCTCAGCCTCACCGCCTCGATAGCTGACGCCCTCAAACGCCGTGGTGTTCCCGACCTGACCGCACGTGTTGCCGCAGAGCTCGGTACCCTCGCCTCCACCATCGCCTTCGAGCGTTGGAGCCAAACGGCCAACCGGTCCAATTTCGGGGTACTGGCGCGGCAGGCGCTCAAAGACGTTGAAGCATCCGCGGCGTCGTGCTGATGCTCGCCACCTAGTGCTACCAGCCGTTGCCCTAGCGCGCGAAGTCCGCGGCGGCCTCGATGACCAGGGTCGGCTCCACCTTCGTCAGCGGGGAGCGGTCGCCGCCGGAACTGATCGGTTGGCCAGCATCCGAACACGGATGGCTAGGTGTGTCGGTCCTCAGGCTAAATGGCACCATTTCCTCACGCTATTTGGCACCCCTCCAGCGTCCTGTGTGCGACCTCAATCCCTGTGAGCTGCGACGATGCGCGATGGACAACCACTGGCCAGTCGATATCAACCCGCTCCGGCCTTGGGCCATGAACCCGATATCGCTGCGACACCACCACATCTTCACCGAACCATCAGGACGGGCGCCCCCCCGAAGCCAACCCGTCACAGTGCAGGTCGACCCACCCGAACCCATGCGTTGCAAGCGGAATGAGACGAGCAGCGCATCGATCCCTTCGACAAACACTGTCAAGTAACGTGGCACGCAGAGCCAGAAATCGTGCCAAAAACATGACAGTAACGGCGTCGCCACTGTCAATTTCTATGGCACGGGACACAGTGGGCGTGATTCGGATTGCGCTGCAGGTCAGCCGACCGTCGTGGCAGCGGAGAGCAGTGCGGAAGGCGGGCGGATGGAGCCGGTAGGGGAGCGGTTGGCACTGGCTACGACGTCGTCGTAGCCTGCTCTCACTGCGGCCCAACTAGCCGATGCGGCGGTGAGCGACCCCGGTCACGAACTGGATGCGGACACCGTCCGCCGGGTGTCGGCGGCGGTGGAGGGGTCGTCGTCGTCGGCGACGAAGGCGGCGTACCGGTCGGACTGGAGCCGGTTTTCTGCGTGGGCGGCGGCGGGTGGTTATGCGGTGTTGCCGGCGTCGCCGATGGTGGTCGCCGCGTATCTGACCGGGGCGGCGGAGGAACGGAAGGCCGATGGTCGGCCGGCGTTCGGGGCGGCGTCGTTGACGCGGTGGGCGTCGTCGATCAACCAGGTGCACACCGCCGCCGGGTTTCCCGCTCCCGGCCGGTCGGAGGTGGTCCGCCGGGCACTGTCGGGCGTCCGCCGTACCCGGAAGGCCCCGCCGAAACGCCGCAGCCCGCTGCTGCTGGCCGACATCCGCACCTTGTTGGAGGCGATGCGACCGTCGATGGGGGTGTGGCCGGCGGCGATGGCCGCGCACCGCGACGCCGCCCTGTTGTTGATGGGGTTCGCCGGCGCGCACCGACGCTCCGGACTGGTCGGTCTGCACCTGTCGGATGTGACGGTGCACCCGGCGGACGGTCTGCATGTGCGGGTCCGGTCATCCAAGACCGACCAGGAAGGGCACGGGGTGGTACGGGCGTTGCCGTACGGGCGGGATCCGCAGACCTGCCCGCCCTGCGCGCTGGCGTTGCGGTGAGCGGTCGGCGGGTGAACGGGGTCTGGCCCGGCTCCACCGAGACGCGGTCAGCCCTTGACCGCTCCGGCGCCGGCGCCCCGGACGAACTGTTTCTGGAAGATGAAGAAGACGATCGCGACGGGGATCGTCATCAGCAGGGCGGCGGCCATTTTGAGTGGGAACTGGTTGCCCGAGCCCAGCTGGCCGGAGGCGAGACTGGCGACGCCCTTGGTCAGGGTGTCGAGCTTCGGGTTCTGCGTGGAGACGATGAAGTGCGACAGTTCGTTCCAGGATCCTTGGAACGACAGGATGGTTAGGGTGATCACCGCTGGTCTGGCCATCGGCAGCACGACGGACCAGAAGGTGCGGAACACCGACGCGCCGTCGATCCGGGCGGCCTCCTCGACCTCGACGGGGATGTTGATGAAGAACTGCCGCATGATGAAGATGCCGGCGGCGTCGGCCAGCAACGGGATGATCATCCCAAAGTACGTGTCGTACATGTGCAGCTGGACCAGAACCAGATACTTGGGGATCAGCAGCACCACACCGGGCACCGCCATGATCGCGATGAAGGCCCCGGCGATCGCCGACCGGCCGCGAAAGTGCAACCGGGCCAACGCATACCCGGCCAATGAGTCGAAGAACACTCGGCCCACTGTCACGCAGACCGTCACCACCACAGAGTTCAGGAACCAGCGAGGGAAGTCCGCCTGCGACAGTTTGCGGAAGGCGTCAATCGTCCAGTTGGTCGGGATCGGGTTGAGCGAGTTCGCGCTCGCGTCCGCATCCGATTTGAACGAGGTGCCGATCTGCAGGATGAACGGGAACAGGTAGATCATCGCGAACACGATCAGCGTCAGGTAGAACAGCCACGCGGTCTTCACTCCGCGATGGGTGGTCGGCGCCTCCGGGGCGCCGGTGAACTTCCGACCGGTCAGTGTGGTGCTCATTTTGTCTTCTCCCAGGAGGCGATGCGGTGGCTTCTTGAAACGTTCTTGCGGTCGCGCATCACCAAGCGCTGGACGAGCGCGAACACGATGATGACGGCGAAGAGGATGAACGAGATCGCGGCGCCCTGGCCCCATTTCCCGTTGGTGAACGATGTTTGGTAGGACAGGAAGGCGGGCGTCATGGTGGTGTTCTGCGGCGAGCCCTGGCTGATGATGTACACCTGGTCGAACATCTGCCAGGTGCCGATCAGGCCCAGGGTGATCACCAGGAAGAAGGTCGGCTTCAGCGCCGGCACCACAACCCGGCGGAAGGCCTGCCAGTCGGTCGCTCCGTCGACCTTGGCGGCTTCCATCATGTCCTCGGGGATGTCCTGCAGCGCGGCCAGGAACAACAACATGAAGGTGCCACCGGTGGTCCAGATCGCCAGCACGATGATCGTGCACATCGCGATCGACGGGCCGGACAGCCAGTCCCAGAAGGTGACGCTCAGGAACTTATGCGCAGAGAGCCAGCCGGGCGCATTGTCGACGCCCACCGCACCGAGCAGGAGGTGGCCGACACCGCGCGGATCGGCGAACCAGTTGGGACCGTTGATTCCGAACCACGCCAGGATCGCGTTGATCGCCCCGCTGGCCTGGAACATGAACATGAAGACCAGAGCGATGGCGACCGAGCTGGTGACCGAGGGGAAGTAGAACGTCGTCCGGAAGAAACCGTTGCCCCGCAAACGGCGTCGGTTGAGCACCAGAGCCAACACCAGGGCGAGAACGGTCTGCAGCGGTACCACCAGGAGCACGAAGTAGAAGATGTTCCGGTACGCGGTCCCCATGTTCTTCTGCGACAGGCCCTCCTTGCCCAGCAGCGCGTCGTAATTCTTGAAGCCGACGAAGTCGGCGCTCAACGGCGAACCTTTGCCCGACCAGTCCGACACAGAGACCCAGAGCGAGGCGATCACCGGCAGGATCAGGAACAGCAGGATGATGATCAGCGATGGCGCCACAAACATCCAGGCGGCCCGCCCCTGGCCTCTGGTGGTCGAGCCGTCCCCGCGTCTCCGTGACGGTGGCTTCGTCAAGAGCTGTGGGGGCGCAGGGACCTTCTTGACGTTCGGGGTGAAATCGATGGACATGACTGCTCCTGGACGGCAGTGGCGGCCAGCCACCGATGCGGCTGGAACAGCAGGGGTAGGTAAGCGCCGGCGGAGATCGGCGCAGAAAGAAGGTGGTGTGCCCGGCGGGCTTGGTGCCCGCCGGGCACAACGACGGTCAGCTCAGTTGCCCAGTGCGGTTTGCAGGTTGCCCTGGACGGAGTCCAGGATGGTCTGGGGTTGCTGTTGGGCAGCCCCTGCAACTGTGAGTTGAAGTCCGTCATCACATCGGTGATGCCAGGGGCGTTGACCACGCCCTTGGCGTAGGCGACGCCGTTGACGAACGGTGCGTTGGCGGGCTTCTGCGCCAGGTAGCCGGCCGCTGCGGACTTGACCGACGGGATGACCCCGAAGCCCTTCGCGAACGTGAGCTGCTGTTGCGTGCTGGTCAGGTAGGCCACCAGGGCTTCGGCCTGGGCGGCGTTCTTGGTGGTGGCCGAGATGCCCCAGCAGTTGGTGAAGGACAGTGTGCCCTTAGTGCCGCTCGGGCCGGTGGGCAGCTCGGCGACCTTGTACCCGACCTTCGGGTAGTCCTTGGCCATCGCTCCGAGCAGCCAGTTGCCCTCGATGGTCATCGCGGCCTCGCCCTTGCCGAACGCCTCACCGGCCCAGCCGGCCCCGAGGTCCTTGGGGAATTTGAGGGAGCCGTCGGTGTAGAGCTTCTTGACGTAGGTCAGTGCGGCGACATTCTGCTCGCTGTTGACGGTCGGCTTCCCGGCGGCATCGACGAGGTAGGAACCGTTCTGCACCATGAACGCATCCAGCCGATCACGCTCGGGCGACATCGAGATCCCGGCGACCTTCCCGGCGGTCAGCTTCTTGGCCACCGCCTCGAGCTGATCCCAGTTCTTCGGGATGTCGGCGTCGGTCAGGCCCGCCTTGGTGAACATCGCGGTGTTGATGAACAGGGCCAGCGTCGAGAAGTCCTTCGGGGCGCAGTAGAACTTGCCGTCATAGGTGAACGAGGCCTTCAGCGCAGGGTAGAAATCGGCCGCGTTGGGCAGCTTGTCGGCGTAGGCCAGCAGGTTGCCCGCCTTCGCGTAGTTGGCCACCTGATCCGCCCCCAGGTAGAAGAGGTCGGGCGCCTTCCCGGAGGAGAAGCCCTGCGCCAACTGCTGAACTAGATCCTGGGCCACGGTAACGGTGGCGGTGGAACCGGAGGACTTGCCCCAGGCCGCGGCGGCGGCATTGACCGAGTCCGTCTCGGCCTGACCGGAGGACCCGATCAGGATGCTCAACTGCGCCGCCGGCAGCGACCCACCGCCGGGTGCCGGTGCCGACGCCGCACCGGTCGAGCCCGCCGGTGCCGAGGCGATCGCCGACCCGGCCCCGCCGGATGCCGACGCAGCATTTGAAGTGCTGGCGGCACTTGAAGTGCTGGCGGCGGCGGAATTTCCGGAGGAGGTCGCGGTGGTACTGCTGCAGGCGGTGCTGGCCAGCAGTACGGCCAGTCCCGCCGCGATCGCGGCGGGGCCGACATGCTTTCTGATCATCTACTTCTCCTTAAGGTGGGTGCGGTGCTCTTGCGTGAGGGGGGTGCGGTGCTCTTGCGGGTGGGAGGACGGGTAGGTATCCGCCGCCCCTTTGCAGGCGAAAGGGGTCTTGCGGTCACCGGAAGACGGCGGCGGAGGAGCCTCGCAGTACCAGGACCGGCGGGAGGAGGACCTGCTCCGGTGACTCATCCGGCGGCGCGTCCAACAGTGCCGCGATCAGCCGGGCGCAGTGGGCCGCGACGTCCACCAGCGGCTGAGCCAGCGACGTGAGACCGGCGACCTGGCTGACATCGGTGTCGTCGAAACCGATCACCCCGATCTGCTCGCCGACCTTGAGACCACGGGAGGCGATCTCGGCGCTGGCGCCCAGCGCCAGCACGTCCGAGGCGCAGACGACGGCGGTGGGCTGCGTGCGGTCGAGCAACTCCGCCGCCGCCGCTCGCCCCTGGTGGGCGTCATTCACCGCTCTGGAGGTCTCCAGTGCCGGAAGGCCGGCGGCGGCGATGGCGCCGGCCCAGCCGGCGAGCCGGTCGCCGCCGACGCCGGAACGCTCCGGCCAGCCGAGGAATCCGATCCGCCGGTGGCCGCGGGAGATGAGATGCTCGGTGGCGGCACGGGTGCCCGCGGCTCCGTCGACATCGACCCACGGATGATGTCCCGAGTCATCCCACGGGCGACCGAACGTCACGCATGGCACCCCGGCGGCGGACAGGTACGACGTTCGCTCGTCGCCGGGATGCGTGCCGGTCAGTACGAACCCGTCGACGTCCCAACGGTCGATAAGCTCGTCGTAGGCGCCGATCTCAACCTTGTCGTCCTGCGCCGTGTAGAGCATGATCCGGTAGTCCAGGGCGCCGACCGCATCGGTCAGAGCGTGCAGGAAGCGGTCGAAGACGGCATCGGTGAAACGGTTGGGGATGCGAAGCCCCAGCACCCGCGATCGGCGGGTGCGGAGTTGGGCTGCGGCCCGGTGGGGCCGGTAGCGGAGCTGGGTGATCGCGGCGTTCACCCTGCTGGCTGTATCTCCGCGGACCAGGTGAGGTGAGTTGATGACGTTGGAAACCGTCTGCTTGGACACACCGGCCAGCGCCGCAACCGAACCCAGGGTCGCCCGAGAGGCAGTGTTGCGCACCGCCACGAGTGCGCCGAAGTCGGTCATGGCATCTCCTCATCGAGAGCCCGGACGTGGTGTCCAAGGCTCCTTGGATCCATCCAAAAGAACTTCTGCCCGAGTTTTGGATCGATCCAAGGAATGGAGCTAGTGTTATGCCGGTCACAGCGTGTGTCAAGTGCGGAACCGGGGAAGAATTTTCTGCGGCCGCTGTCCGAGGCTGACCTTCAGGTGTACTGCATCAGGAGCGATCCTGATGTCACAACGTGTCTGGCCGACCTGGTGGGATCCCCGGTTGGTCCCGTCAGAAAGGTGCGATGACATCCCATGTCCACCGTCCCGCTGTCCGCCGCTAATCCGGTCTCACCGACGTCCAAGGCTCTGCAACCGCTGTTGCACAACCTGACGACGTGTGTCAGTTCGCCGACCGTCGCGCTCAGCGCCGGCGACGGGCAGATCCGCGCGTCGGGTGCCCAAGGCCTCTTCAGTGCCGACATCCGGGTCCTGAGCCGCGCCGAACTGAAAGTCCAGGACCGCCTCCTGGAACCGATCGGCAGTGCCCTGATCGGGGCGGACACCGCCGAGTTCCTCGCCGTGCTGCGAACGGTCCAGCCCAATCCGGACCCCGATGTGTGGGTCCGTCGCCGCCGCAGCACACGTGCAGACGGCCTTGACGAGCAGTTGCACCTGGTCAACAACTCCGCCAACCGCATCGACGTGGTGTTCGAGTTGGCTGTGGCGGCCGACCTGGTGGATATGGAGACGGTCAAGGGCGGCCGGAGCGGCCACGGCGCCTCAGGTGCACACCCGGTACTCGTGGCAGCCGGCGGTCTGCGTTTCGCCGCACGGGAGGTGAGCGCCACGATCACCTGCCCCGGCGCGGACATCGAGATCGGTGAGCGCGGCGCGGTGCTGCGCTGGTCGGTCTCTGCCCAGGCTCGCACCACCGCGACGGTCGGGTGGTCCGTTGCGGTGGTGGACTGCGGTGCGGTGGTCTGCGCCGCCGATCCCGACCGCGGGTTCCACGCACCGCTCGTGACAGGACAGGAACACCGACTGGCTCAGCTGCTCACCCAGTCCGTGGCCGACCTTCGAGCGTTGCGGATGAGCACCCCGCTCGCGCCACACGATGAATTCCTGGCGGCCGGCAGTCCCTGGTACCTCACGCTCTTCGGGCGGGACTCGATCTGGGCGGCGCGGATGATGCTCCCGCTGGGCACGGACTTGGCGGCGGGCACGCTGCGGACCCTTTCGCTGCGCCAGGGACGTTCCGACGTCCCGGCCACGGCCGAGGAGCCCGGCAAGATCCTGCACGAGATCCGCCGCCCGCTCGGTGATCTCGCCGACCCGTTCCTGCCACCGGTCTACTACGGGACGGTCGATGCGACGCCGCTGTGGGTGTGCCTGCTGGCTGATGCCTGGCGCTGGGGATTGGACCCGCAAGAGGTGCGTGCTCTGCTGCCGGCGGCGGAGGCGGCGCTGGAGTGGATGGTCGAATACGGCGACAGCGACGGCGACGGATTTTTGGAATACATCGACAAATCCGGACGGGGACTTGCGAACCAGGGCTGGAAGGACTCCGGGGACTCGGTGCGGTTCGCCGACGGAACGCTGGCCGTCGGTCCGGTGGCCCTGGCTGAGGTGCAGGGCTATGCCTACGAGGCGGCGATGTCCGGCGCGGACCTGCTGGAGGCCTTCGGTCGCCCCGGGGCATCCCGGTGGCGGGAGTTCGCCGCCGACCTCCGCCAGAATTTTCGGGAGAAGTTCTGGGCCACCGATGATCTCGGTGCCTTCCCGGTACTGGCCCTGGACGGCGGCAAGCGCCAGGTCGACGCCCCCGCGTCGAACATGGGGCATCTGCTGGCCACCGGCCTGCTCTGGGAGTCCGAGGCGGCCGCGGTCGCCTCGCGTCTGGTGCACCCCAGCATGTCCAGCGGTTACGGCCTGCGGACGATGTCCAGTCACAGCGGTGGCTATTCGCCGCTGAGCTACCACTGCGGGTCCGTGTGGCCGCACGACACAGCGATCGCCATCCACGGGCTGATGCGCGCCGGTTTCGCCTCCGAGGCGATGATACTGGCGGACGGTCTGCTCGCGGCGGGCGCGGCGTTCGGTGGGCGCCTTCCGGAGCTCTACGGCGGATTCTCCCGCCACGACAGCCCCGTCCCTGTCCCGTATCCGGCCGCCTGCCGTCCGCAGGCCTGGTCGGCAGCGTCGGCCGTGGTGATCCTGCAGACCTACCTCGGACTGGACGTGGACGTTCCGGCCGGGACCTTGCGGGTGCGTCCAGCGGCCGGCGTCGGGGCCCTGTCCGTCACCGGTCTGCAGGTGGCCGGCTCGAATCTGGACATCACGGTGACAGCGAACCGGGGCCGCACGACGACCCGGACGGGGGCCGCCGTGCACATCGACGCGAGCTGAGGACCTGGGTGCCGCACGGCGGCGAGCGCCGAGTCACCGTTGGGGTCGATGCCGCAAACCCGCTGGCCAACGGTTGCTTGCTCGACCAAGGCCGCGTCGATGCTTACCGGACTGCGCACTGGAATCAGCTGAAGAGCGGTGCTTGAGTCTGCGCACTGAAGGTACCGTTAAGGAGGGCTATGCAGCTGCAGGTGATATCGACCGACGAGGGTCATCGATTGCGCGGCATCGACGGCGACGGGGCTGCCGGCCATGTCGAGTTGGTCAAACAAGACTTAGACACTGCACTCGTAGCCGACCAGTGCGGGTCCCGATAGTTGGCGGCGGGGTCGGCGGCATCGCGGCGGCGGTGTTGACGTGCCGCTGCTGCTGGTCGCCGCGATCGGCTCCTGGGACACCACCGCCGCAGCCGCGCTCGGTGTGCTGGTCGTGCTGCCGCCCGTTGTGCTCATCGGGATGGCTGGGCGGGTGCTGGCCCGGCGGTCCGACGCGGCGATCGGCCTGGGCCGGCTGTGAGGGGTGGATCGGCGGTGAGGGCCAGCGCGGCGTCGGTCGAGCTGGTCAGGGTCGGCAAGCGCTTCGGCGACACCGTCGCCGTCGCCGTCGCCGACATCTCCTTACGCCTGGCGGCCGGCTCATTCACCGCGTTGCTCGGCCCGTCGGCCTGCGGCAAGGCACCACCTGGCAATGCTGGCCGGTCTGCTCGCGCCCGACAGGGGCGATATCATCCTCGACGGCTCCTCGCTGCTCGCCGTCGCGGCCGAGGGGCGCCCCGGTGTCGCTGGTGTTCCAGAACCCCCTGCTGTTCCCGCATCTGAACGTGGCACAGAACGTCGGGTTCGGGCTGCGGATGCATGGTGTGTCCCGGCGGGACATCGCCCCCCGTGTGCAGGCGATGCTGGAGCGGGTGCAGCTCGGCGCACGACGGGTCGGGGAACTGTCCGGCGGACAGGAGCAGCGCGTCGCGCTCGCCCGCGCGTTTGGTGCTGGCCCCGAGGCTGCTGCTGCTGCTCGAGGAGCCGTTCTCCCAGCTCGACCTCGAACCCCGCGCCGAAATGCGCGCACTGATCTGCACCCTGCCCAACGAGGCAACCACGACCACGCTGTTCCTCACCCGCGACAAGGCCGAGGCCGTCGGGGTCGCCGACCCATCGTGCCCCTGCTCG
>JAABUU010005075.1_pt1 | contig 15027 bp, 15 predicted proteins | sample 5559301 | NCBI WGS metagenome assembly JAABUU01 (sample SAMN10711884, study PRJNA513360) | rock metagenome | isolation source: Antarctica rocks | place: Antarctica: Victoria Land, Richard Nunatak white | reverse complement strand
CAGACGCCCAACGGGCCACCGCCACCATCGGCCTCGCCATCATGATCGCCACAGCCGCCGTTTCCGGTTCAATGATGCAGCAGTTGGCCGGAACTAGCATATTGAGCCACGAGCGGATCGCCGGCGTAGCCGTCCTGGCCGGATCCTGCCTCGCGCTAGCCGCCAGCTACCTTGCGTGGCTACGGCGGCCAGCCGTCCGCTGGTTGTTGATCACCGTTTCCATCCTGACGCTAATGTGCATCAGCAACGTCGAGATCACCACCGTGATCGATGGTTCGTCAATTAGCTCGCAGACGACCACCGGTCGGATTGTCGCAGCGGTCGGCGCGCTCCTACTAATCGTCGGGGCGCTCCGGTCGCGCTCCGACCCACCCCAGTCTCGAATCGAACGGCCGCTGGCCACCAAGCACGACTGACCCACCGGGCTCACCCCACTCCCACCACCCTCGGTAACCGCAGGACGGACCCCCGTGTGCCGTAACCGGATCGGCTACCGGGACGCCGACGTCGCACCCGCGCGGAGCCCTCGTTGCTGCGTAGACCTTCGGTGACAACTACGCGAGCGAAGCCGGTGACAACTTCACGACGCTTCACACCATTGGCACTCTGGTGTCGGTAAATGATCGTTTATCGACACCGGCCGGTGGATCAACTATCACAATCTGAGCTATGGGTCCACGTAGTCGGCTCGCATGCGCCTGTATCCGTGCTGTCCCTGTCTTGTCGGGGCCCGGCACATCCGACGGTCATCGGGCGGGGTGATCGTGCGTGGCTTGATTCGACGGAATCACGCGAGCGAACGGCAACGAGAGCTGGTGCCAGGACCGCGTGACGTCCGCGGGCTCCGGCGCAATGGGGGAGGACCGTCGCCGGCAACCATTACTCGGAGGCGTAGACGAGGCGTAGGTTGCATCGTTCCGCGATCCGCTGCTGCATTTGGCGCACGTTGGCCGGGAGGGGTCTGGTGAACGAGTCCACGACGCACAGAACCCAGGTAGCGGGATCCCTGTTGCCGCTTGCCTGTAAAGCCGCCCAGATGAGGTGTTTGAAGTCGCGCACGGGCCCCCAGGTGAAGATGACTTCGTCTTCATCTTTGCGTGCCACAACTCGAAGGGGCTTGGTCAGGAGGGAACCCGGCTCGATCTGCCATTCGTCTCCCATGCCCGATTGAACAAGGCGTTCAGGTGTTTGCGTGCCCTCCGGCATGAGGTCGGCGTATTTGCCGACCCCTGAACGCGCTCGTGACCACTCCTTCATGGGGCCGTCTTTGATCCACACTCGCGCTTCGCTGACCGAGATGAACTCGGTGAGCAATCCGCCTACGTCCGGCGACGCAACCCAGGTCGCGTACTGAGCGCTTCGTTCGACTACCGACAAATCAGACCAGCCGATGAGGTCAGCGGAGGAATAGAGGTGGGCGACTACACGGGCTTCTACTTCAGTCGGTATCTTCACGTCAGATCAGTCCCGCGGCCGCAGGGAACTGGAGTCGAACTTCGTCGGCGGCGGTCTCAAGATCGGCGGCATCTCGAATCCAGTAGTCGAGGAGTGACCCGGCGGTCTCGTCGCTGAAGCTGATTCGGGATCCGCCGGGGAGGGCCAGTTCCTCGACATCGCCGCCGCGCATAGCGCCGAGGGCTCGTTTGAGGTCCAGCGTGGCCGCTACGCGCCGGACGTCGGTGACGAAGTCAAGCACTCGCAGGCTGTCCTTGCCTTCGCGTAGCCGCAGTCCTCGACCGAGCTGTTGAACAAAAATACGCCGGCTGTGGGTGACGCGCAGGAAGCCGATGAGGTTCACGTCGGGGACGTCGACTCCTTCGTTGAACACGTCCACACAAGTGATGATGGGTACGCGGCCGAGGCGAAAGGCGTTGAGCAGGATTTGTCGCTGTTGCCGACTCATTCCGCTGTGGAGGTAGGCCGCGCGGTGCCAAGCTTGATCGGAGCTGGACAGCAAATTGGCCATCCGCTCGGCATGCTCGATGGTTTGACAGAAGAGAATTGCGCGGGGGTCTCGGATTTCCCGCCAGGCGTCGCGCAGTTGGTCGATGATCTCTTCGTCGCGTTGGGGTAGGAAGAGCGCGCGATTGAGTTCCTTGAGGGAGTACCCGTGTTCGCTCACGGACCGAACGACATCCCAGTCCAGATTGTCGACGAAGAGGCGATAGTCGACTTTGGTCAGGAAACCGGCGGCCATGCCTTCGGCGACGCCCATGGCGTACGACGGTTCTCCGAACCGGGCGGTGATGTCGAACTTGTCGCCGCGCCAGGGTGTCGCGGTCACGCCGAACTGATCCGCATCGGAGCACAGGTCGAGAAGTTTTGCGTACATGCCGGTTTCGCCGACGTGATGTGTCTCATCGACCATGATGAGGCTAGGTCGCCAGCCACTTTCGACCATTCCCAGCACCGTGTCGATGGTGGCGACGGTAACGCCATCCAGCGTCGGGGGCTTGTTCTCGCCCGTGAGTGTCTGGGTTGGGACGTCCTTGTCCAGTTGCGGCCAAAGGGCTTTCTCGAGTTGTTCGACCAGCGCTTTCATGTGGGCGACGACGAGGATCGGTTCGCCTGGGTGGGCGGTGAGGTGGCGGTTGATCACCTCCCCGCCGACGACTGTCTTGCCAAGTCCGGTGGCGAGGATCAGCAGTGCGCGGTTGGTCCGGTTCAAGTCGGCTTCGACTGATGCGGCGGCCGCCAACTGGTAGGGCCGCAGTTGGTACTCGGTGGGAACACGTGCTGGCATCTGCTCCCAGATAGCTCTGAGCGTGGTCCCGTGCCACAGATCGATTCTGATGCCCGCCTGGGCCAGTGCAAAGAGCCGTTGCTGGCCAGGCCGGTTGAGTGTGCTGTTCGTGACCAGGACGGCGTGGTCGGCGCCGTAGGCGGTTCGTGCCCGTTCCGCGTCGTCTACGCCGGCCACGCCGATGGGCCCCCTACTGGACCACTTGCACTGAACGACCCATTGTTCCCGTTCGCGCACCGCCAGTAGATCCGCACCCTCGTCGTTGGCTCCGTCGATGAGCCGGACGTCGGTGAAACCGAGGTGCCACAAAGCGCGTTCGACAGCATGGGTAAGGCCCCTGGGCCCGCCGGCCAACAGATGCTCCGCGTTCAGGAAGTTACTCATGACTCGGGCGCCAGTTCGCCTAGAAGCAACTGCACGCTCAGCCGTGTCCGCCGGAGCTGCGAGGTTCCGGGCGTTGTCTGGAAGGTCAACAGCGTCGCTAGATCGTTGAGGTAACCCACGACGCGGGCCAGACTCAGACGCCGAGATGATGCCGATGAGACAGTCCCGTACACGCCGTTGAACACGTGGCCATCCATGAACGCCTCGGGCCATGCCTCCAGCAGTTTGACCAGGAATAGCGGAGGCACGTAGAGGACGAAACCGCCGTCGTCGCCGAGTTTGGACGTCGATCCGCCGGCGGCGATGACCGCATTCTCCATGAAGTCGGTTTCGTCGGGGGTTAGATGCTGCAGCGCTCGTTGGGGATCCGCGTCGACCTCATGGGCCATCCGTTGGCGAAGTTCGTCCAGCAGCTCGCGGGCTTGCGCACTGATCACCGTGACGTCGACCGCGGTGTCAGGTAGGCAACTGGCCTGTAGGCGCGCCACCACTTGAGAGTGGGTCAGCGTCGTGCCTGACGGTCGCAGTTTGAGGTGCGACGCGACTTCGACCAGGAGGAACGTAGCGATGTCGCCGCCGAACTTCGCGATCGCCGGGTGGCTTAGGTCGACCAGACAGGTGGCGGAGCCGCCGGCACCTGGTGCGAGCCAGACGGGTGTGGGCTGTTCCCCCGCGTCGAGGACGGGTCCGGTTGCAACCGCCAACGCGTCGACCTTGAGGTTGCCCAGTTCGGGAAGCCCGAAGTCGCGGCTCAGTTCGGGCAAGGGGGTTCCGACGCTGATATACCGGGCCAGCCGTTCCTGCTGGGTTTCTTTCTTCACCGGCGCGGTGGGGGGGAACGGCGATGACGTGCCCGCCGGGCTGTTGACGCCCAGGGCGACAAGGACCGCGGCCTCGTCGGGATCCGCTGGGTTGGCACCGGTCGCGGTGGCCAGCTCGGCCTGCTTTACGCGTTCTTCGTGGCTCAGAACCGCCTCGTACCAGCGCTCGTCGGTCTGAAACTCCGGTTTGCCGGCCCAGAACTCGCGAGCCCATCGACGGGTCTCGTCATGGATCGGGCCTTTGCCGTCGCCGGGGATGAGACAGCGAATCCCGGCCGCGTTGCGCCGGAAACCCTTGAACAGGAGTCCGAGAAAACTGGTGTTCTCCGGGTAACCCGCGGTCTTGGCTTTTTCCGGTTTCAGCGGACCGGCGCCACGCAAGTACTCAACCGCTGCTTTCCAGCTACGGTCGCCGTAGACAAAGGCATTCTTCTGGTACGTGACGGGAACGTGGTCCAGGTGGATCTCGCCGATGATTCGGCCGCCCTGGTTCAGCTCGACAGGGTACTCGACGTCGACACCGGCCACTGGGTCATTGGGATTGGTCCATTCGAAAAGGGACTTGTCGAACTGGAGAATTTTCCGACCGTTACGCAGGAAGTCGACGCCGAATTCGCGTTTGTCCAAGTGTCGCTGTATCCCCAGCCACCCGTGGATTCTGCGCTCGCGCAGGTGCACGTTGGCGGATCCGCAGGTGTCGCATCGACCTTTTCCGGGGTCCTGCCAGTTGCCGCACTCGTTGCAGGCGTCGGCAGGTCGGTAGACCTGGTCGACCTTGATGAAGGCCGGAATGTGTTGGGCTGAGGCGCCGCTTCCGTAGGTGATGGACCGGTCATCACCCCACCGGCACGCGAGCCGGGGCTTGACTCGTACGCCGGCCACCCAGAGCTCGAAGGGTCTGTTTTCCAGCAGCCACCCGTAGATCCGGCCCAGCGTGGTGCGCAGCGTTTCGGCGTTGCGCTGCAGCCAGTCGGCATGGTTGTCCTTGAGCTGTGTGACGATGATTTTCGTTCCGTGCTCGCTAAGGTCCGCCTTCGGCCGGGTGGTCTCGGGTGCTTCGAAGTCATCGCCGAGATTGCTGAAGTCGATCTCGACGCCGAGCCATTCGGCGTCACCATCACGGGTGGTCAGTACGGTGGTTTTCTCCCCGAGCCGAGCGGTGCTCACGTTGAAGCCCATACCGAACAGTCCGAGCTTGTCGAATCGGTCGTTGCTGGAGAACCCGGCCTGGACGCCGTGTTGGAGTTGCTCTCTGGACATTCCGCGGCCGGTATCGCTGACGACAACTTCAGCGCCGGTGAGGTCGGCGCCTGGTCCCGGAAGGCTCACGCTAACCTTGAATCCGCCTGGCCATGGCTGCTTCTGCGCCCACAGATCGTTGAAGTCGTCGAAGGCGTTGTCGATAAGTTCGGCGATGCACTGCCATTCGGCGAACTCGATTTCGCCGAGCATGCGCAGCATCCTCGGTGTCGGTGTGATTTTCACGCGGGTTCTCCCTGAGGTTGCCGATGGTGGGGCGCCGCGACGTGGTTATGAGCCATCGACCAAGCGATTCGCAGAGCTTCTTGCCGGTCTACGGCCACTGAGACGTCCCCTATGTATCGTTCGTGGGTCACCCGGTCTGGCGCCGCCCAACGTAGGTAGGCATAGACCCGGCGACGTTTCACGGGAATGCGCAGTGCCACGCTCGCCACCACGGCCGGGCCATCCGGTCGGTGAACGACACGCTTCTCCCGGCCGCCCGCCGCTCGGTCTTGTTCGGCGGCCCTCTCGGCTCGTCAATCCAGGTTCGGGCTTGAAACAGGCTGGATCAGGTCGGGCGGGGCCCCAGGCGCTCACGGGCGCCCCGGCCAGGCGCGTAACACTTGGGTTGCGGCGCGGTCGGGGTCTCGAAGCACGTCGCTCTCCCATACGCGAATTACCGTCCATCCGGCCTCGGCCAGGAGCGAGTTGACCTGACGGTCCCGGGCGACGGTCCTGGTGATCTTGTCGACCCACCACTGAGTGCGTGTAGGGAACAGGTCCGCCAAGGACGAGCGACCTCGGCGGCGCCATTCGGCGGGGTTGCCATGCCATAGGTCGCCGTCCACGAAGACCGCGAGTCGCCGCGATCGCACAACCATGTCCGGCCGGCCAATCACGTCCGCCGGGTGAAGTCGGTAGCGAGCCCCGCGCGCGTGCAACGCGCTGCGCAGCGCGAGCTCGGGCTTGGTGTTCTTGCTGTGGACGGCGCTCATCATCCGGCTCGTGATCGCCGGATCGCGCGGGCCTAGCCGTCGGGGGGAACGTGCTCCTGGGCTGACGAGGTGGGCGTCGGCCACGTCGACTTCGTTCACGTGGTCCTCAAGTGGGGTCGGATCGCATCACGAATAGCCTCGGAAACGACCGCTCCGAGCTTCACCGGGACGGCATTGCCGAGCTGGCGGATCTGTTCTCCGCGTGGGCCGTTGAGGCGCCAGCCGTCTGGGAACGTCATGACTCGCGCGACCTCGCGGACTGTCAGGTACCGGATGGTGCCGTCGTCAAGGCGGACGACTGTCTCTCCACCGGGGACACCGTGCACGCCGGCTTTGACGGTCTTGGCTGGGCGATCGAGATCGTTTGCCGTGTGGCCGGGATATTCGCGGGCGCCGGGCCAGCCAACGTGGTGAACGTAACCGGGAGACTCCTGGCGCTCGACCGGGTCGGGCAGATCAGAAATCGCGTCGCGGAGCGTCAGCCACGGCAGTGGAGGGGGTTCGTTGGGATCCAGCGGGGCGATCGACGGCACGGCCGCGCGAGGAATCCGGGGCGGACCCGGCCGCAGGCCGTGTCGGCGAGCGTAGGAGCCGTCCGCTATCGACACCCGCAGGGCTTCTTGACTGTGGGTCACCTTTGGCGTCAGCCACTTGACCCCGAGGTCTCTGCGGAATCCGACCAGCAGCACTCGGTGCCGTACCTGGGGTACGCCGTAGTCGGCGGCGTTCACCAGTTTGAAGTCAAGGTCGTACCGCTCGCTCGGATCGCCCCCGGCAGCTAGTGCCTTCAACAGGCGCAGGTCGTGGTCTTGCCATGCCTCCCCGTCGATACGTTGCTCGAACGGAGCGGTCAGTGAGCGGCGAATGTAGTCCCAGTAAGGCTTGAACGATGGCCGGATCAACCCACGGACGTTCTCGGCCAAGATGACGCGGGGCCGTGTTTCGCGAACGCATCGGAGGAATTCGGGCCAAAGGTTGCGCTCATCGAGATGCCCTTGATGCGCCCCGCCGAGGCTGAACGGTTGGCAGGGCACCCCGCCGGCGACGACGTCGATCTGGCCGGCGAACCCGGTGAAGTCCACGGTATTGACGCTGCCTTCAATCAGGGGCCAGGCGTCCGACAGCGCGGTAGGAGGTGCTTCGTCCGGGTTGAAGTCGATGGCGACGTTGCCGCGTAGCGTCGCGCAGGCCCGCCGGTCCCGCTCGTTGAGGAGGAGATGGCGGAAGCCGGCGTCGTGCATGGCCATGGCAAGGCCGCCGCCGCCGGTGAATAGTTCGATGCTTGTCCCGGCCTCGACCTCGGCGGTGGGTTCCAGAACGCGCGGCGTGACGACCGCCGATGGGGGATGGGCTGCCAGGTTGGTCACGCGCACGACCGTACCGCGGATGTACGACGGCGCCTGGTAGACCTGCGGGACGGTCGCGAGGGTCGTGCCCGCGTAGGCTGCGCAGGCGAACATTGTCGGTCGGTTTGGTCCCGCAAAGGTGGCAGGACGCGGCGGCGCTGACCCGAGTGGCGCCGGCCAGGACCTGAAGGGGGACTGTGTGGACGTCGTCCTGTGTTCACTCGCGGGAGCGGGGCCGTGAAGACGCTGATCCTGGACACCAACGAACTGCGAAGTGACTGGTTGTGCACGGGGCTGAAGTATCAGCTGTTGGACCACATGCAGCACACCTACACACCTTGGGTCAGCGTCTGCGTGCCCGCCGTCGTTCTCGAAGAGGTCGTAGCAAACCATGCCCGAGAGGTCACCCGCGTTGAAGAGGGTGGGAACAAGCTAGCCCGGGAACGGAGGCACCTCGGCCTCACCGCCGCTGACGCCGAGACGCACTCATTCGACTACCGGGCCTACCTAACCGAGCGATTCGATGAGCGTCTCGGATTCACTGTCCTGCCCTGGCCGAACACGCCCCACAAGGAGCTCGTGGCTCGTGCGACCAGCCGCACGCCACCGTTCGACCTGAAGGGTGGCGGCTACCGGGACTCACTGGTGTGGGCGGACGCGGTCGAGCTAGCACGAACTGGTAGCGACGTCATTCTCATCTCCGGGGACAAGGGGTTCGCCGGCGTTGATGGCGACCTACACCCGACGTTGCTCGCCGAAGTCGAGCCATTGGTAGGCACCGTGCGTCTGGTCCGCGATTTCAACAACTGGCTTGTCGCCGAGCTCCCGTGGCCAGCGAGCGATCTGCGGACCGCGGTCAGCATCAGTCGAAACGCCGCGTTCTACAACGACCTGCTCCAGTCGGACTTCCCATACGACGTTCATCCGCCAGCCGAAGCCCTGGGCTTCACCACGGCGCCCTCCTATCTTGAGATCGAAGAGGTCGAATGGGACGGTTCCTTCGTTCCGCTCGAGGGTTCGTCGGGTCCGGAGGGTCTGACATTGGTTGAATACGATCTGGGCAAACGGTCGAATTCGTGGCGCAGACCCCTGGTGCCGTCGTACCCGATCCTGGCTGGACCGTCTCAGGGCCAGATGCTCTCCACATGCTCCGAGTGGAAGGTTCTGTCAAATTGATCCTGCGCGTGGCTGTCCTTTTCGGTGACGAATTCGGGTTCACCGTCGACGCGTTGTCGTGGCGTCGGGCCGACGGATCTGGTCCGGGGATGCCGGTTGAGATGGATCAACCCGTGACGGACCCGGACCAGCTATCCCTGCCGATGGACCTCGTTCAGGGGAGCGAGCCGCCGTCGGCTTGATCCATGTCGTCCAGCAAGACGCGGCCAAATGCGTGCGGCGCGATTCCGATGTCCCATACGGTCCGGACAAGGCCGGCCAGCGCATGATCAGGTTGCAGACGTTGCGCGCGGTCCAGGCACGCATGTCCGAGCCATTCGGCTCCCGCGATGAACGCGGCGATCGACGTCACCACGTTGAGGTCGGGTGCATAGGGGTCATCTTCGCTGGCCGATCGGCAAGCGACCGCCAGTTCGTTCAGCAGGCTCTGGTCGTGCACGAGTTCGGTGATGAACTGATCCCACTGCGCGATGGTTTTGACCCTTTCCGTCAGGTGGGTCACCGTTCGCTCCCCGGGGTGCTGGACGCAATGACGCTGATAGCGGCCGGGTGGAGCAAGCCTGTCGGTGGGGTGTGGTCAATTCGCCGGAGGCTGCCGTCGGGGTTGTGATCGTCGCCTTCGTCGTCGCCGGTGGCGTGGTGGGTGCTCCACATGGTGGCGGTTTCGTCGGCTCCTGCGGCGTCGAACAGTTGGGTGAGGGCTTCGAGTTCGGTGCAGGTGAGTTGGGTTCCAATGCTGTCGGCGAGGTAGCTGTCGGTCCAGGTGTTGACGAGGTGGGTGATGGCGTCGGCGAGTTGGGCGGGGTCGATGATCTTGTGTCCGGTCGGGGTGCATCGCGGGTTCATGGTGGGGTTCCGTTCGGTGTGGGCGGGTGTCGGTGTTGATTCCGTGGAATCAGCGGTGGAGTCCGGCGGGGGTGTGGTCGGTGAGCTGCTGGCGGTCGGTGTAGCCGCGGCTGAAGGCGTTCATGAGGCGGCTGGTGCGGGCGTCGCCGACGGGGGCGTCGCCGATCATGGCCATGACGGCGGGGTTGAGCGCTGCGGCGCGGGTGCGGCCGGTGAGGTGGGCGTTCCAGCCTTCGGTGTAGGCGTGGGCGTCGTCGCGGGTGTCGGGGCAGCTGATGGCTGTGGGCTCGGGGTCGGTGGTTTGCACGGCGATGAGGGCGGCGGTGGCCCAGGTGTTGTCCAGGGTGATGGACAGGCGCCGGGTGTAGGGGTGTTGGTTTCCGAAGGCGTTGGTGATGGCGGTGAGGGCGTTCTGCTGGTCGGCGGCGAGTAGGTCTAGGGCGTCCAGGATGGTGGTGGCCTGGTCGGTGGTGAGGGTAATGCGGCTCGTGGTCATGGTGGCCTCTCCTTGTGTTGCGGGTGGTCCTTGGCTGACCGTTTTTCTTTCCCGCTGGCAAGAAGCCGAAGGGTGGGCCGTAGAAGGCGTTTCTGTCAGCCCCGAAGAACGGAGTGTGGGTTGACAGGAGCGCCGCGGCCCGACAATCGGTGGCCAGCGGGGAAGAAAAGTGCCTTTCGGATCACAGGCCGGCGGAGCCGGCTTCCGACGGGTAGTCGTCAGTTCCTGGTGTCGGGTTGGGTCCTTCCGCTGGTCAGGTGCCGCGGGTGGTTGTCATCCGGGGGTTTGGCGCTCTCTCGCGGAGCAGCGGATTATCGGTGGGTGTTGGACTGATCACCGGGTGTGTCGGATACGGATGACGTTGGGAGGGAACGGTTTGCGGGTGGTGGGTTAGCTCGCGTTGATGCGCATGCATGGGTGATGAATGGCGGCTATCAGCGGCGGCCGAATGCGTGGAGGTGCCTGGTGGACGACGTCCTCGGTAATGCGGGTGGTGATGCGTCGGTGTGGCTCGGGGAATTGACTCGGAGTTGCGTGATGTCGGCGGGTCATCCAGCTTCATGGGCCACGCTGGTGGGTGCGCTGGGCCACTTCCATGGCCTGCACAGTCTGAATGTGCTGCTGGTGTGCGCGCAGCGGGCGCCGGCGCCCCCGGTGACGGTGGGCAGTGTGGTGCAGTGGCAGATCGCCGGAGTCGATGCCGACGTGGCTGGGTTGGCGCCGGTGTGGGTGTGGCGGCCGTCGGTGCTGGCGGCCGGTTGGTCGTCTGCGTCGTTGTCTGGTGACGACGCGATGATGCCGGTGCTGGTCAGTGAGCGGCCGGCGGAGGGTCCGGTGGGTCAGCGGTTCACCTCGAGTGTGGCCGTGCTGGCCGGTCTGTGGGATGTTCCCGCAGAAGGTAACGACTCGGTGGCCGCAGTCTGCCGGCAAGCGCTGCGACTGGAGGGCCGGGCGATCGGAGATTCGACCTTGGTTGGATCGGTGGTTGCGGCTGTGCGGTCGGCGCACGGGCTGAGCTGGATGTCATCGGCGGTGCCGTGGGGTGACCCGATCGCGAATGCGGAGCGGGTCCGGGCGGCGGCCGGTCTGGTGCTGTCGGGGTTGGCGTCGACGCATTCGGCGGGTGGTCTGCCGGTGCTGATCCCGGATCAGCGGCAAGCAGCCGGCGGACCCGACCTGGCAGGTGGTCCGCCGGTGCGGATCCCAGGGCAGCGGGCGGACCCGGCCGTGGTTGCGTGCGGGGGTGAGAGGTGATGACAGTCAAGTCGTTCACGAAAGAGCCGGTCGCATCACCGAAAGCGGTGCTGGGGTTGGCGTTGGGCGGGTCGCTGTTCGCGGTGATCGCGCTGATGTGGATCGGTGGGCAACTAGCGTCGCTGGTGACCGGGCGTGGCTTCGCCGGCGGTGGGCTGCTGGCCGGGCTCGCGGCGGCGCTGCGCCCGGGTCGACCGGGCTGGGATTGGATTTCGCCGATGCCAGGCCCGGAGGTGTACTGGCCGGTGCAGGTGCAGGTGCTGGTGCTGGGCGCCGCGGTGTTCGGGGTCGTGGCAGCGGTTCGGTGGTGGCGCGGACGGAGTGTGGTGCGTACTCCGGAGCAGCGGACGGACGTGTTGCTGAACCGGCCGGGGGTGGCGACGGTCGCGGATCTGCGCCGCGAGGTCGGGCCGATGACGTTGGTGGATAAGGCGGAATCGCTGCGGCCGGCGTTGCTGGCCGATGCGCGGGCCGCGGTGGGGTTGCCGCGGCGTTTCGAGCCGCCGCTGTTGCCGGCGGAGACGTCGGCGATGGTGCGGTACCTGCTGGGCAGCGGCCAGATCCGACCGACGGATCTGGGTTGCCGGTGGGGACTTTCGCACGGCGAGGGTGTGTGGACGTCGGTCCGTGACTCGGTGCTGATCTGCGCTCCGTCGGGCGCCGGCAAGGGCGTCTACACGGTGATCAACTCTATTCTGGACGCCCCGGGGGCGGTGATCGTGACGTCGACCCGGCCGGATTCATTGACGCCGACGTTCGAGGCGCGGCGTCGGATCAGTCGACAGGTGGCGGTGCTCTCAGCCGACGGTGCGGTCGCTGGTTTGCCGAATTCGTTCCGTTGGTCGGTGATCCGTGGCTGCGAGGATGGTGAGACCGCGCAGGTCCGGGCGGAGGTGCTGGCCGCCGATACCGGGAAGGGTGTGGAGAACGCATCGCACTGGGAGAGCAAAACCAAGGAATCTCTGCGGACATTGCTGCACGCGGCCGCGTTGGGCGGTAAGAACATCCACGACCTGTGGTTGTGGACGAAGTCGCCGCGGACGGCGCTGGAGGCGGTCCGGATTCTCGAGAGTGAGCCGGACCGGGCCCAGCCGGGTTGGGCGCAGGCGCTGCGCGAGCAGATCGAGGGCAACCAGACGAAGCTGGAGAACGAGTGGAGCGGCGTGGTGTCCGCATTGTCCGGGCTGGACACCAAGGACGTGCGGGAGCGGTTCAACCCGGGTCCGGGTGAAGAGTTCGACGTGAAGAGCTTCCTGTATGGGAAGGGGACGCTGTACCTGTTGTCGGATGAGGGGCATCCGGCGGCGAAGCTGTTGGCGGCGTTGATCGCTGACGTCGTTCGGGTGGCGCGGCGGGAGGCCGATGGGTCGGCGAAGTCCAGGTTGGATCCGCCGTTGACGTTGGTTTTGGACGAGATCGCCAACTTCGCGGCGCTGCCGAAGTTGCCGGAGTACTTGTCGGCCTACGGCGGGTCGGGGATCATCACGCGGGCGTACCTGCAGACGTTGGCGCAGGGTCGGGACAAGTGGGGTGATCAACGAGCCGCGGCGATGCTGGGGTCGGCGACGGTGAAAGTGTTCTTGCGGGGCGGTGCGGTCGCGTCGGACCTGAAGGATTTGGAGACGCTGGTCGGGGTCCGCGATGAGGAAACGTGGTCGCAGTCGCGAAGCGATGCCAGCGGCGGCGGTGGTGGGTCCTTCTCGGTGTCTTCGTCCATCAGGTCGGTGCCTGTGCTGTTGGCGTCGGAGATTGTGCAGCTCCCCGAAGGCGTGGCGCTGATGATGGTGGGTAGCGCCCCGCCGATTGTGGTGACGATGGAGCCGTACTACCGCCGGGCCGACTACTTGGGAGAATGGCGTGCCGCCCAGGATCACTGGGAAGGCAAGATCATCGATGCTGCGAAGGAACGTGCGGATGCTTGGACACCCCGGTGACGAGGTGGTCGCGGAGTACCTGGCGGCGGCGGCGTGGCGGGAACGTCGCGGTTGGTGGTTCCAGTGGTTTGACGAGCAGGTCGGCGGGGTTCCGCGGTGCGAGTGTTGCGGCGCCGTTGAGGATGTCGACCTGCTCCATGTTGATTTCGCGAACTTCAGGTGGGAGCAGGTGAACGATGTGGTGCCGGTGTGCGGGCGGTGCCGGGTGCTGGTCGACCAGCAGGTCGGTGAGATCACCCGAGGCTCTGATGGCATGCCGTACTTCATGGTTGTGCGGTCGGCGATCGCCGCGGTGTCTCGCGCGGTCCGGGAACGCTGACTTCGGGTGGTGAGGGCGCCGCAACAGGGTTCCCGGTGGACCGCCGAACGGCCCGGTATCCGGGCGGACTATGACCGGTACATGCGGTCGCGAGTGTGGCAGGAGCGCCGGCGGGTGTGGTTCGAGGAGGAAGCGGCCGCCGGCGGTGAGGTGGTGTGCGCGGTGTGCGGCCGTGCCGTGCTACTGCAGCTTCACCACCACGACTACACGCGAATGGGCGCCGAGCGGCACGGCGATCTGGTGGCGATGTGCAAGGCCGATCATGAGCAGTTCCATCTGATCTGGGACAGCTCGTTGCAGTGGCGGCGGATGCCCCGGGCCGTTGGGTCGCCGGCGCTGGTAATGGTTATGGCGGAGGCCCGAGGCCGCCGGCGGCGCCCAGGCCGCCACGTCGACGGATCTCGGTGGACGGTCAGTCCGGAGGGGTGAGGTCCGGAGGTTGTTTGGCGGCGGCGCGGGCGGCGCGTTTGGCCTTGGTGATGACGCGCCGGACGGTGGTGGCGGGGTCGTCCAGGTGCAGCAGTCTCCGGATCCAGTGGGTCACCGCAGGTTCGCGGTTCGGTGTGTTCTCGCTGATCTGGGTAGCGAGGGCGGTCTCTGCGGTGCTCAGGCACTGTTGGTCGATGATGCGTTGGTCTTCGGCGATGAGTGAGTCGGCGGCGGTGTCCGCGGCGGCGCCGGCGGCGGCGGCGATGTCGAGAAGAGCTTCGGCGACGGCGCGCTCGGCCTGGAGGATGGTTTCCGGGGAGGCCGCGGCGGGACCGCCGGCGGCGGTCAGTGCGTCGTCGACGCTCTGATTGACGGCGTCGGTGTAGTCCTGGAGCACTTCGGTGGCCGCGGCGTGGCGGGCGGCGCGGATGCCCCGCAACGTCCGGGCGGCGCGTTCGTGCTGCAGGTGCTCGTGGAACTGGGTGATCGACCATGCCGGCAGGGCAGGGATGGTGATCGCGTTGTGGCCCCGTTGGGAGCCGCACTGCGCCATGATGGCGACGCGGGCCAGGCATTGATCGCGGCCGGTGTCCCAGTCCATGCCGGTGCGGCCCAGACCCATGCTCGGGTGGTGCGCCTGCTGCCAGCCGAGCCACAGGTGGGTCAGTTCCTCGCGGATGTCGGGGTGGGCGAACCAGCACGGCGGGATGGTGCTTTCGGGGATGGAGTAGGTGATCACCAACCATCGGACCCAGGTTGCCAGGTCGAGCAGGGTGGCCTGGAAGTCGAACGCGTCGAGTGCGTCCCACATGATCGGGGTGGGCATGGGGGTTGGTGCGGCGTCTTCGATCGGCTCGGTCATCGCGGGCGGACCTTTCCGTGACGGGAGGTGTAGTAGCTGATCGGAGAAGGTGACGGAATCTGGTGTGCTAGTGGTCCGTCTGTGAATTGATCTGGTTGAGGGTTGCCCGTCCTCGTCGGACTTTGGTGATGATGTCCTGGGCGGCGGCTTTCCAGATGAAGGGTTTCGGGTTTTCGTTCC
>JAABUU010005073.1_pt1 | contig 15032 bp, 14 predicted proteins | sample 5559301 | NCBI WGS metagenome assembly JAABUU01 (sample SAMN10711884, study PRJNA513360) | rock metagenome | isolation source: Antarctica rocks | place: Antarctica: Victoria Land, Richard Nunatak white | reverse complement strand
CCCGCCTGGCGACCGCGTCGCTCAGCATCCACCAGAGATGAGAGCACACGCCAGGTACGAACTGCTTGAAAAAGAAGGGTCACGTTATCTTGGCGCAGATGGGTCAATTCTACGTCGCCGTGTACAATGAAACTAATCGTGCGTCGAATGCAAGTGGACCGAGCAGATTGAAGCGAATCTCATAACTGATGGTGCGCCCGACATCGAAGCTTTCCACAAGCTCGCGCCGAATTTGGCGCAACGGCAGGTAGAGTTGTTGCGCGGCTTGGCCATAATCCACGAAACCATAGCGGTACTCCATCTTCCTAATCGCCCCCGTGTGTCTACTGCGAAGCTGGCCAAAGGCGAACGTGCGAGGCTCATACCGCTCCTGTCCAAAAATGGGGAGTCTATCCAGATCTTCAAAGTAGCTGCGGGATCGCGAGAAATCTCCTTGGGCGAACAAATAGGCCGCGAACGCCATTTTCGGCCGGTAATTACGCTGTGGGCCAAGGAGAGCCGCTTCGAAGTGCCGTCGGATATCCGCGTCGCGGTCGGGGGTGATCTTAGCGAGAATCATAGCCAGCCGATAGTGAAGTTCTGGATCATCTGCGGAATACTCTAGCCCCTGCTCCAACAAGCACAACGCTCGGTTGGGCGCACTCGTCCTCTCCTCCAAACGTGCCGCCATCAATCTAGTGATGAGATCGCCGGGTTTCTCGCGTAAGGCATGCGCGAAAGCATCGCGGGCGCTCTCGTCGTTCCCCACCTCTTCTTCTAACTGTCCCAAGTACTGGAACAGCATGGCGGAGGACGAGCAGTTCCGGATGCCTCTCAGCAGGATATCGTAGGCCAATTTGTGGTAGTAGAGCCGCTGCCGGGTGGTTGACTGGCGTGCGGACCACGCCACATACGTTTCAGCGAGGTGGCGATACCCGAAAGGTTCGTCGTGGCGACGTTGGGTGTTACGCTCGAAGATGCTTTCCGCTCGTTCGTATTTTGTCTGAGCGATATAGTCATCCGTTTCCGCCTTCGCGCTCATGAGTGCTAGTCGCCCTTCCGTGTCACGAATCGCTAAGTCATCGGGGCGCAACTTGATCGCGACATCGAGATACTTAGAGGCTCCGACGAGATTGTCGTGATCCAATTCCATCATCGCAGCATGTTGGTACGCGACGGCATCAGTGGGGTCTACCTGTAGCAATTGGCCCATAATGTCTCGCTGGCTATCCACGTCCCTAAAATCGCGCAATAATTGCTTGTTCTTCCCGCGCGTCAGTTTCCGATAGGCGTCAGCATCGCTGCTGTATCCAAGATCCAGTTGTTCGATGAGGCGAGCGTAATAATCCCGCCGAAGACGCTCCGACATCATCTTACGATCGAACACGATCTCCGCGATGATCTGATGCCGAGTTGTATAGTACTGCTCCTCTTCGCCCTGGATGTAGCGTGGCACGATGATCTTCGCCGCTGGCCCGAAGACATCATTGCCCAGACGGGCCAGAGGTAGGTCCAGCACACGATACAGTAGGCCAGGACGGGTGAGGATACCGAAGCGATGCAATGCGGCCACGAGGAGGTATGCCTGCTGCGCCTCGGCCGTTGGGATACGATCGAATTCGTCGACGACAATCTCATCGAAGGCTTTTCCTTCGGTGGCCTCGCGCATTGCCACCAGAAGTTGTTTCTCCGCTTTGGCCTCGAAAGCGGCTATCTGCGCTTCGCGACTAGCACCGACTAGGAGACCTAGTGAGCCATGGCGATCGAGTGTAGAGAGCACGGATTCTATCTCGCGCTTGCTGAGTGGACCGAGTTCTACCTCGTGGATGTTGGGAAAGGAATAGTCCTTCTCCACTTCCCGCCACTCGTTGGTCCTGGCAGCGGCGATGATAGTGATTTTGACCTGAGCGCTTCTGGCTAAGCGGAGGACATCAGCGATCGCCCGCGCGTTCGTAGCAGCGTCGTCCACGATTAGATAGATGCGCTCGTCGGCCACGCGCGCAAATCGCTCCAGGTCGAGGAAATCCAGATCACCGAATGGCTTGAGGGCCAACACAATCGCGTTCCAGGTGAGGGCCAATTCGACCCCTATATGTCGGAGCAGCGTAGTCTTGCCTGCGCCCGCCTCGGCATGAATTAGCACGAAGCGATCGGCTCCCCGATCAAGGAGGGGGTCCACGAGCACGGAGAGTAAAACATCATCGCTTACATCTCTGGGCGCATCCACTTTGCTCGCGATGGCACCCCAGTTCGGGACCGAACCAAGGAAAAACTCCTGGGTGTTCGGCACTTGCTCTCTGATGCGCTCGTCCAGGATCTCGACATTGCGAGCGACATTGTCCAGCACCTCTGCGGTCACCTTAGTCTTGCGTCGCAACAAGGGCACCGCCGGAGAGGGCATCGTCAGCTCTGGTGTCAACGCGAATGGCCTAGAAGACACAGCCTGATCCAGTGCGGCGAAGAAGTCTGCCGCCGTTGCATTAATGAGGGTGACCCGTTTCTGTTCTGCTCGATGGAGCTCAGCGTCGGAATAGCCTGGTTGGAGGGCATAGGCCCGCGGCACGTCGATCAGGCGGCCCGCGACACGATGAACATCAAGCAGGACCTTTTGGAAATCGAGATCTCTCCGCCCAAACCCTACGAAAAGAATGGTGTAATCCGAGGCAGACTCGATCAGACGATTTAGGAGTCTCTGGCGCGAGTCTGCCACCGTTAAGAAATCCTGTTGCGTCAGCACTAGGCGTCCATCTTCGGAGTTCGCGCGCGAGAGGCATCCATGGAGCTTGTAGAGGGGCACCTCGCCCGGACGCAGGCGTGAGAGAGGGTCCTTGTCAGAGTAAAACGGTTTGGCGTTTTGTATCCTGTCTGAGCTTTCGGTGTAAGCCTGCTCCAGGAGTGTATCGAAGTTAACGGTGTAAATACTTTGCCAGTTGATGTATGGTATGGATAAAAGTGCCCCTTTGGGTCGCAGTCCCTCGAATCGTTCGCTTAAATAAGCGTTTAGGACAGGGCACCCATCGTTGAAATCGATGAGGTCGCACGTCTCATCGAGCGGATAGGTCCCCGGATCGACATGGAGAAACTTTTGGCTAAGATCATCCGCCAACTGCTTGCCACTAGGAGCTCCCGAATCAAGTGAGACTCCCGCTCCGAGAAAGAGTACGCACTCGCCCCGTCGGATTGTGTCAGCCAAATTCGTTAGCCCTGGATAAGCGTCATAGAAGTCCACTTGAGCCATAATGTTCCTCCACTACTCAATGGTTATGTCTGAGTCTCTACGCAGTAACTGATATTGGTGGCGAAGTCGCACCCCCCGCTGCTCATACGCCTCGCGACTTGGTTGAGACGATAAGCGACGCTTGGACATGGGATGTGAGGGACTCTTATGTGGTGCTCTCTACCCCTTCGCCGACTTCGCCACCAATATCACGTCATGTGACGACTTACAGCCAGGGGCAGGATGCCCACTCGGCGGCGCACCTGGGCGCGTCGCGCGTGCCGTGATGCGTGCCCGTGGGCCTCGCCTAGATCGCCTCGTCCTGCCCCTCTAGCGCCGCCAGCGTGTCGCGCGCGGCCGTCGCGCGCTGCTGATCGTCCACGAGCGCGCGCAGCACGTCGAGGAGGCGTTGCGCGGCTTCGTAGGCCGTCTCATTGCCGGCGTCGTGCGCGCGCTCGTCCAACCAATCGATGATCTGGTGCACCTGGAACTGCTGCCGCGCGTTGGCCGCGATCCACTCCTGAAGCACACGGTGCGCGAGGGTGTCGCGCTGCTCATGCGGACGGGTGTCATCCATGCAGCCTACCTGTGCTAGCCGTTTAGTCCATCACACGGACAAGAAGGTGTGAGCGGCTGTCGACAGGCCGGTGAGATCACCACTCATCGGCCTGTCGACGTTGCTCCAGGAGGCGGGTCAGAACGGGATCTCGTCCATGGTGCCTATATCGCCGGCGGGTGCTGACGCGGGCGCACTCTGGTGGTTATAAGCGGGCGCCGCATCGCCGCCACCGTCGGTCTCCGCACCCCGGTCGCCGGCCTTATCAAGCATGCGCATCTCGCGGGCGCGCACCTCCAGGCTCTGCCGCACCTGGCCCTCACGGTTGGTGTACTCGTTCTGTGCGAGCCCGCCCTCGATGTAGACGTAGCTGCCCTTGTGCAGGTACTGCTGACAGGTCTCGGCGAGCTTGGCGAAGGCGCTGACGCGGAACCAGGTCGTCACGTCGCCGTTCTTACTGCGCTCGGTCGTGGCCACACTGAACGTCGCCACGGAGTCGCCGCTGGGGAGCAGGCGCGTCTCGGGATCGCGGCCCAGGTTCCCAATGATGCTGATGCGGTTGTAACTGCCTGCCATGGTGTCGCCTCCTTCGTACTGGTTGACGCCTTACCGTGTCATAGGGGTGGTTCAGCTGTCATTAGTATAGGACAAGCGTTCGCGTCAAGGGGCGCGATTATCCCTGCGATCGTGCGAACGAATCCACGCATGGACGTATTTATTGCTCATTCCTCGTTAGTGACTGCCAAGATCTCCCTGCGGGGGGCTGACGGTATCCTGCTCGATGCCCTCCTCCCCGCTCACTTCTCGCGTTTCGTCGCCATGCGCGATCACGTAGGCCCAGCCGCCGGGGCCGGGATTGGGCTGCAGGAGCCGTCAGTATAGACGACGTAGGTCGTCGCAGAGGCGGCGATTGGCGCACCGTCCCCCAGTCCATCAGCGCGGGGCACGTCGGTGCCGCTCATGACGCTGCCCCGATCGGTCGTGCAGGCGGGTCGGTGGCGCCGGCGCGTTCGAGGTTCAGGGCGAGGAGCCGGCCCAGAATTCCCTCGTCGCTAAGGTCGCGCGGCCAGCCGTAGGCGGCAAGCACGGCGTCGTCGAGCCGGTGGTGCGCCATCTCGAGCCAGGTCGGACGCGTGTTGTACAGAGCAGTGAGCGTGCGCGTCTTGAGATCGGCGTCCGTCACCCCTTCTGGGTTGAGCCAGCGATCGCGCTGCTCCACGAGGGCGCGCGCCGCAGCGGCGATGGCTTCCACGCGCGGGTCGTCGGCCAGTTCCGTGCCCGGTGCCCAGGGGAAGGGGAAGGTCTCGAACGTGCTCGTCGGTGTGTAGCGCGGGTCGTTGCCGACGCCGAGCCAGGTGCACATACGAAGGGACCACAACTCGTGCGGCTTCGCATGGAGGACCCCGAAGAAATAGTCGTCGGCTCGCGCGAAGATGTAGAGCTGGCAGTCGGGGATCATTTCGGGCTCGAACCAGACGAAGACGCGATGCTTAGCGACGCGCGGCGTGCTGATGAAGCGAGGGAGGCGGGCGATGGCCTGGCGCATGTCTGGGGCAGGGCGCCGATGGAGCCACCAGTGCACCCGCTCGTGCGCATTGTTCCCGGCGTCGCGCACTGGCTTGACGACACGGCGTACATACTCGAACGGGAGTTCGTAAAGGGCTGCGGCATCCTCCGTCGTGTCCACCCCAAAGTCGATGATCCACATCCCCCGCCGGCGACGTACCACATCGAGCCCATTCACGTACGGGCGCACCACGTCCGTGTTCGGTCGGCCGTTGGGGTTGAAAGGGGCATCGATCATAGGCAACGCCAGGTCGGGCGGGATATCAACTGGACCTCCCTTCTCGTCGCTCCTGAAACAAAGCCGCTCATTCTCGCGTAGCCGCTGTGCTCGGCCGAGATCGAATCGCGCCGTCAGATCCGCGTTAATGGATTCGACGGGCACGCCATTCAAGACATGTCCCGGCTCACGCCCGTTGTCGAAGCCGACCATCGACACGCGCACCGCAGCGCCGTCGAGTATCCACGAGCGGTCGTCCCACGCCATGAAAATGTCGCCGCTCTCCTTAATGCGCTCCAGGACCCTCCTGTTGGTGCCGCCGCGGATCGAATTGGTCGCCAACAATCCTGCGCGCCCAACATCGCCGTGCGCAATCAACGCGCGTGCCCGCTCGAACCAGTAGCACACCAGGTCGGCGCCACCGGGGACGTGCCCCACATACAGGAGCCACAGGTGCTCGACGTAAGCGTCCCCCAATTCGCGTCGTAGCTTGCTCCCGCCAAGGAAGGGTGGGTTGCCGATGATGACGTCGGCATCGGGCCACGCTGGCTCTATCGGACGGTCTACATCGTCATAAGCGAGGACAGCATCCATGCGTCGGATGTTGTGCAGCGGCTTGAGGATAGGGTCCTCCGGAATGCCGAAGCCGTTATCATGGAGCCACTGGATATAGCCGATCCAGACCACGACCGAGGCCAGTTCGTGCGCGTACACGTTGAGTTCGATGCCGTAGAGCTGCTGCGGCCCGACGGTGTAGGGCAGCAGCCCGGCGACGGCGCTGGTGGCCGCGAACAGGCTGACCTCCTTCCAGAGGTCTAGTAGACGTTTGAGGGCGACATACAAGAAGTTTCCACTCCCACATGCGGGGTCTAGCACGCGCACGGCCGCGATCTCGTCGGTGAAGGCGAGCAGCAGGCGTTCGAGGGCCTGCTGGTGCCGTGTCCGCGCCCCTCCACTAACCGCATCCCGTCGAACAATCAGGCCCCGCGCCTCCTCTTGCACCACGGCCCAGCGCCGGCGCAAAGGAGCCATCAGCACAGGCTCGACGATCAGCAGAATGTCGTCGCGGCTCGTGTAGTGCGCCCCGAGTTGGGAGCGTTTGGAAGGGTCGAGGCTGCGCTCGAAGAGAGTACCGAAGATGGCCGGTTCAATGCTCGTCCAATCGAGGGCGGCCGCGCGCGCCAGGGTCGCCAAGTCGTCGCCCACGAGCGGGGGCACGGTTGCATCGGCGAAAAGACCGCCATTGAAATGGGCGATGTCGTCGGCCCCGAAGGAGCCGCCCGTGGCCATGGCCGCGAACAGCAGGCCCAGGCGCGCGGCGAAGTCGGCCGGCCGGGTGCGGGTGCGTTCGACGAGGGTGGTGAACAGCCGCTCAGGGAGCAGCCCGATGTCCTCGGCGAACAGGCAGAACAGGAGGCGCATCAGGACGTGGGCGGTAGCCTCGGGGTCCTCGCCACGCCGGCGCAGGCTGTCGGCTAGGGCGGCGAACTCGCACGCGGCGTCTTCGGTGACGCTGGCCGTTGTCCGTGTGGGCCGGAGGCGATCCGGGTGTGCGAAGGCGGCGCGCAGGACGTCCAGGGGTGGCAGGGCGCACGTCGGCGTCGGCGCGTTGCGTTGCAGATCGGCGAGGTCAAAGGCGTAGACGTGCTTGACCGTGCCGGTGAAGTTGGTGTGCACCTCGAAGCGGTCGAAGTCGCACACGACGAGGATGGGCGGGTTCTCTAAATCCTCGCGGTACTGGAGGAGTTGCTGGTAGGCGGCCATCAGGTCCTTGCGCTTGCCCTTGTATTCCCAGGCGAAATAACTGCGCTTCCACACGTCGGCCCAGCCGCCGCCCCCGCCGGACTTGCGCGCGCCTTTCTCGAAGGTGTAAAAGTGCCCTTCTGGGTCGGCCGTCGCCGGCGTGGGCTCGCCGAGGACGGCGCAGAGGTCGAGGAAGTGCTGCTGGGCGGCACTGCGCTCGGTGAGCGCGCTGCGCTGCCACTTGGCAATGAACGTCGGCAGGTCGAGATATGACGGCATGGGCGTCCCTCCTGTGCCATTGTAGCGGCACGGAAGGCTAGCGGCACGAGGCGTGGGGAGGATACAGGGGAAGGATAGCCCGAGCAGGGCGCAGCCAGTACCAGGACGGCCCTACCGCGGTGCCCCGTTCCACGCTAGCGCTGAACTGTTAAGGCAGGCCCCGCTCGGGTTACGTTTCCAGCATCGCACACGTTCATGAAGGGCGCATGTTGTTGGTATGAAGACTGTGTATGGTCTCTTTGGTGTCGCGGAGGTCGAGGTCATAGAGGGCAGTGTGTGATCGGTCGCACGCATGAACACGAGCGGTGCCGCCCCTCCCCGTTGAGGACGTGCTCAGTGAAGCGGCGGCGAGGGGGCGACGGCCAGCAGCGCCTACACTGCGTCTACTTTTTGGCCTTCTTCGGTTTGGCGGCGGGCGCGGCCGGTGCCGTGGGCGCCGGGGCAGCGTCGTTGGGCAGAAACTTGAAGAGTTTGAGGGTCTTGCCGTCGCGCTCGACGGTGGCGCGGGCGGCGGGGCGGCCGTTGGCCATGGTGGTGCGCTCGACCTGCTCATCGGGGACCTCGATGGTGGCCTTGGTCTGGAGGCTGTAGAACTGCATGCGCGGGGCTCCTTCCACTGTCAGGTGTTGGGTGTGATGCTCCAGCATAGCATGTCGCGGGCGTGGGCCGCATCATCGGGGCGTGGTGGGGGTGCGCCACAGCAAAGTTCCCTTATGCAGTGCGGCAGCAAACCGGCATGGCCGCTGTGCGCGTGCATGGGAACTTTGCTGTGGCGCACCCGCGTGGTGGTGGCCATCACGCGGCGCACCAAGATGTGGAGCTGTTCCCCCGCACCTCTGTGCGGCGTCTTTAGTGGGCTCCGCTCTCGTCGTCTAGCGGCGGGACAGCATAGGGGACGGCCGCTATCCATCGCCAGCATAACCGCACCGTCGTCGCGCGCATGATGCGACACTCACCTTGTAGCGGCGACCCGTGGTGGTGTGCCATGTGTGGGAGTCGCCGGGCGTGGTGTGTCTAGCCCTGCTTGAGCTCGATCACATAGTTGCGGTGGGGCTTCGTCCCAATGTTGGTCAGGCTGTTGTCGACGTGGCCGCTGTCACCGACGGGCACCCATGTCACCTGGTCGTCCTCGAACTGAATGTCATGGTAGTCGGCGGGATTATCGGGGTCAGCGAAGCGGACGAGGCCGCCGGACTCGACAATGAAGAAATAATCGGTCCTGTGGATGTGTTTAGCAAGGGACGCGCCGGGCGCGAGACCTAAGTCCCAGACGCGCACACGCTCGTTCTCGAACATGAGGCGGGTTCCTACCTGATCGGTTGGCTCGGTTGCCATATCTCCCCCTTGTATGTGGCGGCGGATCGTCGCCGCGATGCGGGACGTGTAGGTGCAGATCTCATGCCGACGACGATCCGCGCCGTCGGCCAGCAGCTCAGGGGCGGCGAGGGGCGCATAGGTCACCGCAGGCAACAAGCAACTGGCCGGCCAACTCGGAGTGAGCGTCAGGACGGTGCAGTGGTGGCAGAAGGAGGGTGGGGTGGCGCGCAGTGTGGCGCGCTCGACGCCGGGCTTGCGGATCAGCGTACAGGGGATCGCCACGGCGTAGCAGCGGGCCGCGAACGCGCGGGCGTTCCGGGAGCGGGTGCAAGAGCAGGGGCTGGACGTGGGCGCGTGCCGCGTGATGGTGTTGGTCTACAACGAGGATCGTGCGCGGCCGCGCAGCATCGGGGACATGCACATCGGGGGAGACGCCCTGACCGATGCGCTGGATGCGCTGGAAGCAGGTGATGTGGCGGGAGCGGCCGAAGCGTTCGGGGATGCATGGTTGCAGACGTACGGGATGGACGTGGACGCCGAGGTGACGGACGTCGTGGGGACGTTCCAGGTGGGCCTGTAGGCGCTACGTTCCGAATGGAGGGCGATTCATGTTCACACCCTTTAGCCCTTCTTTCTGGATCAACCGAACTATTCTCCTGTTTTCCTCCTTCAGCACCTCCGGGTCCGTTCCATCAAAGTCGTTTAGTGGGTGAACTATTGTGCCCCCCGCTCCCACAAGGAGTACGAGCGTCGTAATGTGAGCCATTCCCTGCTCCCACATCGTATTTACAGTGACAGGTCCAGAGGCATTTGGAACGTTCATAACGGTGGTAGCAACAGCCCATTGCCCCTGCCCGTTTTGGGCTTTGCCTGCCTCAAAGTACTCAACTTCACCGGTCATTGACCTACCCTTTCTATGCGCATCTAAACGCTTTGGCGCTACCCACACAACCCTCCAGCCGTCTGTATACGTACAGCTAGATGAACTTATGGTCCAGCCTTGGGCGGGTAGCGACGGGCAAAGAAGTCGAGCAGTTTAAGCATAACCGTAACAAGGACGACGGCCCTCGTTGTCCAGAGGAGGTATTCGAGAAACCCAAACGGGATGTAGCTACGGAGAAGATCAGCGGTGGCACGGGCGCGCTCGATATCCTGAGAGTCTACCGCACCGCTTTGATCCTGTTCGCCCTGATCGGGTCGCTTGGGAGCACCAGGCAGACGTAATAACCTTTGCCCGGCCCCAAAAGCGTCCTGCGCGGTCTTCGTTGTTTCGAGTTCTTTGGTGAGACCTAGCATCTGTCTGAGCCAAAAGATAACCCCGCCGATAATAGCAAAAACCGGCCCTGCGCCCGAAAATATGTGCCCAAAGTTCATGCTTTAAATCCCCCTTTGTGTCGTAGTATGCCACTCGCGCTCCACTTCAAGCCTTTAACATCACAGCTACGCGCCCCTTGAGGTAGCCGCACAGTGAGTAACCTTGTGCGTCGCCGGTGTGGCGGCCGTGGCCGTGGGCGTCCCTCTGCGCAGGCGCATGCGAACTGCCGGCACGTCGGGCATGTCGCTGGCGATCTGGGGGCTATGGATCGGCCACATGACACTGATGTTCTGCCATTCGTGATGCACGAACTCTACCTGCCAACCGACGCTAATTACTGTCAGCTAAGAAAGTAAGCTCGCGACATCCATAGGAAAACCAGCCTCTTGTAAGCTTGCCGCAAGACGTTCCTTGATTTCATCGACGCGCTCATTAAATGGCAGATAAATGAGTCCGTCAATGTCAGAGGGCCGTTCCAAGTCAGAACCTTTGACTAATACGGCGACACGCCGCCGACCCAGCTTCGCCAAAACCATACCGAGCTCGAGCACAACATTTTGACGCGCTCTACATTTTTCTCTGCGGGACGGTCTCTCGGATGCCCTTCATCGTCGGGTGTGAGAAGTACGCAGGCGAAGTCGGCGTATGTGAGGGTCTCCAGCTTCTCGATAATGGTATCCCCCGCAGCAGGAACATTTTGCAGAACGATTGGTTTAACGCTAAGTCTATGTAGCAGCAGTTCCAATTGCTCACGCGCTGATGTGTCATGACCATAGACAATGAAGACGGGACGCTGACGTGCGGCGGGCGCGGTATCGCTAACTTGCTGCGAAGACAGTGGCTCCTCCACAAAAATCCTGTTTGCATCAGCTCTTATCGGTGTTGCCTTACCCCTGACAACAACCTTGCCCGAGTCATAGTGATCAATGTACGTCCCATCGGTTAACTTATATTGCTGTCCATTCTCGATCGGCCGATGGGTGTAGACCCAATCGTTATCATGCAGCGCACGCTCAACCTGCTCGTTTGACCAAGACGCCATGGGTAGCACCTCTTTCCCAAAGCTCGTACGATTCGGCAACTGTTCTTGTTGCAAGCACCTCGTTTTATCACGCCCACTATAGTCCTACAGTGCCATTGCCGTCCACATGTTAAGGCTCTCAGAGTACGTTGAGCAGCTTGTGTTGCCTATAAAGCTCGGGGATGTTCTATCCTCACGGCTTGCTTGCGGGGCGCGTGTGAGGTGTGGCGAACGTGACCGTCGTCGACCCGAAGCGGGCGCGAGGGTTGCTTCGCTCGTGCTGGGGAGGTAGCAGGCGGACGTGTGCCTGCATCCCGTAGCGGGACACGATCTCGACCTGTCCGCGCTGGTCCAGATAGTCCACTTCGATCCAAAGGGTGTTCGGGTCGGTGTTGCACTGCGCGGCGAGTTCGGCTACGTCGATCGGGCTCCCAGGTTGACGGGCCTCTTGCGCGGATAAGACATCCATGATCTTCGCGCGGAGGGCCTGACGCGTCTCCCGCTCTGCCGGGGAAACCACCGCATCCTCTCCTTTGGCTGTGATAATCGCCTGCTTGCCGTCAGGGTGGATCTCGACATAACCATGTGCGTCTAGAGTGTCCATGTGGTGTTCCAGCGTCAGTGCATCGATACCAAGGGCATGCGCCAAGGCAGGCAAACTACTATGGCCGCTGGCATCAGCCACACGCTTGTCGTACATCCTGCGCAGAATTGCGGACCCGACACCGCTTAACTCGCCGTTCATCCTAGCTCCTCTCGTGGCGCGTTTCGCCCCTTCGCATTATTGCGTCATTGCGGCTAGACAACCCATCTTTGTGAGTTAATACAAGTCTTATATAGCGTATCGGGAAGCACAACGCCAGTGACTGAACAAGTTGTCCAAACACTCGCTTGTTGTGACACTCGGGCGTCCCTGGGACGCTGACGCGGCCGTGGGCAGGCACTGGGCGGCGTGGTAGGCTTTTCCTATGCCTCTATGGTCCTGGCGGGACTCCTGACAGCAGTGGGCGCGTCGGCGCGTGAGCGGATAGTCACGGTGTCACGCATCTCGGCGAGGGGGTGCGCCTGGAAGGGTCTACAGTGCCGCCGTCTCTGCGTTCTCTGCGGGCGGGAAGACGATGCCCATCATGATGGAGATCATGAGCAGCCAAGACGCTGTGTCGTCGCAGACTTTGTCACACAGGTTTGGGTTATCGAGGAGCTTCGAGACACCGTGGGCAACTCTGCCCTCACCAATATCAATGACACTCCACCTAGCGCTGTCAGGTTTCCCGTGGGTGATGCTGTTTAGAGGCCGGGTGATCGCCGCCCCCAGGTTTTGCCACCGCGCATCGCCCTTCCCGAGTTGATCGATCATGGTGGCAAGGCTTGGAGCCTGGGTATGCTGCCAATCGCGTGCCCACAGGTCTACTTTGGCAGGGTACTTATGGAGGTAGTATCAGGATGACCGTCCGTTCGGCCAAAGGGCGTAAGAGCACCACAGCTCCGAAGAGATACCCCTGACGTAACAGTTCTCGGATGGACAGGATAATGCTTATGCTCTGGGGGATGAGGTGACACGCCACCTCCTGAAAAATGGTCTTGCTTACTTTGTATGTAAGTGGCGCGACATCCGCATTTAACCTCAGGCAGTCATGGATGAGCTTGTCGAGTTGAAAAACAGAGTTGCGTCCTATGTACGGCTCATTGCCCGGCGTGTAGACTACCGGGCGTTCGGTCTCAGCGAACATATAATTCCATCCTTCAGCTAGTCTCACCAGACTATAAGCTCAACATGCTGTCACATTATACGTGTATCTAAGCGATTGCCGCGCGGCGTGGTGGCCGGCGGCGTCGCTGGGGTGCTGAGGCGGCCGCTAGCGGGCGTTCGGGGCGTGGGAGGCTCCTGTGCCCCTCCGGCCGTGGCGGGGCTCCTGGCGAGCCTGAATGCGCCGGCACGCGGCGACAGGACGGACGGCGCCGACGGGGCCGCCAGGCGCGCGTTGTCACGGGGCGTTCATGTGGCGGCGGTATAGATGAGGGGACACGGGGTGGGCCGGGCCGGCCGGCGGTGTCTTGGCTGATGGGCGCGGCGGGCCGTGCGCTTCACGCCCGCCCCGTGGCGCAGCCCTCCGGTCTGCCCTCGTCGGCCGTCGGCGGTGGCCTGTCGTCGGTAGGGACGCGCGCGGACACGCATAAGGGGTGGACGCGCCGGCGTCCCCACAACGGCGCGTCCACCCCCTATTCACCCGCAGGATAGCGGCGACGGAAGCGCGCGCGCATGATGCAAAACTCACCTTTGTGTCGTCTGAGGGGCTGACGTGTAGGCGGCCACTGGGCCTTGGGGGAGTCGTGCCCCTGTTGTGCCCCTGGGGCTGGGCTCCTGGCGGCTGGGGGCGCGTCGGCGCGCGACGTGGGGTCGGCTGCTGCTAGGGCGCTCCGGTGTCACCGTGAAGGGGATGCTTGCTCCCGCGCGCCCTCCCTGTGTATTTGTCACGATGAAGGAGGCGAGGAACGGACCGGCCACCAGCTTCTGGAGGCGCAGTGTGCGCGAGAAGCGCGTGTCGCCATGCGGGAGCGGGCGCCGCGTCAGGGGCACGATGTAGAGGGCGGGGCCCTGGGCCACAGCGGCGTGTGACGCTCTGGTGATGTAGAGAGTCGCGGAGGAGGGTGCCCAGCGGGAGGCTGCTCCTGGGACATAGGGGGAGTCATAGGCGCGGAAGATCAGGGTGAAGCGGGCCTCATCGCCGCGGGTCAGCGCGGTGGCCCGCTGCCAGCGCCCCTGGCGCACGGCGTACACGGCCGGGGACAGGTCAATCCGGGACGCGGGACAGCAGGGGACGCGCGCGGCGCGGGCACGCACGCCCCCCAAACCCGGCATGAGGACGGCGGCACTCATGAGCGTGAGTACGCAGAGCGCAACGCGTGGCCGACGACGGTACATGTGCTGTGTGATCCTCCCTCCCTGGTGCCTACAACGATCCTGACACGGAGTATAACGAGCGAGCGCCACCACAGGTAACGGGTGCGACGGAGATCCTACGTCTTTGTATGGGCGGGACGGGAGGGGAGCTGCGGGCCTCGGCCGGGCGGCGTGCGGGCCGGCCACGTCGCCGGCGATCCGGGGCCAGGGGGAGATCGGGCGTGAGAGCGGCTGCAGACAGGTAAGGGGGTGGTTCGCCGCGCCGTGCGCTGTCAGGGGCAGCCGGCGACACGCCGCCCCATGAAGCGCGTCGCCGGCTGCCGTTCGCAGTGTAGCAGGGCGTTGGGGATGACCGCAGCAGTAATGGCGCGCCGCGCTGGGGCGTCCGGTGGGCCCAATGAGGGGCCGTCTATTGCCTACCCCCGTGCGTATTGAGAGGCCACTTATTGCCGAGGTGAGGGGCCAGGGATTGCCGACATAGACAAAACCCATACAAGACTCAGTGCACACCATGCTCTCTTCTCTTTATCCGCCTCGCGGCCTTGACGACGGGCGGAGCTGCAGCGTGGGCCGAGCTTGTCGACGCCCTAGCGCGCCCTGGCCTTGCGCGCTGGCAGTGGCCCGCTGATACTGTCGCCTTGTGGCCTGAGCCGCCGGCGGCACCACCACCGGACCTCCCAGCGCATCCTTCCCGCCGCGCGGCGGCACCGATGCCGAGAGCATACGCGCGCACTTGCCAGCCCCACCCACACCATGCTACACTGCCACTACAAAGCGGTCATAGCGTCGCCGCCGAGAAGTGAAAGGGGGACATGCGAAAGCGCGCAGCGCGGAGCCACAAAGCGGGCCAAACGCGCGCATCCCGCCCATAAATCGCAAGCATGCGTGGCGCGGAGCGTCCACGCCCCTCGGGGAGCCGG
>JAABUU010005072.1_pt1 | contig 15036 bp, 17 predicted proteins | sample 5559301 | NCBI WGS metagenome assembly JAABUU01 (sample SAMN10711884, study PRJNA513360) | rock metagenome | isolation source: Antarctica rocks | place: Antarctica: Victoria Land, Richard Nunatak white | reverse complement strand
TTTCCTTTGCCTGTCTGGCTGCATGTAGTCACTCCCATATACTGTTACCACCAGTGGGCAAGCTTAGGGTGGAGACAATTTGTACAGCAGCAATCAGCCCAAAGCATGCAACAGTATGTGTCAGCAGCAACGCAGCGTACCTCACCACCAGCCACCTGCATCAGGGCGATGGCGCAGCTAGTGCTACTGCTAACATTCATCTTATGCTCTCCTGCTGTGTGCTTGTAAACGTAGGGCACAGCTGCAAGCACCAACAGCAGCAGCGCATCTTGATCGACAACCAGCCACTCTGATGGTGCAGCCAGTGCTCTTGTTGAGTTTAACCCTACGCTCTCATCTTGTGTGCTTGTGAATGTAGGGCACAGCTACAAGCAGCAACAGCAGCCACAAAACCTAATCAATGACCAACTACTTGCATCAGGTGGCATGTTCAGCCAGTGCTGCTGCTGAGACTCATCCCCTGTGCATGTCATGTGTGCTTGTCAGTGTAGGGCACAGCTGCAAGCCGCAACAGCAGAAGCGCAGCTTGATTGACAACCACCGCAGCTTGATTGACAACCACCAAGTTGCATCAGGCTGATGGCGCATCTTATGCCATTGCTGAGATGCATCTTACGCTCTCATCTTGTGTGCTTGTGAATGTAGGGCACAGCTGCAAGCCGCAACAGCAGAAGCGCAGCTTGATTGACAACCACCAACTTGCATCAGGCTGATGGCGCATCTAGTGCCATCGCTGAGATGCATCTCACGCTCTCATCTTGTGTGCTTGTAAGCGTAGGGCACAGCTGCAAGCAGCAACAGCAGCAGCGCAGCGTAATTGAAACCCAGCCACCTGCATCAGGCTGATGGCTCAGCCGGTGCTATCGCTGAATCTCATCTTAACTTTTCATGTTGTGTGATTGTGACTGTAGGGCACAGCTGCAAGCAGCAACAGCAGCACAGCAGCAGAGTGAGGAGAAGCAGTCTGCAGCAGCACAAGCTAGTCAGCAGGCTCAGCGTGCAGCTGCTGAGGTGGGGGAGAAGCACAGGGCTGCCAGCAAGGCCCAGGCCCAGGCTGAGAAGCTGCAGAGCCAGGTGGCAAAGCTGAAGGTGGCTGGCCGGGCAGAAGAAGCCAAAAGGGCCCAGCAACAAGCCAAAAAGTGAGCATGCCTGTGTGCTTGAGCTGTGAAAGTTGGTGTGCGAGGCTGGATGGTAAGGCATACAGCGTACTGCAGATGCTGTTGGTCTTTTGCAGATGACTGATGGCTACACTACAGGCTGTGCAAGCTGGCAAAAACAGCAGAGCCGAGAGCAGACAAAATCACCAGACGAACGGCTAGGGGCTTCGCCCATCTGCTCGCCCTAGGTCAACTTTCAATGATGTTACGTTGTGTGACTGTCAAATCTGTTGTATCAGTAGACCTTATAGGGATGCTCAGAAGAGACTGCTCTGGAAAGACAAGACTTGCCCTGCACATACCTAGCTCATCATCAGCTGGAATGGAAACACATTAATATTCTTAGTCACAATCACAGAAGCTGGCATGCATGTCACTAGATTACAAGCGAATACCCCGCATTGGCGCTAAATCTGGTGCTTGTGCTGCAGGTGGTTGCAGACTGCGCTACAGGCTGCCCAGGCCGTGGAGGCAGCTGAGCAACAGGAGAAGGCAGCTTCTGAAGTAGCTCAAGCAGCAGCTGCTGCCAGCTTTGAAGCGGAGGCTCAGGCTGAAAAGCTGACTGGCGTCGTCAAGCAGCTGCAGGTACCTTTGCTGCTTCCAGATGTTTGAAAACCCATTCAGATCTGGCAGCATGTAAGTAAAGAGCGAGCAGCTGAGGCAGAGGCCACAGCTTGTAACTTGATGGGGGTTTTGCATTTTGCTTGACGAATCCCACTGTGGGGCAGCAAACATGCCATGTCTGGCGGGCGAAGGTTCCTTGACAAAAGCCTGGCGAAAAGAAAATAACAAAGGAAGAGAAAATCAAAATGCCTCAAATTGAATCAGATGAGATTATATCAAGTCACATCAAATCACATCAAATCAAATCACATGAAGTCATATCAATTCCAATCACTTCACACAGAAACAAAATTATGCCAAAGCAAAGAAAAGGAACAGATGAGTCTGCACCTTTTGGCAAACGTGACAGCAGTTTCCTGAGGCTGCAGCCCTAAGCTTGACAAGAGCTTGGCTGTTTGCACAGTGCTTAGACCCACTTGCTGGTGCCGAACCTGCAGTGTATCTCATGTGTTGCGCATCTACCTGACGTGATGCACAACCCCTCATAACAATCAAAACTGGCTGCTGCTCTGCAGGAGGCCACAGAAGCTGGAGTGCTGGCAACCACCTGGAGGAAGAAAGCGACTGAAGCAGCCCAGAAGGTGGGTACACTGCCAGCATGCTGCATTTGTTCATTTATTCATTACATTTTACAGGTTGTTGGGGCCAACTGTGACCATTTGACCGATAGACTGAAATGACAAACAAAGCATTGAAAGGTTCCAAAGTGTTCACAGAGAACGCTCTAAGCTAAGGTGGGTGTGTAGCAACAATGCTGAGATTGCCTTGGTGCATATTGGTTTTTGATGTTGCCACTAATAGCACATCCAAGTCATCTTGGGTTTTGTTCTAGGTTTTTGTGCTCAAACCTATGAAGCGACCCTGGAGCAAATGTGCGAGCAGTGGCTAGTGGCAAGGCAAGCCAACAGAGAGCACCCTAAAGCATTTTCTTTTGTATTGCCTCTTTTTCTTGTAAAGAAGTCTGTCATGCCCCGTGGTCAAAAAGTATACCCTTGTCAGCTGTCCCATAGTGTGCATTCCTACTGTTCCTGTGTCAGTGAATCTGGCTTTGAACAGGCGGTGCCAGGGCATGGCTCTGCCAGTGAATATCACTTTTGAGATCTGTATCTGCGGATTCACCACATGGTACCTGCACCAGGCTGCCTCTTTCTCACGTCATGATGGCCAACAGGCAGTGCACCCTCCCTGCTGTCTGCTGCATCAGACCTGTCTGTTGTGTTGTGCAGGCCATAGACGCGCACGAGATGGCTCAGCAGCACACAGCGCAAGCGAGTGCAGCAGGCAGCAGAGCTGCTGCAGCAGAGGAACAGGCGCAGCAGTTCGAGGCCCACGGCAAGTTTGCTGATGCTGCTGCAGCAGCCTTGCAAGCAGACAGGTCAGCCTTATTGCTTACGTCTCTGTCTGTGTCATCACGATGTGTCACACTTGACACAGTGTTCGTGTCCATCAACACAATGAGCAAAGCAGTTTGATGTTATGGTACAAAAGAGCTGCTGTAAACTTTTTTGCTGCACACCGCCAAACTTGTTGCTGCAACCGAACTCTGAGACACCACAGTGGCTGGATTCCTGCAAACTCGCTGCTTTGCTGAGTTGGGAATTTGCAAGTGCTGACAGGAAGCAGCAGGCTATGCAGCAAATCCCGATGCCATCAACTACAAGCACTGCTGCTGCGCAGCTTGATACAAGCCTGGCAGCACTGCTGGCTGAGTTGTACTGTTGAAATCTCAGCCATGTATTTGCAGTTGGTGCTTGTTGAGTAGGCAGCAACAGCCTGCATGCAATGCTGCTGCTGCTGTTTGATGTGATGCTGCAAGCCCAACAGACAGCATGTCTCCCTGCTTGATAGAAGTCTGCATCTGCAACAGGTGGCACAAAGCGGCCGGCGATGCTGCCAAGCAGGCTGCTAAGCTGCAGGCAGAAGCCAAGGCAGCTGCTGCCCAATGTGATGCTGCCATTGCCACAGCAGAAGAAGCCAAGAGCTTGGCCAGGCGCCTTGACATCAAGACAGGCCACCTGAGGAGGTCTGCTTCCTTAGTGCCTGGACAGGTACCACATTTGACAGCACCTGTGCTACTCTATGTGCTACTTGTTACTGCACTGCTGTGCTGTGTGTTCATGCATAGCAAAACATGGAGGAGAACATTTCAAATTTTTGAAAAAATAATAAGCAATAAATTGAAAATGAGAGAGAAAAATAAGTTTTTTGCAGCACAAAAAAACTGCTGCACTACTGTGCTGTGTGAGCTACGTTTGACTGCACTGCTGTGCTGTGTGGTGTGTTGCACAAGGGATTAGGTGACTGGTATGAGCTATGTTCTGCTGTGCTGAATGTTGTGCATGGCTGCGCGTGGTCTGGGTGAGCTATGCTTTGCTGCACTGCTGTGGCATGTAAAATCCCTGATGCACCAGAGCAAGCGCAAATGCTATACATAGTGTTGTCACAACGTTATGGTTTGTAGAAGATGACTATGTGTATGTCTTGTATGAGAATTGCTCGTGCTCTCATCGGCTGTGTTGGCGTCTGGGATTTTGTACAACATCTGAAAGATATGATCTGCATTTGTGCTGTTTCTTGTTGTGTTGATTCACTGTAGTTGACAGCGTCTGTCTCATACAAGGTTCATCACATGGCTGGTCCTGACAATTGGCTTCTTTGGGTTTAGCAGATGTCAAGGAGGCAGACTGACTCCCAGACGGACCCGCATTCCCAATTAAAGGGCGCATCCTTGCCCTCCGCAGCAGCCAAGCTCCCTTCTGCATTGCCAAACAGAGGGCAGTCTCTCAAACTGACAGGCATGTCAGTCAGCCCTAGCAGGCTTTCCAGAATGACCATCCAGGACCCTCAGGACAATGAAGACATGGATGAGTCAGTTCACGGCTCGGCTGATGGTGCAGAGGATCATCTTGGGCAGCTGAGCAGGGGTGCCTCCAGTGTAGCTGCACAGGCAGGTATGGGAGATATCAGCAGCCCTAAGCAGCAAGCAGAGGTCAAGCGTGGGCTAAGACTGCAGCCGGCAAGCAACACAGCGGCCGACAGGATCACCCAAGACAGATCCTCCTCGGAGATAAGCTCGCCCAAGGGAGGAGTAGTCAGGAGCTCGGTCAGCGATGACTCAACCAATGCAGCTGTGCCGCCATGGGAAAGCAACAGTGCAGCTGCCTGGGTGAAGCAGAAGAGTCTGGAGAAGTCCCAGAGCGCTGCTGCACAACTTGCTGAGTGGAAACAGCAGGAAGAAGAGGAGCAATCAATGCAGCAGCAGCAGCAGCAGCAGTCAGAGCCTGATCAGGACTCAGGCATCAGCCCTGCCTCAGGCAAGGGCAGGGCACTGGGCGGTTTGCACATTGAGGTTGAGGAGGCAGCCCCACAAGATGGACTGCAGGAGTGGACAGAATCTGGCTTGGATGACATTGCAGCTGCTGTGGCACAGTATACAGGCGCATCATCAGATGATCTCATGGCCCCCACAGATGATCAGCAGCAGGAACAGCTGCCTCCAAAGCAAATTGCACAGCTGCGCAAAACTGGCTCCAAGCAGTTGAGTCAGTTGCCCAGACCCTCAGCAGGCAAAGCGCATGCCACACCACAGGACCAAACGGGTGCAGACAGCCTTGACCCTGCAACAGTTGCTGGTGCAAAGCGTGGTGCGCCGCCTCAGTATGCTAATGCACAGGAGCAGATGGAAGCTGAGCTGGAAGCTGCCATGGCAGCTGACAATGACTCAGCTGCTACTGGTGCACCGGTTTATGCCAATGCATTTGAGCAAATGGAAGCTGAGCTGGAAGCTGCCATGGCAGCTGATGCTGATCAGGCTGCTGCGACCGAAGCCCAGTCTGCTGACCCATGGCGACAAATAGAATTGGATGCAGCAAAGGCTGCTGGTGATGCTATCGGTGAGTCAAAATATTGCTATTAGTAACAATGTGCAGGCCATTTCCCAGAGAACAACTTTCCCTGTGCCCATCAGACTAGTATGACAGATGCATACAGGAAACCCTACCTGACATGGATTGTATTTGAAGCACTCTTGCCAACTTGTAGGTGTTACAGTGTATGACTGCTCAGGCTGGACTGCCTGTTGACTACCTTTTAGTAGACAACCGTTCACTTGATGTGCCACGCACAAACTGCATCATTTCACTGCAAAGCTGCTGGCCATGCTGTTGACACTGCGTCTTCTTCTGACTTGACCTCTGTGCCACCATGGAACCCTCATCTGCTCATCAGCAAGCCTCACGCTGCAAATGGTACCTAATCTGCCCATAGGGGGTGCCCACAAGCCAGCAAAGAAGGCATATGCAACCCAGCAAGAGGAGATGGATGCTGAGCTGGAAGCTGCCATGGCGGCTGACGCAGCAGCTGCTGACACTGACACCCAAGGCAGCCCCCTAGCTACAGTGGGGTATGGTGCATCTCCTGGGGGATCACCAAAGGGCAGGAATGCACCAAGCCTGGAGCTGCCAGGGGACAGAGGGGGGATCGATTTTGATGCCCTGGATCTGCCAGCACCTCAGGATGGCTCAGCAGGAGGGGACCCACAACAGGCAAGGCGCACTCGTAGGGATGAGGAGCTTGTGCATGGACACGCGCCTTGTGTGCAACATATGTGATACTGCACTCACATATGCACGCATTGGTGTTTGACTTTCCAGCTCCATTTGCGCTTCTGAAGCATGACTGAACCTGTCTTGGCTGCAGCACTGCTGTGTGAGATTGCAAGAAGCTGCAGCTAGGCTCAGTTTGCACTGACATACAGCTCTTGGTGATACAGAAACAAAAGTAGTGTTTTTAGGTATGTTGCTTTCAAGACAGTGGAGATGTCAACTCAGCAACGCCTAGGGATCAGTCACAAGCGTCTTGAACCTGGGGAGATTTTCTAGAAGTCCCCCTCTCTTCCCTAAGTGGGATGCATTGAATAACTTACGCTTTTCAGCACCTGTGCCTGGAGTTGCATGAAACTGCAAATGCAGGATGCCAGCAGGGCAAAGCTGGAGGAGGCGGTTCAAAAGTGGCAGACCAGTGCCCGCAAGGCACAGCGCTATGCTGATGCCTGCTATGCTGAGGCTCAAGCCAAGGCCGATGAAGCCGCCGAGGCAACTGCTCAGGTGATCACATGTGCCTTCTTCAGTACACATCCCCTGTTGCGCTCTATCATATACTAAGACAAACTGTTGTGAAGCTGACAAGCCAGTGACTGTGGCAATTTGATATGATTCTATGCGTTCTACCGCATGTTGAGCAGGACTGACCATGGCCTACAAACGCTGGCAACACAAGGCACGATGCTTCTGCCTAAGACATCGCTCAGAGTGACAACAGACAAAACTGCAAGGCACACTTTCTGCTGCACTGGAACTGCGCATATTGCAACTTGTATGGTGCTGCGTCGTGTGTTCACAGCCTGATGTGATGTGTAGGCAGCGGCCGCTCAGCAGGAGGCCGAGAAGCTGGCAGAAGCCAACAGGCACAACGACGCTGAGGCTGCCACTGCTGCAGCCCAGCGCTGGGCGCGCCGTGCTGCCAAGGCTCAACAGTAAGATATGCCTGCAGTCATGCTTGCAACCTGGATGACCCATGTCTGCGGTTCATGTTCCAAGTGCCAGGCTGAAATGCATGATGCTCATCATGTGGCCATTGAAAGGAATTGGCACATGATGGCTGGATGTCTTGTAGCAGATTGTGTTCTCTCAGCTTGACTCTTACAAGCCTGGATTGTCCATGCTGCACATGGGGGGGGTCACAGGGTCATGCTGTATGTCTATGTATCGCACATGACCGTGATGCTGCCGTGGTGCTTTGGCACATGCAGGGAGGGTGATGCAGCTCGCAATGAAGGTGACACCAAAGTTGAGGAGGCGAGAGAGGCTGCCACTCAAGCTGCTCAGGTTCATTGTGCAACCTGTGGACTTTGTTCAAAGCCAAATTGCTGTTCAGAGCTATGTGACAGTGTCATGTGGTGTTGTCTGCCATGTTGACCAGTAACGTGCCATGTTGACCAGCAACCTGCCATGTTGACCAGTAACCATGTTGACCAGCAATCTGCCATGTTGACCAGTGACCTGCCACGACTTTTGCACAGGACGCCAGCAACCCATGACAAGAGTCAGCTCATGGGCTGTGTGCTCAGGAGCGGCTTACTTGCACAGCAGCACTACTGGCACCCGCATTGCCTCTCACGGTCTTCTTGCACCCACATATCTTGGTTCTGCATTCTGCGCTCTAACAAGGCAAAGTCAGGAATGGTTTGTCAGCTGCATGCAGGCTCAGCAGGAGGTGCAGCTGGCAGGGGCAGCTCGCAACAGCCCCTTGCAAGTGCCCTTGACCATTGAAGAGCCCCAGGCCACTCAAGCCTCTTCTAATCCTGCATCTCATGGCAACGCCAACGGTCTCATGCAGGAGGCTGCCGACGCAGTGCATCAGGTGCCTCATGTCGATGCTTCTACCAACGCAAACCATGCTATTGCACAGTCACACATCTTGATCCTTATGTGTACCAAAGCGTTCTCGGTCGTGTAAGTTGGGCAGGGATGAGATGCAATGAAGCCACATGGTGCCGTTTGTTGATGCATCATCATCATTGCATCTTCTGCCGGGCTGCTGCATTCTGTCTTTCATTGCTTGCCCAGCTCAGCATCTGCAGGCTGGTCAGACAGCAGGGCATGTCAGGTTGCTGTCAAACTACATGTCACATATCTGTTCCTATTCATATCCATATTTTCATTCATGTTTGTTATATCTGTGTGTTTGCTTGCTTGTTTTTTCCATGTCTTGTTTTATTTCTTCATGCATTTGTTTATTTGTTTGATTCATGTTTACCCAAGTTGAGTCATGCATCACTACACGGCAAGAAGGGCCACCAACCTGCTGCATGTACAGGCTGAGCTGGCACAGCAGGAGGCTCAGCAGCTGCAAGAGGCAGGCTACTTTGCAGAGGCGGCTGCCCTGTCAACCACTGCCCACAAATGGCGCAAGAGAGCTGCTAAGGTAAGTTTGACTGCCGCCGACAGCTAGACCTTAGTATGGGTAGCATGCACCCTAATGTGATTTACTGCTGCTTGATTACACATTGTGTACACCACTGCCACATTTGCTGCATTGCTTGTGGCTTTTGTCACAGTCTCAGATGAGATTGATGGTGTTTAGAACAGCCTTGTTTGGCTGCAACACTCCTTGCAGCATGTTTTGACTCAGCCCATTATCACCCATTATCATTGATCAAGCAACCCAGTCAGATTCTTCTGTCATTACAATATGGATTGATGCAATTGTGGACAAATTCACACACCTTTTCATGTTGTAGTCTGAGTAGCACAACGTGTGTTTGCGGTTGTGTAGGCTAACAGGGCTGTTGAACGGGCAAGAGCAGAGAGCAGCGTTGTCTCAGGGGTCGTTCCTGGCAGCCCTAGGGCAGGCCTGTCTGCAGAAAGCTCCAGGGCTGAGGGCTTGGCAGACAGCCCTCGAGCTGACTCTTCAGCACACAGTCCTCGAAAAGGGCCGACTGGGGACAGCCCCAGGAGAGGCGCATTCACAGACAGCCTCCACTTGGGGCTTGCCTCTGATAGCCCCAGGCCAGGGCAGGTGGACACCAGCCCTGGCGGCAGGGGCCGTACTGTGCCAGATTGGCTCAGCAGCCCTCGGAGCAGCTCAGCAGGCAGCAAGCGTCTCACTCCAGATTCCTCATTTGGTGGAGGTCCGCTTGGCACCCCTCTAGGGCGTCACTCTCACAGGGCTTCTGAGAGCGCCAGCCCTGGGGCCATTCACAGGACAAATGTGTTTAGTCATCCTGCAAGCCGGCGTGTCAGCAGTGAAGGTTCTGCGGAAGCTGTGCCTCAGGCAGTCTGTGAGCATCGGCTAGAAAGATCCCTTGGAGAGGATCTTTCTGTGGTGGGTCAAGCAAAGGCTGCATCTGAATCTACACCACCAGAGGTGATTATGTCATTGCATGACATGCAACATTCTTGCAATCGTGCATAGTGGAGATTGGAAGTGCCCTGCTCACTTGCAAAGGAGGTTGGAACGACAGCGTAGAATGTTATCTGCACTAGGGTACTGCACCAGGGTACGTTGAGACTGGTGAGCAAGCACTTAGGTGCATGACGTCAGTGCAGCATTACAATGAACAGCAAGCACTGGTGTTCAGCAGCAGAGTATTCGGGCAAGTATACATGCTTGCTGTCTGCCAAGTTCATCCATGTCATCAGCTTAAGGCAATTGGTTGACGACTTCAGCAGCTACTTTGACAATGAATTTACAGCCCGGTGGCTTACTATGCAGGCTAGGGCTGGGGCGTCTGAGATGCTGGAGGAGGCTGCGCGGTGGGCCAAGCGCAACGCCAAGGCCCTCAAGCTTGCAAGGTATGCTTTGCGTCCTGGCGTTCGTCAGTCAGCACTCACTCTAAGTCCCCAAATCAAGATGTCACTATTTTTCGAAGTTGCTCTGTTAGTGCCCTGCAGAAGCCCTCCACCCTCAGCATTAATCTGTCACAGCACTGCCCCGTCTTGAAAAAGCCCTGCCCTGCTGCATGGCCTGCAAGTGGCTGTCTCTGCCATGATTGAGCTGCCAGGCTTGCTTGCATCCTGCACTATGTATGTCAAGCTCACTTTCAGAAGACAGGCAGCATTACTGAAGCACCGACTTGATTGCTAGCTGTCTCTTTCACAATGGATTTACTGCTTTGGCTCTGGAAAGCTTTGAGGTGGGCGCTGCGTGTTGTACATGTGTATCTGAAGAGCTGGCCCTTGTTTGCAAAGTCACCACCAGGGGCAATACAACTGCCTCTGTGCAGGCAGGCAGCCGCCATGTGGCATACCTCTAGATTACACAACTGCTATGTCAACACCGTAGACTTCTTCCTTCAGGTTGTCGCGGCAGCCATTTATTTCCTCACAATCGATATACAGCATAGCTGACACGCACCCCTATGAGCCATGCACAAGTCAAATCTGCATAGCTGTTGGACACTCCAGGTGTGTGATGCAGGCACGCCAAGGAAGCAGCAGCAGCCAGCGAGCAGGAGGCGGCTGCAGCAGCAGAAGAAGCTGAGCGTGCCGCTCTGCAGGCTGAGCAAGGAGAAGCTGCAGGAATTGAAAACAACGCAGCACTCGCCCTCAAACAGGCCGCTGCTAAGTGGACCAAACGGTAATTTCCTACTCCTGCCATGGCGCTGCAGTGAGCTACACATTGCCAACTTTGCAATCACAAAGTCCTTGAGATCTAAGTCCTCGACTTGCTACAACAGCTTTGAGTGTTTACCACATGAGTCAGAGACTCGGTGTGATAGCAGTTCATGTCAAAACAGTGGTTTGAGCTAGACGTCCGTATGTCTGCTGGTTTTCTTGATGTGTGATGGTACTGTTATGAATAAGCTCGGGTTGTGTTTGATGACACCGACTTCAAATGTCCTACATCATACCATGTAAAACCCTTAAGATAGCCATGAACCCTGAACCATAACTATAGGCACAGCAGGTCTGTCCTCATCTGCCTTTGTAGTACACCAGGCATGAGGCCGTACGGCAAGAGGGGCATGTCAAGTGTTTGAGCTGCAGCATTGTAAGTCTGATGGTGCATCAAGTCATGGCGAAGCACCACGCAAGCTGCCAAGCTCGGTGCCAAACCTTGTGTTCCGTTGCACTGCCTTGTAGGCTCAGAGAACAGCTGTGAAAAAAAAGCACAATGCAGCAAAGTGAATGTGCCAGACCCAAAACCACAAGAGTCTGATTGTGTCTGATGGCTTGGAAAGGCTTAGGTGGCAACTGCTATATACGATCACGCTTGGAAATTTTGGGGCCTAGCTTACAAAACATGTAAGTTGTAATCGTTTATGTATTTACATACTGTTTCTTGTTCTGGCTTGCAGGGCTGGTAAGGCTCAGAGGGCAGCTGCCAGAGCTAGGGCAGAGGCTGAAGCTCAGGAAGCTGAGGCAGCTCAGGCTGCTCACCTGGCTCAGCAGGCCACTGAGTCACACGCACAGGCTGAGGCCCAGGCACAAGCCGAGGCTGCTGCCAGAGGTGCAGAAGCAGCTGCTCAGGCGGCTGCTAGAGATGCTGAAGCAGCTTCCGAGGTAGCTGCCAAGGTATGTCATGATACACAGATGACGCAGGGTATCGACAGAAATTATTGCCGTGAGCATGCCAAGTCCTCACCTCCTTTGCGGGATTAACAAATGTCAGTTGATGCCGATGTCACTGTAATACTCAAATCACGTTGTAAACTTGCCAGATCGCTACTGGTTCAGATCAATGTTGTACCACCTGACAAGCGTAAATGACATAACTTGTGCAGGAAACATCTTCTACAGAGTTTCTGGGGATGAATCATGGCATGATTGCTGTCTGAGAGGCTGCTGTTTGTGAAGCACACAACAAGCCTCTCTAGCCTCGTGTGTAAGCTGAGCACTGCTGCCATACATCATGGCTTCTAGGTTTACATTGGGATCAGCTATGCTGCATGCTGCCATTGCGATTCCAAGAATTTGGTTGGGGAGATGCAGCCTGAGACTGACACTGCAGCATGACGACGCAGAAGCACCCGGCCAACAGCCTGCATTGACACAGGCTTGCACAGGTGGTGGGGTTGTTTCCAACTCCTAGTAGACGCTCCTTTGGCCATGGCGATAAAGTATGCGCTTGTTGCTGGCGATGGCAGGACTCTGTGAGTGTGTGCAGGCAAGGCAAGGGGATCACAGCATGCAAGCAGAAGGGTCTGCAGCATTGCTGGGCAAACAGGTGATGCCTGGGCCCATGCTGAGCCCCAGACACGCTGCTCTTACACAAGACCCTTTGTGATATGCTGCTTTGCATTCTTCCAGAAAAACATGAGTAGTTTAACGCTTTTCAGCTCGTCAAGTCTTGTCTCTCCAGAGCAGCTATGTTAAGACTCGCTGCAATGCGCAGGCAGACAGCATGCATGCATGCAGAAGCAATTGGTGCTGGGCAAGCAACCAATGCATGGGCTCTAGTCGAGGCTAGCCAAGCAAAGCGAAATGAGGCCGCTGCATGTCTTACCATACTTGACAACCTGTGTCACATGCAGGCAAGACAGCAGGCCAACAGAGGCTGGCTGATCTGTTGGTCCGTATTGAGGCCATGGGCATGCTGCTGCTACACACCCTGCCACAACTCAGTCTTGTCATAAATTGCAGGCAAAACAGCAGGCAGTCAGCATGCAAAGACGCTGGCTGTGCTGCTGGGCAAGGCATGGAAAGCAAAGGCTCATGCGTGACGCTGCTGCATACCTCATTCGACCAATGTTAGTCTGTGTGACATGCAGGCAAGACAACAGGCAGACAGCATGCAAAGAGGCCAAAAATGCTGCTGGGCAAGCCCTGGAAGCAAAAGCAGCCGATGCCGCTGCATGTGTTGTTGAACTGGATCAGTGTGTGTGTGACATGCAGGCAAGACAACAGGCAGACAGCTTTGAAGCAGAGGTGAGTGCAGCTGCTGGGCAGGCAGCTGATGCCTGGGCCCTTGTTGAGGCCATGGAAGCAAAGGGGGACGCAGCTGCTGCAGCTGACAAGGCAGCTCAAGCTGTTGCTCTGCAACAGAAGTACCAGGAGAGACAGGCCGCTGCAGATGCTGCTGCCAGTCAAGCACAGCAACAGGTACATAATTCTGGTCTGGGCGCATGCTACAGCACACCATGCATGGCATCTTTGACTCATGTGACATGCAATTCTTGACAACTGCTTTCGTTTCATGTTCACATCAACAAAGGCTTTGGTGGAACCAAACCCTGAAGTGTTCATCTGAAACAGCCGCAAAGTCACCCTGCACAGGGACTACACAGTGGATGAAAGTTTTCTGCATTTAGCCTTGCATCTTAGCTGAGTTTCTCACATGGTTGAGCATGAGGAAATTGGTCGCTGCAATATATTTTCAGTCCAGCATAATCTGCAGGAGCTGACAGCCATCAGCTTGAGATCGGCAGCAACTGCTGCACTACAAGCAGCACACGCTGCTAGCAGTCACCCACAACTGCAACAGCAGCCGTCTCACCCACTGCAAGCCTTGACTTCAGCTACCTCAGGCGTGGCCCCTGGACTCCTGCCCGAGGGTAACAGTCTGCTGACTGACCACACACAGCAGCAGCTTGTCAAGAGCCGATTAGCTTCTGCCCTTGATGTGCATGCCGATGTCAGACATGTAAGCTATGCTCTGGGACATGAAGAGGCTTGGTCCAGCAAGCACTCCGTTTTGGCTGAGGCTGTGGAGCTGAGCACCGCATTGGCGGGTAATCAGCAGCAGCAGCAGCTGTTGCATGAAGGGCCAAGCCTTCCATGGAGTGATGACAATCAGGCAGACAGTTCACGCCCACAGGAGCAGCAACAGCAGTCCTTGGAGGTGCCTGTGTCTCATGATCAGTCTAGTGATGCTGGTGGAAGCGCTGAGGGTGGGGTGGAGGGTGCAAGTGGGGGCCAGGATACAGCTGCAAAGGCAGCCTGTCGACAATGGAGTGCTAGCTTTGAGGCACGCATGGTGAGCTGTGGGCCTTCTCTGCCTGCACTTTTGACCTCTCTTGTCGGCATATCTAAAAACACAGCCTTCACGCAATGATTGAGTGTCATGAAGACAAACACAGCCTTTGCGCTGAGAGCAAGTGATACGAGGACAGCAGGCATTCTGAGCTTTCATTGCCACTGTTGTCCATTGCCACTGTTGTCCATTGCCACTGTTGTTTATTGCCATTTCTGCAAACTGTCATCTGCCGTGATATCACTTGCTCGCCTCTGCTGTACATCGCTCTGGAGTTGCAGCCACGTGTCTTGGTGATGGGAGTTTGGTATCTGGCCACTGCATGATGCTTTTGGTTACCTTGCTACCTTGTAGGAGAATGCATGTTCTACAGGCAGGGATGTTAGCACAGCGTTCTAGTGGGCCTCGTCAGGCAACCCAGTGGCAGCTGAGGGATCTGACCTCTCAAACAAGTCTTCCTGATAAGGCAGCTTTGGTGACCTGGGAAAGCTTCAAATCCCTGGCGAAGCCTGGGGACAGCCTCAGCCTGCCTGGGCAAACAGATACCCAGGCACAGGGTGTCGTCATGCCAGCTGGCAGTGGCATGCCATTAGTCACAGATGATGACGTGGCGGCATGGGGATCCAGCACAGCAGCTGGAGACGGCACAAGTTCCACAGCAGCATCAGCAGCACCGAGTTGTGCTGATAGAGCAGAGCCCCAACACAGCAGTGTGTCTGCTTGGGATGGAGCAACGCCTACCGGGGATGAGGCGACGTGTGTTGAGGATGGCCAGAATGCT
>JAABUU010005064.1_pt1 | contig 15052 bp, 18 predicted proteins | sample 5559301 | NCBI WGS metagenome assembly JAABUU01 (sample SAMN10711884, study PRJNA513360) | rock metagenome | isolation source: Antarctica rocks | place: Antarctica: Victoria Land, Richard Nunatak white | reverse complement strand
AACGCGCCCTGCGCGAGCCCGAACCAGATATGCCGGTGGCGGAAATGGCCGAGTTCGTGGGCGATCACGGCCTCGATCTCGTCGGGTGCGCTCCTGGCGATCAGCGTATCGAACAGGACGATGCGCTTGGCGCGGCCGAAGCCGATGAAATAGGCGTTGCCGTGCGCGGTGCGGCGCGACGCGTCCATGGTGAAGAGGCCCGACGAGCGGAACCCAGCACCTTGCAGCAGGCGCTCGATACCGACCCGCAGGGGACCTTCCTCGAGCGGCGTGAAGGTGTTGAAACGGGGCGCGATCAGCCGCACGAAGACGGCCGGCGCCGCGACCGTCAGCACCACCACGGCCAGCCACGCCCAGAGCCACCAAAGGCCGGTGAAGCTGCGCATCGCCCAGAGGGCCGCCCACAGCAGCGGCACCGCCACCACGGCCGAGATGGCCCAGCGCCGCAGGAGGTCGAGCACGAAGGTCCGGGGCGTCGTGCGGTTGAAGCCGAACCGCGCCTCCAAGACGAACTTCTTGTAGGCCGCGACCGGCAGGTCCAGGAGCGTGCCGACCGCCGCCGTGGCGATCAGGAAGGCCACGCCTCGTCCGAGCGATGGGGGCAGCACGGCCCCGATCTCGCGATCCAGCAGGCCGATGCCGCCGAGCGCCCAGCCGAGCGTCAGCGCCGTGCCGAGCAGCGTTTCGACCCTGGACAGTCTCTCCCGCGCCACCGTGTAGTCGGCCGCCTTGCGATGGTCCTCGGGCGACACGCTACCGGCGAAGTCGACCGGCACGGCGTCGCGGTGGGCCATGACATGGGCGGTCTGCCGGGCCGACAGGTAAAGCGCGAGCCCCGCCCAGGCCAGGGTGGCGGCGATGAAGGCAGTGAGCAGCAAGGCGTGTCCCCGAGGAAAGCGTCGCGTCACAGATGATCGCTCCGGACCCGGATGCCAAGCGCGGCACGGTGGCTTGGGCTGCGCAACGGTCCGGACCGACACGGGAGAGCCGCCATGGTGCCCTGGGAACTGCTCGACACGGCCCGCATTCCCGGCGGGGACGGCCTGCTGCGCCTGATGCGGCGAGGCACGGATTACGTGATCCGGCTCGACGGCACGGAACTGATGAGCAGCCGGACGGGCGGCTCCGAGGAGGCGCTGGCCCGGCTCGGCTGCGCCGGGCTCGCCGGCACGCGGGCCCCGCGCGTGCTGATCGGCGGCCTCGGCATGGGTTTCACGCTGCGGGCCGCGCTGGCATTGCTCGGCCCCGAGGCGGCCGTCACGGTGGCCGAACTGGTGCCGGCCGTGGTGGCCTGGGGGCGCGGGCCGCTGGCCGCGATCCATGCGGGCAGCCTCGACGACCCGCGCGTGCTGATCCACGAGGGCGACGTGGGGCAACTCATCCGCAACGCCGAGCCCCGCTACGACGTCATCCTGCTCGATGTCGACAACGGCCCGGACGGCCTGACCCGCCGGGGCAACGACGCGCTCTATGGCGCGGCCGGCCTCGGCAGCGCCTGGACGGCGCTCCGTCCGGGTGGCGCGCTGGCCATTTGGGCGTCGGCGCCCGACGACGCTTTCACGCAGCGGCTTCGCTGCAGCGGCTTCGCGGTCGCGGCCTCGACCGTCCGGGCCAACGGTAAGCGGCAGGTGATCTGGGTGGCGACACGGGGACGGTGACCGGGAAGGCCTGCGCGCGGGGGACGTCGTGTCCGCGTGCTGCGAGGGCCGACGTCTTCGGGCGACGGCCCTGCCTCGCGATCAAGATCAGCTTGCGACGACCCCCCAGGCCCGCTATAAGCCTCGCACCGGACGCCACGGTCGCCCGGCAGTGTCGGAGTGTAGCGCAGTCTGGTAGCGCACCTCGTTCGGGACGAGGGGGTCGTAGGTTCGAATCCTATCACTCCGACCAGAATTTCACAGGGAAACAGCGTAGGCAGGGCGTCCCTCGGGGCGCCCTGCGCATGTCCGGAACGAAACCCGGAACGAAACCTGTGCGGGGCCGTGTCCCGCAAGGACGCGAGGCAATGGATGACGACGGGTTTGAGCGCGCCGCCGAGCGGGCCGGGTCAGGCGCCAGACCCCCTGCCGAAAGTAGGGAAGACCGGTCCCGGGCACCTGATCGCGCGGTTCGTCGTCGGCCTGTTCGCCGTCCTTGGCGCGGTCGGCTCCGTCATCACGATTGCCTCATACCTGTCCCCGGACTCCGACGAGCAGCGCATCATCGACGTCGCCGCGGACTACCCGCTGGCGTACCGCTCACGCACGTTCCCCATGGGCGTGACCGTCGCCGGGGTCGACGCGGGCAACGAGGACCTTGTGCAGACCGAGGTGACGTTCTGGAGGGACGGCGGGAAGCCCATCACGCCCGAGATGACGAGACGTCCGCTGCGGGTAATCCTGCCGAGCGGCTCCCACCTTCTCGCCTACACGGTCGTCAGGACGGAGAGTTCAGTCCCCGACAACTTCACGGTCGAGCGTGGTGGCGACGACCTGTCCATCCGGTGGAAGGTCTTCGATCCCGACATGGCGTTGAAGGTCGCGATCGTGCGGTCCGGGTCGCCCGCGAGCGTCCTGGTCTCGTCCGAGGTCGGCCCCGGCGTCGTCGTGAACGGCTCGCGCTACGGAGCCGTGAAGGGGCTCGGCCTCGGTACGTTCTTCATCCTCGTCACCCTGGTCCTGTTTACCACCTTCTTCGCGCTGGTGGGCCTTTTCCTGGTCATGTCCTCGAAGTGGGATAAGCGCATACCTTATGCCTCGGTGCGCAACGTGGTCGCCATCTCAACCATCATCGGGCTTGTGGCCCTGTTGCACCAAGGCTCGAAGTACGATGCACAGGTCGTATCCTGGTTGGCATCGAGGATCGTGAGGCCGATCCCGTTCCAGTGAGGACAGGCCGACGCGGGCCGCTTGCGTTCCACTCCGACCCTTTCTATCCTGTCGCCATGATCGACGAGCCGGCCCTGTTCCGCCTGCGCGAGCGCGCCGGCGACATCGCCTGCATGAGGCGGGAAGCCATCGCCGAGTCTCATGCCGCTGGGCACCCGCTTGGTACGAGGGCCCGGTGCTCGGCGAGGGCATCGTGCGCTAGGACCCGGACGGGTCGTGGCACCTGACGCGGCTGGTCGACGGCGAGCGGGTCGTGGTCGCGTCGTTCGGGCCGCCCTGGGACCGGCGCCGGTGCGTCCTGGTCGGGGACCTGAGATCCGGGCCATGGCGACTTCAAAAGTCGAGACCGACGAGCCCTACGACTTGGCGGACGTGGCCGAGGACGGTGGACACGCCTCGTTCGGGACGAGGAGGTCGTGGTTCGAATCCTATCACTCCGATCAAATCCTCCCGTGTAGAAAGCCAAGCCGCCTTCGGGTGGTTTTCTTTGCCGGAATGGGATGCGATCCCCGACCGCCTGGTCCGGAAGCCTGAAATGGACAACACCGAGATCGAGGAGATGTTTTCGGCGCTTGGCCCGGTGACCATCAGGCGCATGTTCGGCGGCAAGGGCATTTATCATCGCGGCCGCATCGTTGCGATCGAACTGCGCGACGGGATCCTGCTGAAGGCCGACGCCGTCAGTGCGCCCGCCTTCGAGGCCGCGGGCGCGACACGATGGGCCTATTCCGGCAAGACGGGCAAGGCGGTCAACATGCCCTATTGGTCGATCCCCGACGATGCGTTCGACGATCCCGACATCATGGCGCACTGGGTTCGGCTGGCCTACGAGGCGGCGCTGAGGACGTCGGATCAGGCCAGGTGAGGTTTGGCGCACAAACCTTGTGAATGCCCCTGGACGGTTGCCGGCCTGCGGGGCACACTCGGGCCATGATCTTCACCCGGATCGCGCTCCTCGCCGCCCTGGCGCTCGTTTTCGCGGGCTGCGTGTCCACGTCTGCGCCGCGGCCGACCTTCAACGACGATCCCGCAACGGGCCGGCGTTGCTTGGAGTTCGCCCTGTCGGGCTGCGTCGGGTGGGACCGCCCGCCGCCATGAGGGCGGAGGTGGTGGGCCGGCAGCGCCAGGGTCGAGGTCATCCCATGCGCGGGCTGGTCCTCTTGGTCATGGCCTCCGCCATGACCTCGACCTGCCTCGCCGCCTCGTCGATCGTGATTCCCAAGGCGCTTCAGCAATCCGCAGTGCTGTGTCTCGGGGAGGCGTTGCGTCTCTGCCCGAACGCCCTGGCCGCGAAGGACCATGGGGTGTCCTGCATCCTCGCCAAGCGTCGTGCGTTGAGCCGCCCCTGCCAGACCGTCTACGACCAGGGCCTGCGGCTCCTGGGAGGGCAGGACATCCATATCGAGCTGCGGCGTCCGGCGTCGCGATGAGCCTCGAACCGTCGTTCGGCTGGCCTACCCTCGCGGCTTGGCCCGGCCTCGTGGGCCAACGAGGCTTGCCTTTGATCCTCAAGCTAGTGCGTTACCTGCCCGGGATCCTCCTCTGCATCGCCGTGACGCTTTTCGCCGCGCTGCTCCAGGCCATCGAGGTCGGCATCGTGGGCGAGCCCTATATCGAGGCCCTCGTGCTGGCGATCGTGCTCGGCGTGGCGATCCGAACCGCCTGGATCCCGGGACCCCGCTGGGAACCCGGCATCCGGTTCAGCGCCAAGACGCTGCTCGAGGTTGCCGTCGTGCTGCTCGGTGCCTCCCTCAGCGCCGCCACGGTGCTGGCGCTCGGTCCGACCCTCCTCGCCGGCATCGCTTGCGTGGTCGCAGTGGCGGTCGCCGCCAGCTACGCGATGTGTCGGAGCCTCGGCCTGCCGCAGCGCATGGCGATCCTGGTCGCCTGCGGCAACGCGATCTGCGGAAACTCGGCCATCGCGGCGGTCGCGCCGGTGATCGGGGCCGACGGCGACGACGTCGCCTCCTCGATCGCCTTCACGGCCGTGCTCGGCGTGGTGGTGGTGCTCGGCCTGCCGTTCCTCGTCCCGGTGCTGCGCCTGTCGCTGACGCAATATGGCGTGCTGGCCGGCCTCACGGTCTACGCCGTGCCCCAGGTCCTGGCCGCGACGCTGCCCATCGGAGCCCTCAGCAACCAGGTCGGGACCGTGGTCAAGCTGGTGCGCGTCCTCCTGCTCGGGCCGGTCGTACTGGGGCTCTCGCTGGTCGCGGGTCGGCTCCGCGACGAGCCGGACGAGGCCGCCCCCCACGTGACGGCGGGCGACCGTCCCCGGCGCGGCCGGCCGGCGCTCCATGAACTGGTGCCGTGGTTCATCCTCGGATTTCTGGCCGTCGCTGCAGCGCGTGCCTCCGGCCTGATCCCCCCGAGCCTGCTGGCGCCTGTCGGAACCGCAGCCAACAGGCTGACGACGGTGTCCATGGCCGCACTGGGCCTGGGCGTGGACGTTCGTGTCGTGGCCCGCGCGGGCCTGCGCGTGACGGCCGCCGTGACGGCGTCCCTGGTCGTGCTCGGCATCGTCAGCTTCGCGTTGATCCGCCTGGTGGGTGTCCCTTGACCACCTCCGATCCGGGGACCCGACCCGCGCTTCGCCCGACCGCGCCGCCCCACATCGTTCCGATCCTCGGGAGCATGGCCCATGCCGCCGGGCCGGCGACGGCTGCGGACCGCGCCGCGGCGCTCCGAAAGGATCCGTGGCGTTCGATCCAGCCCTCACGGCTCCAGGGGCAGAATCTTGCCCGGATTCATGATGTCGAGCGGGTCGATGGCGGCCTTCAGGGCGCGCATCATGGCGAGGGCAGCGGGCGGGTGCTCGTCCCGCAGGTAGGCGGCCTTCCCCTGCCCCACCCCGTGTTCGCCCGTGCAGGTGCCCTCCATCGCGAGCGAGCGGCGCACCAGGCGATCGAGGAAGCCGTCGACGCGCTTCATCTCGTCGGGATCGTCGCCATCGACCAGCAGCCCGACGTGGAAATTGCCGTCCCCCACGTGGCCGACGATCGGCGCCACGAGGTCGTTCTCGGCGATGTCGGCCTGGGTGGCGGCGACGCATTCCGCGAGGCGCGAGATCGGCACGCAGACGTCGGTCGGGATGGCCTTGGCGCCGGGCCGGAGCGCGAAGCTGGCCCAGTAGACGTCGTGGCGGGCCTGCCAGAGCCGCGTGCGGTCCTCGGGTTTCGTGGCCCACTCGAAGGGGCCGCCGCCGAACTCGGCCGCGATGGCGCCGAAGTTCGTCGCCTGTTCGGCCGCCCCGGCGGTCGTGCCGTGGAACTCGACGAAGAGCATCGGCATCTCGGGCAGGTCGAGGTGCGAATGGATGTTGCAGGCCTTCACCTGCAGGGCATCGAGGAGTTCGATGCGGGCCACGGGAATCCCGGACTGGATCGTCAGGATCGTGGCATTGCAGGCCGCGTCGACGGTCGGGAACGGGCAGACGCCGGCCGAGATCGCCTCGGGAATGCCGCTGAGCTTCAGCGTGATCTCGGTGATCACGCCGAGCGTCCCCTCGGCCCCGACCATCAGCCGGGTGAGATCGTAGCCGGCGGCGGATTTGCGGGCGCGCCGCGCGGTCCGCATCACCTCGCCTTGCGGCGTCACCACCTCGAGCGACAGCACATTGTCCTTCATGGTGCCGTAGCGCACCGCATTGGTGCCCGAGGCGCGCGTCGCCGCCATGCCGCCGAGCGACGCATCGGCGCCGGGATCGATGGGGAAGAACAGGCCATGGTCGCGCAGGTGGAGGTTCAGCGCCTTCCGGGTGACGCCGGGCTCGACCACGCAATCCAGATCCTCGGCATGGAGCGCCAGCACCCGGTTCATGCCGGAGGTGTCGATCGAGATGCCGCCGAAGGGAGCGTTGACGTGTCCCTCGAAGGACGTGCCGGTGCCATAGGGGATCACGGGCACGCGGTGGGCCGCGCAGAGCTTGACGATGTCGGCCACTTCGGCGGTCGACTCCGGCCATACCACGGCATCGGGCGGCTCGGAGCGCACGTTGGTGCGGGTGTTGCAGTGCTGTTCACGGATCGCGCGGGTCTGGGCGAAGCGATTGCCGAAACGGCCCGACAAGGCGCTCAGCACGGCGTCGAGCGCCGCCGCTGGCGGGCGCCGCGCGGCCGCACCTGCATCGTGATCGGCATCGTAGGTCAGCATCGTCGTCCTCCCGCTCTCCGGTCGAAGTGCCGGCTCGTCAGTGTCGGCGCAGGCGCACCAGGGTGAATAGTCCGGCAGGCCCGACGGAGCGCCGCTCCAGCAAGGTGATCTCGGGCGTCTCAGCGATCCAGTCGCCCAGGATGGCGAACCGGAACTGCGGATGCCAGCCGAGCGAGGCGGACCGGGTGCCGAGCCAGGCTTCGACGGCCGCCACGGGCCCGCGCTCGGCACCGAAATGGTTGACCAGCACCACCTCGCCGCCGCGCCGCACGACCCTGCGGACCTCGTCGAGCATGCGGTGCGGCTCGGGCACGACCGTCAGGACGTAGGGCACCACCGCCACATCGAAGCTCGCGTCCGGAAAGGCGAGCCGCGTCGCGTCCATCACGGCAAGGCCCTCGACATGGGCGAGCTTGTCGCGCGCGACCCGATCGCGCGCGCGGCGCAGCATGGCTTCGGAAAGATCGATCCCGACAATGCGGGTCCGCGGGTCGAACAGGGGCAGTTCGAGCCCGGTTCCGACACCGATGTCGATGATGCGGCCCCGCCGGTCCCCCCCGGCGCCTGGACTTCCGCCAGTGGTGGCGGCCGCACTGGCGGCGTCGGCGGCCGCGACCCGGCCGGCCCGCATCACGGCCGCGAAAGCGAGATCGTAGACCGGCGCCCAGCGCGAATAGGCCGCCACGACCTGCCCGGCTTCGGTGATCGGCCCCTTGCCGGGGGCACTGGCCCCGAGGCCGGTCTCCGTGATGGACCGGTCGGACCGCGTCATGCGACCGCGAGAACGGCAGAACCGCCGGGAGCGCCATCCGCGCCGGCAGCCGAGATCGGCGATCGCACGACGCCGCCGCCGAGCACGCGGGCATCTTCGTCCACGGAGGCGTAGAACACGCAGGCCTGCCCGGGCGAGACGCCGGCCTCGGGCCGACCCAATTCCACCAGCAGGGCGCCCTGCGGCGTCCGCTGCAGCACGGCCGGCACGGGCGGTCGGGTCGATCGCAGCCGCACCGCCACGGCCCGGCCGATGGCTGCATCGAGGGGGCCATCGCCGATCCAGTTGACGTCGCGCAGCATGACGCTTGCGGTCCCCAGGGCGCCGCGCGGGCCGACGACCACGCGGGCCCGCGCGGCGTCGAGCTTGATCACGTAGAGCGGCTCGCCACCGCCCGCCAGAGATTGAGCGAGGCCCAGGCCGCGCCGCTGACCGATCGTGTAATGCATGATGCCGCGATGCTGCCCCAGCACCCTGCCGTCGAGATCGACGATATCGCCGCTCCGCGACGCCTCGGGCCTCAACCGCTCGATGGTGTCGGTGTAGCGGCCTGTCGGCACGAAGCAGATATCCTGGCTGTCGCTCTTGTCCGCCACGGCGAGCCCGAAGCCGCGCGCGAGGTCGCGCGTCTCGGCCTTGGTCAAGCCCCCCAAAGGAAAGCGAAGGTAGTCGAGTTGCGCCTGGGTCGTGGCATAAAGGAAATAGCTCTGGTCCCGCTCGCTCTCACGGGCCCGGAACAGGGCGCGCCGGCCGTCGACGTCGCGCGACGCGACGTAATGTCCGGTCGCCATGGCGTCGGCCCCGAGGTCTCGCGCGGTCTCCAGGAGGTCGGCGAACTTGACGTGCTGATTGCAGCTCACGCAGGGAATCGGTGTCTCGCCCTTGAGATAGCTGTCCGCGAAGGGCGCCATCACCTTGTCCCGGAAGACGCTCTCGTAATCCAGGACGTAGTGCGGGATGCCGAGCTTCGCGGCGACCGCGCGCGCATCGTGGATGTCGCGGCCTGCGCAACAACTCCCCTTGCGGTTCGTCGTTCCGGACGCAGCGACGCCATGGTCGTACAATTGCAGGGTCACGCCCACGACCTCGTAGCCGTCGCGCGCCAGGAGCGCCGCCACCACGGCGGAATCGACCCCGCCCGACATGGCCACGACCACGCGGGTGTCGGCGGGTGATTTGGCGAACTCCAAGGTGTTCAGGACCGGCATGTGATACATCGGCAACAGCTGAGCGAAACTTGCATTTCGAGTTCGGTGATCTAGCGCCTTTGCCGGCCCCGATCCAGCCCCGCGGTCTCCGCATCGGCGTCGCGCCGGGAGCGCCATGGCGCATTCCAGAGGGAAAGCCTCGCGCAAGCCGCCACATGGCGGGGCCCCACGACGCAAAACCGCGATCGCTTCGGGATTCTCTCAACCAGAAAGGCATTCAAATGCAGAGAGTTGACTTAGGCAAGTTTTAAGCTGCCACGCCTACCGTCGTGAGGTTCGCAAGAGTCGAGTACGCGAGTATCACAATGGTAGATATGCATCGCCCCCGGGCGAAATACGTGATCGGGCCGGACGGTAGTCCCCTCACCATTGCCGACCTGCCGCCGCCATCGACGAAGCGTTGGGTGATCAGGCGCAAGGCCGAGGTCGTCGCGGCCGTGCGGGGCGGGCTCTTGTCGCTCGAGGAAGCCTGCAGCCGCTACACGCTGACGGTGGACGAATTCCTCAGTTGGCAGATGTCGATCGACCAGCACGGGTTGGCCGGCCTGCGGACGACGCGGATCCAGCATTACCGCCAGTGAGGCCAAGCCTCGTCCGCCGCTGGCAGGGATCGAAGCCCGGACGCTGGCGACACTGCGAACTGTCCGGGGACGGATGTCTCGAAACCAAAAAGCCACCCCTTGGGGGGGTGGCTTTTCGTTTGCCGCGACGTCGCCGTCGGCGTTCACTGGCTCGGTGACGAGCTTATTTCTTCGACTTGCCGTGAGCCTTGGTCGAGGTCTCGTGCGCCTTGGACGAATGGCCGTGAGCCTCTTCGGAATGCTTGGCCGCCGCGGTACGGTCACCCTTTTCGTGGTGTTCGGCGGCAGTCTTGTGCGACTTGGCGGCCTTTTCGTGATGCTCCGCGGCTTCCTGATGGGCTGCTTTCGGCATGTCTGATCTCCTTGGACGAACGCGTGATCGCGTGTGCCGGTAACTTTGGCACCTCGCTCAAAGTTTCACCCGGCCGCCGCTTGACCCATCTTTTGCTAATTCGTCGAGCACCGTTCGGACGGCGCGACGTCCCGGCCGTCGTTCGGGCGCCGAGGTTGTCAGGCTTGCCGCTGAACCAGTTGGACGCGCGAACCCGTCGTGGCTCCGGAGACCGGCTCGGCGACCGGGGCCGCAGCTTCCGGCGCTGCCAAGGCCAGATCGCTCCATTCCTTGCGCGCGATCTGGACTTCCGTCTCCTTCTTCTTGACCACCTGGGAGCGCAGGGCGCTCCAATGCTGTTCCACCATGACGCTGATGGCCTGGCTCAGGACGGCATAGCCCGGGTGGTCGCTGCCGGCGGTCCATTCCACCGTCACGGTCCCGGGATCCGTGACGTCGGCCGGGAACAGCTTCAGGGCTTCCATTTCGTCCAGGCTGTCGGCCAGGACGCGAAGGAGCGCGGCTTCACTCATGGGGTTTCTCCGTTCTGTTTCCAGGACCTCCGCGGACGAAGGCTTCACGCCGCTGCCGTCCATGGCCGTCGCACCAACGCGGCAGCGATTGCGGTGGCGTCGGCTCCCGGGCGGGCGTTGCAACGGCGTCTCCGGGAGGCCACGGTCAGGGAGTCTGCCCGCTGGTGGTTGACGAAACGTTAGCCGTCGCCGACGAGATGCAGGACTCGCCGGCTCTGCACGGGACAGGCGCGCCCACAATCCAGGTCAAGCGCTGCCCGACGTGGATCCGCGGTTACGCCGCCCGGGACTTGAGGACGGCCTGCGTGTCGAACGACGTCACGATCTTGTCGTAGAAACACTCGAGCCAGTCGCGGGCTTCCTTGGCGTTGCGCTCCGCCTGTTCGGCGCGGCGCTCGGCCTCGGTCGCTCGGGCGCGGAGGTTGTCGAGTTTGCTCTCGCTGCCGACGGCCCGCAGTTCCGACTCCCGTGCCTGCGCGTAGGCCGCGGCGATGTCCTTCTCGGCGCGGTCGGCGACGCCCTTGGCATAATCCTCGACGTGCTGGTAGCGCGCCTGCATGAGGTCCATGGCCTTGGCGGCACGGTTCAGCATTTCGAGGGCCGCGTCGAGGTCTGGCTGAGAGACGCGGTGAGGCTCGCCGGCCCAGACCCGTTCGGCGGCCTGCTGCGCTTCCGCGGCGCCGTTCGGCGCAGCAGCCGGTTGGGCGGCCGTCAGGCGGAAGATGTTGTCGAGATCCTGGCCGACGCTGCGCTCGCCTTGAGCGTGGTGGTCATTGGTATCCTGGCCACGAAGGAACGGATGATGCGGCGACATTTGAGCCCCTCGGAATGTCTGAAAGACAGGTTTCCCGAGCAGGAGTTTCGTCCCGCGTGGTTAATAAACCGTTCACGACACGCGCCGCCGGAACACCAAGGCCCAGGTCGCGGCGATCACGAACCAGGTCAGCAAAGCGGCGAACAGCGTGTCGGACAGGAAATGGCCGCCGAACGCCATGCGCAGCAGCCCGGTCGCGGCCGCGAACAGCAGCGCCGCACCGAGTGCCAGGGCGCGCCAGGGCGGCGGGGCCAGCAGGGCCGGCGCCACGGTCCAGAACGACGAGGAGCCCTCGCCCGACACGAAGGAACAATTGCGCCGGCACTGCCCGTCGCGGGTGTCGAACGGCCTGAACGCGTCGGGGCCGCCGAAGGCCGTCACCTGGACCGGCCGGGGGCGGTGCCAATGGTTCTTCAGCCCGACATTGACCAGCAGACCCGGCCCGAGCGCCAGGCTCAGCACCATCATGGCGAGCCCCCGGCCGTCCGGCGCCCATGCGGGCCGGGTGCCCTGGCGGAGGCCGGCGCGGCGCCAGCCGTAGAGCAGCGCCATCCCGGCCAGGACGGCGAACGGAACATAGAGGAACACGCGCCGCAGCGCCTCGCCCGACGGCGTGACCCCGGCGAAGTGCCCATCGCCCAAGTAGAACAGCGCTGCTGCCGCGAGGTCGAGGTCGGGAAAGAACCCGAACACGAGCGCCGTCAGGACCGTGAGGGCCAGCGCCACGCCCATGCCCCGCCGTGACACCATGAAGGGCGGAGCCGCATCGTCCCGGTTCCGCATGCGACCCCTCGTTTGCGTGACGGCGGCCTCGTCGGTTAAGGCCTGACTCGGGATCTATAGACGAGAGGCAGTGCCGACGCATGACCCTGTCGACCGAGGAAATCCAGCGCTACGCCCGCCATATCGTGCTGCGGGAGATCGGCGGCCCGGGCCAGGCGAGGCTCAAGGGGGGCCGGGTGCTCGTGGTCGGGGCCGGCGGGCTCGGCAGCCCGGTGCTGCAATATCTCGCGGCCGCCGGCCTCGGCACGCTCGGCATCGTCGACCACGATACCGTCTCGCTCTCGAATCTGCAGCGCCAAGTGCTGTTCACGACCGACCAGATCGGCAGCGGCAAGGTCGAGGCCGCGGCCGCGGCCCTGGCGGTGCTCAACCCGCACGTGGCGGTGGAGCGCCATCCCGAACGGATCACCGCCGACAATGCCGTGCGGCTGGCCGCAAGCTATGACGTGGTGGTGGACGGCTCCGACAATTGGCCCACGCGATATGCCGTCTCGGACGCCTGTTTCCGCGCCGGCCGGCCTCTCGTCACGGGCTCGGTCGGGACCTTCGACGGGTCCGTCACCGTGCTGCGGCCCCACGAGGCGGCGCCGGACGGGCGGCCGAACCCGACCTATCGCTGCCTGTTCCCGGCTCCGCCGCCCGAAGGCAGCGTGCCGACCTGCGCCGAAGCCGGCGTGCTCGGCGCCCTGACGGGCCTCGTCGGCTCGCTGATGGCGCTCGAGGTCATCCGCGCGATCGTGCCGTTCGGCGAGGGGCTCGTAGGCCGGCTCCTGCTGGTCGACGCCCGTTCCATGCGGTTCGAGACCTTGCGCTACGCCTGGGACCCCGACAATCCGCTGAACGGCAGCGGGGCGGAACCGAACCGCGCGGAACAGACCCGCATCGTTCCAAGGTCGGCCTGACGGTGTCGCGATCCGACGGTCGGGCCGCTCCTCAGCGCCGGAACCGCCATAATCCCCGGCTCAATCGTCCTCGTCGCCGTCCTCGGCGAACAGTTCCACCATCTGCCGGCAGAACTCCGGCAGATCGTCGGGCTTTCGCGAGGTGACGAGCAACCCGTCCCGCACGCAGACCTCGTCGACCCATTCGCCTCCGGCGTTCTCGATGTCGGTGCGCAACGACGGCCAGGACGTCAATTGCACGCCGTCGACCGCATCGGCCTCGACGAGCAGCCACGGCCCGTGACAGATGGCGGCGATCGGCTTGTCGTTGTCGACGAAGTGCTGCACGAACTCGACCGCCTCGGGAATCATCCGGAGCTTGTCCGGGCTGGTGGTGCCACCCGGCAACACCAGTGCATCGAAGATGGCCGCATCGACCGAGAGGTCGAAGTCGACCGCGACCCTCGCGCCGGGGTTCACGTCCTGGTTCATCGCCTGGATGGTGCCGGTCTTGGGCGACACCACCTTGACGTCGGCCCGGGCGGCACGGAGCGCCTTGATGGGTTCGAGGATCTCGACCTGCTCGACGCCATCGGTCGCGAGGATGGCGACCTGAAGACCTTCAAGATCGGTGAACATTGCGGAGTCTCGCGATTGGAGCCGGGCCGGACCTGCCGGGCGATAGCGAACGCACGGAGCCGGCTCCGCGATCCGGGGCCGACACGAATGCCGGCACCTGCCGGACGCGTCAGCCCTGCTCGACCTCCACCTGGTCGGTGTAGAAGGCGAGATGGCCCGCGATGCCCACCGCGCCTGGCAGCGGAGCCTCGTAACTCCACACGGCGTTCTGGGCCTCGCGTCCCCCGGCCTGCAGGGTGAAATAGCTGGCGTCCCCCTTGAACGGACAATGGGTCCGGCGCGGCGTCGGCGCGAAGGCCGTCATGACGGCGTCCTCGCGCGGCACGTAGAGCACGGGGCGCATCGAACCTTCGGCGAGGTCGAGGGCCCGGATGGTGTCGACCACCACCTGGCCGGCGAAACGCACCCGGACGCGGCCGGCATGGGGCTCGATGGTGATGACGTGGGGGCTATCGGTCGTCACGGTCTATCTCCGGGTGGTCGGTCGGCGGCGCGGCGCGGCGCGATCCCGATATACCGCGCCGGCGCCGGAAAGGGAGGGCCGCGGCACGGGTCGATAGGATCGCGGCTCGCCTGGGCGGCGTTCGGTGCCGGTCACGCACGGGACAGCCGAACGCTTCCGATCCCCGGGATTTCAGCTAGGATGAGCCTGCCGGCAAGCGCCCTGACGGAGACGAAGCATGGGCGAGACCCTTTATGCGACGGATTTCTACACCTGGACGCAGGAGCAGGCGGCCCATCTGCGATCGGGGCGGCTCTCCTGCGCCGACATCGGCAACATCGCCGAGGAGATCGAGACCCTGGGACGCTCCGAAGCTTCCGCGCTGAGGTCGGCCTATCGGCTGATCGCGATGCATCTCTTGAAGACGATGGTTCAACCCGACAAGGCGACCCCGAGCCCAGCCGTCACGATCGGTCGGGAGCGCTTGAACATCGAACAGATCCTCGACGAGAATCCTGGGCTAAAACCGAGACGAAGCGAGCTCTTCCTCAAGGCCTATGGCGCGGCGCGGCGCGAGGCCGCCTTGGAAACCGGGCTGCCGCTCGGCCGCTTCCCGGCCTCGCCGCCGTTCACGATCGACGAGGTCGAGTCGGACGGCTCCGTGCCGGACCAAGCCGGCGCTTGAGCGCCGGCTCCGGCCAAAGGACTGGCCCGCCGTCGCATGGCCTTCTACAAAGACGGTGAAGCGGTAGAGCCCGCCAGCGGGATCGGCCAGGGAGGCGGGGACGTGGCGGGACTTTACTTCGACGACCTCGCGGTCGGGCAGGTGTTCCGGCACGCGATTCGGCGCACCGTCACGGAAAGCGACAATGTCTGGTTCAGCGCCCTGACCCACAATCCGGCGCGGCTCCATCTCGACGAGGACTATTGCCGGACCGAGACGGAATTCGGCCAGCGCATCGTCAACAGCGTCTTCACGCTCGGGCTGATGGTGGGCATCTCGGTCGGCGACACGACGCTCGGGACCGCGGTCGCCAACCTCGGCTGGGACG
>JAABUU010005062.1_pt1 | contig 15055 bp, 11 predicted proteins | sample 5559301 | NCBI WGS metagenome assembly JAABUU01 (sample SAMN10711884, study PRJNA513360) | rock metagenome | isolation source: Antarctica rocks | place: Antarctica: Victoria Land, Richard Nunatak white | reverse complement strand
CCTTCGATATATCCTGAATTGGGTAGATCGAACAAGCTTCCTAGGAAGACCAGATAAGGCAAAACAACCAGCTCCTTGTCAAGCCCAGTTGACCATGCATAATGTCATTTTTCAAAGTAAGTCTCAACACTTGAACCTTGGACCATACATTGAAGTCATGCCTTCGAAAGGTTGAGATCCCCATCCTCTCCCCTCCCACCCATTTCGATATCATCCCGCTTTTCCTGCCGCAACCCACGCTCCTGACGTTTCTCGATCCTCGCCCACTCGGCCCTATCGGCCACCACATCGGTCTCGTTGGCCGTGATGCTCGCCGCCTCATCCTCGACCTCCTCAGCCAGCACTAGGTTCAAGAAGATAGCCAGAAACGCCGTGACGGCAAATCCAGTCTCCATGACGAGAACAATAGCATCAAAGAAGGCCCGCTTCGCGCGATCGTTGCCCGCGTAGGTAAAGACAAACGAGAACCAATTCGGAACTAGCGTGGTGCCGAAGCCGACTGACATGGCGGCCGTCAAGATGAACCGGTTCCGGCGCGTAAAAGGCACGGTGGAGATGATGCGGATGCCGGAGACGGCGACGGCGGAGAACAGGAACGTCGTCATGCCGCCCAGCACGGAGGCCGGGATCGCCACGAGCGCCGCAGCGAACTTAGAGAAGACGCCCACGAAGACGAGGAAGAAGCAGGCGGCGTAGCCGGCCTTGCGGTTCGCGCAGCGCGTCAGTGCGATGACGCCGTTATTCTGGGCGAAGGTCGACATCGGGGTGATGGTGCAGAGGCCTGCTAGCATGCCGTTGAGGCCGTCGGCGAGAACGCCGCCTTGGATGCGTGAGTCGAAGAGCGGGCCTTCGACTTCGAGACGCGAGACGTCGCATGTGGCTGTGATGTCGCCGATGGCTTCCATTAGTAGTACGATGTAGACGGCGAGTAGGGGTAGTACTAGCGGGCCGTAGACGCTGAGTTTGAAGATGGCGGGCGCGCTGTCGATGCCTGAACGGTCGAAATAGCTTGTTGCGCCGGCGATGATACAGCCCGTCAACAGCCCGAGAACGACGGCGCAGGACTTCATGATTGGGGAACCAAAACGTTCGCATATGATGATGGTAGCGAAGACGGAGAAGCCGAGTCCTATGAACTCAGGACTGCCCCAAGGAAGGGCGTGTGGAGAAGTGTTGCTGGGGCAGAGCACAAAGTTCCCACTAGTAGGACGTGTGAGGCACGTCCCGCTCCCGCCAGCCCAGCCCTGAAACCCGGACTGAATAAGAGAAATACCGATCAGGGTAACGGTAGGACCCGTGATCAACGGCGGGAAGATACGTTTGAGGTATCTCGGAGACGTAAAAGACAACGCAATCTCGAGAATCGCGCAAACACATGCAGTCCCGAGGATGGCGCCGTATCCGTCAGGGCAGGGGAGCTTCGTACCATCCGTCGCGGTAGGGCAGAAGCCCGTAGCATACATGTGAGCCAACCCTCCCGTGGCAACCGGTATGATACTGAAGCTGGTGCCCACGACTGAAATCAAGCCAGTCCCGATGAAATAGGGGCTTTTGTAGATGTGAAACCGGGTGATCTGAACGGCGGAAAGAACGCCGCAGACGATCAGAGAGGTCGACACGAGATATTGCGCTTGGGATCCGCCGAGGTTCGCACCTCCCTGGCCTGCGATGATGATCGGAGGAGTGATGACGCCAGCCAACATGGATAAGGCGTGCTGGAATCCTAACAGCAGCGCCAGCACCACCGGCATGTCATCGTTCAAACCGAAGAACGGAGCAGGCCTCCGTGATTTCCGCATGAAAGGGAGGTTCGGTGTGAAGAGGAAAGCGTAGTCATATTCACCTACAAGACCTGCCCTGCGTGACGTTGGAGCCAGTCACATCAAGATTACCATGACAGTACAACTTACTTCGTAGTGAAGGCGCCCAGATTATCACCAACGCTGGATGGTCTTTACAATTCCTGCGCGGGCTCCCTAAGTCCCTCCAACATAGAGAACAGAGTGTCAAGATGGACGACTCACCAGATCGGATTGGCCCTGATAGGGGCTCAAGGTCATTCCGAACCAAGGGGCGGAGATTCTTGAGAGGTCTTAGTCCGCAGGCAAGGCAAAAGCAGTCCCAGACCTCAGACGGAGGTTTTGAATAGAAGGTACTGCAGTGTAGGATCTCCAGCTTCCACTGAAAATCCACAAATTTGAATTCCAAGATGAAGACGATTGTACCTGCATGGGAAGAGATGTCGAGCAGGCACAGGCACGTTACACAAGGCCCCGGTTGGAGACAGGGAGAGTAGAGTAAGAGGTCAAACCACACAGGCTCCTTCCCAATTACAATAGCGCCAATCATCTTGTAGCAAGCTGTTTTGACATACTTCACGCTCTGGCCTGGGCCCTCCCTACCACCGTGCTGATCCATGGGCGGGGGAGGGCAACATATCATCAGTCAAGCCAATAACACAGTATCAGATGCTATATAGACAGATCGATAAGGTAGAGCTCTCCAAGAAGACAGATAAGGCCATTCAAGATGGCCCCGCGCGATTATGCAAGATGATGATAATGACTTTATCCGGGAATCATTTGGTGGTGTTGGGGAAACAGATGACTAATATATTTTAACCCCTCGGCCCAATGTTGATAGGCGGTCTCCGATGTGTTTCTTTGGAGTGCCTGCCGTCTTTGCTTCTGCGAAGTATTAGTTTTCCACAATTCGTTGAACAAGCTCGTTCTATCTAAGAACAAATATCGATATCAGATTTCCGGTTGCCATGATGTTAGACTCGAGAGCAGTGGGCTCATACATGAAAATGAGTGTTCCCTAGTCACAACCACAAGCTTCTTCTCCAACAGCCGGTGACGGCAGAGGCGCCCTTTCTCATAAATAGAGGTCTTCGTTTCATTGGCATTGCCATGTTCGAACGCCAGCGCATTTTATACTTCAGATATTCATCCCTGCGGAATATAGCGATGATTACCCGTCTCCAAAACCTCAATGGCATCGCCAACCCTAATGCTGCCCTCCACGGAAGCCGGGACCATTTGCATGCCGAAAAACCCATACTGAGGCCCACCCGCATCAACGTTGCGAAACTTCCTAAGCGTTCGATCTGGCTCGCTAGGATGCCTTTCTCCCGATATCGGATCGACGTTCGGGAGCTTGCACCGGGCCGTCCTGCAAGCTACGAAATACTCGTAGCCTCCAATCCGTATCCTCTTCCAGCCATCTTCAGCATACGCGTCCGGTCCGGTGATGATGAAGTTGGGCCGGAATCTGAGGGCGCTCAGTTTCGGTGCGTCTTCGAGCATATTCGTAGAGAGTTCCTTCACACTGGCCAAATTGAGGATATGTAGCGGATAGGCGTCGGGGAATCCGATGACTGGTTGATACCCAGCCTGCTCCATCCGCGGGGCGCATCGGTAGACCTCCCTCTCGTGCTTGTGATGGACTCTGAAGAGGGACAATGGATTTCTTATACCCAGGTAGTCTTTCAGGTCCGGTGGTACGTGAACGCCCATGTTGAGTGCCAGAGGAGAGTCCTTCCATATGGTCATCTCTTCGGTGGTGTAGCCGTTGTCTTTGATTTGGTCTGCCGTAGGGTGTAGAGGCACTCGGAATGACTCCTCTAGTACTCCGACCCTAAACCACCGGCACAGTTTAGCCCAGAGGCCTCTCCAGCCACCTTTTTGACACGGATACCGCACGATCAGAACCCCGCCACTCCGTACCTCGGCGTGATCTGGCGAGTAGGTTACAGACGCAGGATCAGGTACCCAAACTTCGGTTTTCAGTGTGAGTAGCAACCTGTGAATTCTCCCCGTGATGAACTTCCACATAGGGCCCGCCTTCTCAGAACCTTGCTTGTTGCCCGGCACGGGTTCGAGCTGAGCGAAAGTGAACTGCCGATCATGTTCCATGCCTGTGCGTACGACATTGCCCCTGTTGAGTTCAATCCCTGCGCAGCTTTTCACAGGATAAATCCACAAGCTCTTGATTCGCCAGAGGTCATTGCCATTCTTGTCTTTGCCTGGGGGCCCTCCTTTGGCATACTTTTTGTCAAATTCGTCGGCAAGGTTGCTTGTCACTCTCAAGCCTAGCTTCCTGCATCCTTTCGGCTCTGAACGTGCGGCTCGCCAGCTCGAGATATCAAAGAAGAGGAGCGCGATGATTGGACCGAGACAAAGAGGTAAGACAATAAGTAAATACATTCCCACTGGTAGATCAAACCGTGGGATAAAGCTCAAATGCTGGAAGAACATGTTGTCACTTATGTACGACGCTAAATGAAAGGAGTTTTGTGAGAACACCGTGCGAGTTATATATATGTATACCACTTCCTTAGCACTCGGGAAGGGTCTTGAGCTTCTTGCTCAGAATGTGACTCTTCTGACTCTCAAAAACACCCTTGTTATTTAACGCAGAACAAAAGTACCTTCAATTGTTTCATGCTGGATCCTTCGACATAGTCAAATGAAGTTTACCATTGAGAAGATTGCACAACTCCCGACCCAGGAAAGAAGATGGGGGTGAAGATGATGACTGAAATCTGTTAGCGGTTAGCCTTGGAGCCAGATTGCAGGGTTTGCGGACTTCGTTTCTTTATCATCATATTTAATATTACCTTCGCGCAGCAATGCCGCACGAGGAGCTCGAAGCTTAGACGTCCCTCGGGCTGTCTCCGTCATCCATGAATTGTCTTGACTATTATTAGCAAGGGCAATGTAGGGAAAACGTACCCGCCCAATTCATTGACTACACGGCCCCATGGCCGAGCATGATATCTCCAATTTCTCCTCTTCATCACCACGTAGGCTATACTGCGCCCCTGAAGATAAAACACTAAGAATTTCAAGATCGCCTCCCCACCGTCTCCGCGTCGCAAGCCCTGCTGAACCTGACATCCAGGCATTACAAGCCGATCCCTACCGGTCTCAGGCAGCTCGATGCTCTTCTCCAAGGGCGCAGGGCAGGTGGAGTAGATGAGACTGAGCATACATTGGCGGGAGGCTTAACGAAAGGGCGTTTGACGGAGGTGTATGGACCTCCGGGGGTGGGGAAAACGACGTTTGCGTATGTTGGTTGGACTTCTGCTCTGTTGTCAATTATGTACTTTTGATTTTGCTTGAAGTCCGTTTGCGCACCTGCCCTCTTTCAGGCTGCTATATCAATGTTTAGCCTCAACAAGATTCTGATTGAAGTTGCTACAGGCTTCAATTGTGCGCCAATGCGCTTCGTTCTGGGGATAGGGTCTTATGGATAGGTTAGATTTCCCGGGCAAAAATGAGGCCTGCTACCCAGCTCCCCTCTCTCACCATATTGCAAAACATGTTACTGATAGTAGGAAAACAGATTGTGCATTTCCCGTGGTAGGGTCTCGTCTTCGCCAGATATCATCAAACTCTGAAGCACCAGAATCTTCGGAAACGGCTCCAAGCATGGAAGAGCTCCTCAATCGTTTATGTTACTTCGCGACCCCTACTCTCCCACATCTGCTCGCCCTACTCCTCCATCCAAATCCAAACTTCCCGCCCGATAAGACCGGCCTCATCATCATCGACTCCACATCGACTCTTTTCGCAACAGCCTTCCCAAGACCAACAGATACTTCCAACGCGAAACAAGCTAATGGAAAGATGAAGGATACAATACACTGGGCAGCCAGTAGAAGATGGTCCGTCATGGGCGACTTTGTGTCGAAATTGAGCAAGCTGGCAGTCACACGGAACATAGCAGTCCTGCTGACGAATCAGACGACGACCAAGGTCCGAGCAGATACGGGCGCGCTATTGCGTTCAGCGATGCATGGAGCCAGTTGGGATGCTGGGATCTCGACTCGCATTGTTCTATTTCGGGACTGGGCGCTACGTCCGGGGGAGGGCGAGGGGGAAGGAGGGCACAAAATGCAAGCAGTGAGATACGCGGGGGTATTGAAGGCTCAAGGAGCTGTGTATAGTGATGGAGGAGGTACTGGTAGGGTTGTAGCTTTCGCCATCACAGATGTAAGTGGTCATTCTTTGCATTCTTGATGTAGAGACGATACTAAAGGCAGCAGAGTGGGCTGGAAAGCCTGGAACCTATTCCTGCGAGTTCAGACATCGGACTTTTACATATGCTACCAGGGCCGCCACTCAAACGGAAGCGTGAAGAGATCGCCGACAGCCAATCTGAAGATGAAGAGCACGGTTCGGATGAAGAATTTGGATGGGTAGATGATGTTGACCTAGCGCCTGAGGGGCTTGTGGATCATAACGGCAATGCTGGCGACAACTACGAAGAAGGTTTTACGAACGCCAATAGCTAGGTCGCTTCCAATTTTGGATTGGGATTGAATGTTCCGCCTCGTCACGAACTCCGAAAACTACCAGTACTTCGGGCAAGTCCAATCAACCCAAAACGCACAAGAAACATATCACGACCACCGCCCAGTCCCAACCCTAGAAGAATCCAGAATGGTCGACACTGCTGGACCCTGGCTCGCATGGACCCGAACGTAGAGCGGCCGGCCTGAGCCCGCTGAGCTGCGCCACCCTCTCTCAGCAAAAGCTAGGCATTAGAAGTGCGCCAGGCGACTCTCTAAGTCAACAGCTTTGGGGGTTGCTTCATAGGCGGCCTTACCTGGGAGCGGCACCCAAGTCATCTGGGCCACATCAGTAGGGTAGTAACCATAATTTTGATGTACGCCTTTCTAAGGGTTGCATGGTCGAGCTTTAGTCTCATATATCAATTATCCCTAACCGCATATGTCGAAGAGCCACATTCGACGCTCTTCCCAACACCCACAGAAGACCACAGAAGACGCTAATCGCTACAAACTTCATGTCCATCGTCGCCGATACTCAGACCGCATCGCAAGAGGCAAAGTACGATCTAATGTGCTGAGGGAGCACCTCTCGAACTCTGGAGCATCCTAAACCATCTCCGCCATGACTTATCCTCCAACCAGCACGCAACTGGCACAAAGCGCAGACACTCACACGACTTTTCCTCATCAACACCGTTGCCAGATCCTTGGGGATGATATGAAGCTCCACGAGTCCAAATTCCGTCCAATTCGTCGCGCCATTCTCGATAGATGGTCCACGCGCCTCCGACCTGTCTCCATCATCCCCTCATTTCCGAAACTGCTAAACAACACCCCTCATCCAATGACAAAATCAACAGCCCACCACCGCCGTCTCGGACACCCACCTGACCGCTCCATCACCTCTGATCAATCGCACGCAAGTCGCCCGGTCCTGCGCTCCTCTCCAAGCCCAAAACAGTAACACCACTTCACCCGGTATATTCGACGACGCGGATTTCTACGCCGTCCTGCTCAAAGAACTTGTTGTCCAGCGGATGGCTGATTCCAACACCGCCCCTTCACTGCCGTCTGTATCCCGCAACCTCTACACCAGCCACGGATGCGATACCGGCGATCAGACCGAAGGAAAACAAGACAGAGATTGTCGATACGAAGGCGAGTCAAGCCCAGAAGGTGAGATCAACGGTTCATGAAGAACTGGTCAATTCCACGGTCCCCGAGAATCGACGTCGATGGGGGGATTGGATATCGCTTATTCGGACGCAGGGTCGCGTTGGGCGAGGATGTCGAATTGGATGGTAAGAATGGTGAGGACGGGGTGGAGGAAGGGCGTGTACAGTTATTGTTTTGACGATGCCGGAATGACAAAGCTCGGTGTCAATATTGAAGTAATCGAGGACGAGTGCGAAGAAGGAGCTGGCATTTAGCAGGGATGTTATCGCAAATACGGATAGAGCTCTTCGTGCTACGTATGTAGATGCTGACTGGTACGACGACTAACCAGAAGACTGCCGAAGTCTTAATGCTGCTTTCAGCAGCTCCACCACTTCATTATGCCCACCGCGACGTGCATATGACAGTGGTGTTCGACCATCATTATCTTTTGAGTCTGCCTCAACATCCTCATGTTCTATCAGCAGTCTCACCACTGCCTCATGCCCATTCTCAGATGCATATGACAGTGAAGTGCGACCATAGTAATCTCTTGAGTCTATCTCAACTTTCTCATGTTCTATCAGCAGTCTCACCACTGCCTCATATCCACGCTGAGCTGCATGTGACAGTGAAGTTTGACTATTTGAATCTCTTGAGTTTATCTCAACATCCTCTTGTTCGATCAGCAATCTCACCACTGTGTCATGCCCAAGTTTAGCTGCACATGACAGCGGCGTTTGGTCCCGCGAGTATGCGTTGACATCATGGCGGGCGGCCAGTAGTCTCCGAACCAAGTCTTCAAACCCAAGACAAGAGGCAGCCAGTAAAGGGGTTTGACCGTCGAATTTGTACCAGTGCTGTACGACAAGGTCCTGCACTGCCCACCAAGTGGTAAATTGAGAAGATTTGGCTTCGAAAAAGGTCAGTACTAAATCCATCAACTGCTGATTTTGCCTCATATCGGCTTGACGAGCGTGCTGTGGCCAGTGCACAGCTGCATAGCACAAAAAATAATGAGCACGAATAAGCTTGGGGATTGTAGTAGAATGAAATTGTGCAATATCCTTAAATTCAGCTTGCGCTAGATATGAGATACAAATATTGGCAATAGCAAGGTTCGACTGAGTTGAATTTAGTGAGTGTTTCCAACATGTCGAGGCGAAGTCGACGCTACTTGAAGTGTAACGCATTGGCTCCTTGCCGAGAAGGAATTCTTTTGCTGTTTGATGGATCAAATATATCTTTTTACGCTCGATGATCACGAAGAGGCCACAGAGATTTCGGATCTTTCTTCGGAAGGACTCCTCAGGTTCCAGGTCTAAGTCTTGAGACGATTCGTAACGCTCCCCTTGCCCTAATCTCTCGCCTATATTGAACGCAATATTCATCTCCTTTACGGTCATTGGCCTGACCGCCACAACTACTATTTCGAGCAATCTCCTCGCTTGGCCCGGGTATTTGCTTCGCCCCAGAATTTTCTCATAAGCATCGGATACAGACAAAGGCATACTTTCCACAAGTCTCTCGAGTCGCTTTGGGGTAGATTCAAGCGTCCGTTCGAGTTCGTCGAAGACAAAACGTAGCCAGAGGTAAGTCTTATTTTCCTTCATTTTGAGATGTCGAGCGAGTTGCGCTCGAACAAGTTTATTGAGCCCCTGGGCTTCGCAGATCTTTGGGATCCTGTCATCGATCACCAGATCGATTTCACGCCCGATCTTCTCTGATTCTTGGTCTCCTCTCAAGGTGATAGAAGGAACGTTCTGAGAAGTAAACCTCAGTCTAGTCTCAATCTCAGAGTATGGTCGACTCGTCAATAGAAACTTCATCTTGGTGCGCATCTTCTCCCCATGGGAATAAAACGTCCCTAAGACTTCGATTAAGATATTTCTCTCCGACTCTTCGCATTCATCTAGAGCATCCAAGACGCACACGACCTCCCCAGCAGCAGAATCCGCTGCAGCTTTCCGCAAGATATCCCATAATGTGCGGGGCATATTACGGAGCTGTGCGCCATTGGACCGGAACCCCTCCAATGCATATTTGAGTAGCGCCGGCTTCTGTTCAAATAGCTGATGCAGTATTGCCGAAAGAGCGTTTGCAGCCGTCCGCCGATTGGCATCGTCGTCTTTGAAGAAGAAGTAGCAGACGGATATCTTGCTGTCATCCTTCATGAGAAGGTTTTCGTCAATAAGGGCCTTTGATAGTACAGATTTCCCACAGCCTGGGTCAGCAAACACGTAGAGCAATTCCGGTGTATCCCTTTGGTGCCAGCGAATGAATTTGGGGTGTTCCAGGAACCATTTACAGGTCTCTGGAGCCCTCTTTTCGTTTCGGTCTTTGTCTTCTCGATAGCCTGAAGCAAGGCACTGGAGCACTTTCAATTCTTTCTTAGTTAGACGGAGCTTATTGCGTGCCTGTTCAGTTATCTGCTTTAGACTCCCAGAGACGAGCTGAAAGCTACCGTCTTCGGCATTCCGAAACTTGTTTAACATAGTATGTGCGACATTCAAAGGCTTGCAAGGATGGCAATCGAGACAAGCAGACTCTTTGGGCACAAGCTTTTTGTTCTGATTAGCACTGATCTTCGTGACGGTAGAATGTAAAACCCACCGGCTCTGCGAGTTCAAATTTTGTCAAGGAACCTCTCAGCCAATGTGGTATCACAGCATTGGTGATTAGAGTTGGTCTAGTCTCATAGAAACATGTAACCTCAATGTTGTCTGTCCGGGTCACTGATATCTAATCAAGCTTGATCTCACTTTGAGCTATTATCAAGTTCATGTGACCAAAGACAATACAAAAAAGACTGTCTTCAACACTCATTACAGCAAATATGAGTTCACAGCTATGCCCTTTGGGCTATGCAATGCTTTGGCGACATTTCAGTTGATGATGAACTCTATATTATGGAACTCACTCAACAAATTCTGCCTAATATATCTCAATGACATACTGATCTTTTCTGACTCAATTTCAGATCATCAGAAACACTTGCAGATCATTCTCAGTATCTTAAAGAAACATAAGCTATATGCTAAGTCTAGCAAGTGCACTGTTGAGGCAGAAATCCTTAAGTTTTGTGAACATATTGTGAAGTAAGGCACACTACAGTCAGCCTCTGTCAAGATATCAGTCATTAAGAATTGGTCTGCTTCAAAGACAGCACATCATGTACAGCAGTTTCTTGAACTGACTTTGTGTTACATTCTGACCAGAGATTCCTCTAGTATAGAGGCTAGAAGTTAGAGCTTGTGATATAAGAGAGTTTCAGGCATGTTGAGTTAATCAGTAGCTAATAGTATGTTAAGTAATGATTGCATTGAACATGCTCATCTTCTTAAGAAAGATAATTGGTATATATATCAGACTGCTCATCTTGCTTACTTATAAGCACTGTAAATCAGCTTGCTCAGCTCACTCATGAGCACTGTGAACTTATACTGAGCTGTATATCTTTAAGATGTAGTTTACTGAATCTACACATTTAATAAGTCTATCAAAACAATAATCATAACACTATTCTCTCTTTTCAGACACTAGTTCTCTAAAATCTTATTTAAACAAAAGTTTCTGCCTTTGTAATCTGTAAGCTTCTCATGATGAAGTCATTTAAAACATACAATTATCTTTATCTTTATCAATTCATTAATAAAGATGATGATTCAGTGTTGACTATCTGTCTTCACTGTTTCAATCTCTTAATTCTTTGCATAAAGATGAAGAATCATTCTAAGTGTGCTGAGTATGTTCACTGTGATTGTTTATGTGTTAGTGTGTTGTGAAAATCTCTTAACTGTATACATAATAAACTTAAGTCTGATCTGTCTGTTGCTAAAAAAGAACTGACATGAGCTCTTGCTAAAGTTGCTTGTCTTTATAAGACATTAAAATATATAAAAGATAAAGTTGCTGAGAAGACACTCTATTTTACTTAAGAACTTGCTGATGATAATGATGATGTTTCTGAAGATAAGAACAATTTTAATTCTTTAAATCTCTTATTTTTAAATTTCTAAAATGATCTTATCTCTACAGTCTCTTCTTCTCAAACTGCTGAAGCATTCTCACACAGTTAAGTAAGTTATTCTTGAATTTTTATGTGCTTTTTAAAGCATCATATTCTTTTTACTTAATGAAATAATAAGCTTTCTCATTAATCATTCTCTTTTCTAAAATGTTCTCTACTTCATATTCAGTTTTAAATTCAACAGATATTTATTTGATCTGAAGTAATATGAACTGATTGCATTGCTGAAGCATTAATGTGTGAAATACTGAGTGTATTCACATTTCTTAAGATAAATTTAGCTTATAGCTTAGCTCTTTGATGTTTTTCTTAATCATGAATGACTCAATGCTCTTGTTTATGAGTTTCTTGCTCTTCTTCTTCATTTACATGTTATTCATCTATAAATATACTCTCTCATCAATCTTAAATGATTTTATCTCTGTTGTTTATTCCTTCTGCTCTTCAATTCTCTTTGTAAGATTGATATACAGTTTCTTAAGCTCAGCAATATTCAATATTACTTTCTGACTCTAAGATCTGTGCACTCACAGATCTCTTCAAACCTCTGAATGATATTCATAGTTCACTTTAAATAACATTTTTTCTGTGATTTCATTTTATGCATTGTTGTATGTAAACTGTATTATCAGCAGCAGTTGTACTTAATTGCTCTGTTTTATGTTGACATAGTGTCACAAATATGTCTTGACTGTCTAATTCATTCATTTGCTCTATTCATCTATCTGTAAGTAATATGCTATTAACATCTTATGTTTTATTCTGAGTTCTGCTGTAAGCATTTCTCAGAATCTACTTGTAAACAGCTTGTCTCTATTGATGATAAACTTCTTTAATAGTCTGTGATTGCTAATTAATTCTCACAGTATAATGTACATCAACACTGATGCTGTTGCAGTTTCTCTGAATGAAATGAACATTATGTACTTCATTAATCTATTCACTATAATCAATATACTGTCAAATCTGACTTTTCATGCTGAGTCCTTGAACTTTAATAGCTTTATAATGAAGTTCATGATAACAGACTCTCAGGGTGCATCTAATGCATTTAGTTGTGTTACTTCATCATAATGTTTATCTCTTTAAATCTTATTGTGTCAGCATAAATCACATCTAACAATGTATTCTGTAATTCAATTGCAAAGATCATCTAAGTTGCATCTTCTTCATATAAGATCTTCTGTATGTTTAACTTCTAAATGTTCATCAGCCTGACTGTCATAACATACTTTAATGAGTTCTTCATCTATCAAGAAAGCATTCTTCATCTTAAATGTTGCTGTCAAGTCTTTTATAAGTGTTTCTTTCTTGTCTTCATGCAGAATTTCAATGTAAATTGTTTTCATTTCTTTGTAATCAGATTGTCTACTTAAAGTGTCTGCATCACTGTTCTTATTACTCTTCTTGTAATAAATCTAAAATTAAAAGTCTGCTAACTGTTTCATTCAGTGAACCTATTGCTGATTCAGTTACTTGATTATTGTGAAGTTTCTCAGATTCTTATGATTTGTAAAGATCTAAATAGATTTGCTTATATTCACAAAATAAGATCTTCAATCTTGCAGTGCTTTCACTATTGCAAGAAGTTCTTTGTTGTAAATCTTATATCTTTTCTTGAATTCTAATAACTTTCTAAATTGATATATAATAGACTTCTTCTGTCTGTCTTTAATCTGATATAGGTATGCTCTGACTGCAAAATCTGATATGTCAGTTTTCAGTATCTTTTTGCATGCTTAATTGAGTATTCACAGGTGTGCAGTTTCACTAAGATTTTTCTTTAATGCACAGAACACATTCTTCTGTTTCTTATCTCAATGTTATCTTTTGTTCTTGCATATCAAACACATAAGAGATTTCACAATTTTTGTGTAATTTAATATGAACTTTCAATAGTAGTTCATCAATTCTAGAAAGACTTGTACTTTCTTAACTTTCTTTAACATTGATTAGTTTCTGACTACTTTTATCTTCTTTAAGTTCTTTTCAATTTGTCTAGATCAAATGACATATCTTAGAAACTGTATTTTCTTGATTTTAAACCTGCTTTTTGACTTTTTCACATACAGAGCTCTCTCATTGAGCTTTGCTAAAACCTTATGTATGTGTTTGCAGTGCATCTTGAGATCATCTGAATAGATCAAAATATTGTTGAGATATGTGATCACAAAATCATTGAGATACTCTCTTAATGTGTTGTTAATGAGTCTCTAAAAGATGACTGAGATGTTCTTGAGCCTAAATGACATAATAATATACTCATAGTGTCTATATCTTGTTTAAAATGTCATTTTTCATTCTTTGCTCTTCTTTATGCATACACAGTAGTACACTTTCTTCAGATCTAGACTCATAAATCATTTAGCTTTCTTTAGTCTGTCTTGTAACTCTTTTATCAGCAATAGAAAATAACTGTCTTGATAAGTTATCTTGTTGAGTTGTCTATAGTCAATACAAAGTTGCTTAATGTCATTCTTTTTTAATACAAACAGAATCAGATATTCTACTGATGACTTCAATGATCTGATGAATTCTCTCTTTAAATTCTCAACAAAATAGTCTTAAACTTTCTTTAGCTGATTCTCACTCATAAGATAAAGTAACATTCACTTTAGTTTTCTTCTCTCTAGTAGCAGTATCTCATGATCTCAAGACTTATACTCTGATAAGTTCTTTTCTGATTGTTTAGAAACATTATATGCATTCTCTGTTACATAGAGTTCTTTGTTGATTCAGTTAATCTGTGAATTTTTTTTGTGTAATCAGAGCATTTCTAGTATAGTGTCATACTTGACTGACTTAAAAACATCTAGTTTTAACTTCTGTAAATCATTTTTTATTATAACTTCAATATAAACTTCTTTATAAATTTATTCATATTCTCTGTTGACCATATACACTTGTGTAAGCTTAGACACTCACCACAGTGTCAGTTCTAGCTGTTTAATTGCTTTTTGCAAAATAAAGTTATTGATTGTTTCTGAATCTATCATTGCTTAAAGTTGTCTCTTCAGTGATATCTTAACATCAATTCATATCTTTTGATCATTGTCAGTTCATTAAGACATTAAAAGCTTCTTTGTCTCTAGTCTTGCTGAGAAAGCTTAAGATTTTTTAACTTCTTTAAGCTCTTTACTTCTATTGAAGTTTCTTAAGCTCTGTTTATGCTTCAAAGTTTGTCTTATGATTCAGTAAACTTTCTTCATAGTTCTTTGAATCATACTGATTTCTCATCAATTGTAATCAGTTTTGTATAGTTGTCAGTTTTTTTTCTGATGATTCATTCTGAATGTCAGTACACCTCATACTGATTATATTTGTATTAAATGAGATTCTTTAATGCTTTTACTTTGTTAAGAAACTTAGATGACATGTATTCTTCTATGTACATTCAATGTTCTTCTGTGAGCATTACATAGTCTATAAATAGACATATCTTAATTTCATAATCTTTTCTTAATCACTCTGACATTTCTTAATCTTATATTGTGAATCATATCATTGTCATCAGCTCTTCTAGCTATACAGCTGCTGTTTCTGCTTCATGTTGTTTACTAACAATAACT
>JAABUU010005059.1_pt1 | contig 15059 bp, 11 predicted proteins | sample 5559301 | NCBI WGS metagenome assembly JAABUU01 (sample SAMN10711884, study PRJNA513360) | rock metagenome | isolation source: Antarctica rocks | place: Antarctica: Victoria Land, Richard Nunatak white | reverse complement strand
TACTACTAAATAACTAGCCCAAATATTGAAGTTCCCCAGCTGAATTTGATGGTTCAATGGTTGATGCAGGTGGGGTGGTGATTTGGTTGAGGAGCGCACGCGAAGACTTAGTGCGGGGTACTGTAGCCTTTACTTAATCCTTGATCGTTGAACTACCGTAACCGCAAGCTCCCTCGGCCTCAGCCTCTAGGCGCATCGCAGGGGAGTCTTCGCTCGCGAGTCGGGTGAGAAATATGGCTGGGAGTTCGACTGGCCGAGGTGATTCATGATATATACTCAAAAGATGCATAATGAATACGGGTTCCGGTGTAAATAAAACATACATTCTTCGAACTTAGCGCTCGACGGAGTAGAATTTGAGCGTGGATCTTTCGCTACGAATGGCCGAAGGAGCGATTGTGTCTTTTAAGCTACAAAGCGACAAGAACCCTTTGGAAGTTTACGACAGAGGTTTAAGCCTGGAAGGAGAGCTGCCCATAAGGAGGTGGCTTTGATATTCATGTTGGTCATTCGCGTGTGGGCTTTCCATATCTTCCAGTCGCTGACGAGCCTCTTGAGTCCACTTCGTGTGCACATGGTTTTTGCACAAGCACAGAGTTTGGCCTTGAAGGGCCCTCACACGCCTTAACCTCGCCTCATCCTTCCGGCTAAGGTCCTTGAGCACAAGCGCTAGAGAGTTCATCGACCACAGCGTATCTGATGATAGGAGCCAAGAATCCTTGATCGAGCATCAACAACCTTCTGCTGTAATGACATGGCTTCTCCCAAGTTCTTTTTACTGCAAAAACAGTGGGCAAGATCCGTCATCGTCCACAAAGCATGCGGGTGCTCTTTCCCATGAATGGTTCCCTGGCTGGCGAAGGCTTGTTGGTGTAGGTTTACCGACTCAGATATTCGACCTTGTTTGAGGTAGTTGCGAGCGAGGGTGTTCAGAGTCTATACAATCTGTAGGTCGTCTTCTGGCAGGGCTTCTCGCTGCTCTTAAATGCATTGTTTTTGATTTTCTGCACTGGTCCAAGTGCTTCTAGACCCGCCCAAGCTCATTGACGATTAACATTGATTCCATAGGTTGCGCGGTAATCCAGCTTCTAGTAGAGCTAAGGTCCTTTCCTAGATCTGTTTGGCAAGCCAAATCTTGTTTTGGTGCCTAGGCTGTTGAGGAGCCATACCGAGCGAACCGACTCAGAATCATACGTATACTCTACCCTGGCCAAACATTGTTTTAGCCTTTAAATTGAATTGTTTAGTTGACCTCTTCGGGTGTATTTCCGTGCTAGATCGCGAGTAATCAGTGACCTGGTGGATGCGGATGGGCTTCCAAGGAGATCTCCCCTGGTATTAGGTATAATTATCAGACTCCAACATCTGTCAGCATTGACCTGAAAATGTTTGATATCTTCAATGGCTGTAGACTGCAACAAGTCCATAGGAGGATCTTCTTTGCAAGCGCTTGTCGCTTCCATGACTCTCTGCCCAAGCAATCTCAGATATGCTGGTATGACATAAGACGAGTTCAAAGAAACACACCCTCAGCCTCTGAAGAAAGCTTTTGGAATATGTCGCTCTTTGCCGAATAATCAGTGTTTGGCATAGTCTCTACCGCCTACTCCAAGTACTTATCAATGTCCCATTCCAATAAAGCGGTAAATAATTTCAAATGAGCGCATGTCCCAAAAGCGTCTTTGATCGAAGATGTCTCCATACTGAAACATATAAGATGAATACTGTCCGCCGATGTTGCAAGAATCCTGAATGCATTTGCAACCTCGAAAGGCTCGCCGAATTCATTCAGACCATCGAGCACGACATAAAGTCTTGATAGAAAATTCGATACGCTTTCTATCAGCTAAAGCGGTCAATCAACTCTAGATAGACTCGTGCGTCCATATGTTGTTGCATCCTGACAGGCCAACTTGAGCTCTTTAGATGGTAGTTGACTGGGATAAGGTTTGGGAAAGAACAGTCCGAGCAACAGCTGGTAGAGACGGCTATTGGTTAATACTCTTGAGGATCTGGTCTAAAGCTTGGTTTGAATTCTGACGATACAGCACCTATGTCTTTATATCTGTCTCTAAGTTTTCCTATGACAGTATTGTCTCAGTTTCGAGTATTGATCGATGTCGTCAAAAGCTTTGAAGCGTATCTTCAAAATCTAACTCAAAGATTTTCCAGGCTCCTTTGATCAAGATGTTAGCGGCTACTCTTCGATTAGACAATGAATTTTGTTGTTGCACGAGGCGTGATATACAATTGCTGTTACACATCACTTCCACAGAGTGGATTCATTGCACACATGCTACAACTGAGGCGCCTCCGATAGAACATTTGTTGAGCGGCGTAAATCCACTAAAGTGTGAATCTGTCAGAACCTCAGTCTTTCCACTCGCTAGAGCCAGAGTCTCCTCGTCCAATACTTCATTCGATGCGCAAATCGTCGTGCTCCCATTCTCGTTAGATCCAGCTGTGCTATGTACCGTGGAACAGCGTTGAATATCATGGTCCCAGTCCGGTTCAATGTACTCGCATAGTAGCTATCAGGAGAAAGCGCGCATTGCACGACCGCCTCGGTCTCCTCTGCAAGGAGTACAACAACACTTTCAAAGGCTCTCCTGTCGAAATATACCGGGATGTTACGAAAGCGATATGTAGCAAAATGGTAGTGGGGGAGAAGCCATAGGCGAATTGAGAGCGTGGACATTGACTTCAACAGCTTTGCCCTCTGGCAGTGATATTTGGACGTAGTAATGAACTCGATGTTGTAGCCATGTGATGCAGCCTCGCGAGCGAGCTGAATTATCTATTTTCAGGCCTACTTATCTGAAACCCTCAATGCACCAACGTATCTCAGCTTCGAAAAGCTGAGGAGCGTGTAGGGTGCTTGGCCTGGTGGGATGCTTGGTTGGATAGGCCTACCATGTGAAATACTTCATGTTTTAGCGAGAGGACATTTACATTTTGGGAATATGAAAGTCAACTGAAGCACGTAGAGGGAAATCCCTGATAGAAGCCTTGAGAATGCTGGAACACGTGGTCATATGAGGGTATATTGATATCTTGGTTGTAGCTGAAAAGGAGTTTGTCTCGGAGTGAGAAGACGAAGATTCTACTAGCGGGTATCAGCCCTATGAGGCGGAGATTACCGCACCACGCCCAAATCCCAACACCACGATCTTTTATCCTGCATGATAGCCTAAACAGAAGCTTCCATGGAAGCCGTACTCGAACAAATCTGAATAACGCAGAAGAACCAGTTGCCAGTTGAACTGATTCAGTAATCTGTGATCCACGGATCAGTACCGTATCCCACACTCGAGCCTGCTCGCGACCCGCAAGCCAATCTCATCTACCCAAGGAACGTCCTTGTTCTTTGACAGCTTATACCCTGTTGGATTCTCATATCTATATCAACATCATTATCACTAATCGCTCGCCTGGCATGCTCTGTAGAAATATTTTCCCGTGTCAAGTGAGACAGCGCCATATGAAACGGGCGGTATCTATGATTGGTTGGGCTTTCAATATCTAATTTCCCTTATAAAGTCATCATGAAAGGTGTATATGATCATCCAGTCCAAGACTTGGAATTGCTGCTCAGACGGCCTTAAAAACTCTCATTTTCTATTATGTATATATCAAAGACTGCCTTTATTGTGCTTGCACTCTCTTTCACCATAGCTTCAGCAGCGCCGGCGCCTAAAATCTCCCAAGCGAATACCGTTCTGGTTCCACTGTATATATACCCCACGCCTGGAGCCTGGGATCCGTTGTACCAAGCGTAAGCTGGCAAAGATTGGGTGGAAAGTCTTCACCCCTAGGCTAACGACTGAAGGCTCACTACATATCCCGATGCTCTCCCGGAAGCCGATTATATTAGGGAACTACCGAAGCTGAACGCCTTCTCGAACGTGCAAACCGTTGGCTACGTACGGACTGGCTACGCGAAACGGGATATGCAGACAGTCCTTCACGAGGTGTCGGTGTACTCCAAATGGGCCGAAGCGAGCTCCGATCCAAATTTTGCGGTGCACGGCATATTCTTCGACGAGACGCCCAGCCAGTGCGATGCTACTAGCGAAACATTCTACCAGGCTATCAACACTGCCGTCAAGGGTTCCGCAGGTCTCGGCAATACTATGGTCAGTCATGCCCAATGGTCTCTCCTTTTTGTATGACCATTACGACTTCTTTGAACGGACGCTCATGCCTGCTTTCTTTTGACCACTCTGGACAATATTCAATCCTGGGTTCACTGCAGATGCGTGTTATACAAAGATTCCCGATATGACGGTAGTCTTCGAAGACACTTACCAAGTCTTTCAAGATCAAAATAAGGCCCAGCAGATAGCCGCGCTACCTGATGGCCGGGATAGATATGGAGTCATGATCCATTCGGTACCATCGACGATGAGCCAGGCCGATCTCACCCGGTTTGCACGTCAAGTGCTAGTAGTGAGTCGTAGCGTGTTTCTGGCATCCTTGGACACGGGTTTCTACGAGAGTTTCAGTTCTATTTGGACGCCTTCTGTGAAGCTTCAGTCCTCTATGAATGGCTCCGTTTCATATAAGTGAATTAGGTATTACAAATCGGCGAAATGCTTTGTTTACGACCAACGATGCATACCCATTCTTGAGCTGGATCTCTGTCTGTTCGAGCACCGAGGAGATCTTGTGCTCGGATTGATTATATATAGTAGTCTTAGGTAGAGGTGGCAAAACTCGGGGCCGGTAAACCCCTGCCAGGTGAATATCTTATACTTCGAAAAGTCCGGCGCACTTTCTATCTACCACTGAAAGTCTCAGCTGTCTTCTTGACTTCCATTCTTCTCTCAGATCCCAATCTCAGTTTTTATGAACCACTGTATGCTGCTTGTACATTCTCCGAGTACACTCTACAAAGAAACAAAAAATCCAAACGATCTCGATTTGTCCAAGAGTTGTTGGTGTATGAAAAGCCTTTCTTTTGTTCTACCCAGATTCTGCCATTCTAGGTAGCATCACCTACAACAACTAGCCTAGCAAGTAGCATTCAAGAGATCTTTGATTCATCCCCCTATGCTTATTATATCTCACGTTGTTACCGCATGTCCATTGTATAATCTTCCATCCTACCATCAATGACAATCAAGTTGTTATTCATGTTTAGCCTGGGCAAAACAAAGAATAAGCTTCGTAAGCTGTGCCACCGGATTTCCCTCCTATGCGATCCTCGTTTCCGCTGCTCTCTTCTCTGGATTTGCTATCTTGTTCGCCATTCCTATATGCGGTTTTTGCCGTCCTCTTTAGCATCTTTGGTTTTGGTATGACCGGGCCCTTCTGTTCCTCTCTCCATGTTTCCGGCACAGTCGCTCTTTGCGGGATCATCCATAGTTTCGTTCTCGAGCGGGCATCATTTCCCAGTGTGGCAAATGGTACTTGTTTTAGATGTCAGCAACAAAATTAGTCCTACATTTGTAGAACAACTAACCTTGTCCGCTACAATCCTTAACTTCTCCTCATTTTTAGGACGATACCCTAAGGGTATTAATGCGCCAGGCTACTATTTCAAATTAGTCCCTTACTATTGAAGCCTAATCCCGGTATACTTTACCGGGTAAAGATCAAATCAAAATATTAGAATCTTCTCTATCACAAGGCTTTATGACATCTTAGAGCATCGGAGAAGGAAATATACCAAATCAATGTTGGTTTGTTCCGTAACCAAGCCTAACGCGTGCTTTGTCTCGCAGCGATCCAAGCCGAATCCATCTCCAATTCTTTCAGGTTTACCCTTTGAAACGGGTTCTGTGAGTCCCAAGAGCGCATTCAACAGCTTCCAGCGCCAAGACACAAAATCCCAATTGAGTGAATGTGAACTCGGTCCATGTGTAGGTACACCAAACGAGGCGGACGGTTCTTCTTCTTACGGCCCATAGTTTTCTTCAGATCCTTGTTTACCTAAGGATGGAATTGATGAAGAATGGTTGTAAAGAAAATATAGTATGAGAATTTCAAGAGTAGATATATGCGACAATGACAGGTTGAAAAACATGTCGCTCTGTGACATCTCTAACCTTGTTGCGTTGTCCATGAACGGAAAATGTTCACAGTAAGCTCCACGCTTTTTAGAGTAGTTGTTGTCTTCTATAGCGATGTCGAGGTTCGTGATATTCGGGCACATTGAAATACTTTTGAACGCTTTCTTTGATTCCGAGTGGCGATAATCCAACTTGAGCTTCCTGATTTGTCGTTGGCCCTCGGTGCCTCTTTTCCATAAAGGAGACCATTTGGTAGACTTGGAAAAATTCAAAGCAGTTGTTTGCGAAGAAGATGCTTTGAACCTGATGCTGGAAATTGCCGGGCCCAGTGATGTATAGTAACATAAGGGTTGAATCGTAGCTACAATTAAAGCTGCCCAGATGTGTCCATCTATCCGTCCTATAGTGGTGAAGAGAGAGTCTCGTTTCACACAGACCTGGAATTACAGACGCACAGTGAATCAGAAAGCCCATTAAATTCACAAGCGTGGTCGTAGAGTTCATTCGATAGGAATTGCATACCTTTATGGTTTGGCGTGAATATTCGATCTTCGACTTGAAACAAGCTTCATGAGCTCCGTGATCGTCTATCTTGCCATTCCATGAGTTGCGGCTGAGGTACAACAGTCTTTTTATGCTCCATGCAAAGGAAATTGGTAGATAGAATTGTACAGAACCAGAATATAAACTGCAAAGATAGCGCTATATAGAGATTTTGACTAGCAAGTATATATAATTTTCGGAGAAGTAGAGCTGATTCCTTCTAACAAATATACAAAATCATCTCAAAGAAACGACTTCAGGAATGATGCATACAAAGAGGACCTATATGATGCGGAACAGGCAAGAAGCCATCAAATCAGGTTTATGTATTGAACGCACAAATGTCAAGCATCATACTCAGTTTCCGGAACAAACTTGCTAAGGAAAGGCGATACCCTCTGTAGTCGTCCTCTGCGTGGACTTCTACTAGATACCAGTGTAGCCTGGCCATAGATGTGATATTTGAGGAAATGCAATCGAAATAGCGTTGAGCGCCAAGGAAGTCCTATTTGCACACGCTAGCCTAATCAAGCTTAACCGCCGTTTTACGCCAGCTTCTGGATTTAACCTCGGTCATTCTCTCCCAACTAGGGCACGAATAAAACCGCTTTTTCTACAAAAAGCATGTATAATACCTCTTAGCGGCTTTTTTGCTTCGCTTTTTTGGCTTTTTATTATGTAAGCTGGACATGGGTTATGATAGGAAGGTTCACCTCGCTGTTGACCCCTCGCTGTCGTCAGTTCTACTAGCTAACCTGCTTGCAGTCTTGCAGACCTCCAGCAATGCCTCCGCAACGTGGTGGTAGGCCTTTGAATCAGCTCGTCGTCGATAACTTCCAGCAGATAATCGTACCTGGAAGGCTTGCTACTGTTCAGTGCCGTCACTGTCATATGGTCATGGCTCATGGAGCTACACGTCAGCAGATTCACCTAGGTCAGTGTGAACAGTACAGAAGAAGATCTACAAATTCGGATCCTTCGATTCAGACTATCCTCGATGCAAATATCAGACTTCTCGCCGTCGATGTAGCTAAAAGATTACATCAAACTGCGGCAATGAGCCGCCAGGCTAAATCCTTCGAGCGAGGATATTCTCAACGAGTATTTGAATAGCGACGGCCAGGTGCTTTTGGAGCTTTCTTTACATGGTGAAGGGGTCAACCTGCAGGCAAATTAACCCCTCTATTAATTTGCTACTATAAATATAACCCCTGTGTTTTAAACCTCATCAAAAAGCGTGTATAAAACACGCTTTGAGCTAGCCTAAAGAAGGTAGTCAAAAAACATGTTTTAAACATGTTCGTGCCCTACTCCCAACTCCGTCTAAGTTGATAGCAACGTACTTGTTCGCTTTCTACGGTCCATCGTGTATACACCTTAGTAGACCAACATCACCTGCAATAGCGGGCACAGACTCCTAAAATTGTGTCTTTGTTCCATTGGGGCATATATGCAGTAAGAAGCGCATCTTTGCATACAGTATCAACATGGCTCTCATGACAGGCAAGAAGACTGTACTCATTACGGGGTATACCACTACCATATTTCCAACAGGTGCCATCGCTTTGGCCTGGAATCTGAAGGCTGACCGTCGTCCGATTGAACCATAGCTGTGGAAAAGGCGGGATAGGCCATGCATTAGTATGTTAAAGAATTGAAAGCTCACTGGAAAAGCTAATTGACTCTTCAGGCTCGAGAATTCCATGCTAAAGGTACCTAAGACTCGTACTGTCGACGCTGTTCTACGTCCTTAATCTCTATAGGCCTCCATGTCTTTGCCACGGCCCGCGACAAAAACTCTATCTCAGACTTGGCAGCCATTGGCATGGACACCCTATCACTCGAAGTCACGTCCCAGAAGAGCATTGCAGAAGCCAAAGAGCAAGTCACTCGTATAACTGGGGGCTCCCTCGACTGTCTTGTGAACAATGCGTTAGTATCGTCCTCCAAGAACTTCTTCATATCGCAGCGTTATGTTTTCTAACCCCATAATATAGTGGCCGCAATTACACTGTCCCTGCCCTCGACATCGACATCTCTGAAGTCGAGCTAACGTTTTCCACGAACGTTTTCGCCGTCATGTTGATGTGCCAAGCCTTCAGCCCCCTTCTCATTGCATCCAAAGGCACCATCATCCAAATCGGTAGCCTAGCGGCTGTAATGCCCTACGTCTTCGGCTCAGTCTACAACGCCACCAAAGCCGCCCTTCATGCATATAGCGACACTCTCCGTGTGGAGCTTGCGCCATTTGATGTCAAAGTCCTTGTAGTGGTAACCGGCGGCGTGCAGAGCAACATTGCCCGAACGCATCAGAAATTACCGGGTGGGAGCTTGTATGTGGAGGTTGATAAAGAATACCAGCGCCGCCAAAAGCATTCGCAAGAGGGGGCTATGAGCAATGAGGTATATGCGAAGGGGGTTGTGCAAGCAGCATTGCAGAAGAAGTCTCCCGATCACCTTTGGAGGGGAAATATGGCGTGGCCTGTTTGGTTTGTATCAACGTTCTTTCCACAGGGGTTTTTGGGGAGATGGTACTTTCCGAGGGCCTTTGGGTTGGATAGATTGGCAAGTTTGCTTAGGGCGCAGAAGAAGGACGCTTGAGCAGGTGAAGTGTCATTTCCAAGTTTACATACGTTATCTCTGTAAAGAGATCTCAGGTTCTTTGTGGTAAGACGATGTTATGTTTTGATCCGGTTTTCTTCTGAGCTTCAAATTCCTGGCGTTATCTACGGGTTGTTCCATTACAGCATCATCTTGGGACACTAGGACACCCGTAAGAGTATCTCACGAATGAAGCTCCAGCACCTCTATCCTTGGAATATTCAGAGTCTCGAGGGTTGCTAAAGATATAGCGATTGGTAAACCTTTTCAGGAGAACATACGCAGATATTGTTCGCGTCTCTGCCTGCTGGAAAAGCCTTCTACACTTGTCTATTCGGACGCAACTCCTCGTCAACTACTGCTACTCTTAAGTGTCTGTCTTTAGATTATATAACATAAACGCCTACATCTAATGCCATGGCTTTCATGTGTGATTTTTCACTAACCGTATTACTCTAAGAATATATATGCAATGGGTCCACCTCCATCAAGCCCCTTTTTACCTTTAATTCTGTCCACCACCAAGGGGAGGCTATTCGGCTACAAGATCAAGTGACGATCTAGGTCAATATTGACTTGGTCCATAAGTTCCATTTTTCCAAGCCACCTCATCCAAAAAGCCTTCAAACTGAACTGGGGTTATCCCACCCTTCGTTGTGCCAATCCGTCTCATCGTGAAAACCTTACACTCGAAATCAAAGTCACCGGATTCAGCATTTAATGGAAAACCCTAACTAACCAAAGGACGGCAAGGTGATGATTGGCACACCATCTTTCCTCGTAGTTAGACGGTCAACCTCTTCCATGTAGATAGACACTTCTTTAATCAAGAATACGAAACTATGTTTACAGCCTGCTATACATGAGATCAGCAAGCGCTTCTCCTCAATCACTTGCATGGGCTGCACCCATAGTCATCGCATGACAGATGATGTTTTGCAACGCTGCCTATATAGACGGTCTTGTGTATAGAAATCGTACAAATAGCGTCTATTATTATGAAGTAGCAAATACATCTATACAGGGTGACAATGTAGAGTGTATAGACTCACTCCATGGCGCTTTCGCAGCAGCCATGAAAACATGAATTCTCTTGAGGAACGGCCGATATGGCTGGACGTGACAAGGAGCTCAATGCAATGGAGCGGGTCCAGTGCTATCAAGACCTCACGATACTTTCCAATTGTGATTTAGGTCAATATTGTCGTTCTCAGGACCTATAAAGAAATTATAAACCCTCTGAATTAATCGTACGAGGTCATGCTCTGTTTTAAATTGTTTCCATGCCTTTCACCTCCTACGAACATATTGTAAAGCTTGACGTCTTCAGACAATATATTGCTATACTCGTTCTTCTTCCCGACGCCTTCGCCGCCGTCATGCCTCTAGATTAATGTTTTTTTTTCATTGTTCAAACGAGTGCTTTTCAAATATGTGAGCACCTGTTAGCGGAGATTGAAGTGAGATTCGAGTGACTTAATAGTGCGAGTTTCTTGTTTGAAATCGATGATCTGAACCTACCGTGTTCAAAGAAGGGTCGTTCATCAAAGAATATTGGAAAAGACGCTTTTCGTTCGGCCGCGACACAGATCCTAATAAATGCGCTGCCCCTACTAACTAATTGCAAAATATTGATCATCTATTTAAAAATGTAAATAGGATCCTGAATCTCATCTCTGGGGATGTGGTCTAGTGGTATGACGGTTCTTTAGCACCACGCAGAATTGCAACAGCGTAGAACAGGTCCGGGGTTCAATTCCCCGCATCTCCACCAGATTTTTTTGTATTTTTCTGAACAGTAGTAGGAGACTGTCTCTAGAGCAACCGACCTAATTGGGTACAGTATTCGTTCCATGTTTATGTTCTGGGTTTGTATTATTCATCGCATTTCTATATTCCATATACCATGCCTTAATCCCGACCCAGTGAGCTCTTCGCAATCCATCACTTCTTATAAACTTGATGGAGCAGGTCAGCGGCTGAAGTTAAAATTTACAGGGAGGGTATTATGATTCTTTGCCATTTCGTTACGGTTTGCCAGCTGCCGCGATTTAGCTATTCGGTCCGGCATCTCAATATATTCAAAAACGCCATCCTATGATTGCGCATGCCGATAACAAGCCTCTCACCGTCTCACCGTTTAGCCAACCCTCTTTGCTATCCCTTGTCGCCTTCTCGGTCAGGTTTCTTACTAGCTTTGGTATCATGAAACAGAGCGTTGGAGTAGTCCATTTTAGGGATCGGTAATGACCGTCATTTCGATGGTATGACAAGTCATATGACGTCAAGTCCTGACATGGATCTGACCTGACAAATGACATGACAGCAGTCTAGTCAGATCGGGTTTTGCGCTAATCCTTTCAAGATATAGGCTAGCCAGTTTCGATAGAACATCTTGCAATTTCCGCCGAATTCTCCCTTTCCTCAATCTTTCTACATCAATCATCACCTCTATTGACTATTATTCCTATTCTATATAAGCACTATGCTATCTGATTCAGCTGTACACGCCGCGTTCACCGAGTCAATCGTTCCAGGAAGAAGAGAAAGAGTAGTGAAATGCCGCGAGCGTACACTACGAAAGATAGCCCAAACAATGCCTACATACTGAAGAGAAGCTCATAGAGATAGAAGATCAGTGGTTGGAGGAACAAAGTTCGATGTTGGAAGCTCGAGAAAGAGATGAAGAAGAGACGGAAATTACACTATAAATTGCTCTGTTTTCTCTGTTTTCTCCGGGTTCTCAGGCGTCTGCGGCTCCGGAATTTTTAGAACGCTCAGCCCAATAGTCGATTCCTGGGCTCTGATTGGTCAAAAGCCTTAGTAATATATATATAAGCTGTCTTATTGGCTGTCAAGTAGAAACATCTGACGTCAGGATGACAGAAAACATCTGACCTGACCTGACTGTCATATTCGACCATCCGTTATCCCTAGTCCATTTGGAATCGAACCCATGCATCTTTCGCTAGCTGCAAAGACGATGGACCCAGTTCAACGCCTTTGACCACATCCGTAACATCACTGGAGTATTCAGCGAGACTTCTACCGCCCGGCGACGAGAACACGCCAGCCTCAGCCTGCTCAATTTCTCGATTGAGTTGCTCATCTTCCAGTCGATGCATTAGATTAGTATATTCGTTTTTAACGGTCGTGAGTTCGTTTCTTGAATGACGATAAAAAGTCTCTGCGTCCTTGAACACAGGAATGATAACTTCCAGCATTGCGAGTTTTCCCTCCGTAGTCGCAACATCCTCCTGATCGCATCAAGTCTTGCTAAAACCGAATGCCAAACTTGCCGTTGAGCGATGACGCTGGCTTTCTCGGCTAGGACCAGGGTGCTGTCGGTTGGTATCTGATCTTGAATCCGAATTGCCATCTCAACGAGGCTGCTGAAACGTTCCTGGTTTTCTTTGGCGTAGGCGATATCCCGACTGACTTCGGGTGTGACTCTGGATATGTGCTTTCTAAGGCGGGCGATAGCGAGAATATGGACAGACACGGCATAAGAGATGGGGAGAGAGGGGTCGATTCCGCCCCTGAGATAAACAATATGGTAACGAGCTAACCAGGAAACGACTGATCGAAGAAAGTATTAGACAGCATGAATTGTTCTCAATGTAGTGTTGGGTATGTGAAATAAATTTGTACATAGGTGGATGGTGACGGATAGTGAACATGCGGTACGCTGTCGTCCGCCCGTTCATATCGTTGGGGGGTGGGGATTCAAGGGGAAATTGAGGAAGACGAAGCTGAAAACACACTGATGAACGCACCATGTCAGAATAATGCCATCCGCAGCTCGTTTATCAGCTTCCTCCTTGATGATTTCAAGATCCCTTGTCATGGCATTCGTTTGTAGTAGTATCATATCAACCGTTTGAGCAATACCGCTTAAGAATTGTTGTGTACTTTCGATAGTCGCCTCGTTCATTTCGATGTGAGTCGAAACTTGAGCTTCAAGGCGCAAAAGACGCAGAAGCCATCATACTTGCGTCTTGAACATATTGCATGGCAACGAGCAGCTGCTTGGAGTATTATTTTATTATCCAGAAGTGTCTTGTATTTGGAATTCGCGTTCTTCAGTCCATTGATTATCTCGACTTTGTCGTGACGTTGATGAGTCTCTCAGACGGTATCGAATTTCTTGCAGACGGTGTTGCGATTGGGGAAGAACACATTGCTTTTGCGGATACTTGAAATCGCATAACTCCTCGTCTCTGGGTAGATAAGAGTCTGGCTACTAACCAATACGTTGATAAGAACAAGACAGATTATAATCGTGGTAATGGGAGGCTGAAGCCAACGTAAAAGGAGCATGGAAATACTGATCGGTATTGCAAGAAGTGTTCGTAGAAAGTAGAAAGCGGCTAAGAACTGGGCATACAATCTTTGCTGCACAGAGTTCATTGACACATTTTCTTGCTCCGGTCCGACGACTTTTGCCGAACCAAAACCAGCATCACTAATCATGAGCATTGTTGGATTGACTGGATCCGGGTGCCTTCGAGGTTTGACTGATGCTGATAATGTGTTGAATTGCAAGCTCACTATATTTCGCTTGAGTCCATCTACATCTTCCATAGTTACTCTGCGTCCTTGAGAGGGATTCCAACCTGAGGGTAACGAGTCGTATGGCGTGAAGACAGGCAAACCAGTGCTTGCACTACGATGAGGTGAGTCTGATTGACCATCGGTAGCAGGCATATTAAATCGAGGTTGAGGGACGGTTGGTGCCTAACTACACACATGTGCTGTGTTCCAGCCAGTATTCGGTACACCTGGATATGGAGCGGAAATAAGATATTGGGTGGCGATACCAGTGGTACGGCTTGAGGAGATGCAGGAGCAGGTTGTTGAGAACGTAAATTTTTCAAGGCCGATACAGGCTTAGGTTGTGTTGAAGGAGCTGCTTGCCGTTCATACGTGTGATGATTTTCGGGAGTAATTGTTTGGCTCATGAAAGGACAAATGTTGTTACACTTGTTAAAGAACTGGTTATGGCTTGGTTCTCGGTCTGTACGTGGTACATTAGTTACATCTGAAGGTAGTAGGGGGGAAACACAATCGAGAATTCAATCTAGGTGAATGCTGGCCACTCGCCTTCATCGAGCGAGGTTCTGCTCTTTCCTGGCGGCGTTTTGCTCGATCTTGTATCCTTTGCAATTTCTCAATTTTCCAAGGGCTAAGTCTTCCACGTAGATGCTCTCGGCGAAATGTTCACGACTTTCAGAATCAGAGAATGTGGTCAATCGACTGGTGCAGATGATAATCGAAAAAAAGTCTACACCTTTCTGTGACAGCGAAAGAGAAGAATGAAATTGGGAAGACGGCTACAACGACTGATTGTACATTCTCGTGCTCTGAGAAACAAGTGCAATCCAGATGACGGCAACTATGATATGCGTGGTTCTGTATTCTTCAATTGATAAGATTTCAATGTCTTGATTTTTCCGCCAATTTGGCTGCTATGCACACTTGAACAGTGATCCAGTGAACCAACTAAGAAGGCTACTCCGATACCTGATCACGATGACGAATAACTGAAGCAATGGCATGCTTGTGGTGAAAGCGGGCAGGGACGTTCTATATAGAATTGGCGCACGAAATTTGATGCTGAAGCGGTAACAGAAACAGTGTAGCCTAGTTGAATAGAGTCAAATTGATGGTCTACGGCGGCAAGGTACTGCTCTCAGCCTGACAAGTCTAAAGCTCAACCAAGAGGTAATCATTGTATGTACGTAGAGCTGGTCGACAGTGTCATGGCGAGCAAGGGTGGCACGCGGGTAGCAAAAAAAGCCGGACTCACAAATTTTCCCGGCACCCAACCACCAAATATACTATTCATTTTTACGACGTGCCCGGAAATATCAATGGAAAACTCACTCTGAAGGTCTACTT
>JAABUU010005057.1_pt1 | contig 15061 bp, 21 predicted proteins | sample 5559301 | NCBI WGS metagenome assembly JAABUU01 (sample SAMN10711884, study PRJNA513360) | rock metagenome | isolation source: Antarctica rocks | place: Antarctica: Victoria Land, Richard Nunatak white | reverse complement strand
TGCTGCCATTGCTGGAGCTGCTGCTGGTGGACTTGTTGCCCTTCTCATTGGTGAGCTATGCCGTGCTTGACTACTTCCTGACCAGTAATGAACTACCTTCTACTCCCTGTCATCACCTTTTGACTGGTGCTCCTTGGACAGTTATTTGTCTAGTTATCATGTGCTCTTTTCATTGATAGGTCATGGTTCTTTGACCACTCACTGGCTGCTTGTTTCTTTGTTTCACAAGATGTCATGCTCCTGCTGATGTCAGCCTAGCGGTTGGATTGCATTGTTATTGCCTTGGTTTGCCATGCGCTGCTTGACCACTGGGTAATGGTGTTTGCAACAGCAACTGCTGTGCCATAATGTGAAAAGCCCTGTGTGTGAGTGTGTGACTGGCTTGAGGCATGCAAATGTACTGGTGTGTGCAATATCATACATGTCTTTCGACTTGCCTAAAAGACATCACTTAGCATGATATGGGTTCAGGGCAGGCAGAATGCTGGTAAGTAGGAGTCCATCACAGCACAGACACACTTGGCCGTGAAGTTGTGCAAAGCTCCCTGCATCATGTCAGGGCTCTGAGCCACACATTACCGGCCTTCTGCAAAACCATGCAGCAGCTGTCGGCTCCTGTCTAACAAACATCAAAGCGCTTGAAGCATCCAAGCTTCAGTCAAGCTGACCATCATCACTGTGCACAACATCATTGTAGAAGCATCATCATCATCATCATCATCATCATCATCATCATCATCACCACCACCACCACCACCATCATCATCATCATCATCATCATCATCATCATCATCACATTGTGCATGTTCCTGCATCAGTGCTTTGCAGTTGGGTATCTGCTATGAAGCAGGCAGAGCTCGAGAGGCACGCAATCACTCATGCACTCTCTGCATCACAGTTTACAACCAGTGCCATTTGTGTCTCACCAACTTGTGCTTGCTGCAGCGATGGCCTGCTGTTGAGTCTGTGCCACCAAGAGGGCAGAGCGCAAAAAGCATGCAACTACCCTCCTTCCATTCTGTATCACAGGTTGCAACCAGCGCTATTTGTGTCGCACCAAGTTGTGCTTGCTGCAGCGGTGGCCTGCTGTTGGATATGTGCCAGGAAGAGGGCAGAGCGCAAAAGGCATGCAGCACTGGGTGGGAAAGTGCCTGCAGCCCTGCCAGACATAGAGCAGCCGGCTGCACAGGAGTCTGCTGCTGTGGAGCAAGCTGAGACAGAGCAGCCCACCAAGCCCTTGCAAGAAGGCCAGACTATGAGTCATCCTGTTGAGCAATTCAAGATGCCAGGTGCAAGTGGTCACTATCATGGCATACCACTGCAGCATATCCGCGCTGTTTGTACAGTGATCGTGCACATGTGCTGCTTGAGCAACACGCGACTGCTGCTCATGTGAGTGTTTTGCAGCCTGTGGTTCCCAGACATTCCTTTGATATAGTTCATCAAGATGGGTGCAACTTTCTATTGAAATATTGCACTGTCATCTGCCGCCATTGAAATTGGATGGATAGTCACACGGTGTGACAATATGTGTCATCTGCTGCAGTGGTGGGACCACCTGCTCCAAACCTATTTAGGCAATCTCTACGTCAGACCATTCTGGAGCCAATTTCCCGCCTAAACTCCAGAACCTCCTCTATTGCCAGCTCAAGGAGAAGCTGCGTGTGTGTGAGGCCCCCAGACCTGGCACACAGGCGCCTACAGGAAGAAGAGGACGAAACAGCCCAACCTCTGCCAGCGGCTGTCATTGCTGCTGCAGCTCCTAAACAGGCCAAGGCGGCCAGGCCAGCTAGGTAAGCATCCTGCACACTGCTGTTGACTCTGATTTACTTGAAGTGTCTGTCTGGTCAGCTGTCTGTCTGTCTGTCTATGTGTTCGTCTCTCTGTCTGTCCATTTCTCTTTCTGCCTATGTAAGTATTTGCAAGACTGTGTGTCTGTGCATGTAGCCGATTGCTCATCGCCGCTGAGACCTGATGCAAGGGCGTCACAGGAACCGCGGTCTAACTTGCTATTCACTTGTTGTTGCGCCTGCACATGCATGCTCAGAGTCTTGCAGTGCTGTCAGAAGGCACATGGAAGAGCTTAGCTCTGCATCAGCTTTAAAAAAACTCCACATTGCTAAGCTGGTGCTCAGCTGCCTTAGTGCGCTGTATGAGCAGGTACACAAAGCAGCGTGCCAAGCCACCACGCACACCCAGGAGCATTCATTCTGGTGGTCACGCCCAAGCGTCCCCAGCAGCATCAGCCAAGCGGGTTGCTAGCTACAAGCCTGGCCCAAAGACTGCTGCACACCTGGCTACTCAGCTGTCGGCCACCAGCAGACGAGCCACACCTGGTAGACTGCCTCTGCCAGAAGTGAGATTCCTGAGCCTCTTTCCAGTTCTGTTGGACCCCTGAAACTCTCATGCCTCCTCCCTTTCCCCTCTTACCCCAGCTCAAATCCCCCCTCCTGCCCCCCTATTTCCTTTTGCAATTCTGCTGCTTACCCCTTGGCCCACTAATGTGGGGGCACATATCTGCTCCTCTGACAGGAGCATTGTCCACATGCCCTGCCAAGCTGCAATTTGCAGCTTGCACACCCTCACAGTTCTTGTCCACTTACATTTGACATCTGCTCAGCCTGCCTAGGTCTAAACTCATTCTCCAGCGTCAATTCTGCAAAAATTGCAAATCGGCTGGTAGAACTCTAAAGATGTTGCATGCCATAGTTTCTTGCTTCACGCAACCAATGCTTGATCCCACAGGTGCTGGCAGCTTTGAGGGCACGTGGGTCAGAGGTGGATGCAGGATTGCCACAGCAGGCCATGCAGGCAGAGATGGCCGCCTTCCTGGTAACACACGCTTCACTTACTCATTGCACATGCCTTCCTGGACCATGGTGCTCACATTTGCACTGTGCTTGTCAGAATGCGCAGTGACTGCCATTGCTGAGGGCGCTAGCTTTGAGCCTGATGTCACATGTAAGCATGAGTCAGCTTCTAGACAACTGCTATCAATGGCTTGTGAACAAAATGCAGTATTGTGTCTGTTGGTGTGGTCCAGGCTCACATCATGCACTGAAGCTTCATAGCCTAGCACTGGGTCAAAAGCAAGCAGCAGGACTGACATTATGCACAAAACCCTTGTACAGGGCAGCCAGTTGCCAGAGGGATTGCTGTTTGGCGGGAAGTATGTGATTCAGCAGGACCGGCAGAGAAGTGGATCTGCAGCAACTGTGCTGGCACACCAGGCCCCTGCAGCATGTCATGGAGACTCCTCTGAGCAGGAAGATCCCACTGAGGTGATCTGCACTGTGCCATGCTGTGCTGCCCTGCAGCAAGAAGTTGTAGCAGTACAAGGTGGCCATCTACCGTCTTGCAGGCAATACGCATGCTATGCGCCTGCTGTCTTGCATGCAATATGCATTTTTGGCACTTTGTGTGTGGCAACAGAATTTTTTGCAGACCATTGTGCTTGATCCATTCAGACACATCATGACTGCCAGTTTCTGCATCATGTGTCGTTGATGACATGAGAAGCCAACATGACCTATACAGTATGAGATGATAGCGTCAGAGAACGCCTCAGTGTTACAGGACTCAGGTACTGAGAATGTAGAGGCATACATGCAGGTGTCTATCAAGTTTGTCAGCAACCTGGATGAGTTTGGAGCTGAGCAGAGGTTCTACAGCAGCATACCCACATCCAGTGGCAACAACCTAGGGGACTTTGTGCCGAGGCTGCATGACACCATCATTGGCTCCAACACCACATGGAGTGGCGAGCATCATCCTCCTGCATTTGTGCTGGAGAGAGGGCATTTTAGCTTGGAGGTGCCACCTGCTTTTTGCCCATCGTTCTTTTTCTGTGACCCTCTGGGTTGCTGCTACAACAGAGCTGCTGTGATTGTCTTTGAGAAAACATGTCTAGCTTGCTTGGATTTTAGTGTTGAATTGTACCCTCTACTGTTTTCAATATACGGAAATAGAAACAAGGGTTGTTTTTTTGTGGAAACAACAATCCGATGCTTTGCATGATGGATTCTCCTGTATGGCTATCACAAGGTGACTTGCCGATGCAGGAATGGCTGGCTGGTGGTGGGGGCTGGGAGGAGGGAGGGGACAATGTCAAGTACAGCTTCTTCAGCATGACCAAGGCTGTAGAAGCCTTGCATAACAGGGGCATAGTCCACAGGTGAAATGGCCCTCACAGACCCTCGTATGTGCTTGTGCAGTACGGGTTCATTCAATTGCTGCTAAGTCTGATCTGCTACAGCGTCATGATCATGCGTGAGCAATGAGGTAAGAGCCCATGTTTCAAAGGACAGGCTCTGAAGGACACTATGCAGTAGCGTCTTCAAGGGTCTGTGTCTGCTTGCATACTCCATTGATGCATACAGACAACCCACATGCTGCTGAAAGCATGTAGTATGCAGCCTGCTGTGCAAGAACGTCATTGCACCTTGCTCTGCAGCTTTGCAAGATGATTGTTGATTACGCTGGCTGGCTCCTGTCCCAAGCACTGCTGATGTGCTGCAACTGGAATGCAGTACTGTTGCTGACAGCCTGTTGCGAGGTGCAGGGAGCTGGTGCCTGCCAGCTTTGTGTGGTTTGGAGACATGTGCCGCTGGAAGCTGGTCAACTTTCGCCACTGGACTCTGGCAGGCTCAACTTGCCCTGTTCGCTTCAGCTTGCGCTATGCTGCACCAGAGGTAACGCTCTCTCTTGGCTGATGTTCCCTTGTCTGACATGCTTCCGCTCACAAGTGTGGTCAAAGGTAGCAGCATAAGCAGGTAGGGCCTTAAGGGTAAAGCTGCTGGTTGATGTTTGTTTAGCTGTACATTGTGCTGTCCCTTCAGGGTGTTGCGGAGCAGCAACTTGCATGAGTTGATGTGGGCCTTTGAGGAGTGGAGCTGCCTAATGTTGCCTCTGAGTGTCACAAGGGCCCCTCTTAGTTGACTCAGAGCATAGGCCTTGTCGCTAGCTTTCCTGTGTGGGTCGTCCAGAAACAACACCCCAAGGATGCTCTGACTGACAGAGCCAGATATACAGCGTGTACATGTATTGTGCATGCAAATGTGCTGCATGCATGTGTGTTGCTTATTGGTATGATGAATCTGGCCGACAACTGACTGTCCATCTCAGGCTCAGGTGATCACAGCAGCAGTGGCAGGCCCACAACACTTGGTCATCGCCTGATGGAATATACGCTCTGCTGTATGTTGTTCATAGCGCCTGCTGGTTTTCTGACTTCATGGCCGTTGTGTCAGGTGGTGGCAGCGGCAGTGGCAGGTCCTCAAGCTACCATGGTCCCATCGCCAGCAGCAGACATGTGGGCTCTCGGGGTGCTGGGGTATGAGATGATGACAGGGCAGCCCTTGTTTGGCACCCAGTACAGCAACAACGATGTCATTGCAATGCTGCTTGGGTGAGTCTCTACACATGCTTACATAGTCTGTGTAGCCTGTGCTTTGTTGACAAGCGTGTGTGATGACTGTGTTTCCACCTGGCAGCTTTATGTATGTATATTGGCAAGTGTTGTTGGGTTTCCTGTCAGAGCTGCGGTCAGCTTCCTCTCTGCTGAAGTGGCACACTCACTCACTTTGCATATGCACTGCTGCAAGAAAACATGGAGTATATATGTAGCAAAAAGGGTGTGATTTGAAGAATGACATGCAGCCGACACGACATCAGTCATCTGATATGCACCTTGAGGCTTTGATGCATTGTATATTGCTTCAAGTTTTCCCAAACACAAGTTCTGATTGCAGATACCGAAACCTTCCCTTTGAAGCAAATTTGTCCTGCTGGAATGCCATTCCTGAGACTAGTGCCAGATCTTTGATACAATCCCTGCTGAGACCAAAACCTCAGGAGCGAGCCACAGCATCAGCACTGCTGGCATCCCCAACGCTTGCCGGAATGGAGCTTCTGTCCACTCAATAATGGTGGCCAGGGGTTTTGACCAGGAATGTCTTGTACAAGGAATAAAGCGTTGACTTTCTGCCCAACAATCTCTCATTTTATGACATGCTTGTACATGTGACCTGACCAACACATTAGTTTGCTAAGACGTACCATAAACTGTCCAGCAAGGACTTGTTGAACAGTTGCTTTCTATTCGATGGAAAGGCCAGGCGTTTGGTGACCTGCTAGATGCAGACAACAAGGTTATTTTGCTGCATGTTCTCACAGCCATTATGCTGAAGCCCTTGAAACATGCAGGATGCTTAGTTGTAGGTGCCTAGCGAACCATGCTGGAACATCTGTGCAAGGAATGAATGCAGGATGTCTGGCAAATTTGATTTGTACGCCAGGGTCTGTTTTAGGTTCACCGCCATCCTGACTGCACTTTGCGTTGTCGCTGGAAGGCTGGTCTCGTGTCTCATCGCTTTTGGAAGCTACACGAGCTAGGCAAATGGCGAGCGTCGCTGAGCCTCAGTCACACAGCCCCATCGTCGGCCCTCAGAACGCTTGCACACCGCCGTCAGCAACTCCACAGGATAAGTCCAAACCGTTTGAATTGTATGTTCTTGCGCTGCTATTGTACACACTCATTCTGTTTGATGACTTTGGTCTGAAAGACTCCTTCTGCGCAGTTTTGGCAGAGCGACTTATGCATCTCACGCTGATGCTTGCCTGGTGAGAGATACTTTAGCAGTTGACCCAGAGGTATGTGCAGCGGCTCAGGAACACTGGTCGTTGACTTGTGACCCAGCTGTTTTTGTCACACATGTGATTTGCATCGTTGGCTTTGCAGCTTCGACCTGAGCAAGTGACCAGAGCCCTGAGTGTAGAAGGCAGTGACTTCATCATGTAAGTCGATCAGGCACTGCTCCGCAAGACAGATTGCACACGTACCACCAAGTTCTCACTCGTGCAGGAAGTTCAACGCAGCAGATGTCAGAACACTGCGAGCTGCTGTCAGCACTTTTTGTGACTTGCTGGCACTGGTTACACGTACACTTGAGACGTTTGGCCAAGATAACTAGCCATTTGACACAGCCTGTAGTTGCCAAGCCAGAGTTGGCCAAATATGGCTGAGATGGTTATGAGAAAGATATCAGCAATTCCTGAAGGTCTTCTAGAGGCCTCCCTAGTCCAGTCAGTAGTCAAATAGCTATGATGTGAGCTCACTATTTAATTGGGCAAACAATGTACATCAATCTGCCTGTTCCGAGGTGCGAGCTAGAGCTCATCAAATCAAGGTGAGAGGCCTTTTGTCATGTGCATGCAATACTACAGCAAGAGCGTCACTTCAAGAGATGTGCACTGACGCAAATAGCATGTTCAGATAGCCATTGCCTACAGTATTCTGTCTGCTTATGTTGAAATCCAACAATGTAGAGTTACAGCAATCACTCGCTGGCACACCTTGTGCAGTACTATCATGGATGTCTCAATGTCTTTGCAGGCTGGGCAGGAAGGTGCATGTCTTTGGTACTGGTATGCCTACAGATGCAGGGATTTGTAGAGATACTCTGCAGCAGACTCATTCAAGACCCAGCTGTGTCAATAGCCATGAGTCTGCCACTGTAAACCTAGCTACATTTGCATTGCTGCTTGCACCTGCAAAACAATGCCATTTCCACCGAGTGATCAAACTCCTGACCAGCTTTTGCAGTGTTGCAATGCAGTGAGAGAACTTAAGTTGTATTGTTTTGCAAATCATCATGGAAGCATTGACAAAATACAAAGACGCATGCTTGCAACAACGGTCAGCTCTGAAGGCCTGCACAGCGCAACACATGCCAGTGGAGTCCATTTCACAAACACAAATGCAGCTATGCAGAACTGTCCTTGCGTTTGCGCAGCATTGATCGTTTGATGCTCTCAACTCTAGCAGCTGAGCCTAAAGCTGTTGGTGGGCCCCACAATGGCTTTGCAATGCAGCATTGCTGTTCAGCAACTCTGGGCATGAACACCAGCTTCCACACCAGTGAATAGCGAGGCCGTGATCCATTTATCTGTGATGGTGTGGACACCCTATGCAGAATATCCTGTACAACAGCAAACATGTCATTTGAGCCATAGACCTGCACTGCAACAAGCTGCTGCTCAAACAAGAGCAGCATGAAGTGTGGCTGTGTTTGTGTTTGGAGACAGCAGGCTTGCTGCAACCATGACTCAAGCACATGGAACTCACAGCTCAAATAGTGTTACAAAGGTGACCATTACAGTGCAGGGACCGTTGCATCCTTGCTTGTGCATGCTGAGAGCTGGTGACTTGATGTTGATCACCTGATCCATAAGAACTGCTCTGAAGCACTTGGGCCGCACAACAATGCCTATGTCAGTGTCATCATCCAGAAACAGAGTCTCTGCATCCCATTGGCGAGGCCACTTTGTATCCAAATACAGCAACAAGCTCACAAGCAGAGGACGCCCTGCAGAGACTAGTATATCTTTTGCACCAGATGAGCAAGCTTCATCAATGCTATCAAATCTATTCCAGCTGGATTATACTACGGCAACACGCTCTGCCAGTGTGTGTTTATGCCACACTGAGCACAGCACAACTGAGTAGCAGACAATCATGCATTGTGTCGCATCCTCTGGATAGGCCGCTTTGTGGAGTCATGTAAAGAAGTCTGCCTGAGTCAGGACCACGAGAGGCAAAGTGCACTACATGTTAAGGCTACAAAGTGGCAAGAATCGCGATACTCATGACGAAATCATCTGTAATCAGTCAATTGGTCCTGGAGGGGCCCATAGCAACTATGTACAAGTGCAAGCATGGATGAAGGAACAGATGAGGGCAGACATACCAGGCTCCCCGTTGCAATAGTGGCCGAAGGCATCTACCCAAGGGGAAGAAGGGAAAGCAGCTGGATCAGCATCAATGTGCCAAGTGTAGCAATCACCATACACAGCAGCATTGCCCACAAACTGGTTGCAGTCCACTGAAGCTGCCTGATTGCTACCAGTGCTGTCAGCATGCTGTTCAGCAGTAGGTGCTATTGCTGCCTCCGAAGCTGCTGTGAGAGCTTCTTTGTCCATGTGACAGCTGCTTGAGCTGTCTGCTTGGCTGTCACCACTGTCAACGCCATCGCCAAGAACAGTCTGCTGGCCGTGCACCGCATTTGATCTGTCAAGCTGTGGACTCTGCACTTCATGGCTGTCTGGTGCTGCTTGCTGATTGGTCTGGATGAGGTGTGATGGCATGTGTGCAATGAAGTAGTCAGGGTACAGCTTTGCCAGGCGAGTGTGGACTTCTTGCATTGCTGGCAGCTCCCCTTTGGCAAGTTCCTGAAGGACTGAGTCTTTGAGCCCCCATGTTTTTGGCAGACCCTGGCCATCAGCTGTTTCCCTTTCCCATGAGCTTGAGGGTGGCCCTTGGCTGTGGTCCCAACTTGGTTGCGTCAATGTGTCTATCAAGCTTTGACGCTCTGGCTCACCAATAAAATCATCTAGAACTACCACGTGACCATAATCTAAGCGCATGGCGCTGCCGTGAGGTACCAGCTTGGCATCTAGTCTAGCATTGAGAGTGACCCGAAGCGATTCTGGGTCCCAATCTGATTCATGCGTACTGATCTCTTTCAGGGACAGCATAGTTTGGTGTGTTAGTGGTACACTTGTGTCGCTGATGATACTGAGGCTGATCTACTTGGTTTCTCTGTATTGTTTCAGCCTGCGCTGCTTTGGCGTCAGCAGTAGCTGATCCAGAATGGAAGCCTCCTTCAGCTTACGCGAGTCCTGTGTTTACGGAGCTCAAGGTGAATTGCAGCCTACAGCTAGAAAAGCTAACTCACAGCTTCAAAAAGCAATTACCCGATAGGTTTGTATGCGCTCTGCCATGCCATCCAAGTTCTTCTGGATTTCGTCTTGCCTGCCAGGACAGACTCCAGTTTCAGAGACAGCACTTTGTGACACAGGATTGGTTGTGAAGCTGACAAGCAATTACAGGATACAGCAATTTGCTCACCTCAATGCCGCTAGTTTGTCGTGCTTGTGCCCCTTTGGTTTTCTTTGAAAGCCAGCCCTGGGTGAGGTCTGATCGAATTCCCACTCTCTGCAGCAGCAGCAGTTGGATTTGCTGTCTGACTCACATAACAAAGCTATTGCGCAATACAGATCGAACAACATCAAGCAACGCCGTACAGTTCACTGACCTGCCCTCTGCCACAGTTTCCCGTCTCAACTTGGCAAGATTTTTAGCTGAGATGGCTGGCTTGTGCCAGATGTTTCCGATCTTGAGGGGCTGGAAGGCTTTCTCACCGAGCTGCTTCAAGACCCTGGAAGCCATGCGCTTTCCTTTATGACACCGCGGCGCAAAACTTTCGTGCAATCTGCATGCAGATCATCACCACCTGAAGCTCGATAGGGCTGCAGTTGCCAGCGGTTAGGGTTCTCAAAGCGATCGCACAGCAAAAATTCCAGAACACCATTAGAGACTGCAAGAAAAGGCCAAGTCGTGATTAGCCATCATGTACCTGATGTACTACGATGATGCGGACGGCAACCGGGTGTACACAATGCTGGTAAGACTTTCAAGCACGCTTTGTGATACGATGGACTGCGTAACGCTCACAGTTTCGCGGCCTGTGCCGCAGAAGACAGCCCCAGACGGTTCCGCAACTCAGTCAGCCCACCCAGCCAGGTTTTCCCCTGACGACAAGTTCTCTCGGGAAAGGTTGACTTGCAAGAAGAGGTTCGGGCTGCTTCCTACGCAGCAAAAGCCACTGGAACTTTAGACGCTCAGTCCTGCCAGCAATGTTTTAGAAGAGTCAGTACTCCACATGAGGGCGTCCGCAAGTGAAGGCAGTAATATTCGAGGCACAGTACTTCAGCTCATCTTCCTGAGCAGTCCTGTACATTTTGTATGTTAGCGTAGGTCAGCATGGCAACGAATGACACAAATAGACAGAATTGACTTGACAAAGACAAACGCATTTTGCAAGCCTCAACTCTTTGTTATTGTCAGGACGTGAAGGATATGCTTGTGGTCAAGTCTGTTTGCGGTCAACTTTGCTGCACAGGTTTCCTGTCCCAATCATCATAAACTCTTATTTATCAAAGTCATGGCTCACTATCACTATCACTGTGATAGTATCACATACTACAAGGCTACCATAATAATATAAGGCCAATGCAGGCTGGCTGTAATTTTAATGAGCATAAATTCTGGAGGGACAGCTCGGAGTTGTTCATTGGAAGTGCTGTACACACATTGCAGATGCAATACGGGCATCTGATGCACAACGTTGCAAAAGGCTGCAGAGTACTTGGCGTGTATGCACGCTTTACTGAGATTTACCTGCTCTCATGTATTTGACTGGGCTCAATGATGTCCCGTGCAGCAAGCACCCATGCGTGAAACTCTTTGGAAACGCTAAAGCTCCGAAACCAAAAGCTTGATCGAGAGTATTGCCTTGCTTGGACTGACTGGGAACTGTCCGCGAGTGTCAAGCTTGCGGTCACCTCTTTTCATTGCTTGTGACGTTATTGTAAACGCCAGCCGTGGCTTCATATTTACCCTTGGCCTACACGCAAGCCCTCGCAGTTGCAGGCTCGGAGGTTTTCCTTCTCCTTCCTGACTTGGCGCAATGTCAGTGTCCTTCCCTGGCAGCAACAAGAGCAAATCCGGCCGTTTGGAAAAGAGTACTGACGAGCACAAAAGAAGGAGGCAGGTCAAAACCAAAGGAGGACCTGTACAACAGGGAAGAGTTGGACGTAGACCGCATACTGGGGTGTGTGACAATCGGCTGCTATGCAAGGGCACTCATATTCTGTCACCATTGCATTAGATTGTTTGTAAAGCTGAAGCAAATGTGAACCCTAGCCATGTCATTACGCAGCCTCTTGAGGACCTGGGAAATGCAATAGTGTCCATGTTTCCTGTAGAAATGCAATATAATATCAGAGGGAGTTGTAGGTAAGAGTCTTATGCACACATGGGCACATTTTTGCCAGACTGGGTCCCAATATCTGTTTATGCATAAGTGCAGGAATGCCCGAAGAGCAGTGCATGGTGTCTTTCAAGCTGTTTGCAGCAATTTCCAGAGACTATTGCCCAAGCAAGAACAGTGACACAGTCAGTCATTACTGAGACTGCAAAGGACGCAACAAGACAGCTAGAACAACAGCACCAAGCGATTACCCTGGCAGGACCTGCAGTAGACTTCTTCAATTATTGCACTGCATAAGACTATGGCACATGCTGATTGCACTCATAGCCTTACGCAGCGCCCTCGCTGAGCAATCAATACTTACTGCAGCAAAGGTGTTGCCACCTTGAGGCAAACAAGGCAACTCAGCTCATGAAGAAAGTGTCAGACCTCCCAATTTCATGATACTAATCAGCAGAATGCCATGCTGGTTTGAGTGATGAGAAAGGAATGCTGCATGAACTACATCAGGGTTCAGGTGCATCAAAGCTGCTACTATGTGAGTCTTAATGTCCTACTCTTTGACCTAGATTCAATCTTGGGTGCAGTTCTCATGTTCGGTTGCAAATTTTGGATTTTCATCATACCAGAAGATATATTAGTACCTTGCATCTTAGTAGGCAAGGCGAAAGTGATGTTGGATATGGTGTGCCTGATTATACAAGAATTGCAGAATGTTGCAGGCCGCAATGAATCTCAATCCATAGAGTGAAATGTCCTAAATTGCAGCACAGGCACTCTGTGCGGTGCACCTAAGCTTGGCAAACGTTGAGTCTGGTGCGTTGACAGCTGATGTGACCTGCTGTTGATTCGTTGTTTGAGGACACTGCCAGTTTTGTTTCAATCAACAATGCAAGCTTGCATTGAAAAGGCATCAAGTTCAGGCTCTATCCAGTGACTGGGATCGGTTTGTGCTACTGTGCTGCTGCACTGCACAAAGCTAACAAGCCCAATCTATGCATCAGCTGTCAAAAAGTCTGATCCAAGCTCTATCTTCTTGCCCATTTCGAAGGACGGCAGTCCCCTATATGGGCAGGAGGAGCATCTGAATGCATCACCCAAGCCACACTACAGATACACAAAATTGTTATGACTACTCATCTTGTCATATTAGATCTGTTCAATTTATTAGCATCTCATAGCCATGCGAGGTGCATTTGGACAAATGACCTGGCCATGACAGAGAGCTCATGCAGGTCAGAAAAATTGCTAGACTGCCGAACATGCAGCAAATTCTGCATGCAGCTGCTGTGTTTGCCAAGGCAGAGGCCAAGGCAGACTTACGCTGCCACATGCGGACTGTGGATTCTCCAGCATATCTTGTGAAAGATCCACCTTTTGCACTGCAGCTTCAGCATCTGCCCTGCCACAGGTGCAATTTTTGCAAGCCTTCTTGCCAGCGCCAACTTCGCAGTCCTCCATAGCTGCAGCAAATGGCAACATTTGATGCGACTGCATGCTGTAGGCTGCTGACTTCATTGTCCACGCTACATTAGCAGGGGCCAGATACGGTAACATGCTGATCAGCATACATTGCCAGGCTGGACATAAGACCAACAGCTACATTCATAGCAAAGACACATGAGGTTGAAGGTACCAGATGAAGAGGGACCTGGGAGATGTGGAGAAGTCACTGCAGCACTTTGATGCTACTAAGACAGGATGTTTGCAGCACCATCTTTGCCATTGAACAGCACTGGCAGGCTTGTAGTAGAAAACTTTTGCCTCTTACCAGCAACAGCTGGCCTTTGCCTGTCCTCCTCTGTCAACAGCTCGTCTTCATCCAAGAGCTCTTCATCGTCCTCATCTGCAGCTAGGGTCCAGCTTGCTTGCTTGGTTTCTGCTTTAGGCTTCAAGGAGATTGATGCCCTGGCCCCTACAGCGTACTGGGGCTTGTTTGCGCTCACCTAGGTGAGCAAAACAGGTCAGCAACAATGGCCATGCATGTTGATGCAAGCTGCAGACCAACAAGCTTGGCCACAACGCTCACACAAACGAGCTGTCCTTGAGGGGTGTTCATAAGCTTTCCATCTGTGCTGTCGACAAAGCCAGCAAGAAGAAGAGCTTTCTTGAGTGGGGCAGCAGACTCATTGAGCCCCCCGCTTGCTGGTTCACGAAGTGTCAGGGCGGCTCCGGGCTTCAGTGCTGCTGCGATCAGACCCAGCAAGACAGTGCTGTGATATCCGGAGCTATGCGCCGAAGAAAAAGCTTGGTCGAAAGTCTGCTGTGGAATAGCGTTTGGCTCCAGCGAAGCCGAACTGGTGACTATCGTCAACTGACGCAAATTGGTGTCTTGACCCTGAAGCGTGTTCTCGAGGGAGCTGCCGGACAAAAATGGTGCACTGTGCAAAACTATGGTTTGAGTGGTCCCGTTCATACTGATCTGTATGCACAAGTACGCACGCTTCGCGACAGGAATACAGCTCAGCTTGTGAGCAGTGTGCAAGCCTGTGCAACTATGCGGGCAACTATGCGGGCAAGACTTTGCGCCCACGACCAGGCCCACGACAAGCGCTCCTTCGTATGCTCCAGGAATCGGTTGACTAATCAGCATGCAGCATATAAGTATTAGTGGTTGCGAGGGAGGGGCCATGCCGCAGATATGCATGTAGCTCCTTCACCATCACAAGCGCTGTCTGGTACGGAAGAGCGCTCATCTGCCTATTGTGCCTGGAGAGGCCAATCTTTTTGACAGCTGTGTTGACTGCAAGGTACATCCCGGCTGTCATACAGCGCTCACACCTGCGTGTGAAAGATCTTTGTGTGTTTCACTACCCGTCCTCTAGCAGTATTGTGCAGAAATTGGAAGAACTGCAGCCTACACATGCATGTATCTTAGCCTAGCATGGCCTTAAGGTCTTGTCTCTGTACGTGTGAAGTCTGAGAGCCAAAGCTTTCTTTTTAGCATCCCAGAAAGGTCATGGCTTACTTCTTGCTGCACCGCAGCAGATGCGAGGCCCTGAAAGAGGACGACGGGCATCACCACAGCAGAGAGGAGTGGACAGAAGGTTTGCAGCTAATGGTGCTCGGCCTCCGGGAGATCGGCGACGACTACGCAGTATTTCTCCCCGCGCGGGACGTTCGCCACCACCTTACAGCAAGCGCTTTCGTGGACCCGAAGGACCATACGATGCACCGTGAGTTTCACTTGCGGTCTGCACTGCTTTCATTGCTGCTTGGCCCCTGGCACT
>JAABUU010005056.1_pt1 | contig 15063 bp, 23 predicted proteins | sample 5559301 | NCBI WGS metagenome assembly JAABUU01 (sample SAMN10711884, study PRJNA513360) | rock metagenome | isolation source: Antarctica rocks | place: Antarctica: Victoria Land, Richard Nunatak white | reverse complement strand
CGCCATCGTCCCGGCGGGACCACCCGCCGCGATCGTGCCGTTCAGCTACTGGCGCACCGGTGCGTCTGACGCCGAGGACCTCGGTATCCTGGCCCGCCTGGTGCACGACGGCCGGCTGCACCCAGAGCTCGGCGTCGTCGAGGACTGGGCCGCGACACCCGAAGTCCTGGCCGCCCTGCGCGACCGGAAGGTCCGCGGCAACGCCGTGCTCCACGTGAGCGAGGAGAAGTTATGAGCGCGCGCTGGCAGCACGCTCATGCCTTCTACTTCGCTGTGCTTCGGCCAACGACCACGTCTCGCTCAGCCCGCTCATCAGACAACGACCCCGCGGCAGTTTTGGACGACCCGCGTCACACATCACAACGGCACACACCGCCGTTCCTGGCCCGGTTGGGGATCGATCAGCGGACGGTCGCATCGTCCGGTCGCAGATCCTTTGCACTCGTCTACGTTGCCCGGTATGGAGGTGTGGGAGCAGTCGGCGCCGGGCGTGCTTTGCCTGCCATCCGGACGGCTGGTTCGGGGGCGAGGACTGAGGCAACCACTGCCTGCCGGGACTCTGCCGCAGTTCGCGTTGTACCTGCAGGGAACACCGCCGCCGGCCGTCGCTTGGCCATCGCGGTGGCTGCGCTGGCCAGACTGGAGGCTGCCCACTGATCCGGGTGAGGCTCGACAGGCCCTCGCCGACCTTTGGCAGCGGGCGGCGATCGAGCGCGTCGAGGTGGCCTGCAGCGGGGGACGCGGCCGGACCGGAACCGCGCTGGCGTGCCTGGCCATCCTGGACGGCGTGCCGGCCGCTGACGCGGTGGGGTACGTGCGCCAGCACTACGACCCGCGGGCAGTGGAAACACCCTGGCAACGCCGGTTCGTTGCTCGCTTTCAACGGTGATGACCTGCTCCGCAAGAGGATCGGCTACGGGACGTCGTGCTCTTCAGCTCCCTGTCGCTTGACTGCTTCACGTAGACGACCCGTGTCTGCGATTGTGTCGTGCCAGATCCGCTCTGCGTCCAGCTGCTCCGGAACAGCATGGGCAAGGAGGCAGCGATAGTCGTACAACTCCGTCCAAGGGTCGGTCGCCATGTCCAGCCCAGCCGCGATCCGGTAGCGCTCGGCGTAGTTGCCGGCGGTAATCCATCGCCGCTCGACGGCCAACCGCAGCAGCTCGTCGGCGTCCCACGCGGCTCGTCCACGCGCCGCGAGCACCGCGATCGCTTCCAGCTCCCGGGCCAAGCCCGCCAGGAGCTGGGCGGGACTCACAGAGGCGACGTCGGAGCCGACGCTGCGGGGACGTCGTCGGTGATGACTTGGACGTAGGCGCCGATCAGGCGAGATGCTTCACCAGCGAACCGTGCGATATCCCTATATCCCGGGCTGCCGATGTGGACGATGATCGTGCCGTCCGCGGCGATGTGGACCGCGCCGAAGCCACGCCGAGAGGCGAGCGTGCGCAACTCTTCGCGCTTGTCTGCCATCTCCTCGGCGGTGGCACGCCGGTCGACAGTCATTAGGTCGGGCATCAACTCCACGATATCGCTTGGATCGCCCGGACTGGGGCGGAACCAGGCGGCAGGCGCGCCAGTGCCGGTAGCGGATGCCTCTCCGGACGTTGCGGTCGCTTCGTTCGGACATGATGGGCCCCATGACGAGGGAGGTCGCCGAGGTCCCTGTTGAGGCCACATTCGCCCTACGGAAGCAACTGCTCCGGAGCGATCGTGCCGACCTCGGCCTCCGCATGCCCGACGACGACCTACCAGGCGCGTTCCACCTGGCCGTCTTCGACGGCACCGGCGAGGCCGTGGGGGTCGCCACCTGTACGCCCTCGAATCCCGAGTTCGATGCCCGACAGCCCGCCTACCGACTCCGTCAGATGGCAGTCCATCCCGACTACCAAGGCCAACGCGTTGGCTCGGCCCTCTTCGCGGCTGCGCTCAGTCGACTGCGGGCTCAGCGAGTGGCCACACTCTGGGCCGAGTCCCGCGACACCAGCCTCGGCTTCTATACCGCCCACGGGATGCGTGCCGTGCCCGAGCGCCACCACACGGTCAGGGGCGTCGCCTACACCGATGTTGTGCTCGACCTCGGCTGACAAGCAGGGTTGGGTGACCGGGACAGCGCTCAGCCATGCGCCCCACTTCATCGAGCCACCTACGCATCGCCCGCCCCTGCCGTGACCTTGGCCGAGCCGAGCGCTTCTGGGTCGAAGGGCTCGGGCTACAGGTGCTGTATCGGGCCGGGGCCGACGCCGAGGGCGGTCACACCCTCCTCATGCTCGGGTGGCCCGAAGCAACCTGGCACCTGGAGCTGATCGGAGACCCCGACGGAGAGACGCCGCCGAGTCCCACCCACGAGGATCTCATGGTGCTCTACGTCGGCGGTCCCATTGACGAGGCCGTCGAGCGACTCGTCAGCGCGGGCGGCGAACGGGCACCTGCACGCAATCCGTACTGGGACCGCTGGGGGTCACCGTCGTCGATCCTGACGGCTATCGCCTCGTCCTCAGCCACCGCTCCTGGCCCTGACAGGGACCGCCCGGTGATCCATGCCTTGCCGTACACCCGGTCGCGGTGATCTGGACGATGCTGGGACACTGCGATCACGATGGACACCCCTGATGGGTGGGCGATGCCCCTGGACCTGGTTGCTGCCACCGAGCGGGAAGGACGGCAGGGATGGCTGGCGGCCTTGCCAGCGAAGATCCGACAACTGGAGGCAAAGTGGGCCCTCGACATCGGAGAGCCCTTCCAGCCCGGGGACCAAACCGCCTGGGTGGCTCCAGCAGTACGAGGCGGCGAGGACCTCGTCGTGAAAGTGCTGTGGCGCCGCCCTGAGGCGGAGCACGAGGCCGATGGGCTCGCAGCGTGGGATGGACATGGTGCCGTGAGGCTTGACGCCGCCTGCGAGGTCGACGCCGAGACGCTCGCTCTCCTGCTGGAGCGGTGCCGGCCCGGGGCGACACTGAGGGCTCTGCCCGAACCCGACCAGGACCTGGTGGTAGCGGGGCTGCTGCGGCGGCTGTGGATCGACCCGCCGGCCGACCACGGGTTTGCTGCGCTGGGCGCCATGTGCGACCTGTGGGCTGACGAGTTCGAGGAGAAGACGGCCAAGGACAGCCCGAGGCTCGACCCTGGCCTGGCCCGAGAGGCGATCACCTTGTTCCGCGAGCTGCCGGCCACCGCCGAGCGGGAGGTCCTGCTCTGCACCGATCTCCACGCCGGCAACGTGTTGGCCGCCGAGCGGGAGCCGGGCTGGTCATCGACCCCAAGCCCTACGTCGGCGACCCGACCTACGACGCCCTTCAGCACATGCTCAACTGCGACTTCCGGCTCCACGCCGATCCCCCGTGGCCCTGGTCGCACGCATGGCCGATCTCCTCACGCTCGACCCCCACCGCCTGCTGCTGTGGCTGTTCGCCCGGTGCGTCCAGGAGTCACCCGAATGGGCCGGGCTCGCCGATGTGGCCGTGAAGGTGGCCCCCCGATAACTGGTGACGAGGCCCGCAAGGGGATCGCGTTGCGGGCCAACAACGGTCCTTCACTCGGCAGTCGTGGAACCGGGTGAATCGCGGAATGGCATGATCGATCTGTGGCTGATCGCGATAACGGCATGACGACCTGGGGTGCAGGCGACTACCCGCTCATGGCGCGTCACCTCGAGTCGGCCGCCCGTGCCGCCGTCGAGATAGCTGCCGTCGAGTCTGGTGATCGAGTGCTCGACGTGGCCACCGGGACCGGCAACGCTGCGCTGCTGGCGGCCGAGAAGGGTGGGCAGGTAGTCGGGACCGACTTCGAACCCGCCCTGCTGGAGGTGGCCGAGCAGCGAGCGACGGATTCCAGACTCCAGGTCCGGTGGCTGACCGGCGATCTTGCCTCGCTGCCCGTGCCGGACGAGTCAGCCGACGTGGTGCTGTCGGTGTTCGGGGTGATGTACGCCGCCGATCAGGCCGCGGCCGCCCGAGAACTGGCTCGCGTCGCTGCCTCTGGCGCTCGGGTGGTGCTGGCGGCGTGGGTTCCGGACAGCGTGATGCCCGCGATGGGGCAGGTACTCGGCGGGTACCTGCCACCGCCTCCGCCGAGCAGCGGGCCGCCGAGTCGGTGGGGAGACCCCGACGCGCTCGCTGAGCTGCTTGGTTCCTGCGGACTGAACTTGATCGAGGTTTCCCAGCAGCGGGTGACCTTGCAGTTTCCTGACGCGGCCGCCGGTGCCGGTTTTCTGATTCGTACCGCCGGGCACGTGGTCAGCGAACAGGAGCGGCTCACGGCGGAGGGCCGCTGGGAGAACCTGCGCCAAGACCTCACGTGTTTTGTCGATGAGCGCGGCGAGCGGTCCGATGGACGCCTCGATCTCCAGCTCGACTATCTGCTGGCTTCAGCGACAAAGCCGGGCGAGGACCAGAGCGCCATCGCTCACCGATAGGGGATCCGCTTGCGTATCGGCCGGTCAGATCAGGGAGCGCCGAACAGGCCGGCGATCGGCGCCACGTCGTCGGGTGTCCGCGGGTCGGCCGTGACGTGGAGGACCGGATGATCGGCTTCTTCGGTCACCGTCCAGGCGACGAACGAGCAGCACTTCGCCTCCGCTGCGGCCAGCGCCTCCAGTTCCTCTCGAATACCGGGTCCCGGCTCGTAGCGGACTTCGAGCTCATGCCCGACGCGTCGAGCGCTGGGACCGGCTGTCTCGGCCAAGCGCTTCCAGCGGTCCATCCGCATCGCCTCATCGCCTGGGCCTAGGGTGCAAGCCAACGGCAACTCGGCCGTTGGGGTCGCGTCAGAACGCTCGAGGCTCTCGCCCTCTCGCCGTTGCATGGTCGACATCAACCGTATCGCAGCGGGATCGGCGACCGGACACCTGACCGTCGTCCCGGGCTGAGCCAGGACGTCAGGCGTCGCAGGCAGAATTGCCGCATGGCCTTCGATCCACAGCCCGTACTGCTGGGCCGCTCCCTGACCGTGCGGCCTTTACGCCAAGTCCACTTTGAAGCTGTGTACGCCGTCGCCCGCGATCCTCTGGTCTGGGAGCAACATCCTGCGCCGGACCGCCACCTCCCAGATGTGTTCAAGCAGTTTTTCGCCGAGGCGCTCGAGTCGGGAGGAGCGCTGGTTGTTGTCGCGATCAATGGGCCAGTCATGGGTTCGTCTCGCTTTCACGGCTATGACCGGCAACGCAGCGAGGTCGAGATCGGCTGGACGTTCCTCTCGCGGTCATATTGGGGTGGCGCGGCCAACCACGAGCTCAAGCGGCTGATGCTTGGCCACGCGTTTCGGTTCGTCGAGCGCGTCATTTTTCTCGTCAGGCCGGAGAACTGCCGATCCCAGCGGGCGCTGGAGAAGATCGGCGGTGAGCGGGTCGGGACGCGCCTCGACCGATCGGGCCAGGAGAACGTGCTCTTCGAGTTCCGACGGCAGGACTTCTGGCGCGATTGATGGTCAGCAGCCAAACAACACGCGGAGAGTTCTCACGCTGCGCAATGCGGTGCAGCTGGGCGACCCACGAGGAAACCCTCGCGGTGATCGTTGCGGATCCTAGTCAGGGTCTGTCGTGTACGGCTTCGGTGGGCCTTTCAATCCTGGCCAGGGACGATCGAGGGGTGTTCGCCTGGCCGCCGATGGCCTGCAGGTGCGTCGTTACCGTTGAGCTGTGATCCTGATGTCGTCTTGGAATTGCTCGCCGATCCGGGTTCTATCCCCGGCCGCGAGTCCGATTTCGCCGACGCAGTTTGTGGGGGCCGCTAACACGAGGGGCAGACGATCAAGGCGGGCCGGGGCTTCGTTCTGCAGGCTGCAGCGAGCCCGAGAGGCGCTGGTGGACGTCGCCCCTGTGGACGCGCCGGTCGTCGTTCAGGCCGTTGGCGTCTCACGCGGGTGGCTCTTCACCGAGCGTGAGCTGCGCCGCAAGGTCGACCGTCGCCGCGGCCAGTTGGCTTCGCGCAGGATCGAGCGTGTGGCTTCGGCTGGGCGCGTCAGCGATGAGTCACTGCGCGGGCATCTTGGCACCCTGACCGAGGGTCGTGGTCTGCGCATCGAGAACGCTGATCCTACGGCCGGGCTAACGGTCGCCTACGGACGCGAGCACGAGCCGCGCGAGTCCTCGTCGTGACGACCGATGGCGGGGAGTTGCCGCGGCGGTCCGGTCGACCACCGCGGTTGTCGCGTGCGAGGGTGGTGGACGCCGCCGAAGCGATCGTTCTCGGGGAGGGCATCGAGGCGTTGACGATGCGTCGCGTCGCTGAGCAGCTCGGGGCGTCGCCGATGGCGCTCTACCGGCACGTGCGCGACAAGGATGAGCTGCTGGTGGCGCTGCTGGATCGCCTGGCCAGCCAGGTCCCGCGACCGTCGCTGCCCGCCGAACCGCGCGCTCGGCTACTGGCGGTGTGTCGGCTCATGCACGACGGGCTGGCCGCGCAGCCATGGGTGGTTGGAGTGCTGGCCAAGGGCGATCTGATCGCCCCGTCGATCTTGTGGATGATCGAGGACATCCTTGCCGCCTTAATCGCCTGCGGCTTGAGTGACGGCGAGGCGGTGGCCGGTTACCGGACGGTCTGGCAGTTCACGGTCGGCGAGTTGATGATCGCCCAAGGTCTCGCCGAGCTCGAGCGCCCTCCGTTCGTGCTCAGCGTCCTCGAGGACGCGGACGCCCACGAGTACCCGACGCTCGCCGCGGTGGCCGAGCACTGGCGTCCAGCGCGGCAGGTCAAAGGCTACGACGACGGACTTGCCGCGCTGATCGACGGGCTCCTCGCGCGGGCTTGACAACCGGGCCGCATTCTGTTTGTGTATCCGTACGCAAACGGTGAGGACAGTCCCATAGCCAGAGGAGGGCGATGACCGGCGAACTCGTTTACTTCACTGTCGGGATCCCCGACGTTCGACGCGCCCAGGCGTTCTACGCCGCGCTGTTGGGGTGGCGATTCGAGCCCGGAAGCATCCCCGACGGCTTCCAGATCTCCGATGTTGAGCCCCCCGGTGGGCTGCACCGCGGCTCGAAGGCGGCGGGGGTTGAGGTCTACTTCGCTGTCGAGGACATCGACACGGCGGCCGCGAGCGTGCGCGAGCTCGGCGGCGAGGCCGACGAGCCCCAGCACGGCGCTCACGGTTCCTATACGAGCTGTCGCGACGACCAGGGAACCCAGTTCAACCTGCACCAGGCGCCACGGGATCAGGGCGGCGCACGTTGAGCTCGGATCGCCCCGACGGGCTCGTGCTGGTCATCGGCGCCGGCGTCATCGGGTTGACCACGGCGGTCTGCCTGATCGAGGCGGGCCGGCGCGTGCGGATCGTGACCTCAGCGTTGCCCCAGCAAACCACCTCGCGGGCTGCGGCCGCCATGTGGGGAGGCTCGTTCCTCGAACCTGCCGCTGCGGTACGAGAGTGGGCCGAGGTCGGCCGCCGGGAGTTCCAGAGGCTCGCCGCCGGTACCGACACGGGGGTGCGGATCGCGCGCGGAACGCTGGCAGCCCGGCAGATGCCCCAGGGGCCACCGCCCGAGGCCTTCCCGGGGGTCGAGATCCTACGGCGTGACTCGGCTCCGGAGGGGTTTGTGGCCGCGTTCTCGATTGCCGTGCCCGTGGTGGACATGCCGCGCTACCTCGACTACCTGCTCGCCCGGTTCGAAGCTGCGGGCGGCGAGCTCGAGCTGCGTGCGTTGCGCAGCCTGACCGACGTGGCCGGTGAGGCGCCAGCCGTCGTCAACTGCACCGGGATCGGAGCCCGCGACCTCGTACCCGATCCGACCCTGCACCCCGTCCGCGGCCAGCACGTCATCGTTGAGAACCCCGGGCTCACAGATTTCTTCATCGACGAACCGTTCGGTCCCCGGTGGACAAGCTTCTTCCCGCATGGCGACCAGGTCGTCCTCGGCGGTGGCGCCGAGGAGAACAACTGGAGCCTCGAGCCCGACCCCGCAATCGCCGAGGAGATCGTGCGCCGCTGCGCCGAGATCGAGCCCCGGCTGCGAGACGCGCGGATTATCGAGCACCGCGTCGGCCTCCGCCCGACGCGCCTCGCCGTGCGCCTGGACAAAGAACCGCTCGGCCCTTCGCGTTGCGTGCACAGCTACGGCCATGGCGGCAGCGGCGTAGCGCTGTCATGGGGTTGCGCCTACGAAGTCACCAGCATGCTGCTGCCTAAAGCTCAACAAGCGGTCCGATGACATCGCCGATCCCGCCGCTTGCGTCGCGCGGCCAAGCCGCCGCCGATAACGCGCTTGGCGTCATTTAGACCCTCATCCCACCCGGCGAGCAGCGAAGGCGGGAGAGATCTACTTGAGGGAAGAATCGGACACGAGCGACCGCATGAGCACCCCGTCGCGCTCCGTAAGCGAATCGGCTTCCGAAACTGCCCCGTGGTCCAGCCTCGGAATCACTCGCCCCGGGTGTAGTTTGGGCGACGCGCGGCTCGTCCTCCTCTGGATTGTGGTCTCCTTGCGCTGATGGGCGACTGGAGCGCAAGTCACTATGAGAATGTCGAGCTGCAACTGCAAGCAGCCGCCGATCGTGCCATCGAACACGCAAAGGTCAGCGCCGGTGAGCGTGTCCTGGACGTCTGCTGCGGGACCGGCAACGCCGCAGCCGCGGCAGCGGCCATCGGCGCGAAGGTCGACGGCATCGATCTCGCCGACCGACCACTCGCGCTCGCCCGTCAGCGTGTACCGGCGGGTCACTTCCAGGTCGCAGACGCGACCAGGCTCTCATTCGAGAATGATGCATTCGACGTCGCGGTGTCGGTTTTTGGAGTCATCTTCGCCCCGGGCGAGCTGGCGGTGGGCGAGCTGCTTCGCGTCGTCCGACCGGGCGGGCGGATAGTCATCACGACGTGGCCGGAGGCCGGCTCGATCCTGTCTGCCGGCAGCATCGTGCGCCGGGCGGTCGCACAGCTCGACCCGCCGCCCACCAATTCGCCGGACCCCACGCCATGGCATGACCGCGGTGCACTGCGGGACTTGTTCGCGCCACACCACGTCAAGTTCTCGTACGAGCAGATCACCTTCCGTGCCGACTCACCGCAAGCCGTCGCCCATCAGCTGTTCGACCAGCACCCGCTGTGGCTCGCGGCGCGCCAGGTCGTCGGCTGTTCGGTCTATGGGCAACTGCGCGTCCAGGCTACGCAGTTCTTCTCGGACGTCAACGACGACCCGTGCCAGTGGCGCGCCACGGGAGCGTATCTGGCCGCAGTCGCCCAGGTGAGCCATTGACTCTGAGGCGGCGCAGGGGGCTCGCCGATCCGGCCACCGCCCCGACCACGGCAACGGTGCCGTCACATCGCTCGGCACAACTGCCGCGGTGTCCTGCTCAGCGATCGGCTACCGCTACAAACCTGAGTCCAGATGATCCGCCGGACAGGCCGATGGTTAACTGGGGTCGATGAACGGTCCTGTCGCCCGGGTTCAGGCCGACCGGCTGCGGTCTTTGCACCGTCGTGGAGATCCGCTTGTCTTGGCGAACGTGTGGGACGCCACCGGGGCTCGTCTCGTCGTCGAGGCTGGCTTCGCGGCGGTGGCGACGACCAGCCTGGCTGTGACAGACAGTCTCGGCTACGCCGATCATCAGCAGGCGCCGGCCGATGAGATGTTCGCCGCCGCCGCGCGCGTCGCCAGGGTGGTTGACGTGCCGGTCACCGTCGACGCCGAGGCCGGCTATGACCTGGCTCCCGAACCGCTGGTGGGCCGCCTAATCGACTGCGGCGCGCACGGTTTCAACATCGAGGACACCAGTCACCGAGCAGGCTCGCTCCTGGAGCCGTCGGTTCAGGCCGACAAGATCGCCGAGCTGCGAAGGGTCATCGATGCGTCAGAGGTGCCGCTGGTGCTCAACGCCCGCATTGACGTCTTCGTCGGCGTAACCGACCCCGACGCCCAGCTGGCGCGGGTGGCCGACGCCGTGGATCGTGCCCGATGGTATGTCGATGCCGGCGCGGATTGTGTCTATCCCATCCTGGTCAGCGCGCCGGCGGCTCTCGATGCGCTCATGAACGCTCTGGACGGCACCTGGGTGAACCTGCTCGTGCGCCTCGGCTCAGACGGGACGCTGCCCAGCCTCGAACGGGTCAGAGAGCTCGGAGCTGTCCGGGCATCGGTGGAGCCAGGCCTATGGCGCGGCTATCGCGACCGGGTTGTCGCTGATCTTGCCAAACTCACCGTAGGTCCAGGCGGGACATGAGAGTCTTCCTGGCTGGCGCCAGCGGAGTCATCGGTCTACGTCTGGTCCCACTGCTGGCCGCCGCCGGCCACGACGTGGCCGCCATGACCCGCACCCAAGCCAAGGCCGAGCGGCTGCGTGGGTTGGGGGCCGGCCCGGTGGTGTGCGACGTGTTCGACTTCGACGCCCTCTCAGAGGCGGTGAACGGCTTCGGGCCCGACGCGGTTCTCCACCAGCTCACCAACCTGCCCGACGACCCCGCACGCATCCCCGAACTGGCTGGCGCCAACGCCCGGATGCGTCGCCAAGGAACTCACAACCTGCTCGCCGCGGCCAAAGCCGCCGGCGCTGCGCGCTTCGTCGCCCAGAGCGTTGCTTGGCCGATACCCGGTGACGGCGGCGCAGCAGTCAAAGAACATGAACACGCTGTGCTTGACGCTGGCGGTGTCGTCATCCGTTACGGCCAGTTCTACGGACCAAGCACCTACTACGAGACAGAACTCCCTTCACCACCGCGGGTTCAGGTAGACGACGCCGCTCGACGCACGCTGCCAGCACTCGACCATCCCAGCGGGGTGCTCATCGTTACCGACGAGCAGTCATCCTGAGCGCCACCACCGTCCCCTAGCGCGATCGTCATGTGGACGTCAAAATGCGGCCGCGCGCCCCGTGACTGCGCTATCTGCGGTCGCCTCGGATTCCTCGGCGCGGTTATGGGCTTGAAGGTGTTAGGAGCGGTGCTCCGAACCAGCCCCAGTAGATGCGGTGGTTGGCGATCTGGGGGCCCTGGAGGTCCATGACCTCGGCGAGATCGACTTGGTCGCCGGTGGGGGTCTGGCGGGGGTACTCCCAGGTCAGGGTTTGTCCGTCGAACAGGTAGCGGCCGGTCCGGTAGAAGCGCACGAGCTCGTTGGGGCGCTTATCGGTTCCGCGCTCAAAGAACGGTCGGATCTGTTCGTGGCCGGTGAGCACGCCACTTTGTTGGTCGAGGATCCGCGGTATCAGCGGGCTCTCCAGGACGGCGTCTGGCAGGTAGAGCTCGAGTAGCGCGTCAATGTCCAGGGCACGAGTGCGCCGGTCCCATTCGCGGTAGACGAACGCCGCGTCGTCGGGAGTGGCGGTCGGGGTGATCGGGTCTGTGGTCATGGGCGCGATAGTAGGGCCGTGACGTTACGCTGGCGATCAAAGCGTGCTTGCGTCATCCTGTCGAGCATGACCGGGCAAACGCGCGGAGTCGACTTGGCGGCGGCAGGAGCTCTGTTCGGTGATCCGGCCCGCGCAGCGATGCTCACCGCGCTGGCTGACGGCCGGGCGCTGCCGGCCGGCGAGCTGGCGCGGCAGGCCGGCGTGTCGCCGGCGACCGCGACCGCGCACCTGCGCCGGCTGGTCGAGGGCGGACTTGTTCGCGTTCGGGTGCAGGGACGTCACCGCTACCACGAGCTCGCCGGCCCGCACGTCGCGACGGTCCTCGAGGCGCTCGCCCAGGTCGCGCCAGAGGTGCCGCTTCGCACATTGCGCCAGCACCGCGACGCGACCGTCATGGCTGAGGCCCGCACCTGCTATGACCATCTCGCGGGGCGGCGCGGCGTCGAGCTGCGAGACCGGTTGCTCGCGACTAGGGCCTTGCACAGCACCGACGACCGCGACCACGCGCTCACCGCCCACGGCGAGCGACTGATCGTCGCCCTGGGCATTGATCTCGACCAGCTGCGCCCCAGCCGGCGGATCTTCGCTCGATCCTGCTTGGACTGGACCCAGCGGCGCCCGCACCTCGCCGGTGCCCTACCCGCAGCGATCACCAGCACATTCCTCACCCGAGGATGGCTCGAGTGCGGCCCCCGGCGTGGCCTGTACGTGGCGCCACACTACGACCAAGCACTCGAACGATGGTTCACCACCGGCGCCGAGAAGGCGATCAGTTGCTGATTCGCAACTTGCCTTCCCGCTGGTCGATCCCGTTCCGGACGCTCGTTGTCGTGGATGCAGGCGCGGTAGGACTTCAGCTGGCGTGGAGGGCGTGTCGGACAGCAGCGACGACGTGGTCGGGGTCGGCGAGCGGGTTGGCGGCTACGGAGCGAAACCAGCTATCGCCGGCGATCTCGGCCAGGCTGACCCAGGCGTCGCGCAGCCGGGAGCGGACGGTGGCGGGGTCCTGTCCGTGGGGGCGCCAGTTCACCACGCCGGTGACCGGCGAAGCCCACAGATCAAACTCGGGCGCGTCGCTGATCAGCTCCGCAAGCCGCGCGGCGAGGGCCATGTCGGCCTCGATCCGGCGGCCGAGGCCGGCGCGGCCCCAGGCCAGCAGGGTGGCGGCGAGCGGCAGCGCGGCGTTGGCGTGAGAAGCCGAGCAGCCCGACGTTGGGTGCGGCGAGGTAGCCGCCGGCGAAGCTGAGTGCGTCGTGGGCGGCGTCGGGATCGCGAAACAGCACCAGTCCGCTCTCCTTGGGCTGATAGAGCCATTTGTGCGCCGAGACCGCGACCGAGTCCGCCGTCTCGATCCCGTCCAGCAGCCCGGCGTGGCCGGAGAGCCGTAGCGGGCCCGCCCACGCGGCATCGACATGCCGCCACGCCGCATCGCGACCAGCGTCGAGCGGGTCGATCGCGCCGGTGGCTACCGGTCCGGCGGTCAACACCAGCACCCCGTCGCGCACGTCGTCGGGCAGCCGGTCGCCGCGCAGCCGTTGGCGCTCATCGACGGGCACCTGCACCAGATCCAGGCCGAGGATCCTCGCGGCCTTGGCGATGCTGAGGTGCGCGGCACTGGAGGCGATCACGCGCCGGGCGCCGGTCAGCTCCCGGGCCGCCCACAGTGCGGTCAGGTTAGCCAAGGTGGAGCCCGGCACGAGATGCCCACCGCCCATCCCGAACGCCGGCGCCAGCCAGCCGATCACCAGCGCTTCGAGGGATCTGGCGGTCGGCGCGGTGTCCGGGTGCAACAGGTTCTGATTCACCGCGGCCGCCCACGCCGCCGTCGCCCACGTCATCCACGGGGTCCAGGGATCCATGTGGGCCAAAAAGCCGGGATGGTCCAGCCGGCTGGCTTGCTCCAGTGCCGGAGCCGCGAGCTGCTCGAGCGCCGCGCGACCCCCGACTCCGACGTCGGGCAGCGCAGCGGGCAGGTCCAGCGCGGTCTCGGGGTCGACGTGCGGCCTGCCGGGCGCCCCGCGCAGCTCGACCAGCCGCCGCAACGCGTCCGTCAACCCCTCGACATCAGGAACGAAGTCCTCTTCAAACGGCACCACGCCAGACTGCCACACGCGGAAATTGAGCCGCTCACGACCCCCCTCCTCCAGACTGCCCCGCTTGCGGTTCGTTGGCTGGGACGGCGCGAGGATCGCCGGAGCCAGTGTCGGAGCACTCGCAGTCCTTCGGACCGGCGTTGCGTCGCTGTGTGCAGATAAGCGATGCCGACGATGCCCAAGGTCAGCACCGCCAGGTAGCGCGGAGGGTGGGTCTTGGGCTAGCGGGGTCGAGCTGCTGGGGCGGCCTCGGCCGGAGCACAACGCCATCCTCAGCCGGGATGCTCTTCGTCGCCCGGTCTGAGGAGCCGATTCACTCCGAGCTGGAGTAGCCTTATCGCATCGTCTGCTTCACGCAAGACAACTGAGCGTCATCACCGACGCTCACATGGGCAGCACCTTCTCGCCGGGTCGGTCTCCCGGTGACCGTTGCCTGTCCCGGTTCGTGGTCTGCCTCATCGTCGCCGCGTAGCCCGCGAGTCGCGGCAACGGCCCCGCTTCGTAGCGAGGCTCTCGTAGCTGATCGTCCACGACTGCCGGTCGTGGATCTGACCCGACCACCGGGCGCGGCTCCGCGCCCGAACCAGGAGCAGAACCCACATGACTCAGCCGCATCACTATCCGCCAGGCGTACCGTGCTGGGTGGACACCTGGCAGCCCGACCCACAGATCGCCGCGCGCTTCTACGGCGCGCTCTTGGGCTGGGAGTTCGACGAACCTCGCCCGATGCCCGGAGGACTCGAGGGTCAGTACCTCGTTGCTCGTCTCGGCGGATTAGCCGTCGCCGGCATTGGTCAGGCACCGGGCAACCTGACAGCAGCCGTCTGGAGCACGCACATCTGTGTCGAGAGCATCGAGGAGACCATCGCTCGCACCAGGAGCGCCCAAGGCGCCGTCCTCGTCGGGCCGCTGGAGGCTGGTCCCGACGGACGTCAGGCGGTGCTGGCCGACGCAGATGGGGTCGCGTTCTGCATCTGGCAACCCGGCGAGCGGATGGGGGCACAGGTCGTCAACGAGCCAAGCGCCTGGACGATGAGCTCGTTGCACGCGCCGAGCCACGAGCGCGCAGAAGCGTTCTACGCGACGGCGTTCGGCTGGAAGCTCGAAGCTCTATCGGATGCGCCGTTTGCGCTTTGGCGACTTCCCGGCTACATCGGCGGTGAGAACGATCAGCCGATGCCGCGCGACGTCGTAGCCGTGATGACGCCAATCGGCGCCGACGCGGAGATACCGCCCCACTGGGCCGTCAACTTCACGGTCGAGGATGTTGACGCGGTCGCCGAGCGAGCCATTGACCTCGGGGGGGCGCTCGTGATGGCGCCGATGACCACGCCCGGATTTCGAAGCGCTGTCATCGCCGACCCGGGCCAAGGCGTGATTGCTGTCAGCGCGTCGCTGAACCGGTAGCAGGACTTACTCACATGCGCTCCCGAGACCGTCCTGGCGCGACGGAAACTCGGGAGCGCTGTGACCCCACCCTGGCGGCGTCCGCAGGCCAACGAAAAACCGAGACAGAGCTGGGTAGCGGAACGGGACGGATCCCGCACGGATCGGCGTTGGCGTCCCGCTGACGGATCCGCTTGTGAGGCTCGCGCGAGCTGAAGGCGGATCAGGTCACAGCTCGATCGGCTCGGCGGTCAGGTGGCCGCCCGCGTCGCCGGTGTTGACCGTGCCCCTCGGCTCGATAAGCAACA
>JAABUU010005051.1_pt1 | contig 15067 bp, 15 predicted proteins | sample 5559301 | NCBI WGS metagenome assembly JAABUU01 (sample SAMN10711884, study PRJNA513360) | rock metagenome | isolation source: Antarctica rocks | place: Antarctica: Victoria Land, Richard Nunatak white | reverse complement strand
CCCTTCGACCAGCGCCCCCGCTTCCTCATCCGCGACAACGATGCCAAGGATGGGCCGCGCTTCGCCCGGCTGGCCGCCGCGAGTGGGATCCGGGTGTTGCGCACGCCCGTGCGGGCACCGCAGGCGAACGTCACCTGCGAGCGCTTCCTCGGCAGCGTGCGCCGCGAGTGCCTGGACCATGTCCTCGTCCTGGGCGAGGGACACCTGCGGCGCGTGCTGCGGGCGTACGTGGCCTACTGCAACACCGCGCGCCCACACCAAGGGCTGGGGCAGGCCATCCCCAGTGGCCCGGAGCCGACGTCGGCCACCCGTCCGGCCCAGCCCATCGTGGCCATCCCGGTGCTGGGCGGGCTGCATCACGACTACCGCCGGGCGGCATGACCGCCCAATGCCGTAACGAAATGCACCGGATAGCGACGGGAGCCAACACAGCGGTCTCCCCGACTTTTTTGTGCTCTCCCTCAAGTTGACAATGCCCCCCGAGGCGGGCGTAGGGTGTCTCACGCGGCCCCGCCATCGGCCCTCCCCGACCCCCGCCGAACGCGCGCCGCAACTGTGCCCACAGCCCCCCGCGTTGTTTCCCCGGATTCCCCGACTTCCCCGGCCACGTCGTCGGCTGTAATTCCCTCGCTCCTGGGGCGCAGGATAGCAGTGTCTCGCCGGGGAAACAACGCGGAGGGTGTTAGTGCCGCGATCTTGCCAGTGCTGGCGCGGCTGTGGGGCTGTTCGGCACGGCGCCTTTATCTTGACCTTCGCGCGCCGCACGGCTGGCGCGCACGGGTCGGCGCTGCCCCTGGCCGTCGACGGTCCGAGCGTGGCGAGCCGCTCAGTCTGCCCCCCTCGGCCTCGGCCACGACGCGTTACCACGCGGTGGCGATCCGTCGGTGCCAGGGGATACGGTTGACCGGGCGCGGGCATGGCGACGCCCTCCCCCGCGACTGGCGGGGGAGGGCATGTGGCGCCGTGTCTCGGCCCATCGCCGCGCTACTTCGCCTTCAGCTTGCCCTGCTGCGCGAACTGCTCGAGCTGCTGGAGGAGGCGGCGCACCGCCTGCTCATCCTGCTGCCGCAGCTCCCGCCAGAGCGGGTCGTTCGCCTGGCCGTCCCGCTCGTACTTGTCGTAGGCCGCCAGCCCCTCCAGCTTGCTCGCGGTCGCCATCAATAAGTTGTAGACCTCGTTGTCGACGATCGTAGTGTCCTCGCCCGAACTCATCCCGGCACCTCCTCGCATCCCGCGCGCCCCCAATCCGGGGCGCACGACCATGGGAGCAAGCCGCGTGCCAACCCGGCGGGCGTGGTGGCCCTGTGCGCCCGCCGCGCTTGCCTGACGTCCCGCTGGCGGGCGCGAGTGGCGGGGCAACGCGCGGAACGCCGGGCAGGGAGGGGGGGAGACTCGCGGGAGTGCGGGGGTGAGGATAGAGGTATTGCCGGGGATAGGCCGGAGATCGCCGTCGGCGTCCCGCGCGCGCTCGCTGGTGTGCCGCCCTGCCGGGACAACGCCGGGGCGGGGTGCCCAATTCCGCCGCCGCTAGGCCAGAGCGGTGCTCATTGCGTCGGCCAGTTGATCCGGGGGGCCGACCATCTCGGCACCGCCGGTGACCGGTTCGCGCCGTGTTGTGCATGACGCCGCGATGCGTGAAGGGTTCTCCGGCGATTTGCGCAGTTCGCGTGCCACCCGACTGGCCTCGATCTCGGCGTCGTTGCATCACCCGCTGTAATGGCTACCCAGCCCATCCGTACAGGATCGGGCGTCTCTCGCTGCAGACTCGCGGTGCCTTCCACATCGTGTATGGCCGCGCTGCACAGCGGCCGAGCACGGGCTGAGGCGCAGGACGACCCGCGTCTCCCCACCCGCAGCGTTTCCGCGCCTGAGGTCAACGTGGTCGGGCGTGATCGTGGCCCTGCGCCAACCGGCTGGCGCGCTCGCGCGCCTCGCGGCCAGACTGGCACCGCTGCAGCGACGAGCCGGTGTGTGCCGCCTGCGACGGTCGCCTCAGGCGGCGCGCTGGTAGGCGTGGTGCAGCCCGCCGAGGACCGGGAGGGCGACGATCCTGCCCGCGTCGCCCCGTGGTCGCCCCGGCGGCGCGCTCGGCACCGGCACGCGCTGGCCGCGCCCCTGGTGTGGGCGGGCCGCGTTGAAATAGGCGACGTAGGCGCCGAGCGCCCGCCGCAGGTGCGCCTCGCCGAGGAGCAGGAGATGGTCGAGGCACTCCTGCCTGACGCTCCGGAGGAACCGCTCGGCGACCGCGTTGGCCCGCGGTGCCCGCACCGGTGTGCGCACCACGGTGATTCCGCTGGCTTCGGCCACACGGGCGAAGCCAGCGCCGTACTTGCCGTCGTTGTCGCGCACGAGGAACCGCGGCCGCTCCCCATACGGCGTCGCCTCGCGCAGCTGCTGGGCCACCCACGCGTCCGTCGGGCGGCGGGTGACGCCGACATGGACCACCCGGCGGGAGCCCAGCTCCACCAGGAAGAAGGCGAAGAGCGGCCGGAAGAGCAGGTCGGTGACTTGGAGGAAGTCGCATGCCCACGTCTCGTGCGCATGATTCCGCAGGAACGTCGCCCAGCGCTGCCCGTCCGGGCGCGGTCGTGGCCTCTGCCGCAGGTATTTCTGGATGGTCCGCTTGCTGGCGCGGATGTCGAGCTTCAGCAGTTCGCCCCGGATGCGCTCGGCACCCCAGAGCGGATTGTCGCGCCCCATCTCCTCGATGAGGGCGATGGTCGCGGTCGCCAGCGGCGAGGGGCGGGCGCGCGGGGCCGACTTCCGTCGCCAGAACAGGGGGCGGACGAGATCCGTCGCCAGGCCCGCGGCGAGCGAGCGCGGGCGCGGCGTCGTCCACCGGCCGACCCGCGCGCGAACCGTGGCGGCGCAGCGCCGGGCGAACCGGCGCAGGCGAGCGAGGCCGTGGGCAAGCATGCACAACTCCCACGCGAAACTGTAGCACCAAGGTTACGGGATACGGCGTGGCGATCTGCCCGCCCCGGATTGTACCGTTCCATCGGCCCGGCGACCATCCCGTTGTGTCGCCCAATTGGCCCAATTGATGCGCGGATGAGCTGGGTAGCCATTACAGGCCCCGCGCCGCCACGCGCCCTTCGCGGCTCGCCCTCCTCGCCGCTTGATACCCACTGCCAGCGCCGCCTGCGCGGATTCGCCAACGGCATCCCAAAAGGGCCAAAGTCGAGCTTACGGCCATGGGGTTTACGTCCGGATGTCAGACCGGTGCCTTGACTTTCGGCAGGCCCGGTACTATCGTTGCTCACGACAAGTTAAGGGCGCGCTGCGGGGGTCCGGGCGCCGGGCTGAGCGGGTGGTCATCGATCCGCCACCGACCGCTTGAGCCTGATCCGGCTATTGCCGGCGGAGGCATGCGCGCCGAGTGCGGTCGTACTCGGTACGGCCGCACCAGCGGAGGAGGCTAGGGGCGCACCCACCCCACCAGGCACCTCCCTTTTTTGTCTGCCACGCACGAGGGTGCGGCGATCGGGGAGCGTGTCGGGCCTGCCTTCTTGATGAGTCGACCCTGGGGAGGGACGGGGACTCGCCGGTGGGACCATACGGGGGCGCGGTGAATTACGAAGTCATGGCTGCCGATTCGCTGGCGCGCATCGCCGTGGCGACGCCACTCGTCCACCACATCACCAACGTGGTGGTGGCCAACGATGTCGCCAATCTGACGCTCGCCTTCGGCGCCTCGCCGGTGATGGCCGCCGCGCCGGAGGAAGTGGCGGAGATGGCCGGGCTGGCGAGCGCGCTTGTGCTCAACATCGGCACCCTCTCCAGCGCGACGATCGACGCGATGCTCCTCGCCGGTCGCGCCGCGGCCGAGCGCGGCAGCCCGATCGTCCTCGACCCGGTCGGCGCGGGGGCCACGCGCTTCCGCACCGTGAGCGCCCTGCGGCTCCTCGCCGAACTGCCCGTGACCGTCCTGCGCGGGAATCGCGGCGAGATCGGCGCGCTCGTCGGCGGGGGGAAGATGCGCGGGGTCGACGCGGTCGGGGACGAGGACCCGCGCACCGTCGCGGAAGCCGCCGCCGCGCAGTTCGGCGTCGTGGTCGCGGTCACCGGTGCCGTCGATGTTGTTGTCGGCAAGGACATCGCCCCACTCGAAGTTCGCAATGGCCACCCGCTCCTGGGGCGGATCACCGGGTCGGGGTGCATGGCGACCGCGGCGATCGGTATTTTCCTCACCGCAGGCGAGGACGCCGCGACGCAGGCCGCCCTGGCGCTGGCCGCCTATTGCCGTGCCGCCGAGCGGGCCGGCGCGGGGGGGGCCGGACCGGGCACCTTCCGCGCCCGCCTCCTCGACGAGGTCGCGGCGCTGAGACAAAAGGGCGTCGGGGGGCTGCGGGTGGCCCCGGCATGAGGGTGGGGTACTCCCCCGCCAGCTCACGGGCCGGGGAGCAGGGAGCGGCCAGGGTGCGCAGGGGGTATCCCCGCGGTGCGTGCCCCTGTGCCGGTCTCGCGCGCCGGTGCCAATCGGCTACCCGCGAAAACCGATACAAATGGGCAGAAAGGACCGAGCCCTGATGAAGACGAAGGATGTCGCCCGGGCGACATTCCTGACCGCCCTGGCGGTCGCGCTCTCGCCGCTGAGCATCCCGGTCGGCGTGACCCGGGTGTTCCCCGCGCAGCATCTGGTGAACGTCGTCGCTGCGGTGCTGCTCGGGCCATGGTACGCGGTCCTGGTCGCCTTCGCCACCTCGCTGCTGCGGAACCTCCTCGGCACCGGCACGATCAACGCCTTCGCGGGGAGCATGATCGGCGCCGCCCTCGCCGGGGTTGCCTGGCGCGCGACCCGCAACATCTACCTCGGCGCGCTCGGCGAGGTTGTCGGCACCGGCCTCCTGGGCACCCTCGTCACGGTCTATGTCATCGCGCCGAACCTGCTCGGCCGGGATCTCGCGCTCGGCGTGATCGGCCTGAGCTTCCTGGCCAGCTCCGCCGTGGGTGCCGTCCTCGCTATCGTCGTCTTGAAGTCGCTGCAGGCGGCCGGTTTGGTCGGCACCCGTCGTGCCGGTGAACCGGCGTTGCCGCCCGGCGAGTAGGCAGGGGACAGCCCCGTGCTGGCCTATGTGAACGCGGGCTTTCGCTACGCCGGGCGGCGGGCGGCCGCAGTGGCCGATGTCGGCCTCGTCGTGCCGCCGACGGGCTTCCTGCTGCTGGCCGGGGAGAGCGGCTCGGGGAAGTCTACCGTCGTGCGGATGGCCAACGGCCTGATCCCCCACTTCCACCCCGGCGACTTTCGCGGCACGGTGCTGGTTGCCGGCGCCGACACCCGCCAGCGGCCGGTGCGCGCGCTCGCCGCGCGGGTCGGCGTGGTCTTTCAGAATCAGGAGGCGCAGCTCTTCAACGCCACGGTCGAGCGCGAACTGGCCTTCGGTCCCCGCAACCTGGGTCTGCCGCGCGAGGAGATCGCCGCGCGCATCCACTGGGCCGCCGAACGGACCGGGATCGGCCATCTGCTGGCGCGGCCGACGCGGCGGTTGTCGGGCGGGGAGGGTGCCCGGGTCGCCGTGGCCTCCGTGTTGGCGATGTGCCCGTCCCTCCTCGTCCTTGACGAGCCCACCGCGGCGCTCGATCCCGTCGCCACCGCCGACCTATGGGAGCTGCTTGCCGCGCTGCACCGCGACGGCACGACCATCGTCGTGGCGGAACACCGCCCGGAGGAACTCTGGGCGCACATCGACACGGTCGCTGCGATGCGCGCCGGTCGGCTCGTTTTCCATGGGGGTGCGGGCGAAGCGCTGGGCGCGTCGCTGGGGGAGGACGACCTACCGCTCCCCGCGCCCGCCCGCCTCCTCGCCGTGGCCGGGCTGCCGGAGCGGCCGCGGACGGTCGACGAGGCCGCCGCGATCCTCCGTACCCGGCACTTCACGCTGCGGGTGCCCGCCGCCCTGCCACCTGCGCCCGGCGCGACGGTGCTCGTCGCAGACGGGCTCGACTACGCGCGCGACGACCGGCCGGTGTTGACCGGCGTGGAGCTGCGCCTGCGGCAGGGCGAGTGCGTCGCGCTGGTCGGGCCGAACGGCGCAGGCAAGACCAGCCTCCTGCGCCTCCTCGCCGGGTTGGCGCGACCGCAGCGGGGGCGGGTGGCCGATGCCGACGGACGGCCGCTGGCGCCGGGCCGGCTCGGACTGCTCCCGCAGAACGCGGCCGGTGCCCTCTTCTGCCGCTCCGTGCGGGAGGAGGTGGCGTACGGCGCGCGACTGCTCGGACGTCACGATCCCGCCTGGCTGGAGGGGTTGATTGCCCGGTTCGACCTGGGGCCATTGCTCGACCGCGCGCCGCTCGGCCTGAGCGACGGGGAGGCCCGGCGCGTCGCCCTCGCCGCCGCGCTCGCCCACCGGCCGAGTGTCCTGCTCCTCGACGAGCCGACGGCGGGCCAGGACCGCCGCCGGCGCGAGGCGCTCGCCACGACCCTGGCCGCGCTGCAGGCGGAGGGGGTCGCGATCCTCCTCGCCACGCACGACCTGGAGTTCGCCGCGACCCACTGCCGACGCTGGCTCGTCCTCGCCGGGGGGCGGCTACTGGCGGACGGGACGCCGCCGGCGATCCTGGGCGACCCGGGCCTGCTGGCGCGCGCCGCCCTGCGGCCTCCGCCGCTGGCCCGTCTCGCCGCCGCGCTCGGCCTGCCGTATCCGGGCGAGGGGGCGGCCCTCGCGCCGTCGGCGGTCCCGCTGGGCGGTGGTCGACGATGAGCCTCGACCCGCGTACAAAGCTCTTGCTCTATGGCGCCGCGACCGTGGCGGCGCTGGCGACGACCGCGCCGTTCCGGCTCGCCGGACTCCTGGCCGGCGCGCTGCTGGTGATCGTGGCGATGCAGGCCGTGCGCCGGTGGCTGGGGCTACTCAAGCTGCTGGGTCCGATGCTGATCATCCTGGGCCTCCTCTCGGTGGCCGGGGGCGGTATTGCCGAGGCCGTCGCGCCGCCTTTGAAGCTGCTGCTGCTTGGCACGCTCGCTGCGGCCCTCTTCGCCACGCTGGCGGCGGACGAGTTGGGGGACGCGCTGACGCTCATGCGCCTGCCGCCCGGGGTCGGCTTCGTCCTGGTCGGTGGCTTGCGCTACGCGCCCGCGCTGGCCGAGAGCTGGGCCGATCTCCTCGACGCATTGCGGGCGCGCGGTGCCACCGTCCCGCGGGGACCGCGCGCGCTCCCCATCTATGCCCGGCTGCTCGGTCCCGCGGTGGTGCGCGCGCTGCGGATCGCCGATGACATGGCGGAGGCGATGGAGTCCCGTGGCTTCGGGGCGCCCGGGGCTACCCTGCCGGACCAGGGCCAGCTGCGGGCGCGCGACTGGTTGCTGATGACGCTAGGCGTCATGGCATCGGCGGCGTACGTGGCCTGGCTACGGTAGGGTTGGCCGATTGGCGTGTGGCGGGTTGCGTCAGGAATCAGACGAAGGCTGGGGGGAACAGCGGCGCGCTGGTAACGTGACGGCGTTGCGCGTTGCGTGCAGGAGGTGCCCGTGCCCTGCCTGTGCCTTGCCGCGACCGCGACGACCGCGCCTGTCCTGGCCGAAAAGGTCATCCACCCTAACTTGGCGGCTGCACGCCGCCTGCTGCCTGCCCTCCTTTCGGGTCGGCGGGGGGCTACACTCTGGCTCGTTGACTGGGGTACCGCACTACCGAAGGAGGAGCCGCGTGATCCTTGCCCGCTCGCTGCAACGCCTGCTCGCTGCCACCCGTCGCGCTGCTCAAGCCCTCCGCCATCGCCTCGTGGTCGCCACGCGGCCGGCCTCCGCGGCGCTCATCGCGGGCACCCTTGCCGATGCGTCCCGCAGCCGGTCGGGGCTCATCGCCGAGAATGCCTTCCTCCGGCAGCAACTCATCATCGCGCAGCGTAGCGTCAAGCGGCCGCGCTGCACCCCTATCGAGCGAACGCTGCTGGTGCTCCTGTCCAGCCGCGTCCGCGCGTGGCGGCAGGCCTTGCTCATCGTCCAGCCGGAGACCCCGCTACGCTGGCATCGCCAGCTCTTCCGCCGGTACTGGCACCGGCGGTCCCGGGCCGCAGCCCCGGCGCACCGCCCTGTGCTGGCCGTTTAGTCCATCCGCACCCGAGCGCGACGAGGGCCGCGACGGTGATGAGACTCCGGTCGCGCTTGGCGAGGCCCTCCCGTTCCCACACGTCGCCGTAGATCGCGACTTCGGTGAGTTGGAGCGGTTTCAGCGCGACATCCCTGAGATACTCCCGTGCGGACCGTCCGGGCGGTCGTGCGCGGGCTATGGTCTGCTCCTGTTCGCCACACCGGCGCGGTTGCGGTTGCGTGCTTGCCCCACCGCGCCATGTCTGCCACCGTCGTGGCCCCATGCGACGCCGCAGCTGCCGGGCGCGCGAACGCGGCCAAGAGGTCGGTGGGGAGAGTGCCACGTGAGCTCCGGCACCCCTGAGCGCGGGCGGGCGGTCCAGACGGAGCAGTTGTCGGCGCACCGCGTGATCGAGCGCAACCTGCGCGGCGATGACAACGCTCGCGCGCCGCCGGGGATCCGCGACGCCCTCCCGACCACGATGGGGGCAGAGCGGCACCGGGGATACCGGCACGGCGATCAGTCGGCGCGCTCGCCCGCCACTTCGGCCTGCTCGGCTGCCAGGTCGGCCAGCCGCAGGCCGACGATCTCCTCCAGCACCGTGGCGATCGCGCCGCTGGCCCAGTCGCCGCGCCCCTTGCCGACGGCGGCGGTGTACGCCTCCCCGGCGATCGCGAGGGTCTGCAGCGGCACCCCCAGGCGCGCGGCCAGGTCGCGGCCGAGCCGCATGTCCTTCTGCCCGAGCGCGATCCGGAAGCCGGGGGTGTAGTCGCCGGTCAGCACCTGATCCGGGATCGCCCCCCGCAGGTGCCCGTGGCCGGTCGTGCTCGCCTGGAGCACCGCCAGCGTCCGGCGCAGGTCCAGCCCGGCCTTGCCCGCCAGCACCATCGCCTCCGCGCTGGCGGCCAGCATCGTCAGCGACAGCAGGTTGTGGATGAGCTTCAGGGTGATCCCGTCGCCCGGCGGGCCGACGTGGAAGATGTCGCTCCCCATCGCCCGCAGCACCGGCTCGACCGCCGCGAAATCCTCCGGCGCCGCGCCGACCATGAAGAGGAGCGTCCCCGCCTCGGCCTCCGGCGACGAGCGCCCCAGCGCGGCGTCGACCATGCGGACCCCGCGCGCGGCCAGGGCCGCCCCGATCGCCCGCGAGGCGGCCGGGGCGATCGTGCTGCAGTCCACCAGGATGGTCCCCGGGCGCGCCCCGGCGGCGACCCCATCCGGGCCGAGCGCCGCCGCCTCGACATCGGGGCCGTCCGGCAGCACGGTGATCACGATGTCCGACCGCTCGGCGACGGCCCGTGGCGTCAGGGCCACCATCGCCCCAGGCAGCGACTCGGCCGCGTCCGGGTTCGCGTCGTGGACCGTCAGCGCGAAGCCGTGCCCGAGCAGGTTCCCGCCCATCCCGCGCCCCATCGCGCCGAGCCCGATCAGGCCGATCCGCCGCTGCGCCATGCCCCCCTCCTCCCATGCCAACGCGGCCGCGCTCCGCTGCCGCAGACTGGCGCGCATGGTAGCAGAAGGCGCGGCGGCGCGGACGGCACCTGCAGATCGGTCATATCCTCAAGCGGCGGCGGGCGAGGGCAATGCCGGAGGGGCAGGGACAGAGGTGGCAGGTGATCGGGACCACACCGGCTGTGCGGGGGCGGTCGTGGCGGCCGTTGGCTTCAGTTTCACCAGCGGGTACGACATTCGCCGGAGCCGCCACGGCGCGGCGGAGCAGCACCCGTGTCGTGGCTACCACGCGCATCCATGCCCGACTCCCAGCACGCCGCGCCCCAAAGCGCCAGGTTTCACGCACGGATGGGGTGGTAGCCGCGACACCGATTGAGCGCGGAAGCCAATACCTGTGCCGGCCGTTTACTCCATCCAGCGTGATCCGCTAGGAATCTGGGAGCCGAAGTGCCAAGACTTCGGCGCGGATGGAGAAAACGGCCGGCACAGCTCCTCGACAGCCCGGAAACTGCGGACGAGGTCGCGCGCTTCGCCGAGCGCGGCCTCCCGCTGGTGCAACTCATGCGCCCGCAACGCGCGGTCGCCAGCGCGACCCTTACCGTCGACGCGGCCCCGGGGATCGCGGCGGCGATCGAGCACCTGGTGGCGCTCGGCCATCGCCGAATCGGTTTCCTCGGCCACGGCGGCGAGCATCCAGTCGATCGTTCGCGGCGCGAGGCGTTCATCGCCGCGCTGGCACGCCACGGCCTCCGCGCGCAAAGTGCCTGGATCCGGCTGATGACCGATTATTCGAGCGCCGAAAGCCACGCCGCCACGCTAGCGCTCCTGGCGTCACCGGAGCGCCCGACCGCCATCTTCGCGGCGGGCGATAACCTCGCGCTCGGCGTCCTCAAGGCCGTCTACGACCTGCGACTGCGCGTACCGGACGATCTGAGCCTGGTCAGTTACGATGACATCCTGGCGCCCCACCTGCCGCCGCCCCTTACCAGCGTACGCCAGCCCTTGCAGGACCTGGCGGAACAGGCGATCACGCTGATCGCGGGGCAGCTCGAACAGGCCGGAGCCCCGGCGGCACCCGCGCCCCAACTGGTCCTGCCGACGCAGCTCGTGATCCGCAACTCGACCACGCCACCCCGGCCATAGGACCGCGACGGAGCAGCGCGACAGCCTGGATACCGACACCCTCCGCCACGAGACAAAGGTCGGCGCGGCGGTCAGCAAGTCCGCCGCGCCGACCGCCGCGAAAGATGACCCCACCGGTGTCCCGCTTCACCGCTTCGCGGCGTCGTATTCCGCCTGCGTGTAGTCCTTCGCCGGGTCCCAGTTGGCGAATTTGAAGTCGTCGCGGGAGACGTTCGCCCCCTTCGCCCGCGCCGCCGTGATCGCCCGATCCAGCTCCTGCTCCGAGCGAGTGGCGAGGTCGCGCATCGCGGCGCGGGGGTCGCGGAGCTGCCCCGAGAAGATCCCCTGGATCATGGTGCCGAAGTTCGGCGTGGGAGTGCGCCGCTCCTGGAGCGCCACCGACACGTCGGGGTTGCGGACGACGGGCGAGGGGCCGAGGCGATTCTGGCTCCCGATCAGCGGGAAGAGCCGCTGCATCCGGGGGTCGAAGTCGCCCTGCGCGTTGATGTCGGGGTAGCGCACCGGCAGCGGCGACTCGTAGAGCCGCAGTTGCGTCGCCTGCCCTTCCTTGCTGAGGGTGTAGGCCAGGATGTCCCCGACCACCTGCGGGTACTTGCTCTTGGCGTAGGCCCAGAACTGCCCCCCCGGCGGCCCGTAGCTCACCGGCGTGAGGTTCCCGCCATTCGGCACGGGCTGGCTCGCCACGTCGAACCCGAAGGCCGGATTCTGCAGCTTTAGGAAGGGGATCGAGTAGAGGCCGGTCAGGATCATCCCCGCCGCGCCCTGCGCGAAGCGCCCGCGCGCGTCGTTGGCGTTGAGCGACAGCGCGCCGGGGAAGACGCTGCCGTCCGCTTTAAGCGCCAGGAGCAGGTCGATCACCCCGAGATAGGCGTCGCTGGCGTAGGTATACTCGCCCGTGCGCCAGTCGATCGCGTCCTCGCCGGGCGCGCCGGCCATCTGACCAAGGTTGCGCACGATCGCCGCCCAGCGGGCCGGGTCGTTCCCCTCGATCATCATGCCGAAATAGTTGCCCGCGCCCTGCTCGGTGATCTTCTTCGCCGCCGCGCGATACTCGTCCCAGGTGAAGGGCCGGGCCTGCGGGTCGAGTCCCGCCCGCCGCATGTACTCCGTGTTGTAGTAGAGGTAGGTGTCGTAGCCCTGCTCGCCGTCGGTGGGGATCGTGTAGGTCTTGCCGCCGAAGACGTTGGTCCCCTCGAAGAAAGTGCCGGGCGGGTAGGCCGCCTTGAGGGCGGCGAAGTTGGGGACGATGTCGTCGAGCGGGCGCACCCACCCCTCGCGCACCGCCTGTGGCCCGGTCACGTTGAGGGGCAGCGCGAAGAGGTCCGGCGCGTTGCCGTTCTGGATGCCGATCGGGATGATCCGCTGCAACTCGGCCCCGGGCAGCGTGTCGTGATTGATCGTGACGTTTGGATACTTCTGCCCATACGCCGCGAACACCGCGTTAAGGAACGGTGCCTTGTTGGTGGCGTTGTCGATCATGCTCAACGCGACCCGCTCCGTGGGGATACGCACGCCCGTATCCGGCAAGCGCACCAGGCCGACGGCGGCGGTGGAGCGCGGCGCGACCGCCGCCGTGCGCGTGGTTGCCGCGCTCGGCGTCCCGCCCGCCGCCCGCGACGCGGTCGCGGCGGGCGCGGGCGCGAACGTCGGCGGCGCGACCACCGAGGCGCGCGCAGTCGTCGGCGCGGGCGCGGGCGTGGCGGTGGACGGCGCGGTCCCCTCGCCCCCGCAGGCGGCGAGCCAGCCGACAGCGCCCGTGCTGAGGGCGGCGCGAAGGATCTGCCGACGCGTGTATGCGCCGTGCTGCCCGGCGCGCGATGGTAATGTCATCGTCCTCCCCTTCTCCCTACCATGCCCCGGATACCATGCCCCGGATACCATGCCCCGGATACCATGCCCCGGATACCATGTCCCGGACACCGTGGTGCGTCGCCGCGCGTACTCGGGCGACGCGACCAGCGCCTATGGATCGCGCTAGATGGCGACCGACGCGGAGATACAGGGCTGCGATCGGTTGTCGCTGGTCACAGCGGTGCGAGTCCGAGACGCGCGTACTGCTCCGCCGGGGCCTCGCAGGCCCGCAAGTGGGCGGCGATCCGCCCGACGAAGTGCGCCTCCAGCGCCGGGTCGTCGAGGGGCGACCGCTGCTGGGGGTCGGCGACGATGTCGAAGAGTTGGTGCCGACCGACGTGGCTCGGCTCGTCGGCGTGGTGCTGCGGCACCGCGCCGCCCTGCGGGATCTTGTAGAGCGGCAGGTCGTAGGTGTGCCCGAAGTACCGGCCCGTCTCCACCCGACCGAAGACCTCGCGCGGGAACCAGGCGTTGAGGCCCGCGATCGGCATCGCGGTGTAGGCGTGGAGCGGCCCCGCATCGGCGTTGACCGGGTTGCGCAGGTAGACGTGGCGCCCGTCGGTGATGTTCGTCGCCTTGCCGAAGTAGCCGAAGATGGCGTCCTGGCGGATCGTCTCGCCCGCGATGGCACGCAGGAGCGAGCCCTGTCCTGGCCGTTTGGTCCGTCCGAGGCCCAATCCTGGCACTCTTGCCTATCGACTGTCAGAGAACCGCGCCGGATGGAGTAAACGGCCAGGACAGGAGGTGCCGGAGATCCCTGACGTGCCGAGCGTGGAGGACGACGAGCGCGATAATGGAGGTGGCGACGGCTTCATGTGGCGCTAATGGCCGTCCCTGTGGCACGCGCCGTGCATGACTTTTCCTGCCGACATCGCGCACGCAACGCAGCAAGGGGGACATGATGACAAACCAGGCACATGGCCAGACCGACGCCAACCCGAGTCCGCAGCACCAGGAGAAGGAAGCCAAGCAGACCTGGGACGACGAGGGTGGCTCACTGCACCCGGATGAGACGCCGGGGTCGGTGCCACTCGACGAGCCGGCGAAGACGGGTGACCACGCCGCAGAGGCGCAGAACCCGCCTGGCGACGTGCACACCGCCTATGCCGCCGACGATGAGCCGGACGACCAGCCGTCGTAGCGCTTGCTCCACAGCTATCCCCGGCATGGCGAAGGCTCCTCAATCGTGAGGGGTCTTCGCTCACGTCAGGAGTAGGAACGTGGGAGCGTCAGTTGCGGAGAGAGTCGTTGTCGTGCCGCACGTCGGGTTGCAGCTGCCGAAGGACCCCGGAGCGCGTCAGGAGGAGATAGAGAAGTACGTCACCGCCAGTGTCGAGATGCTGGCCGAGGGGTTGCGTCAGGTTTCAGACGGCAGGGTTGGCGGCGCTGGTCTTCCTCTGATACTGTTGCGCGATTGACGCGTCCGAGAGGAGGAGCCTGTGCCCTGTCCCTACTGCGCCCAAGCCCTGACGGCGGAGCAGCCCAGGCGGACTGCGCTGGGCTATCGGATCTTCCGCTGCCCGCGCTGCCGCCGGAATTGCAATGAGCGTACCGGCACGCCGTTCAATCACGTGCAGGTCCCCACGGATATCGTCTTGCTCGTCGTCTTATGGCGCTTGCGTTACACGCTGAGCCTGCGCGATCTGGCCGAGATGTTCCTCGAGCGTGGCTTCGTCTTCACGCATGAGACGGTGCGCGAGTGGGAGGCGCGCTTCGCCCCGCTGCTCGCCGCACAGTTGCGCATCAAACGGCGTGGCATGGCAGGCACCAAGTGGCATGCGGATGAGACGTATGTCAAGGTTAATGGTCGCTGGTGTTACCTCTACCGCGCGATCGACCGTGCGGGGAACCTGGTCGACGCGCGACTGAGCCAGACGCGCGACATGGACGCGGCGCAGCGGTTCTTCCGCCAAGCGCGCGACCTCTCCGGAGGCCTGCCGGAGCAGGTGACGACGGATGGGCACGACGCCTATCCCCGGGCCATCCGCGAGACGCTGGGGGAAAGCGTCATGCACCGGACCAGCCGCTACAAGAACAATCGGATCGAGCAGGACCACCGCAGCATCAAACAACGCTATTACCCGATGCGTGGCTTCGGCAGCTTCGTCTCTGCGGCGCGCTTCTGCACCGGCTTTGAGGAGCAACGCCAGTATTTCCGCCATGCCAGCCGGGTCGGCGAGCACGTCTCGCTTGCGGAACGACGGTGCCTTTTCCAGGACCGCTGGGCTGCCGTTCTCAAGGAGCTGGCGATTGCCTGACGGTTACAGCGTACACTTTGCGTCGCCTGTAGCAACCTTCGGCGCGGCCCATGTCCCATTCCTGACGCAACCCTTGTAACCTCCTCAGGTGCCATCAGCGCGCGAGATCAGGTGCGCCCGTAGGTTCTCGGGCACTGACTCATACTCCGCCATTCGGGGCTTCCTTCGTGTGGCAAGCAAGCGGTTGTCGCCTTAACCGAGGCACGAGCGAACCTGCCGCTGGGCGACGATGAGCTCCGGCCCGTGTTGCTGAGCCTCCCGTGTCAAGCCCTTGGGCGGGAGTCCGATTGATCGTGCCTGGCGAGCGAACGTGCCGGGCTGCGGCCCGGCACGAGC
>JAABUU010005047.1_pt1 | contig 15080 bp, 21 predicted proteins | sample 5559301 | NCBI WGS metagenome assembly JAABUU01 (sample SAMN10711884, study PRJNA513360) | rock metagenome | isolation source: Antarctica rocks | place: Antarctica: Victoria Land, Richard Nunatak white | reverse complement strand
CCACGGCGTTGGTCGGCGCCGCGTCCATACGATGTTCCGCACAGGCGACGCCGCCGGGCGTCGGCGTGCCGCAGTAGAGACAGGTGAGAAGCGGTTCGGAGAGAGGCGCGCCGGTCTCAACGAGTCCGAACTCGTCATCTATGGCCGATAGTGACCTAAGTGACCCTTGTGACCCTTGTGACCCTAAATCCGGTATAACCCCACTGGATTTAGGGTCACAAGGGTCACTTTTACCCGTAAAAGGGTCACTTAGGTCACTATTGGCCGGCGGGGGCGGCCCCTGTGCGCCCGCCCTTGATTCGATAGCATCACTACGTAGGGGGGGTGTTGGGGGTGTTGGGGGGTGTTTTGTCCTCCCATGTACATGCGATACGCATGTGTGTGTATCATTACTATCTTTCTCATGCGTAGGTAAAGGGACAAAACACCCCCCAACACCCCCAACACCCCCCGCTGCAGGAGGAGTCGTGGAATCGGGGTTGGCCGCGTGCTTTGTAGGGAGTAGCCGCCAGGTGACGGTTTTATGGACGATGCGGCCCTGCACGACGCGGTAGTTACCGATCACGCGATCGCGCATGCGGCCAAGGTGCTTGCCGAAGATAATCTTCTGGGAGTGGTCAGCGCCCCGCCCCAAATCGAGACCGTCAATCTCCTGAGCGATAGGGAAGAGGTCGGACGATGCGACCTCTTGGTCCTGGAACGCCTCCCACCAAGCGATGACGAAGCGATGAAGGACTGCACCCTCCGCGTCAGACGCGTCGTAGAACTCATGAAGGTTTGTCAGAAAGCCGGGAATACCAGCGACGCCTAGAATGCCGCCCATGACCTCGCTCCATTGCTCGAAGCGGCCGAGTGTCTTTGACCCATGGGGACGCCCCTCGTCTATCCAGGCCCGTACGAGCGTCAGCGCCGCCGCGACAAGCTCGCCGCGCTGATTGGCTACCCATTCCGCCAGGCGGGGCTTCTTGAACGCCGCCGCCTGGCGTTCCCACGGCCTGTCTACCTGGGGGTCAAGGCGAATGCGGGCGCAACGACGGGCAATCTCAGTGCTGACGACGACATTGTTCGCGGTGCAGAGCCACACGACCCGAACAGGAGCGCGCACAATATCGGTGCTTCCAAGAGGACGGTCCGTCCATTCAGGCATGGTCAACGCGGCGGCCAGGACGCCCGAGGCCAATGGGCGGGTGACGTTATCAATCTGCAAAGCGCCAGGAGCCTTGAGCAAAGCGCTCGTGATCCGTTTCCTCCATTCTTCGTCGTCGGTCGCGGCGGCCATGACATACGGCGACGAGCCCAGCGACGGCACGAGCAGCAGCTCGGCGAGCAGGCTCTTACCACTACCTGGCGTTGGAGCCTCAATCAGATGCAGGGGCGTGCCCCCCGCGATCAACTCCCGTACAAACGGCAATAAGAATAGGGCGACAGCATGGGCACGTTCCGCGAGACCGATGAAGGGAAAGTCGCCGAGCAGCTCATCGACAATGAGCTGGCGCGCCTGGCTGCGCTGTAGGACCGTTGGATGCTGGGCGATCGGGGGCAATGTCACGCCAGCAGGTGGGTCGTAGTAGACTCGTGCGGAGGGATGATAGCCCGGCGTCGTTAGAAGTGTTCCATCGACCGCGAAAATCGGGGCTTGTACGATGCGGGTTAGCACGGGAACTGGAGGCTCGGGCGTCGCGAGCATGTCGCGCATCACATCTAGGGGAGGCTTCGCGTCTACTTGCGCGAAGTCTCCATCTCTCTTTTTCCATTCCCACCAATGGGCCACACGCGCCATCTCATGCCGCAACTTGGTGTCGTCCAGGCCCTGCACGGTTAGACCGCCTGTATCCTCGCGGTGTAACCGCACGAGCAGGCCGGTTTGTCGAAAGTAGCGTGGAGGATCATTCGCGGTCTTGAGCGCGTCCCATGCGGCGCCTGTCACCACCGAGAGGGATTGAATCCCAGCGTCGATCTGGGGGAGATCATCTGATTCGTGTGCCTTGTTTGGGTCTGTCTGTGCGTCCTGGGCTGGCTTTGATAGAGCTAGGTGTAGCCAAGTTACGAACCGATTGACCTCTTTATCGCCCATATGCTCAACGAGTGTGGGAACTCCCGTCGCTTTCTCGCCTGCAGCCAGCTTCTCCGCAGTGTGCTCAACGCGCTGACGGCTGGCGCGTACATCGTCATCACCGGCAACATGTGCAACATCCTTGATGAAGGTGTGGGTATCTTCGACACTCCACCCAGCGCGCAGCAGGACACCACTGACGGCTAGCGTGAGGGCGTTGCGGATGCCAGGAGTCCAGCAGGCCACGAGTAGGGAGCCGGCCGCAATCCGCTCCACTACCCGTTGTAAGGCGACGGGTTCAACTAGGGCCGGTTCCCCGTTGCGGTCCCACACGATGGGCTCGCCACAGGGATGGATGCTGCCTGGAAAAACCGTCTGATGACGACTAGAACGAAGCTCGATCAGCGTGTCCTTGCCCCGCTCGTCCTGTGTGGTGCCGTGTGGGTTGGGCGGCCGCTCGTAGGCGGTGTGGGGAGGCACTGCATCTACGGGTGTCTGGTAAATCCAATGGGACCGCTGTTTGCCAGGACGTCCGAAAATAGCATCGGTCTCCGGCAACCAGATTCCACCGAGGGCAATGGCGTAGGGGTCATCGAGGTCGGTGTCGACCAAGCCATTCGAAGGTGCGCCCAGGATAACACCGACGTTTGGCCGGCTGCCGTTCGTGCTGAAGTGGCGGGGCAACTCATCGGTGGTCAATGCTAAGTCTTGCCACCCTTTAAGAATAGGCCCCTTCGACTGAGGCGGTACAGGCACGACGCGCCAACCACGACGCACATAGTCGCGTGCGGCGTCGAGAGGGGTGGGGAGTTGGTCGGCCGCGCTCATAGCATACCCCCTTGCGGGGCAGATGCAGTGGCATAGATAGGGCGGACTACCCGTTCCATCTTAAAATAGGGTAAAATGGGGACAGGTCTAGCGAAGATACTCATAATCGGTCCTTCGTGGGGCTACGTCAGGGCCTCAAACCCCTGACATTTTTGGTAGGCGTCGGTTGATCGCGTTGTCGGGCGCGAGCAGTTGACGCCTATTTTTTATGGCGTCATGCGCTTGCCTCGCTGCCGCGTGCGTCCTTATGGTCTCTGCGCGCCGCCTCCCTAATAAGCATTTCAAGCATGGCCGTCCGGCTGATCCCCCGCGTCGCGGCCAAGGCTACGAGGAGGCGCATTCCTTCTTCACTTAGACGAAACGTAGCGTTTTTCTTCATGCCCTAAGTGTATGTGCATATCACATACACTGCAAGGAACGGCTATCTTCATTTCAGGCCGCATCGTTATCTGCCAGTTCACCGATCGGCCACAAGATCTCACCGTGGAGCCCGATACATGGATGACAGAACTCTTGCACAGCAGCGCGTGCGACAGGCGGTAGCGTGGCATCGTCGAGATAGTAGTCGGCACCCGCTTCAGCAATGAGGCGGCTGATCGTGTCAGCATACGGGGAGAGGCAGATCATGATGCTAGCTCGGCTGGTGCCAGCTTGCGCAGGTCAGCAACCTGAATGCGCCAGGATCGTCCGATTTTAACGGCAGGGAGCCGTCCCGTCCTGATCCAGTACGACACCGTCGACGGAGCGGTATCCAGCATACGCGCCGCTGTCTCGACGCGCACCGCAATGGCAGGGGAGCTTTCTTGTGTGGTCACGCTGCACTCCTTTCGTAGTTGCTACTAGCGCAACTCCTCTAAATGCAGCGTAAATCGACGCGTGAGGAAAGTCCCGCAATAAACTACCTTGGGTAGTTTTATGCCGAAAAGGGGGGCTGTGTGGAGGGGAGTAGAGATTAGGGGCTTGTAGGAGGTAAGTGGGCGAGCAGGTCAGATGGCGGCGGGGTGTCGAGAGTGAAATCCGCGAGGCAGAGGGGTATTTCGGGGTCCGGTGCTAACAATAGAATCGCTTTTTTAGTACTCGTCCGTATCGTGCTTTCTCCAGAGACATGCCAGCCGTCGAACAAATCACCTGCATTGCTCCTATCAATGACCTTTGAGGCAAACTCATCCCAGGTGATCAACTTGCGCCCAATCCAGGATTCAGTCCACTTATCAAATGCGACTGGATTGTCGTGCCAGAAATTGTAAAGGTTGACGGGGTGGATATATTCTTCACCTTGAGCGCCGCCCCCTTGCTGACGACCAAGCGGGCGTTGACCAGGATACGGGCGCGCGTGTGGCATTGAGCTGATTCGATCCCAGGCATCTTCGATGGCTTTAACGGCACAATCAATATACTCGTCGCGTGTCATATACACGGGCGGCCAATCTAGCATCAATCCAGCGTAGCGAGGAGGATAACCTTCGTTTTGTAGTTCTTTCTCCTCGTCCCTCTCGTCGCTCTTTTGCCATTGATCCATGTATGCGTGAAGGGCGTCCTTTGTGCGGACGAGTTCGACGTTGAGAGGGTGGGTAATGTCGTATATGGCGCGTACGGGCAGACCATCAAGGAAGGTGATTGCGTGACGCCATCCGCTATTGAAATCTCCCCATTCGTAGCATCGCTTAGCTTCATTCCATGTAGGCTCATACCCCCCACCATCAATTACCGCTTTGATGGCCGCGCCAAACCAATCGGGCGGGAGGTGAAGCATGCTGACTCCGGTTGTCGCAATGCGCCAATAGCGGTATTGGAGCCACAGAAGCGCACGGTTCGACAGATCTCTCAACGCGCTCCCTCGGGCGATCTGCGCACTCATTCTCTGTAAGTCAAGTGGGGAGCGCCAGGGCGTCACTGGTGAAGGATTTCTATTGCGTTGCGCCTGATCTACGGTCTCTCTTTCTTGACGGGCCTCCGTCTCTATAGTCCGATTACGGTGATTCCATTCCCGTTGTAAGTATCGGTAAGCATCGTGGTAGCCACGCAGATCGGCCTGCAAGTCTACATGTTGCCCGAGTGCCTCGGCGAAGTCGTGAATATTGTGCCGCTCTGGCGCATAGAGTTGATGCAATTTGTCTTGCCGCTGTTTTGCTTTCTCTGATGACATGAGTCCAAATGACTGCACGAGATGTTGCTTAACCATCCTACGCGCCACAGGGTCATGTGGGGATCTTTCGCGGTTATGCCCATTCCTCGAACGCCGCCTGCCTTGTTTAGCTTTAGGTGGTACCTTGTCCTCAGGCATTGACCTGTTACCTCCGGTGTGATGGTTAGAGTGGGTTGGCCTGCGACTAACAGACCGGCTCCTCGCTACACTTTCGATTCGGTTTCGTTCTGCGCTATTCCGCGATTGGCACGCCTACGCGTCCACGTTATCCGCTTGTGGGCTGCTTGATCAGCGATTACCGCTACACATAGAAACTGCCAACCGTTACCCTTACCCTTCCGCACCGTACGGTACATGGAGCAACCCCGCCGCCTTTGCTTTGACGGCCTCGCCGCGGCGGTCGTAGCGCTGGGTGGTGGTGACGTTGCTGTGGCCGGCCAACTTCTGCACTGTCGAGATGTCCGCGCCGGCGTCGAGCAAGTCGCTAATCATCGTGCGCCGCAGGTCGTGCGGCGAGCACGCCTTGACCCCGGCCTGTGTGCAGCGCCGCTGGAGAATGTCGAGCACGGCCTGGTCGGTCAAGCGGGTCGGCACGAGCACGCCGCCCTTGCGCAGTCGTTGGAAAAGCGGGCCGGCCTTATCACCCCGGATTGCCAACCAGTCACCCATGGCCGTGCGCGCCCCGTTCTGGACGTAGACGACGCGTTCCTTATGCCCCTTGCCGTGCCGCACCGTCAACGCGCTCGCGTCGGCGCTGTACGTGGGATCGTAGTCGGCCAGGTCGAGCGCGACGGCCTCGGAGCGGCGCAGGCCCCCGGCGTAGAGCGTCGCCAGGAGGGCCGCGTCCCGCGCGCCGGCCGCGCTCCCATCAGAGCAGACGGCGAAGAGGGCGCGCAGCTCGCCGCCTTTGAGAGCCCGACCGCGGGGGATGGTGGTCCCACGCACCGCCGCCACGTCGGACGCCCGCGCTCGCGCCTCGGCGTCCATCAATCCCAACCGCCAACACTCTGTCAGTACACCACGCAAGGCGGCTAACATGCGGTTGGCCGTCGCCGGCGCATACCGCGCGGCCAGCAGTGTGCGCAGCGCCTGCGTGTGCTGATAGCCTAACTGGTGCCAGGGCAGGGTGAGGGGGTCGGCGTCCGGCCCGGCCAAAAGGTGGGCCATCGTGCGTAGCGCGCCCAGTTGCGCGCGCCGCGCACCTACGGCGAGCCGGGCCAGGTAGACGGCCGCCGGTCGTTGGTCGAGCGGCGCGGCGACTGATGAGGCGACCACGCGCGCGTCTGGATGGCCCTCGTGTACGGTGCTGCTGATGGTGGTCGATGTCATGGTCATGACTCCCCCCCTTTAGGGCGGCGATCCTCAACGTCCTGTTGTGCGCAACGTACGGCGCCCTGTGCGAGGTCCAGGGCGTCGTGGACCTCGGGCCAGGTGGTCCGCGGATAGCGCCGGATATAGCCGTTGATGACACCCAGTATCTCGGTCGTTAGTTGATCGGGTAGAGGCGGGCGCGCCGCGGTCCGGTACCGACGTATTAGGTGTATCGCGTCCTCCCGCGAAGGCTGACGCGCACATACCTGCATCGCGATGGCAAGCAGGGCGTCGTCGTCGTCGATGCGCCCGAGTTCCGTCAGAATGCTAGGCTGCCAGGCACTATCGTTCTCCTGCTTCGCGCCCTCACTGTCGTACAGCCAGTGACAGGCGGCGATGTCTTTGAGAAGGGCACAGGCCCGTATGCGATAGGCGATGTCTACGAGCCCTCGCCTACTGCGCACCTCAGGATATAGGGTGGCAACGTAGGCCATCGTTTCATCGCTGAATCGCGCCGGGCGTCCCTCACGCCGTTTAGTTTCGGAAGTCACTTCCGTTTCCGCGACCACGTATCCCCCCTGCTATCTGCCGAGAATTACCATTCTCATAAGTAATCGCCAGGTGTGTGCTGTTAGCGCTTGTCCATCTCTGCCAGGTCCTCGTCGCCGTGCTGCATGGTCTCCGCGACCCGTTGCGCGACGGCTGCCTGCATCTCTGGGCGCGGCCCCAGGCCGACAGGGATGAATCCACGGTCCACGTACCCGCGCCACACACCGGCTCCAGGCGTCACGGCGATGTAGCCCGCGTAGAGGTCCGCGCCGTCGGCTGTCGTCACGCGGGCCTCGTGCAAGTACGGTGAGCGCTCAAGGCTCTCCCGACAACTTGGTGAAACCGATTGGGAGAGAATGTGGGAGGTAGATCGACAAAACGCCAAGTGCCACACACGGTAGCGGTCGCCTAACCCCATAGGGCAGCACGAAGTGTCTGGCGCACCTCCACATTGTTGCTGTCAATCACTCCCGTTCTTGAGCCCTAAAGCGCCGCCATAAAATGGTGCCTCCGTTGCGACTTTCGTAGCTACACGCGGCCATCTTATCACCTCACCGTGCCGATTGAACCACATCTCATCGATGGCAACGCGCTTTTCCTGGATTCCGGCTTCACCAAGTCGTCGGGAGAGCCGCGCTCAATCCAGCGGATCAAGGACGCCGCGTTCATAGACCTGTGCCCCTATCTCCCGCTCCGTCCACCGGGTCGGCATGCTGCTGGGCGTGCTGCTCCAGCGCCGCCCTGGCCTCATCAAACGATACGCCCTCGGCGATGGTCACATCGTCGTCAAGGCGGTGTGCTGTGACCGTCGCGTCCCAGTCGGCGTCGGAGCGCCCGGACCCCTTGTACTGCCCGACATACCCATATGGTCGCGTGGCGCCCACGAGGCGATACGTCCACAACGCGACGCTCTTGCGCTCCCACCTACCCCTCATACGGTTCATCTCCTCAACACACAGACGCCCTATCCGTGCCGCTGATAGTCGCGCTGGCGCTCGTACCACGCCGGGTCCTTGGCGCGCAGTCGCAGCCACTCGGCGTCAAGGCACTCATGGCAGCGGAACCTACCCGGTTGCGGTGGCAGCTCGCCGCAGGTCACGCACGGGAAGACGTCGCCGGTGACGGGCTCGGCTGGCGTATGGGCGCCGGGATCGCCAGTGAAACCGCCTTGCTCCGTCATAGCGGCTTCCCGTCGCGCTCATCGCGCTCCACACTCACTGAGCCTGCTCCCGAAACCACCTATCAGCGCCCTCCTCCAAGAAGCGCACAACCTGGCCGTGCAACGAACGATGCTCCTTGTCGGCAATGGCCCTTAAGCGCGCATGAAGCTCTGGCGTAAAGCGTAACGTCATTTTAGTTTCTTTGGGTGAGCTATTGTCCTGCATATCTATCTCCTTCTCGCTGCCACTACACCACTATTATAGCGCATATAAAAGTCTTTTAAGCTATTTACATACCACTTAAATGGTGGTATAATAGTGGTGTAGGGAAGATTACCCCCACAAAACAAAATGCCGGTCAGGGTCTCGAACACCCTAACCGGCGGTAGGCACAGGAGAGGAACCATGCAGAACCATCCCATACCCAGCACCAAGTCTACCGCAGCGTACAAGCCCACCGTCCGGTTAACTGCTCATCGCGGCTGGTACCGCGTCCAATCCGGCACAGACCCCAACGTCTGGTATGAGACTAGCGCCAATAGTTGCACCTGCCCGGCCTATCGGCCCTGTAAGCACATGCGCTACGTCCGGCTTCTCAACATCGCGTTCTATGTCACGACGGAGGCCGAGGCCCCGGTGGTCGTCCCTATGACGGCCGGTGCCCCCAGCGGCATCGTGCGTCCCGTCATGCCCACGCCACCCGTCGTCGCCAGTCTCGACGCGCAGACCGATGAGGCCGAGGCGCGGCTCGCCCAGGCGCGGCGGGCGCTTCACGACGCTGACCAGCGCGATGATAGCTATGCAGTCCTGTGGCGCCAGGTTGACACGCTAGAGCGGGAAGTGGCCGCGTTGCATTGGCAAGCCATGCGGGCAGCGTAGCCATGAAAACCATCACACCGAAACGACGACTACAACGCGCCACGGTGACGCACCGCGCGCTTACCCGCATGTTTGTACGTGTCAGTACTATCAATCCCCACTGGGTACGGCCCGCTATGCGGCGGGTCATGGGCTGGCCCGCTCACCGTCCGGTCGAGGTGCGGTCATGATCCACATAGCCACCACCACGAAGGCCCTGCACGTCGATGCAGGGCTGCCGGCCTCGCTCGCCGACGATCAGCCGCGTTACGCCTACGTCGGCGAGGGGCGCTTCCTTCCAGATAACCAGGCCGCGATTGAGGAGTGTCGATGCTTCAACGCCTGGGTTGAAGAGGTCAACGCCAGGGCGCGCGGGGTCATTGCGCAATGACCACCCCACCGAACGCACTGGCGTCACCGACGGCGCCCTACACCCCAGCGTGGGCGCTTTATGTCTACAACGATATCGCGTATCTGACGTTCAACGGGCGGCTTGCTGCGACGGCCGCGTACCACACCTCGACTGAGCAGGCCAGGGTCAACGGAGTCTATGCCCGACTGACGGGCGCGCATTTGACAGACACCATGCAGCAGAGGAGTGCCCACCCATGACTGACCACACCGACCATGCCACAGAGACCACCCGCACGCCGGCCCCGAAAGAGCGCCCCTGGGAGAGCGGCATCCGTCGCGGCCGGGACACCATCGAGGTCGCCATCCCTGACGGATGCGACACGTCCCCCATTGGCAACCCAATCCATATCGACAGCTATGTACTGTACAAGGCAATCGAATTACTACAAGTTCTCGTGCTTACCCTCGACCCGCTGAAAGACGACGCCGCGGACCTGGGCATCCAATATCGCTTACGCATCGCGACCCGGCAGCTCACGACCCAACTCGAAGAAGCGGTGCTGGCGGATTTTGGGACAGGCTATGGCGAGCCGTGCCGCGCCTTTATCGCCGAACTGGCAGGCCACGATGAGATGGACGACGGCGCCGGACGGAGCGCGCCATGACTCCCATTGAGTGCTTTTACCTTGATCTGGACAAGCCCCTCCTCGTCTATCAGCGCCGCGGCGGCTTGGTCGTCGTGCCCTTCGCCCTCAACGGGGCTCCGCACGTCGTCTACGTCCGTATCGACCCGCTTGACGACGATGAAACGGTTGAGATTATCCCCGCGTACCCGCGCGATCCCGACGCGGCGTTAGAGGCGCTTGTCGAAGCGCTGGACGCCGTGAGGGGCGCCACGGCCCAGGCGCGTGATCGAGGGCACGACGAGGCTGTACGCCTGTGTGAACGTGCCGTAGGGGCCATTGAGGCGGCGGCGCAGGACGCGGCCGAGACGCGCTATACGCCCCAGTCAGAGTGGCATCAGCAGGCGCCCCCACTGCCCTCCTCGCGTCGTGTCCGCTCCTTACCACCGCCACCAGTGCGGGCGCGACGTGTGGCGCGCACAGCCGCGAGGAGCGGTGCGCGATGACAAGGCGGCACCAGTGTAGGCTGTGGGCGCGGGGGCCGCCCTGCCGTCAATCCGGCAGGGAAGCCTATCGAGAAACAACAGTGATTATGATGATAAGGATGCAGACAACTATGACCGCTACAGACACAATTAAGATCCCCCATGGTGACAAGCTTTCCCCTGAGGGCGAGTGGGGCTACGCCCACGTCGATGCGGAGGACCTCTGGGATACCATCAACCTGCTGCGTTACTATTTGCACACTATCGAGCCCCACGGCGGCGACTCGGACGGCGACTCGGACGGCCATCCGACTCCGAAGTACCGCCTGATGTCCGCGACGATGCGCATCGCTGCACGGTTAGCGACCGATGCCGCCGACCACCTCGACGACGACGACGGCGCGTTATGCCGTGAACGTTTGGCAGAGATCGCGGACGATGAGGCGCGTTATGCAAAGAACGCGGTGGCACGAGCGGCACGGGAGCAGGCCGAGGCGGGTGAGCCCAAGACGGCCGCCTAAAAGGCCACAGGCAATCCGGTGAGAACTGTTGGGGCCAGGGGGGACACTTACCGTCCCTCCTGGCCCCTTAGCCGTGCGGGGCGTGCTAGAATCGCTGTAGTAGGAGGAAGGTTGATGAAGAGCGACGCGAAAAGTCACCGGGTTGGGCGCGCGACGCTTGCTACCGACGGCGTTACGACAGCCTATCGTGCGGTCGTCGCGTTCGAGTGTGTGCAGTGCGCCGGGACTATCGCGCCGGGGGCTCTCTTCTCGCGTCGATCCCGACACACATCCTGGAGCGCACTGGGCGCGCCGGCGACCGATCCCGTCTGCGTTACCTGCCGACCGCTGCGCCTGGAGGATGCCGGCGAGGGCCGGTAGGCGGTTAAGGCTCCAGCGACCATGCGCGTCCCTCGTCGTCTTAGCGGCGTGGTACACTAGCGGCGATGATGGATGAAATGGTGTCCGTCGCCGTGGCCGGACAGGCGGCCGGCGTGTCCGAGCGAACGGTCCGCGAGGGGAGAGCATATGCATAATCCATATCGAGATGACAGGGGCCGTTATGCGTCCGAAGCTGTAGATGGCAACGTAGCGATATCGCCCCGCTTCTGGTCTAAGGTGGACAAGAATGGTCCTGTGTACAAAGACCGTGGCCCCTGCTGGCTCTGGACGGCGAACATTGATAGATATGGATACGCGCGTTTCAATCGGAGTGACAAAGCGCATCGCTTTGCTTACGAGCGCCTCATCGGGCCGATCCCAGCAGGGCTTGAGCCGGACCACCTATGTGCCACCCGCCGCTGCGTGAACCCCGCGCACCTTGAACTTGTCACCCACGCCGAGAACGTCCGGCGTAGCGATATGCATTGGAATAACGGCAACGCTGCTAAGACGCATTGTAAACAGGGTCACCCCTATGATGATGCCAACACCTATCGTACAGGGGCGCGCCGCGAGTGCCGCGAATGTAAGCGTCTCTGGGATCGCGCCTACAAGGCGACGACGAGGGCGGGGAGGCGCACACAACAATCGCTAGTTTAGCGGTGAGGCAGACACTCCCCCGTGAATGATGAAGAACTTGTGTCCGTGAATGTGGCTGCGGACATGTCCGGTGTCAGTGACCGCACTGTGCGCCGCTGGGTGTCCGCCGGACATGTGCTGGCCGTGTCCGCGCCCGGTGGCCGCCTCGTGCGCCTCGTCGATGTCACGGGCTACGCCGCCCAGGTGGAGCGCCAACGGACAGCCGCCGGACAGGTGGCCGCCGGACGTCCGCTGTCCGTCGAGGTGTCCGGACGTCCGGCGGACAGTGACCGGCGTGTGTCCGACCTTGCGGGGTCCGACATCATCGGCGAGCTGGTCGCGACCATCCAGCAGCAGGCCGAAGAGATCGGCGTCTTACGTGAGCGGTTGCGTGCCCTGGACGTCCCATACGCAGCCCAGGACGCGCCAGCCGCTCCGCAGGACTCAGGGGCCGCACCGACGCCTACCGCGCGTCCTGTGACCTCCCTGCGTGTACGCGTGCTGCGCTGGCTACGCTCTTAATTGCTCGCGGTTGCCGCTTCGGCCAGCGGTGTGTACGTGGCGGGGGGCGCGTCGGTCATCGCACGGGCTGTCGTGTCGGGCAGCATAATATTATGCTTCGGGTCGACCTGCACGATAACTTTTTCTGCCTGGAAGATCTTATCAACAGCATCCGTAGTCATCCCCAGCAAGTGAGCAATTTTCTCGTGCGGCCAATCTAGATGTCGCCCTGCCATTGCCACCACCAACCGTCGCCGTTCCTTCTGCTTGAGTGGCGACTGGGTAGCGTGGGCGTTCGCATCAGGCAAATATCCCATATGGGATATTTGCCGTTTCATTGATGGCGACTCCCCGCGCGTGCGGGTGCGAGGTCTATTGGTAACGATGTAACCAATAGGGTAACGGCGACTCCCCGTGGGCGCGGGCGCGAGGCGACCTATTCCACGACGGCGCACGACGGGCGGCGGGGTAGGGGAGGGGGCATCCATCGCGGTCGGACGGTTGCCGACGGCGCGTATCTTCTTTTTCAGGTAGAGAGGCCACGATCCCCCTCACCATCGCGGGTGGCGGGATCGTGGCCTTGCTGTGGCTACACGCCTGGGCTGGTTTTAGGGCTCCCTCTCGTCGCCGTCGTCGGTCGCACCACCTGCCATGAACTCCTCCATCACCGTGTCGGTGAGATTGTTGCGTATGGCATAGGTCAGCGTTTCGCGTACCACCGTGGCGATGCTTTGCCGGTACTTTCGTGCGACGCGCTCTAACGCGGATCGCTCCGACGGCGACAGCCGTGTGGTGACCGTGGGGTACTTTTTGTTTGCCTCATCGGACACGTCGATTCCACACCCTGTATCTTCGATCTCAATGTTCAGTGACACGCTTCCCCTCCATTGTCGCTGATTGAACATATGTCTCGCCAGCAGACAGTCCACACAAGGAATACAATATCTCTTGCTCTTATTTGTATACATTTGTTTATATGTATTTAATGTATTATAGTATGAGAAGGATGGGAACAACAAGGGCAGTTCGCCCGTTAGCCCTCTAAAGAAAGGACCGTAGATCATGCAGACACTTCTCGACCTCATCAACACCTTTGGCACGCAGATCGTGCTGGCCGCCGTCGGCCTGGGCATCGTCGGCGTGTTCATGGGTGTCTTCGCCGGCATCCTGGGCTATCGCCACGGCGCCGATGTCACGCGCACGGCGCTCGTGGGCATGGCCCTGTTGATCCTGATCCGGGTCATTGCCGCGACGCTCGCCAAGCAGGCCGGGGCCAACATCGGGTAGCCGATAGCCTGCTCACCTGCCGTCACCGAGGCTAGCGGTGGACCTGGTCAACGCGGCCGGCGTCCACCGCTTTGCTGTCTCCAGGGAGATTTCCCATTATGCAAAACATGACCAATCGCCGCTCCCCTCGCGTCCCCAATGAACCGTGGCGCGGCGGACCGGGCAATCTGACCATCGCGCAGACCGTAGCCCTGCTCACTGCCGGGATCGCCGCCGGCGGTGTCTGGTGGCTGGGCGGCTTCGTCTTCGGCACGACGCTGCTCGCCGTGTTTGGCCATATCATCCTGACCAGCATCGCCGGCGGTGGCCTGGCCCTCGTGTTCTATGCTATGGCCGACCCCAACCGCGAGCCGACCATCCGGCAACACCTCTTCTTTAGCCTGCGCCGTCATACCTACATCAGCAAGGAGCCGCGCCATGACATCCAGCCGATCCCCTTCCACGTCCCCCACGGAGCGCGCCACGGCACCGCGGTCGTGGGTCCGCGCCGTCCGTCGCGCCCTGCCTTCGCGGCCCTCTGGCGACGCCTCAATGCCCGCCGCCCGCGTCCCTAAGCCGCCGCGCGTCGCGTCAGCGGACGTCGGCCCGCTGCCTTTACCCTCCGGCCCCGGCCGTTTCACCGTCGAGCCGGACGGGACGCTCATCTTTGCCGATGGGTCCTGCCTGGCTATCGTGCGGGTCGACGCCTTCCTCAACCTGCGCAGCCTCGGCGCGCACGATCAGGAGCGCGTCTGTCGTGAGTTCGCGGCCCTTGTGCATGGGCTGGCCCAGGCCCAGGCCCTACAGGTCATCATCGAGAGTAACCCCGTGCGCCCCGACGCCGTGATCGACGCGGTAAGCGCGACCGTGACGACGCCCGATCGCACGCTACGCGGGATCGCCGCCCCGACGCTGGAATGGTTAGAGCGTGAAGTGGCGCGCACCCACGTCCCCGCTCTCTCGGGCTACCTCATCGTCGCCCCCGCCCCGGAGGCGCGCGGCGGCCTGGCCGGCGTCCTCGACGAGGCGCGTGACCAGCTCGGGCTGCGGCGTGTGGATGAGGAGCGTATCGACCGCCACGGACTCGACGCCGCTGTGGACGACACGCTCGCGCAAGTCAAGGCGTCCGACCTCGCGGCGCACCGCATACGACGCGCCGACGTGCTGGCTCTGCTGTGGCGCACGGCCAACCCTGGCGCCATGCAACCCGATGAGCTGGCCGATGCGCAGGACCTGACCGAGGCGCTGACGCCCCGCCACTGGCAGGAGCGTCGCCGCGAGATCGTCCACACCATCGCCGACGGCGCGACCGTCTATACCCGGAGCCTGTATCTGCTCACGCCCAAGGAACTGACAAGCCCCGGCTACCTGGGCGACCTGATCGCCATCGAGTGTACCGCGCGCCTGTCCTGGCATCTCCGCGGCC
>JAABUU010005046.1_pt1 | contig 15081 bp, 13 predicted proteins | sample 5559301 | NCBI WGS metagenome assembly JAABUU01 (sample SAMN10711884, study PRJNA513360) | rock metagenome | isolation source: Antarctica rocks | place: Antarctica: Victoria Land, Richard Nunatak white | reverse complement strand
CCTCACCAAAGCGGCGATGGCGGACCTCGAACCCCGTCTCACCCGGCATCCCACCCTGAGCAAATGGTTCGTCACCATCCACCCTCCACCACCCGTGCGGGACAACTAATTCCACGCGAGCCCCTAAGTGTAGAGTCTGGTCGCGGCGACGCAGACGCGCATATCGTTGCTATAGACGCGGCAAGGGCGGGCGCGCAACTGGCCGTAGAGGCTGAACACGGTGCTGGTGACGATCAGGTTGTGCGCCTCGCTCGCGCCGACCATCGCGAAGATTTCGCCGGCGTAGTATTCATGCCTGACCTCGCTATCGCGCTCAAGCCCGAGGTATTCAGCTTCGGTATACGTCAGATTTGGTTCCGCCACCACTGTTTATTCTCCTGCCATTGTCTTCATGCTACCCGATGTAAGCATAACGTATGGCACTGTGTGGTCATATCCAGGTTCATCAGTAACTGCCAGGGCCACCTCAACCAACGCCGTGCTCCCGCTTACGCCGATAATGCGCGCGATCCTCACACCGTTACCAACCAGCGGCGTGATTCCTTCCGCCACCAAACCTGCCTGCACGCCCCTCGCCGTCCCTTCGTCTTTGCCCTATCCTGGCCGGGTCGGACAAACCTGGTACGCCGAGGAGATCGTCAGTGGTACTGTTGTGGCGCAAGAAACACACCGGGAAGGAAACAGCAACTACCAAATTATCACCACCTACTCGCTGCTCCGCGTGGACGAGCGTGTGCGCGGTCTACCGCTCGACGAAATCCTCATCGCACAGCGGGGAGGGACGCTCGATGGGTGCACCCAAAAGAACAGCGACCGCCCTCTGGATCGCGATGAACGACTGCTGCTCTTCCTCGGGCGCTACGATACGCAGGCGAGCGGGCCGAGGCCGGTAATCTACTACATCATGTTCGGTGATAACGGCATGTACAACCTTGCTGGCAACACCGCCGGTACGCCGACTGCTCAACTCATTGCCGAATCGCGGCAAATTCTATCCCAACCGCCACCGGCCGATCTCTCGAACTATTGGATTATTCCGCTCGACCGCGCGCCGCTCGCGCCGCTCCCGCAGGCAACCCCACGGCGCTGATTGCTGAGTCGCTCGTCAGCCTATGAACCGGAACCTGGCTGACGCATCCGCGCGCAGGAACCCTTTGTACCTTCTCACAGCTATCGCAGACTCTTGACGTATTTCAGCCGTCAGGAGTACTCTTTCTCACAACGGCGATGACGGGGAGAAGTACGCCGGGGTCAGCCACACGGCAGCGAGCTGCGGCAGGTGCGAGGCAGCGGTTGTGGCCCCCGACCGAAGACACCCCCGAGCTGTCGTCCGAACGGTGGCACGCGGTCACCCGGTAGGCACGATCGGGTGCGCCCGTTAGCGCGCGGGGGTGTTCTTGCACCCCACAAGGCCGCCCTCGCGAGAGGGTGGTGAAAGAAGGTGGCACCACGAAGCCCGCAACGGCCTCGTCCTTCCCGGGACGGGGTTTCTTTGTGTTTGCCGATCGGTCGTCGGCCCCCTCCCGGCGATCGAGACGACCGATCGATAGGAGGCAGACCAGGGGGGCGACGTGGAACGGATCAGGACGACCGAGGCGGCTGGCTATGTGGGCCAGGAGGTGCGGCTGCAAGGGTGGCTGCACCAGTTCAGGGCGCTGGGGAAGGTCAACTTCCTGATCGTGCGCGACGGCTGGGGCACTTTTCAGGCGTTCGTGGACGACGAGGCGACGCTGGCGACCATGCACGGTGTCGGCGTCGAATCGATCATCGAGGTGCGCGGTCGAGTCATAGCGGAGCCGCAGGCACCGGGCGGCGTGGAACTGCACGAGACGCGCGTGGCGATCATGGAGGCGGTCCACGAGCCGCCGCCGGTCGAGATCAACAAGCGCGAGATGCGCGCCGCGCTCGACACCTACCTCGAACAGGCGGCGGTCGGGCTGCGCCACCCGAAGCGGCGGGCGATCCTGCGGATCGAGGCGGCGATGATCGCCGGATTCCGCGACCACCTCGGCGCGCAGGGCTTCACCGAGATCCACACACCGAAGATCCTGGGGGCCGCGACCGAGGGCGGGGCCAACGTCTTCACGGTGGACTACTTCGGGCGTCCGGCCTTCCTGTCGCAATCGCCGCAACTCTACAAGCAGATGGCGGTCGGCTTCTTCGAGCGGGTCTTCGAGGTGGGGCCGGTCTTCCGGGCCGAGCCGCACGCCACCACGCGGCACCTCGCCTCCTATGTCAGCCTCGACGCCGAGTTCGGCTTCATCGAGGACCACCGCACGGTGATGGCGATGCTGACCGGGACGATCGCTGCGATGGTGGAGGCGGCGCGCGCCCTGCCGGACGCGCTGGCCCTCGCCGGGGCGGCGGTGCCGGACGTGCCCGCCACCATCCCCGCCATCGCCTTCCCCGACGCGCAGGAACTTTTGCTCGCGCGGCACGGCCTCGACTGTCGCGGCGAGCCCGACCTCGCGCCGGAACACGAGCGCTTATTGGGAGCCTGGGCGCGGGAGGAGCACGGCGCGGACTTCCTCTTCGTCACCGGCTATCCGCTGGCGAAGCGCCCTTTCTACACCCACCCCGATCCCGCCGACCCGCGCTACTCCAACGGCTTCGACCTCCTCTTCCGAGGGCTGGAACTGGTGACGGGCGGGCAGCGCCTCCACCGCCACGCCGACTACCTCGCCGCGTTGGAGTCGCGCGGGATGTCGCCGGAACCGTTCGCGGATTATCTGAAAGTCTTCCGGTACGGGATGCCGAAGCACGGTGGCTTCGCGATCGGGATCGAGCGCTTCCTGATGCAGCTGCTTGGCCTGCCGAACGTCCGCCTCGCCGCGATCTTCCCGCGCGACCTGAACCGGCTGACGCCGTAGCGAGTAGTCCGTAGGCGGTAGTCCGTAGTCCGTAGTGGCGTGGTATTGACGCGACGCCGTTGCCTCATAGCGAACTTTCTACAGACTACGGACTACCGTCTACGGACTTTCTCATACACCCTCAACAACCGCTCCGCGCCGATCCGCCACTGATAGCGCGCCAGCACATCGATGCGGGCGCGAGTGCCCATCGCGCGGGCGGCGGCGGGGTCGGTGGCGAGGGCGATGATGCCTTCGGCGAGCGCGGCGGCGGTCGGGGGGACGAGGAGGCCGGTGTTGCCGTCGCGGAGGATTTCGAGCGGCCCGCCCTCCGCGACGGCGACGGCCGGCAGGCCGCTCGCCGCCCCTTCCAGGAGCGAGAGGCCGAACGTCTCGGCGTGGGTGGTGTGGAGGTAGAGGTCGGCGGCGGCGTAGAGGGCCGGGAGGGCGTCGTCCGGCACGAAGCCGCAGAAGATGATCGCCTCGCCGAGTCCGTAGCGGTCGCGCTCCGCTTCGAGCGCCCGCCGCTCCGCGCCGGTGCCGACGATCAGCGCGCGCACATCGTGTCCCGCCGCGCGCGCGCGCGCCACCGCCCCGATCGCCAGCTCGATCCGCTTGCGCGGGTGAAGCTGATTGACCGTGATCGCGACCGTCGCACTCGCTGGTAGCCCCCAATGGGGGCGCACCGCCGCGGCCTGTGCGGGCGTCGGCGGGACGAGATCGACGCCGTGCGGCAGGATCGTCGCCTCCACCCCGTACGCCGCGCGGATCAACCCCTGGCCGTAGATCCCATTCGCCAGGATCGCGTCGGCGTTCAGCGCGAAGTGGCGATCGAGCGGGCGGTAGAGTCGCGCCGCCCCGGCCACGAACGGCGCGAGCGGCCCGAAGCGCCGCGCGATCAACTGGCGGTCGCTGTAGGCGGCGCGCGGCGGCTCGTAGCAGAAGTAGAGGAGGGGCAGGGCGCGCTTCCAGCGGTGCCGCGCCAGGCGCAACGCGGGGAGACTTGGCGGGCCGAAGCAGACGATCCCGCCGATGTCGGTCGGTAACTCATCGATCAGGATCGGCGCGGCGAGGTATTCGAGCGCGGCGTCGAGGTAGTGGTTGCCGAAGCGGTCGATCCGATCCTCGGTCTCGATCAGCGCGACCATCGGGTCGAGCGCGGCGCGCACCTCCGGCGTGATCCGGTGCGTGACGAGGGTCACGCGCGCCCCGGCCTCGGTCGTCCACTTCGCCAACATCAGGATCAGTCGCTGCGCGCCGGTCAGCTTTTTCAACTGGGGATAGATGAAGGCGAGATGCGGCCCCGGAGTCGTCATCGGTATCCTTATGTCAGCGGTCGCCGCATCGCCAGCCGCGTTAACGTCGCGCGGGCCGGGGACGATACCCCGGCCCGCGCCTGCTGACTCCTTACGAGAGGGCGCGCAAGCGCCGCCAGAGGAGCGCGCCGCAGCAGGCGATCTCCAGACCGAGCAGCAAGGCGAGCACCTTCTTGTAGCCGAAACCCGCGCCACCGAGTCCGAGTGGTAGCGCGATCAGGAGCAGCGCCACAGCCAATAGCCCGAGCGCGCAGAGCCCGAGGGCGAGGAGTTGCCCCGCGCCTTTCAGCCCCACGGGCGGACGTTGATGACCTGATCGGGATCGCCCTCGTTGCCCGCCCGCTCCGGTCGCTCCGCGTGCAACTGCGGCGCGAGTTGGGCGAGCGGGATCGCGTGCTGCTCGCGTACGGAATCGCTGCGGCGTACCGGCTGGCAGCCGAGGCCGCTCTTCGCGGCGAACTCGATCGCGCGGAGGTAGCCGTGCTCGATCTGGTCGAGGAGACGACAATCGTCGTCGCTCAGGAGCGCGCGGAGCTGGCTCGTGACCGGACCAAGGAACTCGTAGACATGCTCGAACGCCTCATCGACGCGCTTCTCGATCATCGCCCGCTCGAATTCTTCAGACTCGCGGCGCATCGCCAGCGTAAATTCCGCCCGCATCATCCTCACCCCTCATTCCCCCAGACCCCAATGGCGACTACTATACTACGTTTTTCTCGTACGTCCAGAGGGTCAGCCGGTGGTCGGAGGTCGGCAGTCGGCAGATAGGGCTTTGCAATCGCTGATCTGTACCAGATCAAAGATTCGTTGCAAGGTCTGTCCACTCATCTACACCACTGCCGACTGCCGACCGCCGACTTATTTCGGCGCATAGAGGATGACGACGTTGCTCTCGATCACGCGGTAATGCGCGCGGATCGCGTCATAGAGACCGGGTGTGAGATCGTCCGGCGGTCCGGTGACATCCGGCGCGAAGAGATCGTAGCGCAGCGCGATCAGCGAGAACTCCCCGCGTTCCACCCGCGCGACGAGCGCGCTGTCATCCCATTGCCCGGTACGCACGGCGAAGGCGAGCGAGAAGGGATCGGTGTAGCGCACCTCCTTTCCGGCCACCAGCAGCAGTCCCACGTTGTCGGCGTAGACCGGGTCGGGATCGTTGGTGACGAAGGCGGCGACGTTGGCCCAGCCCTCGCGCTCTCGCGCCAGCGGCGGGCGAAAGTCGCGCGCCAGCCAGCCCGGTTCGCCCAGTCGATCCTCGCCGCCGAGGGCGAGGCTAAGGGCGACGAGGAGGGCGGCGGCGAGCGGCAGACCCCGTCCCCGCACCGCGAAGCGCCCGATCGCCAGTGCCGCGCCGAGGACCGCGACGACGAGCGTCTCGATGAAGTGATTGTGGTTGCCGCCATGCGTCCCCGCGCCGAGCGCGAAGAAGGCCGCGACCGGCAGATAGAGCGCCGGGAGGAGATCGGGATCGGCGCGTAATGCCGCGAGCGGGCGTGGCGCGCGCGCCGCCGCGATCGCGACCGCGAGCAGCAGGGTCGCGCCGCCAAGGAGGAGGGGCCAGTAGCGACCCAGGGCGGGCAGGGCGAGGCGGAGGAAATCGCTCGCCCCCCAGGAACTGTGGAAGGCGACGATCTTCTGGTAGAAGCCACCGTGCGTGATCGCGGTCAGCAGTGCGAAGGGGAGGGTGATCGCCGCGCCGTAGAGGAGCCCGAACGCGACGCCGACGCGCGGGCGGGCGAGGGTCAGACCGAGCCCCGCCGCCGCCGGCGCGGCCAGCAAGGTCTGCTTCGTGTAAAAGGCGAGCGTGAAGCAGAGGGTCGCCAGGGCCAGCGACCGCCACGCCGCCGGGCCGAGCCCCCAGCGGTCGCCGGGACGCGGCGCGGTGACGATATCGCGCCAGCGGACCCAGATCACGGCGAAGCCCGCCAGATCGCAGGCGAGCGCCAGGTGGTCCGGGCGGGCGCGCACCGACCAGACGCTGACCAGATTGATCGTCAGCAGCCCGAGCCCCGCCCAGAGGGCCAGCAGGGGCCGTCGCGTGCGCCACCAGACCAGCCCGCCCACCAGCAGGACGACGGCCAGCGTGGCGAGCCAGGCAACCCCCCGCCCGACCTTGAAGGTGAAGGGGCCGACCGCGAACGCCGCCGCGTTGATCAGCGTGAAGATCGGAGTGTAGGGGGCGGCGGTGAAGAAATCGGGACGGGCGGGCTGGTACGGATCGACGCCGCGCGCCAGCAACTGCGCCTCGCTGAGGATCACCCCTTCGCTGTCATCCACCTGGAAAGGGTAGGTCAGGATCGACTCGCTGAAACGCGCCGCCGCCGGGATTTTCAGCGTGATTGGCAGCAGCGCGAGCAGCAGCAGGAGCGTCGGCAGCCAGCGGCGCAGCGCCGTCACGCCGCCCGCCGCCGCCTCGCCCGTTGTTCGCCCGCTGCTCGCGCTCATCGCACCTCGACCCAATCGACCATCACGCCCAACTGGCGCTGATCGGCGTAGCTCAGCACGAAGGTCGGCGTGGCGAGGCTGACGACGAGCCAACCGTCGGTCGCGGTCGCGCCGCTGAGCGGGAAGTCGTAGGTCTGCCAGTCGGTCGTCGGCGTCGCGGTGCCGATCGCCCGCCCGCCGACGCTGATCCGCACCGGCGGGATCGCGCCATTCGGGCGATAGCCGCGCAAGCGCAGGTGTAAGGTCGCCGCGCCCGGATTCGCCGGTGCGGCGACGCGCAGATCGGCGGTGCCGGTCGTCCAGCGGTAAGTCGTGCCGTCGGCGTCGCGCTCATCGAGATTCAGACCGCGCTGATAGCCGAGATCGAGGCCGTCGCCGACATCGAGCCGCGCCTGTGGCGCGGGGTTGAGGTGCGCCCACGCCTCGGCGGTCGGATTGAGGACGCGGATGTCGCGGTAATTGAGCGATTCGCGTGCCTCCGCCGGTTTCCCTTGTGCGCGCAGGATGTCGCCGCGCAGCAGGGTCGCGCCGGTCGGGTCGAGGTCGTCGTTGAGCCCGGCGAGCGCGCGGTCGTCCTGACCCTGCGCGTGTGCGACCGCCGCGAGCGCGGTAGGGCGGAAGGGATCGTTGGGGCGGATGGCGGCGAACGCGGCCAGCGCCGCGTCGGTCTGCCCGCTCGCCAGCAGCGCGTAACCGCGCGTGAGGCGGTCGCCATCCGGCGCGTTGGTCGCCCCGACACGGAACTGGTCGAAGGTGAACGAGGGGAAGACCAGCGCGATGGCGAGCGCCGCGACGGTCGCCGAGGCATACCAGGGGCGCGGGATGCGGAAACCGCTGCCGAGCGCGCCGCGCAGCAACGGTGGCAGGGCGAACGCGCCGCGCGCCGCCAGCAGGAAGACGAACGGCATCAGCGGCAGCCGGAAGCGGGTGATCGCGAAGAAGAGCGCCCCGGCGACGGTGTTGAAAACGAGCCAGAGGAAGAGGAGCCGCCGATCCGCCGTGCGCCCCGCGCCGACCCAGCCGAGCGCCGCCAGCGGGAGGGCGAGCAGATAGAGGAGATCGTCGAGGGCGAGGGTCAGGCCGAGCCAGGGGATCGGCACGCGCCCCAGGGCGTAGCCGCGCGTCAGCCGCTCATACGCCCCGATATTGATCCGCCAGAGGTCGCCCGCCTCGCGCACGCTCTTGCTCAGGTACGCCCCCGGATCGGCGCGCACGACCTCCCAGCCGCGCGCCCAGGCGAGCGTCTGCCGGTCCCCCTGATTCGGGATTGCCCGCAAAGTGGTGTCGATCTGCCCGGTATTCTGCCCCTGCAAGGCACCGAGCCAGAAGTTGTACCCCCCGGTCGTGTCGGCGGGGATCAGTCGCCCGTAGACCAGGGCATTGCGGGCGGTCCAGGGGGCCAGCAGCGCCAGCGCGATGCCGATCACCAGGGCGCTGCGCCCGATCACGACGCGCCAATCGATCGCCCGCCCTCGTCCGTTGAGCGCGAGCGCCCAGAGGGGGATGGCGGCGAGGAAGGGGAGGGCCAGTCCGCGCGTCAGGATCGCGCCGCCGAGCGCCCCGCCCGCCACGACCAGCGTCCACTTCCCGCCGCCGCGCGCGTGACGGGCCAGCGCGAAGAAAGCGAGGACGATCAAGAAGGTGAAGAGGGTCTCGGAGAGGAGGAGGCGCGCGTAGACGGCGAACGGCAGATAGACCGCGCAGAGGGTCGCCGCGAGCCGCGCGACCGCCCGCCGCTCGGCGTAGGATCGCCCGAGCAGATAGACGAGCACGATCGTCGCCAGACCCAGCGCCACCTGCGCGATCCAGACCGGCTCGGTGACAGTGCCGAAAAGGCGGAAGAACGCGGCCAGCGCGACGATGTAGAGGGGCGGGCGGAGCCAGATGCTCTGGTCGAGGAAGCTGAAGCCACGCCCATCGGCCAGGATCGCCGCCGCCGAGTAATACTCGCCCTCGTCGCCGATCCGCTCGGTGTAGGGCGCGATCCGCCAGACGAGGATGCGAATCGCCAGCGCCAGCAGCAGGATCGCGGCCAGCCACGGATCGGCAAGGAGCGCGCGCAGGGACGGCGGTGTCTCGCGCGGGCGGGCGGGTTGTGTCGACAGCGACGGCGTGCTTTCCGTTCCTGTCGCGGCGGTTCGCGCGGGCCTTGCCCCCGCTATCCCGGTCGCGCGGCCATTCTGATGGTGTTGGGTGTCGGTCATCGCGCGACCGGGCGTGCGGCGCGATCGGCGAGCGTGGCGCGGTAGACACCGAGAAAGCGGCGGGCGATCTGCGGCCAGGTCAACTCGCGCTCCACGCGGCTGCGGGCCGCCGCGCCGAGCGCCGCCGCCCGCGCGGGATCGCGCAGCAGGGCGGCGAGCGCCGCGCCGAGTGCCGCCACGTCGCGCTCCGGGACGAGCAGGCCATGTACCCCGTCGTCGATCACCGTCGGCACGCCGACGACGTCCGAGGCGACGATCGGCAGGCCGGTCGCCATCGCCTCCAAGAGGGTATTCGGCAGCCCATCCACGTTCCCGGCGTGGTCGTGGACCGAGGGGAGGAGAAAGAGATCGGCGGCGGCGAAGAGGGCCGGGATGCGGTCGCGCTCGATCCGCCCCGCGAAGAGGACGCGGTCGGCCAGCCCCAGCCGCGCCGCCTGTGCGCGCAACTCCCCCTCCAGATCGCCGTAGCCGAAGATCACCAGTCGTGCGGGACCGGCCTCGCGCACGGCGGCGCTAGCGAAGGCGGCGATCGCGACATCGAGCCCCTTCTTGTAGACCAATCGCCCGCCCGCCAGGACCAGCCGTTCTCCCTCGCGCAGCCCCAACTCGGCGCGAACGGCGGCGCGCTCGTCCGGCGCATGGGGGCGGAAGCGCGCCGGATCGACGCCGTAGGGAATCGTCGTGGTCGTCGCCGCATCCGCGCCGAGGCCGATCGCGCGTGTCGCGAGGTCGGGGCTACAGGCGGTGACCGCCGCCGCCCGCCCGAAGACCGCGCGCGCTGCCCGCCCGATCGGCGCTTTGCGCTCGGCCAGGAAAACGTCCGAGCCGTGCAGGCTGACGACGAGCGGGCAGCCCGCGAGGCGCGCGGCGAGCGCGGCGGGCGGGCCGTTGGGGATCACCCAGTGCGCGACGACGAGATCGGGACGGAGGCGACGGGCGAGGCGCGCGGTCGCCACGGTCGAGGCGGCGAGCGCCAGCGGCGCGGCGGCGTAGGCGCTCCCCTTCAGCCCCACGTCACCGGCCAGCGACGAGGCGTAGCCCCAGACTTGCAGGCGACGCAGCCCCGGCGCGTAGTGGTAGGGGTGCAACCCTATCCCGCACTCATGCGGCGCGCGGCGGAGGCGCGGGTGGGCGGGCAGGACGACCTCGACCCGATGGCCGAGCGCGGCGATCCCCACCGCCAACTCCTTGATGAACGGCGCGGTCGTGTCGCCCGCGTAGAGCGGGTATGACGACGTTAGCATCACGATCAGCAGCGGGCGATCGGCGATCGCGGCGGTATCTTGGTCGCTGTGCCGCGCCATCTCAGCGCCCCCCTGGCGGGAAGGTATAGATCAGCAAGCCCTCCCCATCCTTGCTCCGCCGATCGTAGACCTTCCGAAAGCCGTTCCATTCGTCCGGCCCGTCGTAGAGCGGCCCGAGATCGGCGCGGCGGTAGCCGGGATCGGTCAGGTGATCGAGTTGGAGATAGCCTACGCCATACTGCGCGGCGATCTGGCGGATCACCGGGAGGGTGTCGTAGGGAATCATCACGCTCCGGCGATCGCTGTGGAAGGAGAGTTCCCAGGGGTTGCGCGACATGATCACCGCGTCGGGCGGCGTGTTGGCCCCGACCCATCCTGCCATCGTGACCGAGTTGGGCGTTCGCAGGTCGGTGCTCCAATCGTCTTGTAAGCGTTTCCATTGCGAGTTTTCGTCCCACGGGGAATTGAGCATCAGGGCCAGCACACCGACCGCCGCCAACCCCGCGAGCGCGCCGTTCCCACGCCACGCCGCGAGGCGGTCGTGGGTCCACCAGAAGCCCGCCGCCCCGAATAGCGCCCCCCAGGGGATCAGGAAAAGGGCGTAGCGCGACTCGTAGTGCCAGTAGCCGAGGACAAAGAGGGCGTAGAGGAGGACCGCCGACCCGAGCGCAAGGAGGAGCGCGAATTGTCGCTGTCCGCGCGCCACCAGCAGCCCGAGAATCGCGAGCGGCATGACGGTCAGCGGGACGATCTCCCCCGCGCGCAGCCCTTTCCAAGCATCGGCGAATTGCCGCCCGATCTTCCCAGTCACGGTGTCGAAGCCGTAGCCGACCAGCAAACGCGGGTGTGGCAATGGCAGATGCCCGGCGTAGGCGGCGTAGATGTTCTCCCACGGACGATAGATCAGGATCCAGGCGTCGAACGACTCGGTGGAGTAGAACGGTATGCCGAAGGTGATCGTGTTCCGCACCCCCCACGGCAGCCAGACGAGGGTCGCCACCCCCGCCGCGAGCGCCCCCCCGACAATCGTCGGACGCAACGCCCCATCCCGCCACCCGCGCCAGAGCGCCCACGCGCCACTCCCCACCAGGATGAGCGCGCCGCTCGGTTTGCAGAGGATCAGCAGCCCGCCAAGTACGCCGAGCAGGAGCCAGGGGAGGAGGGTTGTGAGTCGTGAGTCGTGAGTCGTGAGAGGGGGGTCGGTAGTCCGTGGTCCGTGGTCCGTAGAGGGCGGAGCGCCTGCCGTTATGGGCTCGTCGCCTTCTGCCAACCTCTGACTGTCGACTGCCGTCTCCCCCGCCGTCTCCCCCGCCGTCTCTTCTGCCGACCGCCGACCGCTGACTGCCGACTTCATCAACAGCACGATGCAGCCGAAGCTGAGCAGGGTGAACGCGGTGTCGTTGAGGGGATAGACGACCCCTTGCAGCAGATCGGGGTCGAGGGCGACGAGGAGGGCGGCGAGGAGGCCGACGCGCGGCGACCAGATCCAGCGCCCGACCCGGAAGACGAGCCAGAGGAGGCCGAGCATGATCAGCAGATTCGGCAGCTTGGCGACGCCGACCGAGACACCGAAGAGGGCGAAGGAGAGGGCGATCATGAGCGGCTGCAACGGGGGCCAGGTGTCGGCGGGGTGCCGCACGGTCGGCCAGTCGCGGTAGAACTGCGCGACATAATCCACGGTGAAGCCGTTGCCCCGGACGAGGTTGCGCGCGACGACCGCGTTATCGGCGTAGTCGGCGTGGTTGATCCACGGCGCGGTGCGGAGGTGCGGCAACAGGAGCGCGGCGTAGACGATCAGGCCGATGAGTGCCACCGCCGTGGCGACGCGCGAGCGGTCGAGCGCTATCCAGCCCGCCGCCAACGTATCGAGCACGCGGACGCGCCAGCGCAACAGGGCGGCAGCGCCCGCCGCATAGAGCAGGGCAGGGAGCGCGGCGAGGGTCCAGGGGAGGACCAGCGCCAGCGCCAGCGGCACGAGCAGCGCCGCGCCGAAGCGCCCCGCCAGCGCGAGTCGCCCCGCCCCGCCGCCGATGGTCAGCAACAGCAGCGCGACGAGCGCCAGCGCCCCGAACAGATGCAGGGGCAGCCCGCGCCAGAACGTCGCGCCGTCCCAGGCGAGCGGGGTGACGGTGAGCGCATCGAGTTTGACGCCGAGATCGCGGTTGTCACCCGTGACGCGCGTAGTCGGCGCGGACAACGCCAGCGCGAGATCGCCACCGGATGCCGCGTTGGCGGGGATCGCGATCGTGGTCGTGTGGTCCGCCAGCGTGCCATCGATGGTGAGCGTGCCGACCGGCTGCCCCGCGACGAGCAGCGTGACCGGCACCGCGCCACGTTCGGGGAGAGCCTGCGCGCGCAGAGTCACGCGAGTGCTCGTCACCCCGGCCCAGCCGGAGAGCGCCACGATCGTCGGCTGATCGTTCTTATTGGTCCAGCGGTAGGCGTAGTCGGCGAGGTGCTCGTCACCGTGGACGTTCGCCAGCAGTAGGCGATCGAGCGGTCCGCCCGCATCCAGCAACAACGCCGCGCGCGGCCAGAGCGCGCCGAGCGTCAGCAGTGCGGCCAGGAGCAACGGCAGGCCATAGCGCAGCAACGGCACCCGACGTGGGACAATGGGAAGCGGCTCGCGCCCCGCAGCCTCGCGCGACGGCGATCCCTCCACCGAGGGGGTCTGCCGGGGCGGTGCGACGGATGGTGCGACGGCGGCGAGCGCTGGCGAGCGTTTGTGCCGGGCATTCTTCATACGGCGGAATGGTACCAACGGTCGCGCAACGGCGCTAGCCGACCCCCTGGCACCCGGCGCTGTGACTGCGCTCCCCGCTACTTGTCGGGCTGATCGCGCGGGATGAACGCGAGGATCAACCCGAGGAAGGAGCGTGGCTGGGACAATGATAAGAGGAATTCGGCCCAGGCGAAGCCGGTAGCGTGTAGAAGAATCACGGGCGCGTTTCCTTCACGAAAAGGACTGCCACGAAAAGGACTGCCGAAAGGGTGCCGCGTTCGCGACTGGCAATAGTACGGATCGGCAGCAGTGTGTGTCACACCCGAACGCGACAGGCGGCGGGCGCGACCATCGCACCCGCCGCCGTACCATTCACACCTGCCAACAACCATGTGCTAATCCGGCGGTCGGATTGGTGAGGAGTTAGGTCTAGAGACCATGGCGAGAGGGGCGGCCAAGATCACCCGGCTCGTTGGCTCGTGTAACCCCGACACCCGTTTCGCGTATCTGTATCCATAGCTCGCCGTGGGTGCGAGCGGAAGGGGGGAATGTCATGAGCGGACTGGGCGACAAGGTCAAGGGCAAGGCGCAGGAGGCCGTCGGCGCGGCCAAGGAAGGCGTCGGCAAGGCGACCGGCGACACGGAAACCCGGGGGTCCGGCATGGCCGACAAGGCCAAGGGCCAGGGCAACCAGGCCAAGGGCGGGGTCAAGGAGGCGGCTTCCGACGTCAAGGAGACGGTCAAGGACAAGGCCGACTAAGCGCCCGCCCCGCGCAGCACACACCACGACACCGCGACCCGGCCGCACGATCGTGTGTTGGCCGGGTCTTTCGTCCAGGGCGACAGAAACACCAGTGTCCCGAAGCAACACCAGGAGGGCACCATGTCAGGCCAGCAGCAACCCGAAACAGAAGACCGAACGGGCAAGTACGGCGGCGATGACGGCGCACTGGAGAACGAGCGGGCCTTGATCGCGCCGGGCGAAGATCCCGGGGCCGTCGTCCTAACAGAGGAAGAGGAGTCACAGCAGGGCAAGACCCCGGCGGAGCGCAAACAGGATAAGGACCTAAAAACGGGCGAAGAGAATCCGGCGTAGGGCGAACCAGGACCAAAGTACGGCCCCGACCATGGAACGTTCCGGTCGTTTCCCCTGTCTCTATATGTAGCGAAGATTCCTTGTGGCGAGCGGTCTTCGTCATCCTCCGGGGCGGGCGGTGTGGTTGGCACCGACCCGCCCTATATTCGTCCTCTAGGCGCAGCCGTCCTGGCTTGCCAAGTGGCCCGCCCGGCCCGACAATGGGCGCGTCGCCCCTGTCGCACCGTCGCCACCTGGAGAACGCTATGCCGAACGAGACTGTCGCCCACCACGCCGGGGTCGCCCGCTGGCCCGCCACGATCGCGGTCCTGCTGGTGGGCGGCCTCTATCTGCTCATCTCGGACCGGTACGCGGTCGGCCCTTCCTGGCTGGTCTTAGCCTTCGGCGTGGCGCTGATCATCCCGTTCTGGCTGGCCCGCCACGGCGGTCGCCCCGACCTGGCCCACCGCCTGGCCATCGGCGTCAACGGCCTCTTGACCCTCGCCGTCGTTGCCAGCGCGGCCCTCCTGGTGGTGCGCCTGACCCAGGGCAAGACCCAGTCCCTCGAACTGCTGCGCGACGCCGCGCTGATCTGGGTCGCGAACATCGTCACCTTCGCCCTGTGGTACTGGAGCATCGACGGTGGCGGCCCGGCCAAGCGCCACCCCGGCAAGCACGCCAGCACCGACTTCGCCTTCCCCCAGCAGCAGCAGGACGACGACGGGGTGGTGGAGGGCTGGTCCCCCACCTTCCTCGACTACCTCTTCCTGGCCTTCAACACCTCGACCGCGTTCAGCCCCACCGACACCATGGTCCTCTCCCGCCCCGCCAAGGTGCTCCTGATGGCCCAGTCCACCATCTCGCTCACCGTCGTCGCCGTCCTGGCCGCCCGCGCCATCAACACCATCAGCAACGGGGGCTGACTGTCCCTTGGTACACTGAAAGCGTGACCATCCCGCTCATTGCTACCGACCGCGCCTATCTTTTGGACAACGCCGGTGACTACATCGTCGCCGAAACCACCGCGCCCAACCAGTCTCTCGTCACCGCGAACGCCAGCCTGACCAGCAACGCCCGCCACGTCGTCACCCGCGCGGGAAACACCGTCGTGGCCGCCTCCAGCGGTCGGGACATCTACACGCGCGGCGGCATCGGGTCGCTGGTCACAGACCGACCCTCACTGATCGTCCAGCCGTTACCCACCGGTGGGGTCACCCTGACTACCG
>JAABUU010005045.1_pt1 | contig 15082 bp, 15 predicted proteins | sample 5559301 | NCBI WGS metagenome assembly JAABUU01 (sample SAMN10711884, study PRJNA513360) | rock metagenome | isolation source: Antarctica rocks | place: Antarctica: Victoria Land, Richard Nunatak white | reverse complement strand
TTCTACAACACGCACCGGCGGCATTCCGCGCTCGCGTATCTGTCGCCACTTGCCTACGAAAGGAGGTGGACAATCGAAGGCTTAGTAGCATAGTCTTTCACTGTCCACCGAGACGGGGCAACTCCAGGTTGCAGCGCGGTGTCGAATTTCCCGGTTGTGCGGTTTTTCCGCGATACCGACCGGAACTCCGTTCGAGGCGACGAAAAGTGCATTTTCGGGCGGACTTCACCCCGCCATGTGCGAACGAACCGCTCGAAGGTCGGCATGATGGGCAACGCTTCTGGGTTGTTGCACCAGAAATGCAGATTATCGAAGATCAACGGCACGCCCGTCGCGTCGTGAATGGCGAGCACATCGGCGGCGCTGAAGCGGATATCATCATTTTCGAGGACGAGCCGCCGCCGGACGGGTTCCGGCAGCTGATGATACGTCTCGATCCACCACGCCCGCCCACTTACCTTGTCCCCGTACACGCCGCCGACATGGACGACGAGAACCGCCTCCGGCCCAAGTTCCATGTAATCGAGGATCTCCGCCTGACTCGTCAGGTCCCAAATGCTCTTCTCCACGACCGCGCGATCCGGGCTGTTCAGGACGATGAACTGCGACGGGTGGAATGAGAGTCGCAATCCCATCGCGCTCGCTTGCCGACCGAGATCGCCCAGTTCGACGGCGCACTCACGAATCTGGTGATGAAATTGTGGCAGGTCGGGATGGGTCGCATACGGCGCGAGGTCGGAGGACATCCGGTACATCGCGATGCCGCTACGCGCCAGGTAATCGAAAATCGCGCGGAGGTACGCGAGTGATTGTCTCAGGTGCGGACCGCTCTGCCAGCGGCGCGCGTCGTTGCTTTTGAGACCGGGTTCTCCGAGTACTTTGGCGGCGAATCCGAGACGAAGCGATTGATCGAGCACACGCACCACGCTCCTCACCGATTTGCTGACAGGTCTGCAAGGAAGACGTCCCCTTACATGCGATCCCCTGTCGCATCTATCAACGATGATACACGGCAAGGGCGTGAACGGTTTCAATACGCCAATTGCAAACGGTCATTTTGGGCGGGAGAAAGTCACATGGAAACGGTTCAAGCGACGGGTATGCTCTTTGGTGTCGTTGTCGCGCTTCTCGCGATGCTCTTTGTCGCACTGGTCGCGGCCGCCGCCGCCGCCGATCGCGCGCGTGCCGGTCACCAAACGTCGCACGGACAGTGGTCGCCATTAAGGTTGGGTTCGCGGGTGCGCCGTATGTTGTTGCGGATGGTGGGGAGAGATCGTGGAAGAAGGAACCGTCTATGCCCGGGGTGGGCGGTGGCGTGCTTTCGCCTGCCACCACCAGATGTCTATCGGCTCAGCACTTCCAAAAACCGTTTGAGGATTCGATGATGGCGACAACATCGGCGACACGCGGCGGTTGGCCGGATTGACGCTGCGAGCGAATCAGCGTGCCGTTCAGGAAGAGTGCGAACTCGTCCTCCTGAACCGGCGTCAGCGTCAGTGATTCGATCTGCTCGTCGAAGCGTGCGAACAGTCGTCGGGCGAGTGCGAGAGCCGCATCTTCGTATTCAATCCGCTCAAAGTGAATCGCGAGGTTGAGCGGTACCATTTAGTCGAGTACCACCGTTACGTCGCCGTCCACGACTTCAACGGGGTAGGTCGTGATGCGCACCTTCGGATCGAAGACCGACTCTCCTGTCTTGATGTCATACTCCCACTCGTGCCACGGACAGCGCAGAATCTCCCCCTCCCGCCCATAGCGATACTCGTACACATCGGACGGGAGCGCCGTTCCGACGATCTTGCCGAGACAGACCCGTGATCCTTGATGGGCGCAGGTATTCTTCAGGGCGTAGAACGTCCCCTCAAGATTGAAAATACCGATCTCCCCCCGGCCAACGATCCGCACGATCTTCCGCCCGCCTGGCGGGATTTCCTCCACCCGCGCCACGACATGCCGTTCCATATTCAACCCCCAAATACGAGCGCAGAGACCGCAGAGGACACAGAGGAGAGGAAGACTTTTCTTTTCTGATCTCTGTGGTCTCCGTGTTCTCCGCGCTACGGTTCTTTCGTCAGGCCAGGAGTCGGTCGCCATAGAGGGCGAGAGCGTTTTCGACCAGCACGCGGCGGCGGATCGCTTCGGGGATGTCCGCGACCATCGCGAAGGGGTCGCCGAAGAGCCAGTTGGGGTAGTTGCTCGAAAACAAGAGCGTTCGCTCCGCCTCGATCATCTCCATCACCTGCCCGACTTGCGCGGCTTCTGCCATCTCTAAGGGATAGGTCGTTGAATAGAAATGCCGCAGGATATACGCGCTCGGCGGCTCCTTCACCCACGGTGTCTCGGAGCGCTGCGCCTTCCAGTTCTTGTCGAAGCGCCACATCAGGTGCGGTAGCCAGAAGACGCCGCCCTCGTACAGAATCACCTTGAGGGTCGGGTACTTCTCGAAGACCCCCTCCGTCACCATGCTGACGATGTGCGCCATGTAGTTCTGCGGGATGGCGGCGTACCACTCGAAGTACGTGCTCGGGTGGCCGACGGCCGTGGAGGGCGGCGACATCCCCGCCCCCTCCCCGCCGAGGTGCAGGGCGAGCGGCAGATTGTGGCGCGCGCATGCTTCGTAGATCGGATGATACTGGCGGCGACCGAGGGGAGATTCCGACGCGCTGCCCATCACGACCTGTACCATACCGGGATGCTCCGCGAGGCGATCAATCTCCGCGACCGCCTGCGCGGGGTCCTGCGGTGCGACGAGAAGTGAGCCTTTGAAGCAGTCGAAGGGGTGTATCCATGTCTCCAACAGCCAGTCATTGACGCCGCGCGCGATCGCGGCGGCCATATCCGCGTTCGGCTGCACGCCGAGGCTGGTGAGGTTCGTCGTCAGGATGGCAAGGTCCACGCCGCGCGCATCGAGATACTGCTCCTTCACCCACGCCGGATCGGTCGCCGGGTGTGGCTGGTTGGCGCCATTCGCGGGTGGCCGCGGCACGTCACCGAAGGGATCGCCGACGACCTTGAAGCCATGACGCGCCATCGGTGGCCCGCCCCGGCGGGTGAACCGATGCCGCAGTCCCTCCGGGACGAACGGCGCGACCGCACCCCAGTCCGTGATCTGCGGGTGCACATCCACGTCGATGGCGCGCAGGTTCGCCGGGTCGCGCACGCGCTCGCGCGCGATCGTCGCCGTTGCAGTCGCGGGTAGCGCTGCCATTAGTGCCCCCGATGCGACGCGAGCAGGCGCGGACCGTACAGCGCCAGCGCGTTCTCGACGAAGATGCGGCGCTTGAGGTCCGCCGGGAAGAACTTGAAGGCAGTCAGCGGGTTGTCGAAGTCCCAGTGCGGGTAGTCGCTGGCGAAGACGACCGTCTTCTCGGCGCGCATCATCTTCAGCAGCGCCAGCAGTTGCGCGGTGTCTTCCGGCTCCTCGATCGGCTGGGTACTCCAGTAGCAGTTGCCGAGGATGTACTCGCTCGGCAACTTTTTCAGGTACGGCACCTCCGCCTTCAGCGCGGGGTACAGCCGGTCGAGCCGCCCCATCACGTACGGCGCCCAGCAGACGCCGCCCTCGATGAAGGCGAACTTCAAGGTCGGGAACTCCTCGAACACGCCTTCCGCAACCATGCTCACGCAGTGCGCCATCATCGTTTGGGAATGATCCGTGTGGAACTCGAGATAGGTGCTTGGATAGCCGACGCCGGTGGGGGCGTTCGCGAGTCCCGTTCCCTCCGAACCGACGTGGATGGCGACGGGCAGGTCATATTCCACTGCGGCGCGGTAGATCGGCCAATAGTGGGGATTGCCGTAGGGGAGCCGCGCCGCACTCGGCATCAGCACCTGCACCATGCCGGGATGGCCGCCGAGGCGGTGGATCTCGCGCGCCGATCCTTCCGCTTCCTGCGCGGCGACGGCGATCGAGCCCTTGTAGCAGTCGTACGGGCGCACCCACTTCTCCAGCGTCCAATCGTTGTAGGCGCTGACGAGCGCGCTCTGGAAGCGCCAGTCATGCTGGATCGCGACGCCGATGATCGAGCCGGTGAGGATGCCGAGGTCAATGCGGTACTTCGTCATCAGTTGCTGCACGACCCAGTCCGGGTCGCCGGCGGCGAGGCCGTCTTCCTCGCGCACGGCGTCATCCATCCGGCCCGATCCCATATTCGCGTAGTAGCGCGACGCCACCCCGGGGCCACCGTTGTCGAGCCACGGGTGCCACAGTGGAGCAAGGAACGGCTTCAAGTCCTGCATGCTCGGCAGATCATTGTGAATATCGGTGTCAATGAGACGCAATGCCGCTGCCGTGTCAGCAGCGGTCTCGGAACGAGGTTCAATCGCGACTGCCATCTTCGGACCCTCCGTATCGAAAGAATCACCGACCAGTACCGTCATTACCATCGAGTATCAGTCAATCCCTGCGATTCCTCAACCGTCTGCGGCTGCGTGACAGGTCTGGACAGTCGTGGTACTATCTAGCCTTGTCCCCTGTCTGAACAGGGCAAACTCACAGCGCGATGGCGGCGTAGCCAAGTGGCAAGGCATGGGTCTGCAAAACCCTGATCACCGGTTCGAATCCGGTCGCCGCCTCCATTCATCTATCCCCTACGAAAGGATTTGCTGATGACCGACGCGGACACCTCCTCGCCAGATACCGTCGTGCATAGCAAAATCGTGCATCAGGGAAAACTCCTCACGCTCCGCGTTGACACCGTCCGCCTCGTCTCGGGCCGCGAGACCGGGCGCGAGGTCGTCGTGCATCCCGGTGCGATTGCGCTCGTCCCGCTCCTTGATGATGGACGAGTCGTGCTTGTGCGGCAATGGCGGCATGCGGTCGGGCAGATGCTCCTCGAAGTACCGGCGGGCACGCGCGAGCCGAACGAGCCACCGGAACGAACCGCCGCGCGCGAACTGACCGAGGAGACCGGCTATATCGCCGACCGGATCATTGCTCTGGGTGCGTTCTTCACCGCGCCCGGTTTCTGCACCGAGAAGATTTATGCCTACCTTGCGGTCGGTCTCCACGCGGGCCCCGCGACGCCCGAAGATGACGAGGGCATCACCCTCGAACACCTCGCGCTCGCCGATGCCCCCGCCGCTATCGCGCGCGGCGACTTGTACGACGCCAAAAGCATCGCTGCCCTCTTCATGGCCCAACATTACCTCGACACGCACCCGAACGACCGGCCGCAATAACCTGAACCGCCCAGTCGCCGAGGATGCCCGAGAATTTAACGCAGAAGGCGCAGAGGAAGAGATAAAGATTCCTCTCTCCTCTACGTCCTCTGCGTTACTTCTTTGGCATCCCTGGCACTTGGTTCTTCCGTATCAGGTACGGCCGGGGATGTCGTGGAGGAGCCGCTGGATGTCGGATGCAAACAGCACTTCGCTGTCGTCCTCCGGCGCGTAGCCGATCACGGCGCGGGCGTTGACGAGGCTCCAGAAGGCGCGCGTGTTGCCTGAGATGCCGTAGAAAACCTGCCAGGGGATGCCGTGCGCGTCTTCGATGTGCTCCGTCTCGATGGACTTGATCGTCAGTTGCTGGAGATCACGGGCGCTCAGGTACGCGCCGAGGTCGCGCTTGTACCCCTTCGGGTCGTCTGCGAACTGGTCGGCGTTGATCTCGCGCGGCGCGCCGATCCGCAGATGGACGTTCTCGACTTTCCGACCGAGCGTGCCCGTCGCGAAGACGAAGCCGAGGTGTTCGTAACTCGCCTTCGCCCAGCCATACCAGTTGTCGCTCTTTGGGTAGGTGTCGGGTGTGACCACATCCATTTTTCCGGCGTGGATCAGGTGTTCGTACCAGTCTGCCGCATGGTTCGATGACGCAACGACGACCCGCCGGACATTTTCCTCCAGCGCGAGCTGGAAGACGCGGTACGCCATATCCACGTTCGCCCGTTCGGCTTCGTAGGCGGAGCCGGGTGTCAGTCGCGTGGCGCGATCCGCCCCGGACATCGCCGCGTCCGGCGACCGATTGAAGGCGAGATGGACGATAGCGTCCTGACCGCGAAAGAATGGGCGGAGTGTTTCGAGATCGTCCTGCAAGAGGTTCGCGGCCTGCACTCCATCGACCGGCGTGCCGTCGCCGCGAGTCGTACGCACGTCAAGCAACGTGAGATCGTACCTTCCGTGCAGACCCGGGAGCAGTCGGCTCCCAATATACCCCGTCGCGCCGGTAACGAGCACCTTTCGATTTACCATCTGATCGGGTTCCTTTCACGCGATACACTGCATGGCCTTCGGTTTTCCAGCAATCTTCTCAGGCCACCGTCGCCGGTACTTGCAGAGGATACCATGCACCGAGCAGCGAAAAAGCGAGGGGGAGCACGCTCTCAAGTATGCTCCCCGAATAAAGTGGCGCTGTGACCGTCTGTCAGGCGGTGTGAATTATTTCGCGGGAAGGACGACCGTGCGGCGGTTGCCGAGCACTGCCAGCGTGTCCGTCTTGCCAGGGATGACGCGGAAGGCGGGCACGATGCGGAACCGATCGCCGATTGGCGCCGGGAAATCCGCGAGATATGCCTGCACCGCGTGGTCGTCCGGGAGCGCTTGCTTCGTGCCGAGGAGAATCGCCTGCGCGACGCGTTCACTGCCATGCGTGCCGAGAATGATGATCTCGGCGGGCGCACCCACGCGATCATCGAGGGCCAGTACATCGTCCAGATGATAAACGCCCTTCGGCTCCGGCATCTCCACCCCCGCAACGCCGAGGCGGTCGAGGGACCAGACCGCTTCCGCAACGAGCGCCGCGTGGTTGCTGACCGGCGACGCGGCGCGTGTGATCGGAGTCGTCACGCGCGCGTGCGGCGATGCAAGCGGTGCGGCGGCAGTTTGCGGACGTGTCCGATGATGGCGAGGACGCAACGAAACCGGTTGGGTAGCCACGAACTCGGCGGCATACTCCGGGTCGAGGAGCGCGCGCGTCGTCTTCGCCGCTGTGCCGATCGTCGTTGCGAGGCCACGTACGACGTGAAACCCGTTGCGTAGGATGAGCCGTTCACTCATGCTATCGCCGAGTAGCGCATCCACGAGGTTGGTGAGCGGCTGAAAGGGTTCGAGAAGTTGAGCGAGGGTCTGGGTCAGCACCTGCGTTTTGGTCGAACGTGCGGAGAGTTTCGCATCCACCGCGATTGCGGCGGTGGCGCCGTTATCCGGCCCGCCAACAAGGATGCCGAGCAGGACCATATCGGGGTTCGTGATGCCGCGCCAGTTATACCAACCAGCGAACGTCTCATCCTCCGCGAGGTTCAGCACATGGGTGACTGCCAGACGCTCGGGGGCGTCAAGCGGGATCGTCTGACCGATGAATGCCCGGAGACCGTGCGCGACTTCATGTTCCCATGCAGAGGACGCACGGGCAATCTCCGCGTGCTCCGCGCGGGTACGCGTAGGAAGATGGGTTCGTGCTGTTGTGGGAAGGGAACGAGATACCGTGCGCCGGGAAGTGGCGGAACGTGTGGCTGAACTATGATGAACGTACGAGCGCATACAACCTGTCTGTCTGCACGCGGCACACCAGCCGCGCCCACGCACTACGGAAGAATAGAAACCGATGCGGGCGGCGAACCACTCGTATCATTGGTAGTATTGCATAGTTTTGCGTCTGACACAAGGGTTTCTGCCGGTACGATGCGATCCCCTTTCATTCCGCGCATCGTTCAACCACGATGAAGGAGACGCAATGCGTTGCCACCACGCACGGCATCACGTTCCGCTATGGTCAATCCTGCGCCATCAAGGGCGCGGTTGACTTCCGTATCGGTCGGGATCGGCATGATCGGCCAGTCGCTCCCGACGAGCACATGAGCGGCGCCAAGCGTCGTGACAACGAAGCGGATCGTGTCGGCATCGAAACCCATCGTGTCCACGTACAGTCGCTTGATCGCCGCGCTCGGCGGTGGGTGCGGTGATCCGTCGCGCATACTCTCACGGTCGAGCATCCCGGCGAAGAGGAGGATGGAGGCGGACATCATTGGAATGACAACGGTCAATGGGGGGAGGGCATCAAATGCGCCGCTACGAACGAGTGACAGCACGCTTGCGGCTGCCTCCGTCCCGCGCGCCATCAGGATACCACCGTGTCCGTGCTGCGCGAGGTGCGCCGTGTATCCCGCCGGGCTGACTGGGTGGACGAAGACCGGCACGCCGAGGGACGCGGCGGCTGCCAGCACGGGGCGGCATTCCGGCGCATCGAGAAATCGCTCGCCGCGCGCGCAATCGAGGCAGATCCCACCAAGTCCGAGCGTGGTAATCGCCCGTTCCACTTCACGGGCGGCAGTGTCACCGCCGAACGGATCAATCGCTGCCAGCGCGAGGAGGCGCGTCGGATGTTCCGCGACCAGTGCCGCGAAGCGGTCGTTGATCCGCGCGCTCAAGGCAACGGGCGGCTCTTCGCCTGGTCCAACGAGCGTGCTGAGTGGTGCGCTGAGGACTTTCATGTCCATGTCCGCCGCGTCCATCGCCACCAGTTGCGCGTCAATGTCCGTCAGCATCGCCTGCGCTTGCGCGAACGCGGCGCTGAATCCACTCGGCGGTTGCGCTGGCATCCATGACGGATCGTAGTAATGGCTGTGAAAGTCAACGAGCCGTGTCTGCGTCTCCGCCACAGTCGCCTCCTCTTTTCCGGCACTACCAGACGACTCAATTGCAGCGCGCTAGCCCGCGTTCTCGTTCAGATAGTGTAGCGCCGCGCCGACCATCACCTCAACGCCGATCGAGAGGGCGCGCTCGTCAAAGTCGAACTTCGGGTGATGATGCCCCCAGATTTTGCCTGCTTCGGGGTTGTTCGTACCGACGAAGTAGTAGCAGGACGGCACGCGCGCCGTGAACTCCGAGTAATCCTCGCTCGGCATCAGCGGCGGTCCCGGCTTGACATGCTCCACGCCGACCACTTTCGCCGCTGCCGCACGGACGAGATCGGCCATGTGTGGATCGTTTATGACGGGTTGCCCATACCGCCGGTAGTCAACATCGGCAGTCGCTCGGAACGACTCCGCGATGCCCTGTACGATGCGCGGAAACCGCTCCGCGACATACTCACCGACGGCCTGATCGAAGAACCGCACCGTGCCGCTGAACGTCGCCGTGTCCGCGATCACGTTTGCGGCAGTGCCGCCCGCGTGGAACGTCCCAGCGGTCACGACGACCGATTTCAACGGCTCGATCTCGCGACTGTTCAGCACTTGCAGGTTCGTGATAATCGTCGCGCCAATGAGTAGCGCGTCAACGGTGGTGTGCGGTTCGGCGCCATGGCCACCCTTTCCCTGCACCGTGACTTGGAACCCGTTTACACCGGACATCGCGGCGCCGGTAACGACGACGACATCATTGAGCGGGAAGCCCTGCCAGAGGTGAAGCCCGATTGAGGCGTCCACCGTCGGGTTTTCCATGATGCCGTCCGCCATCATTGCGCGCGCGCCTCCGCCGCCCTCCTCCGCTGGTTGGAAGCAGAAGACGAGCGTGCCGGGGAATTCCTCACGGCGGCGGGCGAGGATGCGGGCGGTGGTGAGCAGGATTGATGTATGCCCGTCGTGACCACACGCGTGCATCTTACCCGTCGTCTGGGAGCGGAAATCCAGGCCCGTCTCTTCCTCGATCGGCAGCGCGTCCATGTCTGCGCGGATGAGCAGCGTCTTGCCGGGCTTGCCGCCCTTCAGGACGCCCTTCACCCCCGTCCGCCCGATGCCCGTCACGACCGCATCGAGGTTCAATGCGCGCAGGCGTTCCGCGACAATCCCGGCTGTGCGCTCGACATCGAAACCCGTCTCCGGGTGCATATGGAGATCGCGCCGCGTCGCGACCAACTCCGGTTCCCACTCCGCGATCTCGTCACGCACATTCAGTGTCGTCGCCATTGATTCCTCCAACCTGTTGCACGGCTTATTCCTCCGCTGTCCCGTGCATCCGGCGTTCCCGCTGATTCATCACTTCTTCGTCGAGTGCGCGCTGCACGCCGTCCGGATCATTGCGGTAGCAGGCGAGATGGAACGAGGTTGCGACGAGTGGCCCATCCACAATCCCCGGCAGCATCGGTTCGATCAGGTTGAGATAGTCCGTTGCCGCAATCGGCGCGCCGCAGAGGCAGCACCGTTCGAGCGGCAGCAGCGCGTCGAGATCATCCTCGTCGTTGCCGACCGCCGCGCCGAGTAAGGCCGCGACATCCGCTGGGTTAAGATGCTCCGCGCAGTGCGGATGGGCGACGAGGGTGCCGATAATTGCGCCGCTTTCGTCTTCGGCGGCAATGTTGACGTATTCAGTGCCCTGGGCAATCGCCGCGCCGCAAATGTCGCAGGTGACGGCGTATTCCGGTGTGTAGTCGAACGGATTCGTCCGGTATTCCATGCCGGTAGTGTATCACAGCCCGCGCGTGCCGTTGACACCGTGGGGCGGCGCGCGTACGCTCATCGTGGGCGCACACGGAGGATGATGGATGGCGGACGACATTGGCATCGCGGTGATTGGCGGCAGCGGTCTCTATCGCATGCCCGATCTCACCGATACCGAGAGCCGGGTGGTTGAGACGCCATTTGGCGCGCCGAGCGACGCGATCACGGTCGGCACGCTCGCCGGGCGTCGTGTCGCCTTTCTTCCCCGCCATGGGGTCGGCCATCGCATTCCGCCGTCGCTCGTCCCGTCCCGCGCCAACGTCTATGCCTTGAAATCGCTCGGTGTCCGGGCGGTGATCGCGGTTTCTGCTGTTGGCAGCCTGCGTGAAGCGATCGCGCCGCTCCACATCGTCGTACCCGATCAGATCGTTGACCGGACAACGAGCCGCGCGCACACCTTTTTCGACCGTATGGGGTTGGTCGCCCATGTCTCGCTCGCGGAACCATTTTGTCCGTCGTTGCGCTCCCTGTTGATCGAAGCGGCGCGTGAGGCGGGCGCGACGGTGCATGCGGGCGGCGCCTATCTCTGCATCGAGGGGCCGCGCTTCAGCACGAAAGCGGAGTCGCGGCTCTACCGCCAGTGGGGCCTCGACATCATCGGCATGACGGCGATGCCGGAGGCGCAATTGGCGCGGGAAGCGGAACTCTGCTACGCCGTGCTTGCACTCGCGACGGACTACGATGTCTGGCACGAGAGCGAAGCGCCGGTGAGCGTCGAACTGGTTGTGCAAAATTTGATGCGTAATGTCGCCACGGCACAGGACGTGATTCGTCGGGTTGTGCCGCGTATTCAGTCGGATCGCGACGATCCATGCGCGAGTGCACTTGCCGGGGCGCTGATGACGGAGCCGTCACAGGTGTCGGAGGATGCCCGCGCCCGGCTTGGGTTGATTGTTGAGAAGTATCTGCCAGCGCAGTGACGCGGGCGGGGAGTCATCTGTGACCACGTTTTTCAGACATGTTCGCCGGGCGGAACTGCAACTGCTCTTTCTGCCTGCCGCGTGTGCCGTCATCGGCCTCCTGATCCTCGTCACCGTCCGCACCGGCGTCGCCCGCTGGGGAGGGCAGGATATGAGCGTTGGACTGGCGGTCGTCGTCGCGTTCTACCTCGTCTCACTGCTCTTTTCCGTCGTCGGATTCACGGGCGACGAACTGCTCTTCCCAATCACCGCAGCGCTCGCGAGCCTCGGCTTTCTGATGATCCAACGTCTCGGCCCGGCGGTCGCGCCGAGCGCGCATCTGGGGGAGAAGCAACTCGTCTACTTGGTCATCGCGCTCGCGCTGATGGCCTCGATTGCGATTGGCATGAAGCGGCAGCATCTCCGGCTGCTGCGCGATTACAAGTACTCGTGGGCGCTCGTCGGCATCGCCCTCACCGCCGCCGTGATGGTCTTCGGGGTGGAGATCAACGGCGCGCGCCTCTGGTTCAACCTCAAATTCTTCTACTTCCAACCCGCCGAACTGCTGAAGATTATCCTCGTTATCTTCTTCGCGGCCTATTTGAGCGAGAAGCGCGAGCTGCTCAATGCGCCGTACGTCCTCGGGCGGCTCCGCCTGCCGCCGCTGCCCTATCTGCTGCCGATGATTACGCTCTGGGGTCTGTCGCTGCTGATCGTCGTTGTGGAGAAAGACCTGGGGCAGGGGTTGCTGATCTTCGGCGTCTTCCTCGCCATGCTCTATCTGGCGAACGGCAAAATTGGCTACGTGCTCGGTGGGCTCGTCGCCTTCTGCATCGGCGCGTATGTGCTCTACCGGATTTTCCCACATGTGCAGGTGCGCGTGCAGATCTGGCTCGATCCGTGGTCGCACGGTCAGGGAACGGGTTTGCAGCTCGTCCAGTCGCGGTACGCGCTTGCGTCGGGTGGTATCTTTGGCTCCGGTCTCGGACTCGGCGACCCGACGAATATCCCGCTCGTGCAGACCGACTTCGTCTTTTCCGCCATCGGTGAAGAACTGGGCCTGCTCGGTACCGTCGCGTTGCTGATCTTCTATCTCTTTTTCGTTTATCGCGGCATTCGGATCGCGCTCGATGCCGTGGATGACTTCAGCCGCTTCCTCGCGGCGGGGCTGACTGCCGTGCTCGGCTTGCAGGCGTTCATCATCATCGGAGGCACGGTGGGGCTCTTTCCGCTGACTGGCATTACGCTGCCATTCATCTCATACGGCGGCAGTTCGCTGCTTTCCAACTTCATCATTGTCGGCATGCTGCTCGCCATCTCCGCGATGAAACCGGGCCGGGCCGTCGCGATTCCGGGGGTGCCGACGTGACGCGCGGCCAACGGGGCACGATCCGGCTCTTCGCGGCGCTCGCGCTGATCGGTGTGATCGCCATCGGCATTATCGGGCAGAACGATCATCTCTGGCTGCTCTGTATGGCGCTCGCCGTGCCGTTCACCGCCGTGGCGCTCTGGCGTGGCGCGCCGCGCGACGAACCACTCTTCAACCGCACATCGCAGAAACTGGCGCATATCCTCCTGACTTTGTTCGTGCTCCTCAGCATGCAACTCGTCAGGGCGCAAGTCGTCACATCGGGTGCGACCCAGACCCGCACGGAGGATACGCCGCTCGGTGTCGTGCGCAATCCGCGCCTGCTGGATGCGCAGTTGCAGGCGCTTCGTGGTGAAGTCTTCTCCTCCGATAGCGTGAAAATCGTCGGGCGAGATGTGGCGTCCGATAAAACGGTGCGGCGCACCTATCCGGACCCGACGGCGGATTACCTCGCCGGCTACTACAACCCCGTCCGCTACGGCACGAGCAATCTCGAATACGCGTATAACGCCGCGCTCAGTGGTCGCACCGATGCCGATCCGGCAAAGGCGCTGGAATGGTCGCTGCTGCATCAGCCCGCGCAAGGGAACGATCTGATCCTCACACTCAATGCGGCGCTTCAGCAGCAGGCAACAAACCTGCTGGGGAACCGGAACGGCTCGATTGTGTTGCTCGATGCGAAAACGGGCGCGGTGCTCGCGATGGTCTCCAATCCACACCTCGATCCTGCCGGTCTCGCGGCAGTGCCAGGAAACAACCCCGCCGCGTACTGGGATGCACTGCGGAACAACCCGAATTCGCCGTTCGTCCTGCGCCCGACGCAAGGGTTGTACACGCCCGGCTCGATCTTCAAGACGATCACCGCCGCCGCCGCGATTGATACTGGCAAAGCGCGGCCGGACACGAAGTACGAAGATCGCGGCTTCTACAACATCGAAGGGTTTCAGTTGACGGAGCAGAACCTCCCGAAGGGGCAAGAGGGCAAACAGTCCTGGACACTCCAGGAGGGGTATCAATGGTCCCTCAACGTCGTCTTCGCGCAGGTCGGTACGCAGACGCTCGGTGGACCGCTCCTGAGTGATTACGCGAAGCGATTTGGTTTCGGCGAGCAGATTCCCTTCGATCTCGGTACGAACGCAAGCCGCGTGAGCGACAGCCCGAACTTCCTTCAAAGTGGCGCAGCAGTCGCCCAGACCGCGTTCGGTCAAGGCCAACTGCTCGCGACACCACTCCAGATGGCGCTCGTCGCGGCATGCATGGCGAACGAGGGCAAAGAGATGGAGCCGTACCTCGTTGCCTCCGTTCGCCGCCCGGACGGCACGATTGCCAGCGAGCACACCCCCAAAGTGTGGAAGGAGCCGATCCGCGCCGAGACCGCCGTGCAGATGCGCGCGATGATGGAGAACTCCGTCGCGAACGGCTACGCGAACACTGCGTCTATCCCCGGCGTCAAATCCGGCGGTAAGACTGGCACTGCCGAAGTGCCGAATGCCCCGCCGCATGCATGGTACATCGGCTACGCGCCCGGCAAGACGACCTCCTACGCGGTCGCCGTGCTCGTCGAGAACGGTGGGGAAGGCTCGGCCGTCGCCGCGCCCCTCGCCAAGCAACTCCTGCAAGCGACGCTCGCGTACGACGCGAAGAAGTAGGCGTCTGTCCAGCACATTGGGTCTCACCAGCCTCCTCGACCTTGTATAATGGCGGCATGAAGACTTCTGACGATTTGCCGATCATCGCGTTTGAGACGTGGCACGCTTGGGAAGCGTGGCTTGCAGAACGCCACGCGGATTCGCCAGGCATTTGGCTCAAGATCGCCAAAAAAGAGACAGGCGTTCCTTCTGTGACCTATGCGGAAGCCGTGGAAAGCGCCCTCTGTTATGGATGGATTGACGGGCAGAAGGCGGCGTTCGATGGCGGATACTGGCTGCAACGATTCACGCCGCGCCGCCCCAAAAGTATCTGGTCGCGCGTCAATCGCGATAAAGCGATGGTGCTGATCGCGGAAGGCAGAATGCAGCCTGCGGGGCTACGGCATGTGAACCTTGCAAAGGGCGATGGTCGGTGGGAAGCGGCATATGCATCGCAACGCACGATCACGGTTTCCGATGATTTCACGCATGCGTTGGCCGGAAACCCGCAGGCGAAGGAGTTTTTTGACACGCTGGATAGTAGCAATCGGTATGCGATCCTGTTCAGGATCCAAACTGCCAAAAAACCCGAAAAACGTGCCGCGCGGATTGACAAGTTCGTCGCCATGCTGGCGAACGGCGAGAAGATTCACCCGTAGCATTTCAATCTGTTACCAGACAACGCGGCAGGCGACCCGAAGCGAGTCGCCTGTGTCTGTTGCGTGCGGGTGGTTACTGGTGATCCGCTGCCTGCTGGCTGCTGTCTGCGGACTAGCCCTGCGTCTTGCGCGGGTCGAGCGCGTCCCGCAACCC
>JAABUU010005041.1_pt1 | contig 15088 bp, 18 predicted proteins | sample 5559301 | NCBI WGS metagenome assembly JAABUU01 (sample SAMN10711884, study PRJNA513360) | rock metagenome | isolation source: Antarctica rocks | place: Antarctica: Victoria Land, Richard Nunatak white | reverse complement strand
GCTCATTCCTCCTCTACTAGTACCGTTCGCCTGAAAACATTCCGCAGTTTGTGCAGGCGCGACACCGGCCCTTGGCGCGCACAACACCACGCCAAACGTGCGGAGGAACTTCCGTCCTGCGGTACTAGCGCGTCAGCACACAGTGTGCCAATGCCAGGACCGCGCCCTCCACGAGGGCGCGGTCCTGGTCCTGATCCGCGGGCGTGCCCGTGGCGTCGTTGGACGCGCGTTACGGAGCGACGACGGTGATCGACACACGGCACACTGGCCTCACGCCTGTCCTATGTTTCTCGTCGTGGACCGATCCGCTGGCGCCACGCTTGCCCGCTCCTCTGTCTCGTCGTCGACCTGGAGCGGGCCGCTGCCCGCGGTCTCGGTCGGCGCGCCCGGCGCGATCTCGACGTGCGCGACGCCGGGCTCGATCGTCTCCGCAGGCCCCGTCCTGCGCGGGGTATCGTTCGTCATGGGAGTATCGCTCATGTGCATCATCCGTTCGTTCTAGCGCTGTTTCTGGTTCTGTGGACGGCCCGTGTTGTCCGCGCCGTCCACGATGACGCGCTCCTTGTGCACCGTGTCCGAGACCTGCTGCTGCTCCGTGACGCTCTGCTTGTGCAGGCGCACCTCCTCAGTCTCGTGGACCTGCTTGCCGACAATGGCCTCTTCGCTCATCACCGGCACGTCGATGTCCTCGTTCTGGAAGGCATTCTTGAGGTCGGCCTGGCTCGTCCGCCCGCTCACCGGGACGCGCTCCACCGTGACCTCCTCGCGCCGCAGCGTAACCGGCACGGTCTCTTGCTCCGTGACCACATCTTTGTGCAGGCGCACGTCGCCGACCTGCTCCTGCCGCTTACCGGCGACCAACTCCTCCTCGTAGACGGGGACGTTGATGTCGCCGGTCTGGGCCGTTGGTTGGTTCTAGCGGCGTGCCGGTTGATCGTTTGCCATATCTGTACTCCTCCTCACTATCCTCTCGCCGCGCCAGTCCACCCTGTAGCGTCGCGCGGCGTCATTGTGTCGTACCCGTCGGCCGCGCCCTTGGCGCGCCCGAACCCGGCGCGCCCGAACCCATAGATCGTGCGGGTACAGCATGCAGTCTAGACCCCGTTCCTGAGAGGAACCTGAGAGCGCGCCGATGCGCGCGGTTTCTGTCCAGGGGTGCTTCCGCCCGTGATAAAAATGGGCCATCATGGCACGCGTCGTGCTTCACCTGGACCATAATGGCGCACCAGCGTCGTTTCAATGGGCAGGCCAAGACGGCGGACACTACCGGCGTCTTGAGACCGGCCGCGGCAGACGCCTAGGCTGGCACGATCGGCCTGACGATGGAGGAGACGATTCATGAACGAGATTACACAAGACGCCGAGAAACTCGCCGGCGGCAGCCAGCAGGGCGGCCAGCAGCAGGGTGGTGGCCTCGTGCAAGACGCCGAGAAGCTTGCCGGCGGTCAGCAGAGCGGCGGCAACCAACAGGGCGGCGGCCTTGTGCAGGATGCCGAGAAACTCGCCGGTGGACAGCAGGGCGGCCAGCAGCAAGGCGGCGGCCTCGTGCAGGATGCCGAGAAACTCGCCGGCGGCCATTAAAGCCGCGCCGAGCGATGCCGGTGGGGCGGGAGGGCCCTCCCGCTTTTGAGGGTAGGTTAGCCATAGTGACATTACGCCACCTGCCGCGCCGGGGCGGGGGAGGCGGTCGGGAAGGTCGCGGGCCAGGGCAAGGGGACGAAGTAGCCGCGCGGCAGCGGCCGTCCCGCCAGGAGGGTGGCGCAAATGTGGATGACACCGCGCCGGAAACAACTCAAGAGGCGTGGACGTGAGCGTCGGGTCGGCGTTACCACCAGAGGGATGCACAGGTCGTCCGTCAGGGCGTCCAGGGTGAGGGCGGCCCCGTCCGCGGCGGCCTCGACGGCCCCGCCGACGCTCACGGTCCACAGGGTGGCGACCGCCATGGCCAACCAGAGCCGACTGGCGCGCTCCGGCCGGGTCATCTTGGTCTGCTGCCAATCCCAGCCGCCCCGCTTACAATCCTTACACCCACACTCAATCCACGCGCGTAAACCATACCACGCGGCCTCGGCGGCTGCCGGGGGCAGATCAGTCAGGATCAGCCACGGATCGGTGTGCGGTTCCGTCCACTGGGCGAGTAAGGTACAGGTCAGCCGGCAGGAGGAACGCGCGACACAGTCGACCGCGCCCTTCCACCCGTCGGTCCCGCGACACACCACCGTCGCCAGCGGCCGGAAGCGCGTCTGCCCCGTTGGACGATACTGTCCCTGCTGGTTGATGCGCAGGAAGGGATGCCAGTGCTGCGCCACAATCGCCTGGAACAGCCCGCGTGCATACAAGCCACGGTCGGCCAGCACGATGACCAGCCAGTCCTCCGGCACCGCGGCGCCCACCTGCCGGAGCAGGCGCTCCCCATGCGGTCGCCATTTTCCTTTCGCCGTGGCGGGCACGACGTGCCAGGCCACCGGGATGGCGCACCCACGATAGACGACGCTGATCGCGAGCACCGTGAAGCGTTGGCCCAGCGTGGTGGCGTCCAGCGCCAAGGCCAGCCGGCGCTCCCCCGGTGGCCACAGCGCCAGCACCCAGCCCAGCAGCGGCGCGAAGCACACAGCCACATCGACCTCCCGCCGGCCCTTGCCGCGTTGATCCGCCGCGTCATAGCACCATTCGCGCAACTGCTGGCGCTGCGCGTCATACCGGGTCCTCAGCAACGTGCTCAGAAACATCGCCACCGTGGTCAGGCCGCACGACTGCGTCAGCACCATCCCATAACTCCAATACGCCAAAACCCGTGCCTGCGCCGGCGTCAACACCCCGAAGCGGCTTGACACCTCCGCGATCCACGGTGATACTCCCCCTTGATGAGACATGGCCTCCCTCCCCCTACTCCTGGTTGATTTAGCACCTTCCAGCGTCGCAGGGTGGCCTGTCTCATCGCTCTTGTGTCCCGTCTCTTAATGTGGCTCTATGGCTAACCTACCCCCAAAAGGGGCCCTCCCGCCCCACCGGCCTATCGACGGCAGGGGCAGGCGGAATGTCTTTCACAGAATAGGGCACGCTTCCCAAGGGGCGACGCCTTAGCGCCCACGCCGCGCGGCCCCCTCGTCGCTCTCCCGCATGGCCTGCTGACGCGCGGGCCGACCGCTAGCCGGAGCCCGTTGGTCCCCAGGTGTGCGCGACGGGCCAGACAATGGGGCGAGTCCTAACGCAGCGATCACGTCATCGAGCGCCTCGATGGTCACATTCGCCCCCGGCGCGGACTGCGGGAGCGGCCAGCGGTGTCCCCGCCGTAGCCACGCCGTTGCCATGCCCACACCGTGCGCGCGCCAGATATCGTCGCGCAAGTGGTCACCCACGAAGAGCGCCCGCGCGGGGTGGGCGTCCACACAGGATGCCGCGGCCTGAAAGATGGCGGCGTCGGGTTTGCGGTAGCCACACTATTCTTCCCCAACCCATGGCGCCATCCCATACAGGGGACGTCTTGTGACAGCGTCGCCCCGTGTCAGGGGGCGACACCCAGGCGGACGAGCGTGGCGAGCAGGTCGTCGAGGTCGAACGGCTTAGCGAGTACCGCGCAGCCCGGCCGTTCGAGGACGGCGGCCTGTTCCCGCACGGCCCGTTGATCGCCCGTGCAGACCAGCACGGGCAGGGCGCGCAACGCCGGGTCCGCCCGCAAGTGCGCCAGGAGCGCCCAGCCGTCCAGCGGGGGTGGCAACCGCAGGTCCATGATCAGGGCGTCCGGGAGGTGGGGGCCCAACGCCGGCAGCGCCGCCGCGCTATCGGCGAACACGAGCGGCTCGTAGCCCTCATCGGTGAGCACCTCGGCCAGCAGGTCCCGGATCGCCCCGTCGTCGTCGATCACCGCGATCCGCCGCGCCATCGCCCCTCCTTGCTCGGCCCCGAGACACACGAGGCGCCGCGGAAAGTATGTTGATCATTGTTTGCGGCAACCGATGCCTGCGACTGACGTCGCAGGCGTCGGGTACACGATTCCTCTACTCCGCCGCGCGGGCGGTCTCGTCGCGCAGCGTCCGCTCCTGGTGATACTGGCCGACGCGCGTGCGCAGCCAGCCCTCGGTCAGGCAGCGGACGCAGAGGAGGCGATCGCCGTACCGCTCACGCCGCCGCGCATACGCATGTGGGGCCAAGGTGAACGGGGCCGCGCAGACCGCGCACACCACCGGCACAGCAGTCGCTCGTTTCGCCATGGGGCCTGACACTCCTTTCCCGACGTGAGCGCTGTCCTTGGCGACGCACGCCCAAGGACCGGCTACTCACTCACTCGTCACGCGCCGTGAACGTGGGCCGCCCCGTCGCGTCGCCCCGGTTCCCGCGCCCATCGCCGGTGCGGGCGGTCCCGCCCCGCGTCGCTTCCTGCTCTCCCTCCGCGCCGCCGGACCGTCCGGTCGCGCCTCTCTGGGCATCTTTGGTTGGCTGATCGGCGATGGGTGTCTGCGGTGCCGAGGCCGCGCCCACGACGCGGGCGTAGAGCACGGCGGCGACCACGCCACCGAGCAGCGGCCCGATGATGTAGAGCGCGACGGCCGTGTACGTGCCCGAGACGATCTCAGGTCCCAGCGCACGGGCCGGGTTACCCGCGCCCCCACTGACCGGGCCGCCCAGCAGCACACCCGCGGCCAGGGCGAAGCCGATAGACAGCGGGGCGATGCCGGCCGGCGCGCGCTTGTCGGTCGCCACGGCCATCACGGTAAAGACAAGCAGGAAGGCGATCAGCGCTTCGACCAAGACGACCTGGAGATCGCTCGCGCCGTGAGCCGGCGTCGGTGTGCCCAGGTGCGCCTTGTCATAGGCTTGCTGGCCGTAGGCGACCCAAACCGCCAGCGCGGCGACGATCGCGCCGACGATCTGCGCGACGATGTAGGCGGGCACGTAGCGCCAGGGGAACTTGCCCACCACAGCTAGACCGATAGTGACGGCGGGGTTGACGTGCGCCCCGCTCACTTGTCCGAGCGCGGCGACGATGGCCACCAGCACCAAGCCGAAGCTCAGCGCGATGGCCAATGAGTCGTAGGCCGGGCCAGCCGTGTTCTTGCCCAACGTGGCGGCTGTGGCGACAGCCGTGCCCACCAGCACCAGCAGGAACGTCCCGACCGCCTCGGCCGTCGCCGCCCGCGCCATGTTGCTCCCGACGCTCAACCCCTGCGTGCCGCGCTCACTTTGTCTCGTGCTTGCCATCGCCATCGTTTCCTTGACGTTTATGTCCACGGCGCATTGTTCGTGTGCGCCCGCATCGACGCTCTCACGCTATGCCCCGCTCGCCTCCGAGGTCGCCGGCCGTTTCTGTGCGCGCTCCGCGTCATCCTGCTGTGTGTGCGTCGAGCGGCCCCGCAGCACCGCGCGGAACTCGCCGTGGAAGATCAACATGACCAGCGCGGCGATGGCCAGAGACGCGATGATGCTGAGCACACGGTTGATTAACACAGCGCCCACCGCGGCGCTCTTGCCGCCCTGAATCCCGATCGCCAGGAAGGCGCCGACCCCGCTGACTTCGAGCACACCGATGTCGACCGGGATGGGGAAGATGAGGGAAAAGGCCAGGCTGAAGAAGTAGACGGCCAGCGTCTCGGTGAGCGACGCGCCGCCGATACCCAGGCCCCGCACAACCATATACAGCCCCGTTGCCGCGATGAGCAGGTAGACGGCGCTGAGGACGACCGCGATCAGGAGCACGCGGGGATGGAACAGATCCGCCGCCCCCGTGCGCAGCTCCTTGAATTCGTCCATCGCTTTACGCATAGCCTTGTGCTCCCTGATCCAGCGCGGTGTGCGCGCGTGCTGATGGAAGCGGTGATAGGCCCACGCGGCCAGGAGAAAGGCGGCCGTGCCGAGGATGATGACCGGGCGCAGCCAGGGGGTCCACCTCCCTAAGCCCAGGATAACCACGCCGGTGAGCGAGACGACAACTTCTAGGATAATGATGACCGTGGTCGCCGCCGAGGTCCGGCCGAAATCGGAGCCTTTGGATTGCTGGAGCAGGTAGTTCTGAAAGTAGTTGCCGATAGGCATGCTCTTGGTGACCTCGCCGCCGGCGAAGGCGAAGATTTGTGTGCGCAACGGCGCGTGGATGTCCAGGGCGCGCAACAAAAAGTACCACTGCGCGCCGCGCACGACCTCGTAGCCGACCATGAGCAGCAGGAACCAGAGCAGATAGATCTTCTGGAATCCCTCGATCAGGGCGATGACTTTCTTGACGTCGGCGAAGGCCAGCAGCGCGACGATCAGCGCTACGCTCAGGATGAGGGGGATAAGCACTTTTGGCTGAAGCAACTTTTTCATTTACGTTTTAGATTCTCCCAGGTCATGTCGCCTCCTACGCGTCCCTTCCCGTTGATACTGATCGAGTGGACCAGGCATGGCGCGTTCCGCCTCGTCCTCCAGCCGCTTTTCGTTGCGCCGCACCAGGATGAAGCCCGCGATGATGACAATCACGGCGAGGACGACCAGGATGATGCCCACGGGCCCCTCGACCCGGTGGACATTGTCGCCCAGCAGATAGCCGCCCAGCCCGTAGATGGTAGCCCACACGACGCCACCCGCCGCATTGAACAGCAGGAAGCGCGGCCACGCCATGCGGTTCGTACCGGCCAGGAAGGCTGCCAGGGCGCGCAGCACCGCCACGAAGCGCCCGAAGAAGACGACCTTGCCGCCGTGCTTGCGGAACAGGTACTGCCCCAGTTTCATCTTGCGCTCATCGATGCGGATGTATTTGCCGTAGCGCCGTAAGAGGCGGTAGCCGCCCTCCCGTCCGATCCAGAAGCCCACGTTGTCGCCCAGGATCGCGCCAGCGGCCGCCGCGGCGATCACGAAGGGGATAAAGAGATGATGCGTCGTGCCGGCGTAAATGGCGGCGGCGAGCAGCATCGTCTCGCCTGGGAAGGGTATACCGATGCTCTCGATGGCCACGAAAATCAGCACGGCCCAGTAGCCGTAGACGGCGAGCAGGTGCGTGAGATCGTGGGTGACAAAGTGCATGACACGTCTACCAGAGCTCGCCGCCGCCGACGAGGATGTAGAGGATGGGACCGATGCCCCAGATAATGCTCACCACGCCCCATAAAACCTTTTGGACCGCGCCGAGATCGGATCGCCCCGCGATGTTGATCCAGGCCAGCACCATGGCGACCGGGTGCAGCACCACGGACACGACAAACTCCAATAGCCCCTTCATTGTCACCTCCACTTCTAGACATTAGTAGACAAGGTGGAAGGATGGCACATGTCCATCCTCCCACGCCAACGTTCGGGTCACGGGTCGAACGTTACGACCCCGCGGGCAGCGGGATCGACACGTCGTGGATGAGGTAGCCGTTGCTCGTGGCCGTCTTGCTGAGCGAGTCCGCCGAGCCGTTCATGTTCTGGAACGCTCCGTCGTTGAAGGAGCCGCCAGCCAGGTCCCCCTGCTGCCCGTGCACCTTGCCCAGCACCGTGTTGAGCGGCGCGACAAGCTTGTGCAACGTCGGGCTGTTGCTCTCATTGGCGACGACATAAGCCCGGTGCAGGCGGTTGTAAGCGAGGGCCAGCACTGCTCCCGCGACGATGATGTGCCGCAGGCGGCCGTCCGCGCCCTTGGCGTAGAGGCCGTGCTTGTAGTTCTTGTAGACGTGGTGGATGCAGAAGTATGCGATGCCCAGATCCGCGAGGAAGCGCGTCTTGTCGAGGAAGGCCGCGTGCGTCTGCGCGACGTGCGCGACGGGGACGGCGGCGTGCGCCCGTCCCGCGAACGAGGGGGCGACGCTCCCCGTCAGCAGGACGACGAGCAGGCCGAGCGTGATGAGTGTTTTCTTCATGAGTGGATGTTCTCTCCCGATAGGTGGGTGATAGGTCGTGATAGTGTAGATCGTCGATCAGACGATGGCGCGTTGTGTGTGGTCGGTGCGTCCGTGTGGCCGCGCCGTGACGCGGCCGAGGCGCGGTGGTATTCTCCCACGCCCCGGCCTTCGGGTGATCAGGCGCGCTTGTAGCGGTCGTTGCCGCTCGGGTTCTCGACGCCCTGCGTGAGGGCGCCGATCCCTTCCATGGCCTGTCCGCCGGGTCGTTCGGTCAAGCTGCCGGCGCGGTTAGCGCCGCTTCGACGTGTCCCGCCCCGGCGTGGTGTTCCCGGTCTCGTCCACCCCCTCGACGACGACACGCTCCTTGCGTACTGTGTCGCTGACCTGCCGCTGCTCGTCCGTCGCTTGCTTATGCAGGCGCACCTCTTCGGTCTCATGGAGTTGCTTGCCGACCACGGCTTCCTCGCCCATCACCGGCACGTCGATGTCCTGGTTCTGGAAAGCGTTCTTGACGTCGGCCTGGTTTGCCTGTCCCGTGAACGGAACGCGCTCGACCGTGACCTCTTCGTGACGCAGCGTGACCGGAATGCTCTCCTGCTCGGTCACGACCTCTTTGTGCAAACGGACATCCCCGATCTGCTCCTGTCGCTTGCCGACGGTCAACTCTTCCTCGTAGACGGGGAGGTTGATGGTGTCGTCGGCGCGCGTCGTCGCTTGGGCCTGACGCGGCGCGGGCATCGTTTGCCGCGCGCGTGTCGTCGTGGTCGTGGTGTCGGTCATCGTCTCGGTCTGCGCATAGCTGTCGTCGTTTACCATGCCGCCCGTTCCGCCCGTGGGCGGGTTGTCGTAGCGGTCGCCCTGTAGGTCATCTTTGTACAGGCTCAACTGCACGTTACCGTCGGCGTCGGTGTTCTGGACGGCGCTCACGGGGATATAGAGATCCTTGTGGAACAGGAAGCCCTTCTGCACGGTGATATACCCACCCTGCGGGTCGTAGGCGTGCAGCGTGCCGATTTTCTCGCCCGCCATGTCAGTGACCGTCGCGCCCTCGTAGAATTGTTGTCCCGTCATCTGTCTGTCTCCTTGTCGCGTTTGATCTATCGTTGTCATCTATTGGGTGTCGCGCGCCGCACGGCGCATGCCAAGGGTGCCGCCTACCGCGCCCGCCACCAGGCCGACGACCAGCCCGATCAGCGTGCCCCAGGCCGTGGTCTTGGCCGTGTTGACGGCCTGCTGCGCCTGTGCCGGCGTGAGGTTTTTGGCCGTCCCGGTGACGGTGTTGCTGAGCTGGCCCAGGTTGATGCCGAGCCCGCCGGCGATGTTGCTCGCGTTGCCGATGAGCGCGCCCAGACCCTGCGTGGCCAGCCACAGCAGGATGGGCAGCGCCAATAGGAAGACGAGCGCGCCGTTGAGGGCGGCCCACCCGCGCTCATGGACGGCCGCCGTGCGCCCGGCCACGTAGCCGCCGACCAGGAAGGCGATGATCGCGCTGATCCCGGCCCAGATGGCCGAATATTGCCCGGCGTTCTGGTTCACGTTGCCCTGGACGGCCGCCCCCGTGTTGACGGTCGACGCGCCGATGGCAAGCCCGAGCAGGCTCAACACCAGCAGCGTGAAGAACGCGGCGAGCAGCCCGGCCCAGATCGGGCCCCAGCGCACGCGGTCGGCTGGCAGATTCATCACCTGCGACACGTTGCGCGTCGTCGTTTCGCGCGTCTCCTGGTTGTAGGCCCGCGTGTCCTGTCCGTAGTTCACGGTCTCGACGGGGGCCGCCGTCATGTCGTTGCCATTCGCCGGCGCTCGTCCGAGCGCCGCCCCGCGCGTGCGGGTTTGATCGTTGTTCGCCATGTTTGCCTCCTCCTCGATGAATCGTTGCGCCCGGCGGTATCCCGATTCCGGCCGGTCGTCGTCTCTAATCCTCGTCCCCATGCGGGTACATCATGTAGTCTAGGGCCACTTCCTGAGACGAACCTGAGAACGCCCCCCGAGGCGCCACGTCGTCGTCGCGACGACCGAGCCATTCCAGGTAGCGCGTGACAGCCGGGTCACCGAACCGGCGGGCATAGCCTGCGGCGGACTCCAGCCAGGGCGGAGCCAGCGTCACACGATCGCTCTCCAGGCGCGGTTCATGCATAGTCCTCTCCTCCTCATCTATCCGGCCGTCGCCCGTTCGGGGGGCGCCGTATCAGCCGTATCAGACGGCGCCCCCACGCGCGGTTGGGCCCGCGCGCCCTCCACGATCGACCGATCAGGCCGGCGGCGGTGGATCGGGCCGAGTGCCCGGCCAGCGCGCGTGCGCGAGCGCGGCGCAGCGGGGACAGGGCCATTCGTCGTACCCGCACGTCCGCCCGCAGCCCGCGCACCGCCGTGTCCGCTCGCGTCGCGGCGGCGCCGCGCCCACGAGGAGGCGGAGCGACGGGCGTCCGGTCGCGCCGGGCCCCACCGTCTCCTCGCTCCCTGGCCCCCCCGCCTCTATAGCCATGGCCGCGGCCCTCCGTCCGCTCCATCCTCCCGGTCGCCGGGGTCGCCGGCGCTCGACGACCAGAGCGGGGACCCCAGGAAGCGGCCGACGATCTCTCCGTCACGGCTCAGTACCGCGAGATCGGAGATCTTCCGCGCACGCATCAGCGCGAGCGCCCTCGCGACGTCTTGGTCCTCCCACCCGTGGATCGGCTCGACGGTCATCATCTCCGCGACCGTGACCGTCTTGGGGTCGAGGCCGGCGCGGGCGCGCGTGACGCTGTCGCGGCCGACCAGCATCCCGACCAGACGGGCGCCCCCCGCCCCGACCGGCGGGGCGGGAACGGGCGCGGCCACACCCGCGCTCGTGCCCTCGCTGACGAGCCGCTGGCGCTCGCCGTCGTCGGCGTCCGCGCCGTCGATGGCTGTTGGGACGCTGCGGGGGGTGCGCGTCATGCCCACGATATCTCGGTCGAGCAGCGTCTGGAACACGCCATCCAGCAGCATGGCGCGCGTGATGGTGTCGAGCCAGGGGCCCTGCCCCTCGTCGAACAATCGCGGCGCCGTCGTTTTGTCTGACACCATATCCCCTCCCCCTCGCCGCGCCCATCAGCGCAGCGCTACTCGTCTATCGCGCGCACACACCAGGCAGTCTATGGGCCGTTCCTGAGACCATCCTGAGAGGGAGCCACCGCGCGCGGCCATCGGCCGGAGATGGCCTCGGTGGCCAGGACCTCTGGTATCTCTGCCGCTGGCGGCCTATCGTGCCGCTCACGGTCGAGCGGGAGTGAGAGCGTGAAGGCGCTGCCCTGCCCTACCCGACTCTCGACGGTCAGCCGACCGCCGTGCGCGCGGGCGATGCGCCTGGCGCGGGACAAGCCCAGGCCCGCGTGCCGCGTGTCGCTCCCGTTCGTGCGGGTAGGGTCGACACGATAGAAGGGCTCAAAGAGATGAGACAGGTGCTCCGGCGCGATGCCCGGCCCCGTGTCGTGGATTGTAAGCGCGACCCGGCCACGGGTCCGTCGCGCCGTCAGGCGAATCGCCCCACCCGCCGGCGTATGAGTTAGGGCATTGTCCAGCAGACTGTCCAGCGCCCGACGGAGCAGGCGGGCGTTGCCACGCACGGGTAGCGGTCCGTCCAGCGGCCCATCCAGCGTCTGCCCCTTGCCCGCAGCTCGCGGGCGCGCCTCCGCGACCGCCGCCCGCACCACCGTGCACAGATCGAGCGGCAGGGAGGACGGGGTGTCGATGTCGTTCTCGACGTGCGCGAGGGTCAGGACCTCGTCGAGCACGTCGCTGACATGGACCGCCTCCGCCGTCGCCCGGCGTAGCGCATCCTCATACTGCGCGGGGGTCCGGCGCCGCAGCAGCGCCGCCTCCAGCGTGCCGAGCAGCACGGTCGCGGGGGTGCGCAATTCGTGCGAGACCGCGACCGCGAAACGCTCCTCGCGCGCCAGCGCCTCTTTGACGGGGCGGAGCGCGTACCCGGCCAGCGCGTAGGCGGCGGGCGCGGCCAGCAGCAGCGCGCCCAGATCGCCGGCGACGATCCGCGTGTGGCTCCCAGATCGGCGCCGTACCGGGACGACGCGCCCGGCCACACGCGGTACCGCGATGACGCCGGCCAGGAGCGCCAGGTGGGCCAGGGTCAAGCGTCGACGCGGGGTGAGAGCCATGATGGGTAACCTTTTCTCTTTCCTACAAGGTGCTGTCCTACGGGGGGCGTGGGGCCGGTTAGACGGCGCGAGGCTGGCTAGACGATGTCCGGCGCGCGCAGGGCGTAGCCAGCCCCGCGCACGGTATGGATCAGCGGCGTCCCGAAGGGGGCGTCGAGCTTGTGGCGCAGGTAGCCGATGTAGACCTCAACCACGTTGCTGCCCACCGCGCTGTCGCCCCAGACCGTCCGCTCCAGTTGTTCACGCGTGAGCGTCTGCCCGACATGGTGGACCAGGTAGTGCAAGAGGGTGTATTCGCGCGCGGAGAGGGCCACGCTCTGACCGGCCCGGATCACCTGCCGCGTCGCCGTGTCCAGCTCCAGGTCGCCGACGCGCATGATGCGGGAGCGACACACGGCGTCGCGACGCAGCAGCGCGCGGACGCGGGCGCGCAACTCGCCGATGCGGAAGGGCTTGGTCAGGTAATCGTCGGCCCCCACGTCGAGGCCCGCGATCTTGTCCGTGTCGCGATCACGCGCGGTGAGCATCAGGATCGGTGTAGCGATCCCGTCGGCGCGCAGGCGGCGCGCCACCGTGAGGCCGTCCATGGTGGGCAGCGTCACGTCGAGCACGACGAGGTCGTAGTCGTTCAGGCGCGCGTCGAGGAAGCCCTCCTCGCCGTCGCGCGCCACGGTCACACCGTACCCCGCCTCCTCCAGCGTTTCGCCCACGACCAGGACGATGCGCGGGTCGTCCTCCACCACGAGTATGCGCACGGAACCTCCTCCTTCACGGCACGGACGCCATGTATCTCCGTGTCTCCGGCCGTGCTCCGGCCGGTGGTCTCCTAAGGAGTATGGTACGCCAACCTGAGAGTATCCTGAGAACGCGTGTGTTTGTCACGGTAAAACGCGGCCCCCGCGCGACCGACCTTCGACCACGGCTCCTATGGCATACTTGGGAGAGACAACGAGGGCGGTGTGCGCCCTCCCGGAGCGACGACCGTGCGGTCACCGCGCGTCTCCCCGTGACCGCGTATGAGATGTGAGAGCCACATGCCCCCGCTTGACCCGACGCTTCGCGACCCTGCACGGCTCGCCGCCCTGCGGCGTACGACGCTCCTGAGCGCCTCCCCTGATGAAGCCTTCGACCGCCTGACCCGGCTGGCAACGATGACGCTGGGGGCGCCGGTCGCGCTGGTCACGCTCGTGGACGCCGAGCGGCAACTCCTCAAGGGCTGCATCGGTCTCCCCGAACCATGGGCCTCCGCGCGCGAGACGGGGCTCACGCACTCCGTCTGCCAGCATGTCGTGGCGTCCAACGAGCCCCTCATCATTGCCGACGCGCGGGAGCACCCGCTGGTCCGCGACAGCCTGGCTATCCCCGATCTCGGCGTGGTGGCCTACGCCGGCATCCCGCTGCTGACCTCCGACGGCTATGTCCTGGGCAGCTTCTGCGTGATTGACCATGAGCCTCGCGTCTGGACCACGCGGGAACTCACCATCCTGCGCGATCTCGCCGCCTCCGTCATGACCGAGATCGAGTTGCGCGCCACGGACGTCGAACGCACCCGACTCCTCGCCGAGACGCGCCACGCACGCGCCGCGGCCGACCGGGCGCGCGCCGCCATGGAGCGGCAGCAGGCGCATCTGCGCGATATTTTCGCGCAGGCCCCGGCCCTGATCGCGCTGGTGGTCGGCCCGCGCCATCTGTTTGAGTTCGTCAACCCGACCTACGCGCGCATGGTGGGGCGCACGGACGCGGAACTGATCGGCCGGCCGGCGCGGGAGGCCACGCCCACGGTCGCCGGGCGAGACGTCGACGACATCCTCGACGAGGTGACCCGCACCGGCGCGCCGTACCGCGCGACGGAGGCGCCGCTGGGGCTCAACCGGCGCGACGACGGCGTGCGAGAGGAGTCGTCTGTCACCCTCGTCTATCAGCCTCTGCGCGACGCCGACGGCCACGTCGCGGGCATCCTGTGCCATGGCGTGGAGGTGACCGCGGAGGTGCGCGCGCGCCGCCGCGTCGAGGAGTTGGCGCGGGAGCAAGCGGCCGCGCGCGCCCGCTTGCAACAGGTGGTCGACGTGCTGCCGGAGGGCATCGTCGTCATCGACGCGAGCGGGCGCGTGGTCCTCGCCAACCACATGGCCGCCGACCTGATGGGGCCGGACATCGTGGGGCGCTCGATGGCGCGCGTCGAGCGGGAGGCCGCCGCGCTGTCCGACATCCGGCGCCTCGACGGCACGCCCTACCCGGTGGAGGACCTGCCGCTGGAGCGGTCCGTGGGCCGTGGCGAGGAGGTGCGCGGCGTGCAACTCCTGCTGCGCCACGCTGCGGACGGCCACGACATCCCCGCGCTCCTGAACAGCGCCCCCTTGCGCGACGCCGCCGGCGCGATCACCGGCGCCGTCCTCGTCTTCCAGGACATCACCACGATCAAGAACGTCGAGCGCGCCCGCGACGAGCTGCTCGCGACGGTGACGCACGACCTGAAGAACCCGCTCACGGCGATCCAGGGCATCGCGGAACTCACGCGGGAGCAAGCCGCGCGGACGGGCACGCCGCGCAACGCGCGCATCGCCGCGCGGCAGGAAGCCATCGTCACGGCGGCGACGCAGATGACGGCGCTGCTCAACGAACTGCTCGACGCCATGCAACTCCAGATGGGCCAGCCGCTGGCGTTGAGTCTCCACCCTACCGACCTGGTGGGGCTGGTGCGCCGCGTCATCGACTACCAGCGTGCGATCGCCGCGCGTCCGATGCGCGTAGAGGCGGGCGGGCCGGCAGTGGTCTGCGATGTCGACGCGGAGCGCATCGAGCGCATGATCGGCAATCTGGCGTCCAATGCCATCAAATACAGCCCCAAAGGCGAAGGCGTCGTGGTACGCCTGACGCGGGACCAGGGGGTGTACGGAGCGTGGGCGGTTCTGACGGTCGCGGATCGGGGCGTGGGCATCCCGGCGAAGGATCTGCCGCATGTCTTCGACCGATTCTACCGTGCCGAGAACACGGGCAACGTCGAGGGGACGGGGATTGGGCTGGCGAGCGTGCGTGAGGTCGTGGCGCAGCACGGGGGGACCGTAGCCATCGCGAGTCGGGAGGGTGTGGGCACGACGGTGACGGTACGACTACCGGTCGCGGGGTCGCCGGCCTCCTGATGCGCGGCGCATGTGGCACGGT
>JAABUU010005035.1_pt1 | contig 15095 bp, 16 predicted proteins | sample 5559301 | NCBI WGS metagenome assembly JAABUU01 (sample SAMN10711884, study PRJNA513360) | rock metagenome | isolation source: Antarctica rocks | place: Antarctica: Victoria Land, Richard Nunatak white | reverse complement strand
CTCGCAGGAGCGGTTTGCTTGGTCGCTTCCGATCCTCCGGGGCCTCGACCCCTCTACCGCTCTCACTCATCGCCCGGCGTGTCGACCCCGCCCCCACCACAGGTATGAAGAGCCACTAATCCGCGGGTGATCGGCGGGTTCGACGAACCCGGCGTGCTCGAGCCGGTAGTGGGGGAGGGGGGCCGGCGGGACTTCGGTCGGCTGGTCGCGTTGCTCGAGCAGCCACTGGCAGCAGCCGGGGTCGGCGCGGACAAGAAGCCGGTCTACCACCTGATCATCGCGGCGAAGAAGAACCCCGAGACCGGGGCGCTGGTCGACCCCCACCTGAGCGACACCCAGTGGCGGGACATCGCCGAGACCTACCTGGACCGCCTCGGCCTGGCGCCTCGGGGTGATGACCTGGGGGTGCGGTGGGTCGCGGTCCGGCACGCCGATGACCATGTGCATGTGGTCGCCACCCTGGCCCGGCAGGACGGGCGCCGGGTCTTCCCCCGTAACGACTTCTGGCGGGCAGGGGAAGCCTCCCGGGAAGTCGAAGCCAAATATGGGCTGAGCGTGACCGCGGCCAGTGACCGGACCGCGGCCAAGCGGGCCAGCTACGCCGAGACGGAGAAGGCGGCCCGGCAGGGCCAGGTCGAGCCGGTGCGGGACAGCCTGCGCCGCTCGGTCCGGACCGCTGCTGCCGGTGCCAGCACTCTGGAGGAGTTCTTCGACCGGCTGGCTGATGACGGGCTGCTGGTCCGCCAGCGGTACTCCGAACGCAACCCCGGCCAGGTCACCGGCTACGCGGTCGCGCTACCCGAGTCGGTCGACCCAGGCGGGGCGCCGATCTACTTCGGGGGTGGCAAGCTCGCCGCCGACCTCACCCTGCCCAAGCTGGCCCGGCGCTGGGAGGCGGCCGTCCCTGCCGGCAACGCCACCACAGCCGCTGGCGGCACTGCGGCCGGGCAGCCTGACCAGGCGGCGTCCTCGTCGGCGTCGGCGTCGACGTCGGCGGGCAAGCCGGGGGAGGACCGGCACCGGCTCACCGGCGAGGAACGGGCCCGGATCTGGGAGCAGGCGAGCGCGGCAGTGGCCCACGCCACCGAACAGGTCCGCGCTGCCGCCGGCAGCGACCCGCAGGCGGCGGGGGACGCCGCGTGGGCCGCCTCGGGCTTCCTGTCCTCCGCTGCCCGGGTCGTCGAAGGCCGCCGCGGCGGGCCGCTGACCGCTGCCGCCGCCAGCTACGACCGGGCCGCACGGGAGCTGTGGGGCCGCCTGCCGGCACCGTCCCAAGCTGGGCAGGGACTGCGCGCCGCGTCGGTGCTGCTGGCCTCGGCGCGGTTCGTCGGCCGGGCCGAGAACACCCAGCTGCTCGCGCTGCTCGCCCAGCTCGCCGCCCTGTCCGACGCCGTCACCCGGCTGCGGGAAACCCAAGACCGGGCCGCCCAAGCCGCCGCCGCCCGCGGCGCCGCCGAGCAGCTGCGCCTCACCGCTGGCCAGCGGACCAGCCCGCGCGCCGGGGTGCCGGGCACGACGGCAACTCAGGCCCGCCGGGCGGGGGTGTCCTTCGACGTCGGCCGGACCCGGCCCGGACCCACCCAAGGACCAGCCGGGGCGCACCGCGGACGTAGCCGGTAGGGGACTGGAGGCCCTGACGAGCGGCCGTCGCACCCACCACTGATTCTGGTCGGCTTAGTCGTCGACGAAGCATGCGCATCAGGTTTAGGGCCGAGACCGCAGCCCAGCAGCCTTCAAGGACAAGGAACCCCCACTGATCGCTGGCTCCAGCCAGGGCTGCAAGTAGTGCTGAACCGCTGAAGTTGAGAACGAGGTACCGCAGGGATGCGGGGTCCAACGAACCGAGCTGGCTCCATCCGAACGGGACCAAGATAGCCAGGGCCCCAGCAACTTGGAAGAGTTGCGCCGTCATCCGTCAGGCGCCGCCCGCCCGTGACACGGCCGGTCCGGTGATTCCCGGTCTTCCACGAAGCTCGACCTTTTGCCGGGTGGGGAAGGAGCTTTGTGTGCCCCGTATCTCGGTGCTGAGTGCCCCGCACGCATTCCCCAACTCAATGGCGGCGTGTAATGACAGCCCGGTGCCCAGGGCGAACGCCAGTCCACCCACGAACGCGTCGCCAGCGCCTGTAGTGTCTACCACGCTGGCTTGGGGCGGTCGAAGGCGAATCACCTCGGCGCCGTTAGTCGCGGCGGCCCCCGCCGCTCCCAGTGTTACAACCAGCCCACAATTCCACCGCGCTGCTGCGGCGAGAATCTCACCGTCGGTCGGGCTCGTGCCCCAGAGCATCTCGAACTCGTGCTCGTTGGGCACCACCCAGTTGGCTGCGCCGAACATCGAGATGGAGTCGCGGCGTGCGGGAGCCGGGTTCAATATGGTGACAGCCCCCGCTGCGGCGCCCACCGCCAGCGCCTCGGCGACGGCCTCGTCGGGAATCTCCAACTGACACACCATGCTGTCCGCTCGGGTGAGATCGGACAGCTCTGTCCTAACGACCCGGGCCGACATGGCTTGGTTGGCACCCGGTACGACAATAATGCGATTACTGCCGTCGGACGTGACCCATATGGGGGCAACACCCGTCACCGACCCATCGACGCGCTTGACCGAGGTTGGGTCGATGCCCAGCGCAGTCAGGTTGGCGAGACTCATGTCCCCGAAGCTGTCCGAACCAACCCGCGCCACGAACGTCACGTCGGCACCCAGTCGATGGGCGATCAACGCCTGGTTGGCACCCTTGCCCCCACATCCGATCTCGAAGGCCGAGCCTGTGACAGTCTGACCCGAGTCGGGCAGCGGATCGGCATAAGTCACCAAGTCGACCATTATTGAACCGACGACGACGACACGTGGCACTTCGCTTGTTGTTGTCATCCCAAAGATCGGCTCTGCCGGCCCGCAGTCAGCCATAACATGAGCGCGTTCCAGAACGGGCCGTAGCCCTCCCAGGCCATAAACTCGGGGCTCCCCCAATGCGGTGAGCAGTCTGAGGCGAAAGCGGCGGTCCGACCGTGTCCGTGCCTTCCTACGACGAGGAAGGGATCGCCGCCGACCTCGAGGAGCACCTCACCGCCATCCGATACGACGCGGTTATACCCGAGGAAGTGCGGCCATTCGACCGGCACTGCCGCCAAAATGGGATGAGAGGTTGAGCGTGCGGTCGGTGTAACTCCTTGTGGCGTCTCGACGCGGTCGTCAAACCCGAGCATCTTCACCGGTAAAACTTCTTCTATTGCTGTGCCCTGGAATCGCGCCTTGCCCTCGAAGCCGGAGAACGACATGTAGCCACCGACCATGAGAAAGCCACCGCCGGCTGCGACGAACTCGGCGATTGCTGCGAGGCGGTCCGGGCGCCGCTGGCCGCGAAGAAGAGTATCGGGGTGCAGCTGCAAGGTGTCGGCACTGATGTCGCTGAGAATGACCAGGTCATAGCGACTCAGCTCTTCGGCCGTCCACGGGAACTGCTCGGTAGCGAGATGGTTTGGAATGTGTTCGACACTCCACCCTCGCTCCCTCAGCGCGCGAACTAATTCGGTCTGTCCTTCGTCGTAGGTACCGGTAGTGTAAGAACTAAACCCCTTTTGGTGGACTCCGTAGCTAAACCACGTCTCGCCCGCCAGCAAGATTCGGCTCCCGAGGGCCTTCATTGCTTCTCCTTGATTGGTAGAGATCGCGCTCACAACTTCACCCGAGGATCGATGATTGCCTGACCGGTGTCGACCACGACATTCACCAGGACATAGATCGCACCGAGCGCCAGCGTCACACCGCCGATCGCAGGAAGATCCCCGGCAGCGATCGACTGATCGACATAAAGGCCGATCCCAGGCCAACCAAAGATCGTCTCGACGACCACAATCCCGCCCAGCATCAGGCCGAACTGCAGCCCGGTCATCGTGAGCGGAGCGGACATGGCGTTACGCAAGGCATGCGAGCGCATAACCCGAGATCCGCTTAAGCCTTTCGCTCGCGCGGTGCGGATGAAGTCGGTGTCGTACACCACGATCAACGACGAACGCAGCACTCGACCGATCGCGACGGCCGGAAGCAAGGCAAGCGAGACCGCTGGTAGCACGAGATATTGGAGGGCATTCAGGCTGATCCCCGGCCGCCCTGTCAGGAGCCCATCTAGGAGGAGGACTCCAGTCGGTCCACTCGGTGGGTTCGCAGCTCCCGTCTGTCCCGTCGCCGGGAGCCACCCCAGTTTCAGGTAGAAGACGTAGATCAGGATGAAACCGAGCAGAAATGTAGGCGCAGATGCGCCCCCGACGAACAGCATTCGGACCAGGCCCGACCCGCGAGACGCGCTGGCGGCAAGAACCCCCAGTGCGGTGCCCCCGATGATCGCGATCAACATCGCAACCACGGCGAGTTCCAATGTGGCGGGAAGGTAGCGGCCGATGTCGCCCGCCACCGACCGGCCGGTGCGAATTGATTGTCCCAGGTAGCCAGTCACGGCGTGCTGCACATACGTGACATATTGCTGCGCCAGCGGCCTATCCAACCCGAGCGTATGGCGCTCTTGCGCGACGATGGCGTCCGAGGCATTGGCACCTACGCGGGCCCGCACCGGGTCACCTGGTACCACCGACTGTAGGAAAAAAACGACGGTGACCAGGACGAGCAGAACACCCACCGCACTGAGCCCGCGGACGAGCAGGGAACGGAGCATCTACTTTCGGCCCAACGCGCCAAGGTTCAACGTCCACGGGTAGGCGGGGACGTGCTCCACGCCGGTCAGCCCGCTGCCAACGGCCATGACGTCATCGACCTGGGCGATGGGCACTTCACCGGCGTCCGCCGTTGCGACGCTGCCGGCCTTTGCGTAGCTCTGCGAGGCCTGTGCCTTGTTTGAAGTGCGCAAACCAGCATTGATCGCTGCATCGACCTGCGGGTTGGAGTAGTTGAAGAAGTTCAACCCACCCTTGGTGAACCAGAGGATCCGCGCCCATGCGTCCGCCGCGGCGGCGTCCGGCGTGGGCGTTGAGATGTAGATGTCTGCAGCAGTCTTCGTGTTGTCGCGGTAGCCATAAACCGTCGACAACTGGACCTGCTGTTCAGTCACTGTCACGCCGAACTGGGCCAGGCGCTGTCGCATTAGATCAGCAAAGCGGCGCTCAACACCACTGGAGTCAGGCGTGTAGACGACCTTGAGCTTGAGACCTTTGGGAAGGGTCGCCCTCGCCTGGGCCGCGTCGTAGGGATGACCGTTGGGGCTCATCCCTGGTGGCAACAGCGGGGCCGGGTACGTGCTGGGCATTGCCGTCGCATGGTTGCCGAACACGTCGGTGACGAGCGTTGGGACATTGAGGGCGTTGACCACCGCCTGACGGACGGGGGTGCTGCTGAGCGCGGAAGTGTTCTGATTCATGGCCAGAGTCAGCGTGCCCAACGACGGGAAACTGGCCACCGTGACGCCCTTGGTGCCTTGCAACGTGCCCAAACTGGACACCGGGACACCGTGCAGGATGGCATCGAGGTTGCCCTTCTGGAGTTGGAGTTCCTGTGAGGAGACGTCTGGCTGTATAGAGATCTGCACCTGCTCGAAGTACGGCTTTGCTCCCCAGTAGTGGGGGTTGCGCGTGAGGGCGTATCCCGTCCCTTGCTGGAACTTAGTGAGCATGAAAGGCCCAGTGCCGGCCGCGTTTGTCTTGAGGTACTGCTGGGCGTCGTCTCGGCTGTTGTCGCTGAGAACCTTGGGGTTGATGATTTTAGGACTCCACGCAGACGCCATCAGATCGAGAAAGTCTGAGACGGGACGCTTGAGGTGTACGACGAAAACGGTCGGGCCCGGGGTTTGATAACCGGTTACGTCTGCAAGCATGTATGCCGGGCCTTGATTGATCTTGGTTCGGCGCTCGAAGCTGGTCTTGACGGCGGTGCTGGTCACCGGAGAGCCGTCACTGAACTGCGCGTCCCGGAGGTGGAAAGAGTAAGTAAGTCCGTCCGAGGAGACCGACCAGCTCGAGGCGAGCGCCCCCTGCAGGGTCGTCGAGTTCGGTGCGTAGTGCAGCAGTCCGTCGTAGACGGATTGGGTGACCGCGTCTCCCTCGATGTCGTAAAAACACATCCGGGTCGGCGGTCGCAATGTCAGCGAAGAAGGCGAGGCGCAGCACATGTTGCTGGCCAGCGGGAACCGCTGACGGCCCCTGTCCCGTGCCACCTCCACAGCCGGCGATCAGTACGCCAGTCAACGCGACTCCGGTCAGCCCCAGCGACGTGCGACGTGGTGACATAGTTGCTCCTTGCCTTGAGTGACGGTCATCGGCGGCGGTGCATGAGGTCACGTACGCCATCGCCAGCAAGATTTGCGGCGAAGGCGACGAGGAAGAGCGCGAACCCTGGTGCCAAAGGGACCAGCGGGTGACCAACGAGGTAGTCCGAGCTGCGCGCCGCCATCGCACCAAGCTCCGGGGCGGGCGGCGGGGAGCCCAACCCGAGAAACGACAAGCCCGCCAGCGTGAGCACTAAGATCTGGACGTCGAGGCTCGCTGCAACAACGACCGGTGGCAGCGTCCCGGGCAGTACGTGGCGGGCCATAAGCCGGGGGGTTCTGGTTCCAGCGAGCCGCGCGGCGTCGATATGCGGTCGCACGATCAGCGCGCGGACCTCGTTGCGCACCAGGCGCGCGTACCACGGCCACCACACGATGGCGACCGCAATCACAGTGTGTTTGAGGCTGGGCCCCATGGCCGCGACGATGGCGATCGCGAGGATGGGCCCGGGCAGCGTGAGGAACACGTCGGTCACGCGCATCAGCAGCGCATCGACCCAGCCGCCGAGCGTCCCGGCGACTAGACCAACCAACCCTCCGATCGCAACGCCGAAGGCAATAACTACTACGGCTGCCACGAGGCTGGTGCGCAACCCGAAAACCACTCGGGAGAACAAATCTTCACCTATGTCATCTGTTCCAAGCAGATGATGCATGGACGGGCTGGCGAATGGCTGTCCAACCGACACCGTGGGGTTGGATGCGATGAGCGGTGCTGTGATCGCCGCGAGAATAAGGACAGCGAACAGGCCGACCCCGAGGCGCTCTGCGAGCGAGACGCTACTAAGCGAGGGGCGTCCCCGTGTCCAGGGTTGCTGCGACGCAGCGGTCGTCGATTCGATGACGCTCATGCGCGCGCCCCCGCCTTGGGAACCGCGTCGAGTAACGCCTGGGTATAGGGATGGGTCGGTCGGAAGATGATGTCGTCGGCCGGTCCCTCTTCAACCAGCCTTCCTTCGGTCATCACAACGATGCGGTCCGCGACCAGCCGTGCCGCCGCCAGATCATGGGTGACGAACACCATCGCGAACCCGAGCTCCCTGCGGAGAGAGCCGAGCAGGTTCAGGACAGTGGCTGCCAGCGACGCGTCCAAAGCGGAGATGGGCTCGTCGCAAAGAAGCAGCTGGGGAGGCTCGATCACCGCACGGGCTAGCGCCACCCGTTGGCGTTGACCGCCGGACAGTTGAGTGGGGGTCGCTGTCGCCACATCGTGCGGTAGCCCGAGATGGGACAGCACCTGCTTGATCCGAGAGCGTCGTTGCTCCCGGGGGAGAAACCGGATCCTGTCCTCCAGTAACTCACCCACCGACAGCCACGGCGTCAGTGAGGCCCCGGCGTCCTGGAAGACCATCTGCGCCGGAACCTCCGGTGTCACGACGGTGCCAGAGCTCGGCGCTTGCAGGCCGGCGAGAACCCGCAAGAGTGTTGTCTTGCCACTGCCGCTCTCGCCCACCAGTGACACTGATTCGCCTGCCGCGACGTCCAAACTGACCCCTTGGAGGACGTCGCTTCCAGGTCGGCGCCGCAGTCGGTCGCCGTTCGCGAAAGTCACACGAACGTCTCGCAAGCTCGCCCCACCAGTCGAGGCTGCGCGCGACGGCCAAGGCAGCCGGGGAAGGGAGCGCTCTACCGCCGGATCGGCGTTGAAGTGGCATGCGGATTCGCCGGGGTGAAGGGGCGTGGGCATCAATAGCGGCCGCTGCTGCCAGCAAACGTCCTCGGCTCGGGGGCACCTCGGAGCGAAGGAACATCCCGGCGCATCGGCTCGAGGATCAGGGGGCTCCCCACCCAGCATGGGAAGTTGCCGAGATGGATCTGCATTCACTGCGACGCGAGCGCTTAGCAGTGCCCGTGTATAGGGATGCGCCGGGTCCGCCAGTGTCAAAGCCGCCTGGCCCACCTCGACAAGGCGCCCGGCGTACATGACGCATACGCGGTCTGCGACACTTGCCGCGACTGCCAGGTCATGAGTGACGAGGACCATGGCACACTTGAACTCGTCACGGACTTCACGGAACAATTTCAGAACCTGAGCCTGAACGGTCACATCGAGTGCCGTGGTCGGCTCATCGGCGATAATTAGTGCCGGCGATCCAGCCAGTGCGATAGCCAGCATCACGCGTTGGCGTAGACCGCCGGAAAGCTCGTGGGGATACTGGCGTAGACGTCGCCTACCGTCAGAGATGCCACAAGCGTCGAGAAGACGCAGTGCCTCGACCTCAGTTCCGGCGACTTCTGCAACCTGCCGCCCTACTCGCATGGTGGGGTTCAGTGAACTCATCGGGTCTTGAAAGACCGCACCAAGCTTGTCGCGACGCACCGACTGCCTGGTCTTTTCGTCCGCACTGACCATGTCGATGCCGTTGATGGCGGCACTTCCGCCGGCCTGCGCGCCAGCGGGCAGCAGACCCAGCAACGAAAGACCAAGAACTGTCTTCCCGGAGCCTGACTCGCCTACGAGTCCGACGATCTCAGCGGCAGCGATGCTGAGATCGACACCACGCAGGGCCCGAACGGGCGCGCCGCGGCCAGTGAAGGTCACAGTCAGGGCGTCGAGCTCAGCCACGACTCGCTTGGGTGCCGAGGTGGTCAAAGTGGCCGGTGTCAGCTTCACTGCCGAACCGCGCATAACTGACTAAGCCACTGCTGCTGCCGCGACCGCGGGGCGTCTTGCACCGTTGTAGCAGTTGAAGGCGTCGACGATATCCGCCGCCGTGCGTAGCGCACCCGACTGCAGGTATTCCATGGCGTTCAGTGCCGCGTCGTGTGCCGGCTGGCTCGACCCCCCGACCACATCTTGTGCGACTCGGACGCGATAGTCGTGCTGATGTGAGTCGACGAATGTGTAGTGGACGCAGACGTCTGTCAAGCCACCGAACAGGATGAGAGTCTCGGCGCGTAGGCCGTTGAGGATGATGTGGAGGTCCGTGCCGAAAAAGGCCGAGTAGCGGCGCTTTGGCACCCAATACTCATCCGGCAGCGGCGTCAGTTCAGGTACCAGCGCTGTCTCGGGATCGTCTTCAAGGCAGTGGACGCCTTCGGCCCCGTCGAGTTCGCGACCGAAATCGACATGCGTTCGCGAATGCCGCTCCTGGACGAAGATGACGGGGATGCCTGCGCGGCGGGCTGCGTGCACCATCGTGGCGCCTAGCGCCACCCGCTTCTCATAGCCGGGCATCTGCGGGATGGAGTAGTCGAGGTTGTAGCCGGCAAGCTGATGGTCAATCGAGATCAACACTGGCTGACCAACGAGGAGTTCAGGCATGGTTGGTACTCCGCTCTCTTCCGTGGGGTTCTTGACAAGAGGATTACGTGTAGGAGGAGCGCAGGACTCACGGATTACCAGTCGGGTGTCCAGGACGATCCCTCGACGCTTCGCCGATCCACCGTTCAGCCGGTTCAGCAGGAGCCGAATGGCCAGCGCTCCCTGCTCCTCCATGGGTCGTGCGACGACTGTAAGAGGGGGGCTGAGGAGTTCGGCCAGATGGAGGTCGTCGAAGCCCACCACTGATACCTCGCCGGGCACCTCCACACGCATGTCATGCAGTGCGCGCAATACTCCTACGCACATAAGATTGTTGGCGACGAACATCGCGGTAGGAGGCGACTCCAACGCCAGCAAACGCAACGCTGACTGGTAGCCACCCTCCTCGCGAAAGTTACTAATCTGGATATGGCTTAGGGCCAGATCCACCCCCGCCTTTTCCAGGACGGACAAAAAGCCTTCGTGCCGGGTCCGGCCCGGGGTCGTGTCCAGGGGCCCGCTGATGACGCCGATGTCGATGTGCCCCAGGCCCAACAGGTAGCTGGCCGCCTGCCTCGCGCCCTCCACGTTGTCGATTAGCACGCTATCGAGAAGGGTGCCGTCACCGATCTCACGGTCGAGCAGCACCGTGGGGATGCGGGCAGATAACAACCGCGTCGCCGCGGTCTGTGATTCATCTGCGGGCGTCAAGATGACGCCGTCGACCCGACCGCGGAGATCAGCAAGGATTGCTGCTTCCCGGGCTCCGTCTTCCTCCGTGTTGTAGAGGAAGATGTGGTAGTTCTCCTGCCTAGAGATCGATTCGACGCCCTTCACCACTGCGGCGAAGTACGGGTCGGTGATGTCCGGTACTACAACCGCAATTGACCCCGTCGAACCAGACTTCAAAGAGCGTGCCGCCGGCGTTGGTCGGAAGTTGAGTTCACTGATGGCCGCGGCGATCCGTTCCGCGGTCCGGACATGCCGGCCCTGCAGATGGCGTGAGACGGTCGCCGCTGAGACGCCTGCAAGCGAGGCGACATCGTGGATGGTCGGTGGGTTCCGCATGTGATACCCATCTCTGAAACCGATACCAGCAGGATCGGCCAGACCGTATCAGTGCGGGAAGGCGTTCGCAACCCTCGTGCTGTTGCCGCTGACGAACGTGTCGGTTCAGGCGGCTGAACGCATGCAGAGCGAGCTATGGCTGAAATCTCAGTGGGGATGCTCGGGGCTGGGGAGGAAGGGGGAAGAGAGTAGGTCGGCGGATATCGCGCCGACTCAGTCTCCACTGGAACATCCTCCGGAGATCGCCCGCGCGCCGACCCTGAAACGGTCGCTCCGTCTCCGAGCCAGGGGGTAGATGTGACGTACTCCAAGCCTGGCCTTACGGCCGGGGCGGCCACGGGGTCATGGGGTTGACCTAGTTGCCGTGGCAGCGGCGCGCGACAGGCGCGTCGCGGGGACGGGGTTTGATGTGCGAGAGGGGCTGCACGGCGAACGACGGCTGTATAAGCGCCATCAAATTCCTGGTCCCGCCGAAAGGCCCCGGCGCTACTCACGGTGAAAGAGGAACTCCTATGGCCACCTCAGCATTTGACAATCCCCTGCCCACCCGCATCTCTGTGGCTCGCATGATCGACCACACCCTTCTCAAGCCGGAGGCCACCCGCGCTGACGTCGCCGCGCTCCTGGACGAGGCCGAACGACTTGGCGTGCTCGCGGTGTGTGTCTCGCCATCGATGCTTCCCCTCGACGCCGCAGGTCTCGTCGTCGCAACCGTCTGTGGATTCCCGTCCGGCAAACACGCCAGCGCCGTCAAGGCGCATGAGGCGGCAATAGCCGTGAGGGCCGGGGCAGACGAGGTGGACATGGTCATCGACATCGGTGCCGCGCGGGCAAGGGAGTGGGCGACCGTTGAATTGGATATATCAGCGGTCCGCGCAGCCATACCAGCACCGCGCCTACTCAAAGTGATCATTGAGTTAGCCGCACTGGATGACGAAGCTCTTGTGGCTGCAAGCCGCGCTGCCGAAGCGGCGGGAGCCGACTTCGTCAAGACGTCGACCGGTTTTCATCCCGCCGGCGGCGCCACCGAGCACGCAGTGCGGGTGATGGCCGCCACCGTGGGGGGTCGACTGGGAGTCAAAGCCAGCGGCGGTATCCGCACCGCTCAGCAAGCGTTAGGCATGGTGGAGGCGGGGGCCACCCGGCTCGGGTTGTCCGCGTCACGGCAGATACTCGCCGAGCTCCCCGACTGAACTGAGCGCGGTGGCAAAAGCAAGTGCCTGGCCAGGCGAGGAGTGAAGCTGCCGATGCGACATAGAGGCACGCTTGCGGCCGACTGTCAGTGTCACTGAGGAGGCGCGCCGCCACTCGCCGACGTTGTGTCTCAGCGGCATGTGGAACTCGTCGACACCGGTCACAGGGACGAGGCCGTGGCCCACGGCCCTCCGGCCACGACCCCCTACGGACGGGCCGTCGATCGGGCCAGGATCTTGCTCCGGCTCACCAGGCGCGTCCAGGCGCGTCGTCACACTCCCCTGACCTGCACAAATGGTATCGCCGATAATCAAACTTATGTAAACCCAACTAGTGCGTATGCCATCTGCTGCCCCAATCGGCACCCTCCTGCTACAGGACCGCCCGGTCTCCCACGGCGACCGGGTAGGCCTTGTGCTTCCGACCGAGCGGCGCGGCAAGGTCAACGACTGCGCCGCACGCGGGCACTGGGCGCGCCGGGGAGCACGCGCCAGTGCTGCTGCCAACGGGTTGTCAGCGGCTGCTACGGCACTGCGGGCAGTCCGCAGAGTCGGTCATTGTGATGACGATGTGCCGCGGCGCCATGGCGGTCTCGAGCCGGCTGAGCATCCGGGGGTGTCGGAGCGCGAAGTCCTGCTCGGCACCGGCAGCGTCTTGTACGGCGGCGACCCGTCCGGAGCTGTCCCAGAGGGCGAGGGCGAGCCCGCTGTTGTAGGCAGACCGGTAGCGGATGCCATCGACATGGCCGCCGGTGGGGTCGTCTTCGTAGACCGCCCGGGCCCAGGCCTGGGTGAGCGCGCGCGGGTGGGCGCCATCGGCCAGTGACGGTAGTGCGCCGATAGCCATCGCCGAGCCGGGTGCTGTCAGGTCGAACAGGGTCAGCGGCCGCACGGGGCGCAGCAGGGTGACGCACCAGGCTGGGCACAGCCGCGCCTCCCCGGCTTCGCCGAACACCTCACATGCGCTGGTGGCCAGGTCCTGGCCTGCATAGAGCACAGTGCGGTCCTGCGGGTCGATACCGGGCGCTGCCGCTGGTAGGGTATGCGGGTCGAAGCGGGCGAGCGGGCCGAAGCCGCGCGGGGTGTCCCCCCGGGGGGTGTGGCGGCTCCGGTGGTACACCCGGCACCAGCCCCAGGGCCGGCCGGCCGTCGGTCGCCGCCAGCGCCACGGCGTGGTCGATCCACCAGTGGGAAGCGGCCGGACCGGTGGGGCAAGCGGCTTTACCACCCGACTGCGGTCACCGTCCCGGCCAGCCGCATGACCGCCTCCTCGTCGCCTTTGGCGAGCGCCTCGCGCGGCGTGCGGCCGTCGAGGTCAGGGCTGGTGCGGGTTACCCATCCGGACAGCGCGACCAGCCCCCCGGGAAACGCAGCTGCCAGCTCACCCAGACCAGGCACAACCCCTCGCTCGGCCTCCGGGTCGAACTGCCAGGCAGGTATCAGCCAGCGGCGACCCCGCTTGAAGCCGAGCAGCCGGCGTGCCTCCAGGGCATCGGTGACCGCCTGGTCCGAGGTGCCAAGCAGCTCGGCGGCCTCCGCGCGGCTAACCGAGTTCCCCTCCAGCACCTGACGACCGGCGAACTGCTTACGCAGATTGGCCAGGACTCCTGCCGCGGCCTGCTCGCGGTTCGGCTCCGCTCCCCACAGCGTCGCATCCAAGCTCTGTTCGGCTCGTCCGCGGGTTGCCGTGAGCACCCGGTCGACCTCGGCGGCGGGAGCATCGCGCAGCAGCTCCGTCACGGCAGCCTTCACCCTCACGAACCGGTCCGAGGGTTCTGGCTCGGTCGCAGCACCCGAGACCCCTCCCCCGGCCTCGGGAGCGCGGCGCGTCACTCTCGCAGGTGCCTCCGCGGAAGACGTGCTGGCGGTAGCGCTCATGATGAGACCTCCCTCTGAGGAGCATGACTTGACACAACCTACGCAAGAAACGCAAGTAATGCTCGCCCAGCAACCCCCTCACCGCGCCCTATGCCAGGAGGAGCGGGGCGAGCGTCGACGAGAGGTCGCCTCAAAGAGGACAAAAGGTGCTGGTCCGGATCGATCGTGCTGGGCACCTACGAGCTGAAGTGGCTGGTCAGACGGAGGGAGTCCAACCAGGAGTGGCGTTGCCTGGCGATACGATCGTGCTGTGCAGCCGCCGAAGTGGCAGAGGAACTCGATCTATAAGGCGGTAGCGGCGGGCGGCCTCAAGATGATCGAGTGTGTCTTCCCGGGCGGCGATGTTGGCTGGCGTGTCACCCACCTGCCGTCCGATTCCTACTTCCACATCGACCCCGTCCACGGCGGCAGTTCCTACAAGCTGACGAGCGTCGTCGGGGACACACCGCCATGGAGGACCGAGTCCTTCAGCTGGCCGCCAGTAACGGAGAAGATCAAACGATGGGCTCAGGAAGTCACACAGGACGTCGATGACCCCGATCTTTGGGATGAGCTTCGACGCAGCCAGAGGATCCTCATGGGAGCCGGCTACGACGAAAGCGACAACACAGCGTTCACGCAGTCCGAGCAGGCCCAAATCGTCGAGGCGCTGCAAGAGGTCAAGGAGTTCGTGCGTTCGACGACCTCGCTGCTCGAGCCCCAGCTTCGCGTCATTGACGAGAAGCTGGACGAGCTCGCAGCAGCCGCCGGCCGCGTTGGCCGAAAAGACTGGCGGCTCATGTTCGCCGGAACGGTTCTGGCTGTGATCATCGGGGATCTCCTCCCCCGCGAGGTCCTGCTTCACATCCTCGCGATGGCGGCCAATGACCTGGGACACCTCTTCGGCGACGGGGGTGGACCAGTGCCACTCCCGCCCATGTGACGGCCGGCGTGCTCCGCGTGTTAGCGCCTGAACCTCGACCGATCCGCAACAGAAACCCATGGCTGCCGCTTCGACGTGCCGGTCACCTGACTGTTGGAGCCGTCATCGGGCCGGTCGCGCCGCCACAGCCTTCGGCAGCTGTGGCGGTGCGCGCAGCCCTAGCGGTTCCGGGTAGGCCATCTGCGGCCTAGCTCCGCGGACCCGCGGGCCCGGCCGCACATGGCGACGTTGCGGCTGCTGCCTAGGTGCTGGAGTTGGACCCGTAGACAAGGCGGCCACGACACACGGGATTCAGTCCATTATCCCGTGTGATGTAGCCAGCCGGGTCGGGGCTTGAGGTCGAGCGGTCGCGCACGCGCATCCGGCAGCGGGCACTGCCGCGCGAAGCTCAGCGGCTGGCTCTTGCTTGAGCCCACTGGCTCAGCCGGGGAAGGTCGGTGAGCACGACCGAGCGGCGTTCCTGGCGAAGCCAGCCGCGGGCGGCGAAGTCGGACAGGGCTTTGTTGACCCGCTCGCGG
>JAABUU010005033.1_pt1 | contig 15115 bp, 13 predicted proteins | sample 5559301 | NCBI WGS metagenome assembly JAABUU01 (sample SAMN10711884, study PRJNA513360) | rock metagenome | isolation source: Antarctica rocks | place: Antarctica: Victoria Land, Richard Nunatak white | reverse complement strand
TCCGGCCCAGGGGTAAGCCCCGCCGCCCCGCGCGCCGGAACAAGCGCGGCAAACAATGGCGGCTCCCCGCATCAGCAAACAACGCAAGCCAAAGCCGCCAGCGGCCAACAGCCGTCCGCGCCTGCCGTCCCCAGCACCCCCGAAGCGCAGCAGGCGTTAGAAAATGCCCGTCGCCAGCTTGCCGGGTCAAGCCCAGCCAACAGCCCCGCCCCGGCCAAGCCCAACCCCGCCAGCCAGCAGCCATCGTCCTCTGCCCTCGCCAAGTCCGGCAGCCCGCCCAAGCCAGGCACATCGGGCAAGTCAGGCAAGCCTTCCGTCAGCAGCACAGGCAAGCCAAACAGCCCTTCCACTAGCAGCACAGGCAAGCCTGCCAGCTCTTCCGCCGCCCAGCCAGGCAAGCCAAACAGCGCAGCTCCTAGCAATGGAAGCAAGTTCAGCCGCCAAAACCAGGGCAGCACAGGCAAGCCAGGCGGGCAGGGCAGCAGTAACAATGGCAAGCCAAACGGGCAAGGCCAATCGGGTGCAGACAAGCCGAACGGACAAAGCCAGGGGAGCGGCGGCAAGCCGGGGGGAACTAGCACAGGCAGCGGCAGGACAAATAGCACGTCCGCCCAGCCCGGCAAAGGGCACGGGCAGCCAGGCCAGGGTAGCCCCGGCAGGCAAAACGGAGGCAGCCCCAGCGGCGCGCCGGGGACACCCGCCCCCGGCGGCGGGGCAGGGCCGGTGGCAAAAGCGCCGTTCCACTCAGTCCTGCCGCCAACAGCAGCGTCTAAAGGCCAGGGCATCTACCTAGGCACGCCTCGCGCGGGCGACGGGCAGGGCAAGATGCTGCCCAAACAATCCAGCCTACCCTCCGCGCCAGCCGGGCCAAGCCGCGTGCCTTACGGCTCGGCTCTGCCGCGTTACCGCAAGGGGGCAGAGGCCGCCCTAGAGCAAGAGCAAGTCCCGCCATCGCAGCGCGCCCTCGTGCGCAACTACTTCAATTCATTGCAGCCCGCTAAGTAAGTAATAGCAGCCCACTAAATGAGAGTTCTCGCCCCTATCGCGCTAGGCGTCAGCCTGCTGTTGTCCGTACTGGTCGTGCCCGCGCAAAGCCAAAAGCGCCCCGCAGCAAGCACGGCCAGCCCCCATGCTGTTGAACTCGGCCACTTGCAGGACAGCGCAATCACCGAAAGCTCGGGCGTAGTCGCAAGTCGCCGGGTGGGGGGACAATTGCTGTGGACGCACAACGACTCGGGCGACGGCCCGTTTGTGTATGCCCTGAGGCCTAATGGCGCAAAGCTGGGCACGTTTCGGCTGGGCGGCGTCCAAACAGTGACTGACTGCGAGGACATCGCCATTGGGCTGGGGCCGCAGGCCCAGGTGCCCTACTTGTACCTGGGGGATATTGGCGACAACAACAGCGTGCGCACGGCGGCGTCCCATGTCTGCACCGTGTACCGCGTGCCGGAGCCAGAAGTTAGCCCCGGTGCGCGCACGTCTACGCAAGCGCATCCTATCCTGACAGCCACGGCGGAGGCGTTTCGCTATGTCTACCCGGACGGGCCGCACAATGCCGAAAGCCTGCTGGTGCATCCCCGAACGGGGTGCATTTACGTTGTCGCCAAGAACCCGAATGGCCGTGACGGCGTGTATGTTTTCCCCGTGCCACTGGACCCGCGCCGAGTAGTGGTGCTTAAGAAGATTGCTACGATTGTCATCAGCGGCGAGCCGAACTTATACCCCAACCTGATCACCGGCGGGGACATTGCCCCCGATGGCAGCCACGTGTTATTGCGCACGTACTGGTATGCGTATGAGTTTGCCGTGCCCGCAGGCGGGGCAGGCTTTGACGGCGTGTGGCACGCAAAGCCTCGGCGCATCCTGACCCCTTTGCAGGCGCAGGGCGAGGGCATCGGGTACGCCTACCCCCAGGGCAATGCGTTTTACCTGACCAGCGAGGGCGCGCACACGTCCCTCTACAAAGTCTCGCTGACGCGTTAACAACCTATCAAGAAAGAATAACAAGCGTGGATCAAGCGTCGGCAACAGAGTTTCGGGACAACTTTGCGCGGGTGCGTGGGGAAGTCAGCAAAGTGATTGTCGGGCAGCAGGACATCATTGACGGCGTCTTGATCTGCCTGCTGTGCAGCGGGCATGTCTTATTGGAAGGCGTGCCGGGGCTGGGCAAGACCCTGCTGGTGCGCACGCTTGCTCAGGCTTTGGACTTGTCGTTTGCGCGCATTCAGTTCACGCCCGACCTGATGCCTGCCGACATTACGGGCACAAACTTGCTCACGGAGGAGGCCGGGCGGCGGGCGTTCCAGTTTCAGCCCGGCCCATTGTTTGGCAACATTGTCCTCGCCGATGAGATTAACCGGGCCACCCCCAAGACCCAATCGGCGATGCTGGAAGCCATGCAGGAGCACTCGGTGACAGTCTCCGGGACGCAGTACCGCTTGCAGGAGCCGTTTTTCGTGCTTGCCACCCAGAACCCCATTGAAATGGAAGGCACCTATCCGCTGCCCGAAGCGCAATTAGACAGGTTTCTTTTTAAGCTGATTGTGCCGTCGCCGACCTTTGCCCAGCTCAGCGCCATCTTAGACCGCACTACGGGAACCGAAGTTAGCACAGTCACTAAGACCCTGAGCGGGGCGACTATTCTTGCCATGCGCCAGGTGGCGCGCGAAGTGCCGATTGCGAGCCATGTGCGCGAATATGCCGTGCGGCTTGTGCTTGCCACTCAGCCCCAGAGCGAGGGAGCCTTGCCGTCCGTCACGCGCTTTGTGCGCTTTGGGGCTTCGCCGCGCGGTGCGCAGGCCCTGGTGCTGGCCGCCAAAGTCCGCGCCCTGCTGGACGGACGCTACAATGTCGCTTATGAAGACATCGCGGGCGTGGCTCCTGCCGCCCTGCGCCATCGCGTCTTGCTGAATTACGAAGCGCAGGCCGAGGGCGTGACAACCGATACCGTCTTGCGCGAGATACTCGCCAAGGTGTCTGCGCCGCGCCCTGCCGTTCCCGCTTAGACATCATCCAACTCCTATGGCACTTTTGTCTCCGTGGTTTGCGCTGCTGTCTTTGCTGACCCCGCTGCCCACCGGCACCGACCGCCGCCTGCACCGGATACCTTATGTCACGCTTGGGCTGATCGGCATCAACGTTCTGGTTTATCTGCTCACGCTGCATGACCCCGGCGCGCCTGAGCGCTATGGCCTGACGCCCAGGTTTCCCCGCCCCTTCCAGCTATTCACGTGTTTGTTTATCCACGTCGGCTTCTGGCATTTGCTTTGGAACATGGTCTTTTTGGGCTTGTTTGGCCCACATGTGGAGGATGCGCTCGGCCCGGTAACATTTACCGCGCTGTATCTAGGCGGCGGCATCGCGGCGGGCCTGCTGCAAATGGCGATTTCCTTGATGCTGCTCGCGCATGGGCAGGGCATGGCTGCCTATGCACCTTTGGTCGGCGCCTCGGGCGCGATTTCGTCCATTCTCGCGCCCTTTGCCGTGCGCTTCCACCGGTCGCAGATACGCATGCTGTGGCTGCCCGGCCTTTTGCTGCCGGGCGGATGGGGGCGGCTGGAAATCCCTGCCGTGGCCGGCCTGCTGTTGTGGCTTGTGCAGAACGTTTGCGGGGCGCTGTGGTCCTTGTGGAAGCCCGAAAGCGGCGGCACGGCTTATTGGGCGCACATGGGCGGCTTCGCCTTCGGGCTGGTAGCCGCGCAGCTTACCGACCTCTTGCGCGACGGGCGGCAGGATTATCGCCTCCAGGATGCCCGCGCCTCTGCCGGACGCGGGCAGACATTGCTGACCGACGCTGTGCAGAACTACCGCGCATTTTTGGAGCACGACCCGCACAATGCCGGTGTCCGCGCCGAGCTGGCCCAGGCCCTGGTGCAAGGCGGCAGCGCGGAAGGGCGTGACGAGGCTGAGCTTGAAATGACCCGCGCCATCCGCCGCCGCCTCAAAGACGACCAGGTGCCCCAGGCGGTTGCCGCCTGCGCCGAAGCCCGGCGTCTGGGCCTCACTTTGGTGCTGTCTGCGCGCGAAAGCCTGCGGCTGGGCGGCGAGGCGGAAGACTTGTCTGATTTAGACACCGCCGCGTGGCTGCTGCGCATGGTGCTCAGCCATGCCCCCGACACCCCGGAAGACGAGATGGCCCGCTTCAAGCTGGGCCGCATTCTGCTGCGCACCGACCGCCAGGAAGCGCGTTTGGTCTTGTCTCGCTTTTTGGACTTGTACCCGGCCAGCGAGTGGTCCCGGCAGGTGCGCGACCTGGTGCGGCAAACCTATGCTTAAGAGGCGACAAACATATGTTTGATATTCTCGCCTAATGGAAACAACTCCTTCAGCACTCACGCTGAGAAGCATAAGCACAGGAGATTAGAAGCTATGGCCGTAGAAGACTTGCAGAAAAACGAGATGATGGCGCATTTGCTGGATTCCCTCGACCACAAAAAGGACATCGGGCACTATGGACGCCTGGTCTTTGCGATGGTGGCCCGCCACTTTATGACCGAAGACGAAGTGGTCACCTATTTGCAGAAAGACAAGGACTTCAGCGAGGAGCAGGCGCGCGCTTTGTATGAGCAGGTGCAGGGTGCGGACTACAACCCGCCCCGCCGCGAGAAGATATTGCAGTACCAAGCCGAGCAGGACTTCCCCATCATCCCGAACCCCGACGACCCTGATGCCGGCAATGTCTACCGCGACCTTAATTTCCCCGAACACGTCTACGAGCATATTCAGGATTACCGCAACCACAAGTCTCACGCCTAAACTTGGGCGTTTCTGTTTTACAAGCCAAAGGCTCCCCATCACTGGGGAGCCTTTTTCTATTTGCCTAACCAGTACTTACGCTTTGCCAAAGCTGATTAAGCGCGCGGCAACGACGGAACAAAACCGTCCGTCGTTGGTTCGCGCTTGTAAAGCGCAGACAATGCCTTCGCAATGCCCCCCAAACGCGCAGGCAGACCCTCGGCACTTGCCGCGCGAGCCGCTTTATGCTACACTAACAGCAGCAAACCACTTCACCGAAAGCAGGGCCTAATTTTTATGGCGAGCCGGATTACTTTATACGGGCCTCCCAGCCACCCCGACATCAAACGCTTGCAGCGCGAGATGAATGTCATGTATGTGGACTACAACCTGGCCGACCCGCGCCGCGATGCCCGTGCCCAAAGCCATCTCGCGGAACAGATCGGCGAGGTCAAAACCCTGCCCTTGGTGGAGGTGCAGCGGGCGGAAGGCAGCGGCAGCGTGTTTTTGACCAATCCCGACGAGCCGACCCTGCGCCAGTGCTTGTACAGCGAAGACATTCTCAGCATCACGGCGTACTGGCTGTAAATATCTGCCATGCCTGAACCCTGCCCGCTGTGCCCGCCTGCGCGTCCTGTCCTTGCCGAGAATAAAGATTGGCGTCTGGTGCTGAACGAAAACCAAGGGACGCTGGGGCGCGTCTATTTAGCCCTCAAGCGCCATGAAACAGACGTGACGGCCCTCGCGCCGGACGAAGTGTTGTCGCTGTGGCAGTGCGCCGGGCAGGCGAAGCGGGCACTGGAAAACTTGTTTGCGCCCGACCATTTCAACTACTTGTTCCACATGAACCTGACGCCGCACGTGCATATGCACATCTACCCGCGCTACAAATCAGAACGCACCTTTGCCGGGCAGTCGTTTGCCGACACGCACTACGGCGGCCACTACGACCCGCACCAAGCGCGGATGCTGGACATGGAAACAGACAATCGGCTCGTGCATGTCTTGCGGCAAGCCATGAGCATGGAAGGAAGCGGCGAATGATCGCGCACCTCAGCGGCACATTGGCCCGCCTGGAAAGCACGTTTGTCGTGCTGGATGTCGGCGGCGTGGGCTACAAAGTGTCCGTGCCGGTCAGCGTCATGACCCGGTTTGCCGTGGGCAGTCAGGCTGCTCTGCATATCCATATGCACGTGCGGGCGGAAGAAATCAGCCTGTACGGCTTTGCGGAAGCCAATGACCAGCGCGTCTTTGACCTGCTGCTCGGGGTGACCGGCATCGGGCCGAAAGTCGCGCTGTCCATGCTGTCCGCGATGGATGCGGACACACTCGCGCGAGCGGTTGTTGGTGAGGACGCCAAGACCCTGGTGCGCATTCCGGGCCTCGGCCTGAAGACCGCGCAGCGCCTGATTTTAGAGATGAAAGACAAGATGTCCGCCCTGCTGTTTGAACGCAAAGTGGACGCCAGCCAGGCCAAAAGCGCCCGCTCCGGCCCGGAGGACATTCTGGACGACGTGGTAGATGGCCTTGTCAACCTGGGCTACAACAAAAACGACGCCCGCAAAGCTGGGGAAGCCGCCCTGCAAGCATCGGCAGACAAGAGCAATATCGGGCTGGCCCTGCGCGGGGCGCTGAACATCCTCACCGGGGCAGGCAGCAAAGGGTAGGGGGCGAAACCTCGGGCTTGCAGATTGATGTGACGCCGAGTGCCGGGGTGTAAAGCCAATAGCAGTGGCGAGTGCCGGGGGTGTGAAACCCCCGGCAGAGATGAAGCCCGGCCCTCGCGGGCATAAGAAGGACACTGTCCACCATGTCTTACACCCGTGAGGGTGTGGCCTCACACTCGCCGGGGGTTTGTTTGTCCCCTGTGCAAGCCTCTGCCAAGGGTTGTTTGCCCCAGGCAAGTGACATCAGTTACTGAGATGCAGCCAGCAAAAAAGATGCAATCAACAAAAAGTCACAAGCAAGCGCAGCTCGCTTCCTGCCTGGACAACGCAGGCTATGCAGTTCTATTGGAAAAGGGCAAGGTGTACCAGGTCATCCCCGATGCAGACGCGGCCTCGTTTGGCGAAGTGCGCATGATTGACGAGACAGGCAAAGACTACCTGTTCCCCGCGTGCCGCTTCGCACCAGTCATTCTGCCGCAAGGATGCTCAAGGGAGCGTGCAAGTGCATGAATGAACGCATCCTCACGCCCGACAATAGCGACGAAGACCGGGATGAATACTCGCTGCGGCCCAAGCGCCTGCGCGAGTTTATCGGGCAGCCCAAGATCAAAGAATCGCTAGGCATCTTTCTGCAAGCGGCGCAGGGGCGCGGCGAGGCTCTTGATCATGTCCTGCTGCACGGCCCGCCGGGCCTGGGCAAGACCTCGCTGTCGCTGATTATCGCCAACGAAATGGGGGCGTCCCTCAGAGCCACCTCTGGCCCAGCGATTGAGAAAGCGGGCGACCTCGCCGCCATCCTGACCAACCTGGAGCCAGGCAGCGTGCTGTTCATGGACGAAATCCACCGCCTGCCGCGCGTCGTGGAGGAAATCCTCTACTCGGCAATGGAAGACTACCAGGTGGATATTATCATCGGGCAGGGGCCATCCGCCCGCACGGTGAAACTAGACATCAACCCGTTTACCTTGGTGGGGGCGACCACGCGGGCGGGCATGCTGACTTCGCCCCTGCGCGATAGGTTCGGCATCCAGCAGAACTTTGAGTTCTACACGCCCGAAGACTTGGTGGAGATTATCATCCGCTCGGCGGCCATCCTGAACGTGGATATTGATTTGGGGGGAGCGAGCGAGCTGGCCCGGCGCTCGCGAGGCACGCCGCGTGTCGCCAACCGCCTGCTCAAGCGTGTCCGTGACTTCGCGCAGGTGCGGGCGGATGGGCATATCTCGCACGAAGTGGCTTCGGCGGCTCTCGCCATGCTGGAAGTGGATGCGCGGGGACTGGACGAAACCGACCGGCGTTTGCTGCGGGCGCTGACAGAGAAGTTCGGGGGCGGGCCGGTGGGCGTGGAAACCCTGGCTGCCGCCGTGTCCGAAGAGCGCGACACGATTGAAGATGTCTACGAGCCATACCTGATGCAGCAGGGCTTTTTGCAGCGCACGCCGCGCGGGCGGGTCGCCACGCGCCTGGCCTGGCAGCACCTGGGCTTGACACCGCCGCCGAGTGCGCCGGGGCAGGGGACATTGCTCTAGTTTACGAAGTGTGTTCGCGGCCCCAACGCGCCTTGACAAACCCGCGCGGGTGTGATATTCTAAAGCATAACGCTGGGCAGTTTACTGGAAGACGGCCCCGACCCTGCCTGAGGATACTCCCTTGTTTTGCACCGAATGCGGCACCAAAAACAGCGCGGACAGCAAATACTGCCGTGAATGCGGCACCAAGATCAACGACGGCTACCGCACCATGATGCTGTCGCTGGATGACCTGCGCGCTATTGACAACGAAAAGAACCAGGAGCGCCTTGCCAAGCTGCTGGATATGGCGTTCTGGCACAACGAAGCCGGCAATGCCGATGCGGCTGTGTTGGCCTGCGAAGCCGCCCTCGCGATCCACCCGCAAAGCACGACCGCCCACTCGCTGCTAGGCACACTGTACGAGAAGCGTGGCGACGACGCCAAAGCTATTCATCATTTTGAGGCGGTCGTGTCGCTCAACCCAGACAGCGCCGCCGATGCCGCAAAGCTTGACCAAGTGCGCCGGGGAGTCCATGTCAAGGCTGCCGCGCCCCCACCCGCCTACAAATGGATTCCGCCTGCCCTCGCTGGGCTGAGCGTCGTGGGTGTTACGGGCAAAGTCAAAGGCAAGCTGGCCGAGACCAGTACGCCTCCTGGTGAAGTGTCTGGGCCGCGCCTGCGTCCGCTCAGCCCGCTCCAGGGTTCTGCACTGGCATTTGTCGGCGCGCTGCTCGTGGGCGGCCTGCTGCTCAGGCCCACCACGCCTGCTCAGAGCACGCAGCGTTCATATACCCCTGCCGCCGCGCCGTCGCCTGCCCCTCTGCTCGCGCCTGCCCCAAGCCTTGCCAGTGCCGCGCCGCTTGTGTCCACAACTGCCCCGCCGCCCGTGATGCTTGCGCCCGGTGCCAGCGGCGGACGCGGCGGGCTGCCGCGCTTTGGCCCCGACCCGTTCGCCGATGCTTCCGGTCCGGTCGGCCCCACGACGCCTTTGGCTCGGACGGCTCGCGTTCCTGCCGCCCCGCGCGTGCCCCGGAGCGCGCGTCCTCCCTCTCATGGGCGCTCGGTGGCTGCCCTGCCGCCGCTGTCTCTGCGCGCTGTGCCGCTGCCCGGCGAATACAGCCTCGCGCCCGCCCCGGTATCGGTTCCCCGCACGGCGTCTTATACGCCTTTTGCCTCGGTCGCTGCCGTGCCGCAGCACACGGTTGTTGTGTCCAGCCTGGGCAGTGCGCCGCCGCCTGCCGCGTTTTCCTCGCCTTCGCGTATTCGCATCACCATTCACAATGCAACGCCGAGTGGGGGCATTTCGCTGTCCAACCGCGACCTGCCTCCCGCTGACCGCCCGGATCAGGCATCGTCGGCTGGGGACATGGCCCAGCAGAACGCGATTACCTTGCAGCAGCAGGGCGCATACCGGCAGGCCGCAAGCGCCTATCGTGAAGCCATCCGCGCCTTCCAGGCGCAGATTGTCAACGGACGCGATGTGGAGACCGCAACGCGCGCTCTTCAGGCATGCCAGACAGGACTTCAGATTTGCCAGCAAAGCCGTTAGTTTTATTCGCCTGCGCGGGCCTGCTCGGGGGCGCTGCCCTGGTTCCCCGCACTGCGCACGCTGCCCCGCCCATCACGCTGGTGTTGTTTCCGCGCACCCTCAGCAGCGATGATGATGTGAAAGCCCTAGTGGATGTCCGCAAGAAGCTGCGCACAAACACTGCCTATGAAGTGATCACTTACGACCCCAACTCGTCTGCCGTGAAGCGGGCGGCGGCGGAAGCCAATCACCCTGAATGGCTTTCCGACCCGATGGGCAATGACGCCGAGCGCCTTGCGCTGACCCGTGCATTAGGAGCCGCCTTCTCCATTATCATTGCCAGAGCCGACGGGCGCGGCAAGATGGATGTGCGCGTTGATGAAGCCGCCGCGTCCGCCCGCACTTGGAGCGGCTATGATGAAAAGGCGGACGATGCCAACCGGTTTATTCGTCAGCAGGCGTCCTTTGCCCTTGCCAATCGCCTTCCCATCCCCGCCGTTCCGCTGTCGCCTCCTGTTGTTGTCGGGAAGGTTTCTGTCCCTGCGACGGCTCCGGTCAAGTCTGCGCCCCTTCCCCTTGCGCCTGCCGCTGTTCCAGTGCCTACGCCTCCCGCGCAGGCCGCAGCACCGACACCCGCGCCCACTGTTTCTGCCACCGTGCCTGCTCCCGCGCCAACAGCGAGTGTGCCGCCTGCCGCCGTGATGCCTGCCGCGCCCACGACAGCAACAACTTTGCCGCCTGCCTCGCCCCCACCCGCCGCAGCGCCAACCACTCCCGCACCCACGCCCGCAGCGGTGCCGCCCGTACCTGCGCCCGCTCCGATGGCAAAGCCGTTGCCTGTCTTGCCCACGCCTGCAATCGTGCCGCCCATGCCTGCCCCGGCGGTCGCGCCCGTTCCTGCCGCCGCCGCTCCCGCTTCTGTGCCGAGCACGCCCGCTCCCGCTGCTGCACCTGTGCCGGTTCCCACCGCTCCCACTTCTGCTCCTGTGCCGAGCACGCCTGCTCCCGCCGTTCCAGCCTCGCCTGCACCTGCGCCGGCTCCTGCCGCCACCGCTCCTGCCACTCAGTCAGCCACGCCTGCGCCTGTCTCTGGGCCTAGTGCGCCTGTTTCTTCGGTGCCCCCCGTGTCGCGCCCGCTGCCACAGCCGCCTGTTCGCCTTTCCCCAGTGCCGCCTGTGACGATGCTGCCCAAGCGCCTGCCGCCGGTTGTTTCTGCGCCTGTGCAGGACGCTGCGCCCACGGTAATTGTTCCCGTTCGCAGCGCGCCGCCCGCTCAGCCCCTGCCCCCGGTGCGCGTGTCCGCCGCGCTGCCCGGGCAGGGCAAAGCCGAACAAACTTTGGTGGTGCCGTCCCCTTTGCCAATCCCTGCGCCCAGCCAGGTCGTTGTTGCGCCTGCCCCCCCTGCCGCTATGCGCCCCGATGAAGACTTGGTGCCCGTGCGCGGCTTGCTGACACAGGGCGATACGGCCCTCAGCGCGGGCAACTTTGTCGCCGCCATCGCCGCTTACCGCGATGCTATCAACGGTGCGCCGCTGTCTATGGCGCCGCGCCTTAAATTGGCGCAGGCTTACCTGCAAAGCGACCGCCGCGACAAGGCTTTGAGCGAGGCCCAGCGTGCCCTCGCCCTCGCCCCGAATGACCCTGCCGTGCAGCAGTTTCTGATGCAGCTTGATGCCGAAACCGGCTCCTCAGACGGCGCGGTGGCCCGCTTCCAGGCCGTCGCCGCGCAAAGCCCGCAAGACCCCAACGCGCACCTAGAGCTTGCCGATGCCCTGTGGAACAATGGCGCGCTTTCCCAAGCCGCGGACGAGTACCAAACCGCGCAGTCTTTGGCAGGCCCGCACACGCCCGCCGCGCGCCAGGCCGCCGCCCATCTCGCGCGTTTGTATGCCGCTCAAAGCCGTTATGCCGACAGCCTCGCCGCCCTCGCCCATGCTGGGGCCGGTGGTTACGCGCTGGCATTGGGTATTGTGCAAAGCCGCGCGGATACTCTGCGCAGCATGCTGGATGCGGGTTTGGGCAGCATGGATGCAGGCAAAACCACGCATGAAGCGTTCTACAAAACCGCCAGTGATGCTGCCGCTCAGGCACAGGCGCTGGCCGACTTCGTGGTCAAAGTCACGCCGCCGTCCGCGTTCCGCGTTTCGCACCTGCACCGCGTGCTGGCAACACACCTGATGGCGCAGCAGGCCGCTGTTCTGGTAAACTATGTGGAAACGTCGGATGCAAGCTTTTCAGGCCAGGCCGCCCTGCTGGAAAAAGAAGCCGCCACCGAGATGCTGACCGCCCATGCCGCCGAACAAAAGCTTGGCCTGTGGGACACTCCGCACGCCGAAGCCAGCAACTGACCGATTTTATCCCTTTAGTAAAGCAGCGTTTTTTATGTCTTTCTGGTCTTTTTTGGGACAGGATGAGGATGCCGGGCCGGGGTGGGGCAAAGCGCCACGCCTGACGGTCGGCGAGGTTGTCCGCCTGCAAGTGGGCGGACGCAGCGACGGCACCGTCTCGCTCGCCAAAGTCAATGCCGTTGGCCTGCGCCGCATCTTTCTTGATTTGGAAGGCAATACGCCCCTGCCGCGCCAGCCTCTAACCTTGTTCTTTGACCGGGGCGATGCCCTGTACCACTTTGAAACGCGCATTGTCGGCCCTGCCCGGCGCAATGCCATCGCCATCGCCTGGCCGCGCAAGATTGTGCGCCTCCAGCGCCGCCAGTTTTACCGCCTGCTTTTAGAAACCCCCACCACGTTTCGCCTGCTGTCGGCTGTCGGCACCCATGCGCCTGTCGTGGCACGATTGGTCAACTTGTCGGGCGGCGGGGCGCTGCTTGCTGTCGGCAAGCCGCTGGGGGCCGGGCTTGCCGTCAGCGTGCGCATTCCGAGCGGCAAAAGCGGCGACCTGATTTCCGTTGAGGCCGAAACCCTGGACTGCCAGGTGGAAACGCAGGGCAGTGCGCGCGTGTACTTTGTGCGCCTGCACTTCCGGCCCCTGCCGGAGCGCGATGCCGAAGCCATTGTCGCGTTTATCCACGAGCGGCAGCGCGCCCTGCTCCGCAGCCGCAAACTGCTGCGCGCGTGACGGCATTCTTTCCTCACTGTCAGTTTTACCCATGAAGTACGCGCTTTTCCCATGTGGCGACGGCATTGCAGACGTTTTGCGAGGGCTGATTGAAGGCGCACCAACGACGGATGTAATTGTTCCGTCGTTGGGACACGCTCGCCACGCGCACGAAACACGCTTGCCGCGCCTACAAAGCGGCCTTGTCCCGCGACAGAAAGCCATTCCTAAACTGAGCCAAAGTGGATGTGCCTATTGACGCACAAAAGCGCCACCTGCACTGAGTACGGGCGGCGCTTTCTTGTGCCGGGATGTTGCGTGGGCCTAGACGGCGGCAGCGCCTTCGCCATAAGTCTTGCTGAGGGCGGCGACGGCAACCTGCGGGATCAGGGCAAACAGCTTCTCGGCAGCTAGATTTTCCTCCTGGATGATGGAGGCGGCAATCTGCGCCGTTTCGGTGTCGCCCACGGCAGACGCGTAGGACTGGAGCGATGTGTAAGCGCCAATCTCAAAATGCTCAAATGAGTAGGCTTTGATGACGTCCTGAGTCTGCTTGTCCTCGGTGTCATGGAAGGCATTGACCAGGTTGCTGCCCTTGGCGATGACCGAGTTCAGGAGGTTTTTGCCGCCTGCGTCTTTGCCGCCCAAGGCGCCGATGCGCGTATGCAGCCGGTCAATCTGCGACTGCGTCACCGAGATATGCTCGGTGACCACGGCGCGAACGTCCGGGTCGGTGGCCTGTTTTGCCAGGTCTTGCAAGGATTCCAGCCCGCCTACTTCTGCTGCATGAGAGTCGGTAAGGTAGCGCAGCACGCGCTCCGTTGCGTTTTCAGCCATGTGTTTTCTCCGTTTGTTTTTCGGTGTAAAAGTGGATGCTCATTCGCATCTTTGGCACTATACCCGGCGCAAAATAAAGATATGGCAGGCAGACACGGCTCTGTTTGGGCCTGTTCTTCGTTTATTTTCCGCCTGTTTTCGTTTGTTCATGGTGGTACACGCGGCCCTTCCACACGCTGCCATGCCGGGACAAAGCGTGGTAGGCGGAATTGATGCCGATGCCGATCACCATGCCCCAGGCGAGCGGGTTGAGCAGCGCATAACCCGCGCTGTCTCGCCCAAAGCGCACGGTCAGGGCGAGGCGCACCCCGGCGAGTGTCAGAAAGGCAATGGCAGGGAAGACAGCCCACGCGCGCCCCAGGGCGAGGCCGTAAACGGCAAAAAACGGCGGCAGCACAAAGACGCAGGCGATCATGCCCAGCACGCTCAGGAGCAGGGGGAGGTTTTTGGAGAATGCCGGGAACAGGTTCTTGCTAAAGCCCGCCCACAGCGCAGGCAGGCCCTCGTACATGCGCACGGCATAGGTGCGCGAGCCGTCGCCGTACCACAATGTCCGGCCCAGGCGCTTGACGCGCTGAGCAAACTTCACATCCTCGGCGAGCTGCTGGCGCACGGCGCGGTGCCCGTCCACGGCAAAGTAAGTTTCCCGCTTCAAAAACAAAAACGCCCCATTCGCGGCAGCAAACCACGGATGGCTTGTGCCGCGAATCAGGGGAGTCGGCAGGAAGGCGTAGATAATAAAGTATTGGATGGGAATGAGCAAACGCTCCCAAAAGCCCTGGCACTGCAAATCAGGAACCAGGGAAACGACATCGGCCTGGGATGCCTGCATCGCGCCCAGGGCCAGCAAAAGGGCATCCGGGGCAAAGGTGCAGTCGGCATCCGTCAGCAGAAGAAACTCGCCCCGCGCGGCCTGCGCCATCTGCCAGACCGCATTGGGCTTGCCGTACCAGCCTGGCGGCGGCTCAGCCCCCACCAGCACCCGGAGCCGGCCATCCTGGTCGCGAAGGCGGCACAAAATGGCATACGTGTCGTCGGACGAGCGGTCGTCCAGCGCAATCACTTCAAGATTAGGATAATTCAGGCTCAGCAGCGACCGAAGGCAGGCTTCAATATGGGCTTCCTCGTCGCGTGCAGGCACGAGAACGGAGATCAGCGGCAAGGCGGCATCGCCTCCTGTCGCGACAAACGCGCGCGGCTTGCGAAAGCACGCAAAGTTCACCAAAGCCGTGCCCGCCAAGCCCAAGGCCATCAGCATCGTCGCCACTTGATACCAAAAAGTCGCCGTCGTTATCACGCAGTGAGTATACCGCCAAACACCGAGGGTATTCTCACGGCACCCTCTCTTGAGTGCTGTCTTAGCGCGCCCCGCGTCTGCATTGACATGCCGAGGCCTAGTATGCTAGACTAAGGCGTTATGATGCCCGCAACTTCCCCCCTGAATATGCAGACTTTGGACATTGACGCGCAGATGGCGCTGCTGTCGCGCGGCACATCCGACATTATCCCGCGCGAAGGGTTAAAGAAGAAACTGCTGGACGCCGCTAGAGACGGACGGCAATTGCAGATTAAACTGGGCTTAGACCCCACTGCCCCCGATATTCATCTGGGCTTTGCCGTGGTGCTGCGCAAGCTGCGGCAGTTCCAGGATTTGGGACACCAGGTCGTAATTATTATTGGGGACTATACAGCGCTTATCGGCGACCCGTCGGGGCGCAGCGCGACCCGGCCCATGCTGTCACCCGAAGAGATTGCGGCGAACGGCAAGACGTATATTGACCAAT